>JGI24159J19872_10000472_pt1 | contig 35657 bp, 37 predicted proteins | sample Ectturendosymbi4_FD_19872 | JGI IMG/M metagenome (IMG submission 19872) | reverse complement strand
CCCAATCGCTTTGTTTCAACAATTGTGAAACACCCTGTACTTGTAGCTTTCGTGCACGCTGCTCTCAGCACTCTACTTTCAGCCGATTCGATCCTAAGAGACGGTATTTAGGTTTCGTGTACGCAGGTGGCATGAGACCGAAACGGTCTCTCACAATACAGAACATCGCTGTACAACCACCGCCAAAATTTACTCAAAAAACTTATTTTATGACCATCTCCGCATTGATTTGAACTAACTGCGGTCTCTCGAAATGTGCGAACGGCCACCAAGGTGAAGCCTTAAAAAACCCTGAGCGTCACGACGGCCCTGTCAGCTCACCTGCAGTAGATCTAATCCCCATTTGATTACTGGATCATTCGATCAATATGTAAACAAAATGGGGCGATTGATGCGCTTTTCGTGCGACGCATTGCTCCTCCCACCTGCGCCTGCTGTCAATTATTCAAAAGAATTCCCACTTCGGAGAGGAAATGAACAGATACCCAGCATCAGTAAAGTTTGTCATTTTGAATATCTTTTACAATAAAATAAACCTGACAACTTGAAAATTCATTTTTAAACAAAGGGAAAGCAATTGCTCTGACTTGAGGAGTAAATGACTTAAGTCTTGCCCCTGAGTTAAAGTCAATTTTGTCGATCCAATGGTATTCTGCACCCAGCTGATATTGATAACTTTCTGTTGTACCTAACAATTAAGCCTATTTTTGAAAATTTCGGGGAGGTTGCAATTGTCCGGTTGCCCCCTGGTTGCGGGACTTTTTGCAGCCACATTCAAGAAAATTTGATGACGAACCGCTCGTTTCAGGCAAGCATAAAAATTCTTTACGCTTTTAATCACAAGAACGAACCACCGTGTTTTACAGGGCGCGGAACGGCGTTTATTAAGGTCCGTTTAAAGTCTCGATATCGTATGCGGAAGAAGATGCGCTGATAATGCTTGGTTCGAAGGATTTAATGCACGAAGTAAGAGAAGCCAAGCCAGCCTCAGAAGGCCAGCGTTCAACCTGTCTTCATCACAAAAGTATTAGTCGGTACACGATCGGTTTGACAAAAAATAAGAACAAAACAAAAAAGCAATAAGTTCAAAGTCACCATGCTAACAATTTTTCATCACATACACATGTGTCGGGCACTATACACAGAACACCAGCGCGTTAGTTGCGAGTTATCGCGGTTAGCGTTGCACGCGCAGTCCCCGGGACCTCGAGGTTTCAGGTTCGACGCGCGGTCGTGACGGTCAAGATGCGAACCACAAAGAACTGTTCATCGGAGGCAGCGAACAAAAGCGATAACTCCCTGCGGCATGTCGACCAGCTGTCCTCTCTGCGCAGACAATCCACGACGCTTCATCCAGAAGAAGAACGGGGCGAAACAGGTCTTGTCCCCCCCAAGAACACGCACACGTCAACATCCTTGCGCGCCGCCCCGGATTAATCCGATTCGTCGCCGCGGTACCGGAAGCGCCGGATCTGGGCCAGCTTTTCGCGGGCCGTGGCCAGTTCTCGCTCCTTGCGCAATATCTCCTCCTGCGCCATCATCTCCTGCGCGATGCCGCGCACCAGTCGGTCGTTGATGACGACCTCCACCTCCTCGTCGGAGTTGGCGCTCTCGGACGCCGCCTTGACCAGGTCCTCGGACGCGTGTTTGACCGCGTTGCCTGCGATCTGGTGTGGGGGGTGGGATTTGGTTAAAAACAAAACAACGGAAATGTAACAGAAAACCACGATTTTAAAGTAAATTTTCGCTGCTGATGAAGAACAAAAAGCATTTTTCCGAAGTTTGGAGACGGAAGATTCATGCGATTCATGCAAATTTAATCCTCACTGTCATGCAAACTGAACATGATGGACAACTGAAAAGAAACAAAAATAACTGAACAGACTGTCGGACATGATCTCAACTGACACTGACGTGCAGGAACTGAAACCAACTTAAAATCCTTTCAACTGATAAAATCGCTTGAAACAAAAAAAAATTAAGATGACACTTGATCGTTTTCTAATTATCGTTTTGTTGGCGCCGTCGGTCGGGCTGCTGGTACTTTTTCTTGCGAATGTTCATTAAGCGCGCCTGAGCTTCTTTCAGTTCCTTTTCTTTTTCCAGGATATGCGCCATAGCTTGCATCTCCTGCGCGGCGCTGCCTACCACTCCCCGCTTCAACTGCACCTCCTCCTCCTCTGGTTCTTGGAAGGCGGCCTCCTTCGCGGACGCGACTAGCATTTCGGTCGCTTTGTTTACCGCATTCCCGGCAACCTTCAGCAACAAGGTGGGAGGTCTTTTGTTAGCCACGCATTGCACTCATGCACACACACACACACACTGCGTCAGGTTAGTGATGCAAGCGCGCTACGACGTCATAAAGACGTGTGTGGCGCGAAAGCGGATCAATCGTGAGGAGGCTCACCTGCAGCCTCTTCATGTTTTCACTGTTAGGGTCGGCCTTGACCTTGCATGCGACCAACAGCTGGGCGGTCGACGACGCTACTTGTTTCGCCGACGAAACCAGCCACTCCTCACTCGCCTCCCCTTGGACGGCCTGGTTGGCCGCCTCGCACAGGTTGCCAGTGGCGCTGGCCACCATCTGGGCCGCGGATATTAGGCCCTGGGACCATTGGCCGTCGTCGTGCCGAGACGAAGGGGCGGCTCCGACCTGCGAAGTTGAAAAGTTAAATGTTGTTTCTGTTCGGAAACAGAAACAAACGGAAACGCGCAGCAACGTCCGGCCTCGCGATCTTCACCTTCCCCTGCAGGACCAGCTCTTTCTGGGCTGCCGAGGCCGCTTTCACCAGAGCAGTTGTCGCCGTGGCGATCGATTTGGCCGCTTCCAGGATTTGCTCTGGAAATATGAAAAAAAAACGAATCAATAAAGCAGTGGATCAGGTTGCAAAACTCTTGCAAGACATTGTCCGCGCCCACTCATATCGAAGGGGGTTGGCGTGGGGTTTTCTTGGTATTGTTGTTTAAGCAAAGGATGACCCTTTTACTGCGTCACAATCACAACAAGGGGTCACGCCCCCCCAGTTTCTAACATGTACCTTGCCATTTTGTGCTTTGGGAGGCAGTGTCCCAAACAAAAACACTGTTTCTCGCTTAAAGTCAAACAATTACCCACCAATATTTTGTGCTGGCTACGTCACTGGTTCGCTCATCGCTTCGATTGGCGCTACTCAAACAAAACTAATAGAAACAGAGTCAAACATTTTGAAAACTGCGTTTTTATCTTGTTCCACGGGAGTAGCTACAAAATGCTCTGCGCGGAAACTGCATGCTTCAACATTAATCCATACGCTTTAAACTCTACATAACGGAGCATATCGGATCTACGTTTAATTTGTTTCCACCTTTCATGCTTTCTCCGGTCCTGACCAAGTTACTGACAGCGGTGGCCACATTCTTGGACAAAGGAATCAGTTTTTGCTTCAAGTCTTGGTTGCCAGGTTGCTGGCTGATGTTTAAAACGTTGCTAAGCAAGTTGATGTAAGCTTCTGACACAGCTTGACCCATTTTGAGAGCGTCTTGCTGCTGGACTTTGTCTTCAGTGTTGGCTGCGGCGGCCTGTGGCAATTGCCAAGTAAACTTAGTAGCAAGTTGGAGATGGTGACAGAAGAAGTTAATTTTTGTTTCTCAACAAAACGACAGATTTGTGAAACAAATGAAGCACACAATATATTTTGGGGATATTCACTCGCGCTCAACACAAGCAAGCTTCACTTGAACGGTTTCCGAAGATAAAAACTACCAATCTTCGGTTTCCGAATATGAAAATTACGAATCTTCGCTTTCCGAATATGAAAATTACGAATCTTCGCTTTCCGAAGATGAAAACTACCAATCGCCGGTTTCCGAAGATGAAAACTACCAATTTTCGGTTTCTGAAGATCAAAACTACGAACCTTCGGTTTCCGAAGATGAAAACTACGAATCTTCGGTTTCCGAAGATGAAAACTACAAATCTTCGGTTTCCGAAGATGAAAACTACGAATCTTCGGTTTCCGAAGATGAAAACTACGAATCTTCGGTTTCCGAAGATGAAAACTACGAATCTTCGGTTTCCGAAGATGAAAACTACCAATCTTCCGTTTCCGAAGATGAAAACTACCATTCGCCCACAAACTCACCCGGCAAATGTGGATCATGTCAAAGACAGCCTTCCTGCCCATGTTAGCGCAAACGATCATATCCTCCTGACGACAGGACCTGCCTGCCGCCACAGCCTTCGACGTTGCGTTGGTGATCGGCTTTGTGACGTGTATCAGTTCTTCCGGTGACGCTCGACGTTCTTCGTCAGCGACAGAGTTGAGGAGCTGCGAGCGGAGGAGGAGTTGGAATGTTGGAGCGAGTGGGAGGTATTGGAGCAAGAACGGAAAACATGATGAATAATATATTAACGTGGTCATAGGCGTCAGAAAGGGGGAGAACGGAAGGTTTGGCCCCCCTGCATTTTGACAATTTCCTATTACTTTTTCAGGAAAAAAAGACGGTTTTGCTAGTTTCGCGTGGGCTAAATCATATTTCAACAATTTTGGTCCCCCCAAAAAGAAGTCTTTTTGGCTAACTCTGTAAAAAATCTTCCCGACGATCCATGACCGTGTTCACTGTACGACTTCTAATGCGACAACTTGTGCCTCGTCATACCCGGCCTTGAGTTGCGCTTTCCCGCTACAGCTTGTGCAACGCCCAGTTCCACTTCCAAGCTGTCTATAATCATCGCCATCACATACCTTCATTTCCTGCTTAATGGAAGAGATGGTTTGTTCAATGGCGCGAGGTCCCTTGACAGCTTCGTCCTCGACCGACTTGACCGTTTTCAAGAGGGACGTGACGTTTGTGACCATGGCCTGCGTTTAATCCAATATCGAGGGGTTACACGTGCGCCCGTCAACAGCCCACCGACGCTCGGTGGCGCTATCGCTTTTCAATCTCGATTCCAACGACGCACGATACCTTGGCAGACGCTTTCAAGTGGAACATCGAGTTGTCAGATGCTGACTTGCCGGCGGCGTCTTTGGTGGCGTTGATCAGGTCGCCCAGGGCGGAAGCGACGTCACGAACAGCGTTTATCAAAATGACCTGGGAACATGCGTTGGGGGGGACAGTCATGAGTAGTGTTCAAGTGAATCTGTGTTGTTGTGCTGCACGTATTTGATGCTTGGCACAATGTTTGATACAAGAACAAAGAACAAAACACTGAACTTTTATCAACAGTATCCAACTGATTTTATTCAGCACAACACAATCCTATGTCTGGTCCTCGAGGTTGAGAAGGAACCGGAAACGCTCGTTTCCAAGCTTCCTGCTGGAAAGCTGGCTACGTTTTCTGGTTGACTTCAGTCACAAAGTTCAGGCGATTTCATGGTCAAATTGAAAGTTAATGCAAATTTCAATTCACAGCACACAGTTAGCATTGCACAGAGAAGATCAAATCATTTCATTGAAAAATATAACAAAACGGAGAAAACCTTGAACGACAGAACATGAAAAGGTTTAAGTGATATTGAACGCTAGTTTTGTGTTAATAAGTGGATGTTTGAGAGGAGATGCGAAAATGTCATTTTCGACTAAACTCCAGCAAGGCGCTGGCCTTAAGTACAAACGAATTAACCTTACATTGGTCGACAAGTCGCTTAGGCTTGTAGAAGCACATTATGCTTTTAAGTCTTGTAGAAGCACATTATGCTTTTAAGTGTATTCATTAAAAACCGTCGTTAGATAATAAATGAATTTGTTAAAATCATCAGTTGGTGTGATGGCACTTCTCCCATATCTGACTTAAAGCTGCAATCTTGTTTTGAAAACGTAAACTACAACTCAGTAAAAATAAGTTGTTCTTGCCATTAGAAGAGACTGTCGAAAGTTGGCGACCATCAGCAACATTTGCATTTATATCATTGAAGCTGGCAAACTATCGGTAAGCGTGGCAGATACCTTCGGCCTTCTCCCTCGAGTTCAACAACGTTTTTGGCATTCGTGCTCGACAACACGCCCCAGGGTGTTAGGGGTCAGTGGAAACCAGCCCAAGAAGTCACCCACCTGGGTGTCCGGGTCGTCCGATCCCAAACTGGTTGCCCCCAGTTTGACAACATTGGCGAGCTTGGTGATGGTCTGCGACGCCGATTGAGCCGCGCCGGCCAACTTTTCTTGTCCACTCGCGGCCCCAGCGACGAGGTGCTTCGTATCTTCCACCAAAGCTTTGGCAGTTGACAAGATCTTTTCTCTGTTAGTGTTGCAGTGAACAAGAGTAAAATCGAAGTTCGAATGAGAAACATCAAACAGCACGACAGCAACAGGGTACTGTGGCAAGGAACAGGTCTAGAGACTGGCTATGCAGCGAACTTTTGACAACTTAAATTTTCATTCCGCTGCTTAACGAGGCAGGTAAATGAAAAAGCAAAAATTTCTATGCTTCTATAAATTGTTTTGTGCATAAGGCTGTCTATGTCATTAAAACAAAGAGGAATTCGTCCGACATGACTTCAAGAAAGTATGCCAAGCAGGTCAGCAAGAGGGAAAGCCCCATCGAAAGTATATTTAACAGATGAAAGGCCGGAAATATTTCAAAAGGCATCTGAAATAAACGCGGTTTCCAGTAATGTATGAGCCTCTGCAGAAGCAAAATGATCCGGAAATTCAAGGTCCCGACGTTCCCAGTTTAAACACTATTTTTTTTGCTAAACGTGACCAAAATTGAGAACTCTCGGGAGTCGACGGTGTCGCGTGTTTTGAAAACAGTCGAAAATTGTCCGTTTCTACAAAATTTCGAAAAACGATTCATGTCAAAACAATATTTGTTCGATATTTTAATTGTTTCACGTAAATATTTGGGGACATTTGCTCGACGCAGCAAAGCAGCTTTTCCTACTGAAGTAAACGTTGATGCTGCACGTTAGAATGAGCATATAAACGCGGGCTTACATACAAAAATCAACCATGACCTCAAATACAGTGTGTAATCAAAACAGCGGCGACAAACGTCCCTAACAATCCCTGACAGATGTGGTGGCAGATTGCTTCAGTGAAACTTATCTCTGTCGTTGTTTGTTTTCGCTTTTGCTGCAAGATGGCAACCGCACGGGACCTGGCATACAGTGAGTTCAATGCGCGGCGCTGCCATCAACTCGCCACCAGTGCAGCATTCAATGCAAAGGCAGCCGCGCGGGCACGGCGCAAGGAAGCGGAAAAGGGCCCGCAGTCCATTCATGACACTCTAAATAGAATAAAATAACGTGCTCTGAACAGAACCTGATTGCATTCGAAGTTCTGGCATGAACTTCCCTCGTAAAAGCTCAGAATTGCTTTTTGCAGTTGCTGTGGAGTATTGTTTTGAGCTGAAGAGCTTCGAGAATAAAATTTCCCTTTATAACTTTAATACAAAAATGTCTGCTGATTGACTGCTTAGTCACTAAAAACAAGAGGTAAACGACCTACAGATTAATTTAGGTGAGCACGAATTATTGTTTCAGTATTTCATATGAGATGATGATGCGATCATTTAACATTTGTTTGGCAGGTTTTGTCCACTGATAAACGGGCCAGCAACAAGGAAGAGTACGAATGCAAACGATTTTGTCTTCTACTCTCTTGATGGTGTGTCATGAAATTGGGATAGCAGCTATTGAAAGAAACTCTTTCGCAGCAAAGAATGAGACACCATGATTTTCAGCGGAGATATATTTCACCTACTGAGCAGGCATTGTCAGCTCTTATTCAAATAGAATCCCAGGACAAAAATCCTTGAACGTGCCATCAAATGGCACAAAGCTCTCCCGCGCAGAATGAGGTGGTTCCAGCTGATTTTCTTGCGCTTATCTGCGTTTTCAAACCATCACTATGTAGGTGCTTCAACACAGCTGTTAAGAAAGGCAAAGACAAGATTCCTGCTTTCCGGAACAAGGTTCAGAGCAAACCTGGACTCTGCTGCCCTTCACGACACAACCGCTGCAGTGCCACCTGGCCAAACAGGCCAAAACGACCACCTGGCCAAACAGGGCAAAACGAGTGCCAAAAAATCGTTTGGCCTGGCGCTAAGTTTCCCTGGAGACCGACTCTTCCCATTCTTCTCAAAGCGATTATTCTTTCTTGCAGAGGTTCTGGCACGCTAGTATCTCATCGCATACTGACTTTTCGCAAGGACTTTGAGTTTATTCGCAAGTTTGTGGTAAACGGGCGGTGTTTGCCTCAGACTTATGCTGCTGCAGGTTGCTTAGAAAAAGCTGACGAAAATAGGTCCATACGACAAGCTCCAAAATCATAAAAAGCAAACCCAGCTTTAGGTTGTTGAGCAAAGGTTGCTGGACACGTGTTTCCTGCATTGCTACGAACCTGTAGTCTGCGAATGTTTCGTTGTCCTCCTCCGGGTTGAGCGCCCCCGATGACACAAACATAAGGGTCGTGTCCAGATCCCCGATGATGCCTTGCACTGCTGTGTGGGCGTTGATGCAGGCCTGTGTCCCCCGACCCCCTTGTTGCAATGACGACATGACGAAGGATATCTGTGAAAATGGAAAAGCAGGTTGAAGATTCTGTTTGACGTGTTTGCTTTGCTTTGCGCATGCGCTAAGTGTGAAGTTTGAACCACGCCGTTTTGTTGCCGGAGCAACGAATAAAATGCGAGCAGCTTTTTAGTGGTTGAGTGCAGTGTTCCCTTTAAGGTTCGCAGCTGCGCGAATACGCGGCGCCGCCAGACAACTTACGCAGTGCTATCTCAGTGTCACGCATTTCCAACATTCTAAATTTACTACTGTATATACAGTATATATATATATATGTGTGTCGCAAAGCCTTTTTAACGTTGGGAGCGCTTCGCTGTTTGTGGTCTGCATGGTTGCGCAGTTGCATGCGCTTCGTACGCAACAAAACAAGCATTTGCTCAGTGTAGAATTTTCTTACAGGGAACACTGGTTGAGTGAACTATCGCTGCCACAATCACAGAAATGAGATAAATTCGCTGAGACTGAACCACCTCACGGTTTTCATCATCACATGTATGACAAGGGTGCACGGGTTCACTGATAATATAAAAATGAACAAATTTCATTCCCATCATTTTAATGCTTCCACGCGACTGTTGCAAAAGTTGAGTTGTCCTGGAACCCCCCCAGTACCAGCAGCCGAGCACAAGACAAGCAGCTTGCAAGTTTTCTTCGCTCACCTTCTCGTTGATACTGCGGCCTGCCTCCTTCAGCTCCTTCTTCGCTCGCAGATCACGTGGATTGCTCTGCACCGACCCTGCAGCGTCCACAAGGTCCTTGCATGCGTTACCGAGGTCCTGGATGCTCTTCTGGAGGTGGTTGCTCACCTGGAACGAACAGCCGCGCTGACGTCAGGTTTTGAACAAAAAGTAATCGAAGAAAGCCGAGTTGAGTGTGTCATGTAAATCTGACAAGAAATTTTAGTCGAGATATTTAATTGAAGCGATTAAGACAGTCGCCAAGTAACCAGTCTGGACTGGTGAACGAAGCAAGGCACCAATCGGCAAATTTCTTGATAGGAAATCGAATTCGTGTGAAGCTACGCATCGTCAACCCTCCAACCTTATTCAAATGGACAATCTTCTATTTGAATTAGATTCAAGGACTAGACAACGCGGAATTTACGTGAAATCAATTTCCTATTAATAATTTTGCCGAACGATTCTTCGAAAGCCATAGTACAGAAAGCTTAGAGCTTTTAAATGACATCATTTCCAGACCTCAGGTGAATCAGAAAGTGCCATCGCATAAGCGCCGTCGTTGGCCAGGGCTGTGTACTCATCGGTGACTTTCTTGGCCAGTGGCCCCAGTTCGTCCGGTTCGCTGTTCATGGCCATGTTCATGTCACTGCTGGTCACCACAATGGCCCGGCATCGCTTCATTATACTTGTCTGATAGTTGGCGAACGTATCCTCATCGTCCGGTTCCACGTTTTTCTCGAGTGCCTGGCAACAGCATTTTATGAATTTCCAGCTTCTGGAAGTGAGATTGTGAAAAGTTGCGAGGGGATGTTTTGTAAAAGTACAAACTTCTACATTCGGATATGATATCGAAGGAAAAGCATCTGAAAGTTACAACACTTCTTTACAAAACTTTTCTTTATTATGAAGATGCCCAAAAAATCTTTTTCACCAGCGCAGGATCAAACAGGTAGTAAGTGAAAGAAGGTGGAAGGTTTAGCACACGGCCAAACCACTCACTTGCATTGCTGATGCGATGGTGTCAACCATTCCAGAGACCAGAGCTTCTGGTGCCTCCTGGACAGATTTGAGCAAATCGTCGATGGCTTCCTTGGTGGCATCAGACGCTTCATCAACTGCTTCATGCGTCGTTTCCGCCTGGTATCGAAAGTAGCAGCATAAAATTACGAAAACCTTTATTGCCAGCAATTTGTACCAAGCATGATTCTGTTACGAATCTATAGAATAATAAAGCGTTGCCATCATGCAATATTAAACATTAGTACTGCCGCAATGGGATTCGTCAATATCTACAAAGCAACATTAACAAACGTTTTGTGGAGTACAATTTGCTATAGAACAAGATTCGTGCTATTCACGGGCAAAATAACATTGACGGAGACATCAACACACCAGCATGCGACGCTTTCATCAACGTGCACAACTTGACCTTTNGAAGGTCAAATTGCTGAACACGAACATAAAATGGCCTTTGCCAAATGAAACTGGTCACAATTATTTATAAATCACATGGATCACCGAAATTGAATTGGCAGTGGCCTCAAAAATGGGTTCATCAGTATCTTTCATCACACAGCACGTGCATGCCATTACACCAGTGGTTCTAAACCTGGGTTCGATCGAGCCCCTAGGGTTCGACGGAGCCGTTTCAGGGGTTCGACGAAGGTCATCTTAAACATGACTAAAAGCTTGGGATTGCTGCATAATTAAATATAAACTGTTGAATCATTTAATTGCAGTTACCGTTTTTATTTTCTATCATATTGGGCAAAAATGGGGTTCGACAAAAGCTTGGATAACCACGTAAGGATTCGGCTTCTGTTTGCAAAGGTTAAGAACCACTGCATTAAACTAATCACTCAATATTGTGTTGCAAACAATGTCGTCACATCGTCACAAAGCTTATTATCTCGTAATATCAACCACACTTTCAAAGCAAGCAAAATGAAATAGATCAAAAACATTCCGAAAGGTAACAATCTGAAGCAAGTTTTCTTTGAAACATTGGCTCCATTATCTAATCAAACGCAGGGTCATGCACGCTGTCACGCAAACCACACTCATTTAAAAGTATTACAGGTGAACGAATAATCTTAACAAACATAAAAGAAACATTGTTCTTACAAATCGCATTCTCTTGCCATCATGCACACACATCACTGTAACGCATTCATCATCGTATGAACACTTTGTGTAACATCAAACGGAAAATAAACAGAAAACATTTCCAAACAACGTTTCCAAACTCGAACCTGCTTGTAGCCGCTGGACTTTAATTGCACTGGCTGAGAATATGTTGTGAAGACGAGGTAGATTTAAGGTGGTTTAACACAACAGTAAGCAGACACAGACGTACAGCAATGTAACCTATAAATCCAAGGTATGCTACACCACAACACAACCCAGCAATTGATCATGCATGAAGCACAAGCATGAAGGCGGATCACTTTGCCTTACACACACTGCAACTGATTAACTGCAGTTAGTAGAGCCTTGCCAAATAATAACTAGTTCCAGAGCACACAAACGTAGCAGTGGTACACACCAGGACATGTTGATTAGGGCGATGCCGAACAAATTCACCAGTGGTGTTATTGTGCATGTGAAGTTGGGGGTCCTGCGTGTCAAAACAAAAAGGCACCGAACAAAAACCATGAAGCAGCAACAACAGAAACAGCACCATGCTTCCATGCGCTCACGCGCCGGAGTTCTTCGAGAGGAATAAAAAATGCGCAAAACCACGTTTTTAATCATGCTCGCATTGTCAGATACTGACAAAAACGTTTTCCCCAGTCCACGGTGATGTTACTGAATCAGTAGCGTATAGTATTAGTCGCAAAGGACCTGGCGGGGGCGTTTTCCCAGCCAACGAAGTAGCGTTGACTTCTGCTTTGAAGCAAGGACATTCTTGCAAGAGAGACAAAGTTTAAATAATACGCTGCACGCCCGAGACCTTGAAGCATTTCGCGCGCAGCAGAGTGCTTTTCCATCTCCGCTTAACATGCAAACCCTAATGAATGGCGTGACACCACAGATTGCGCAATGACGCTGAACTTAAACTTAAAAATGAAAACGCTGAAACTAAGGATTTCTTGCTACTGGTCAAAAAAAGTAACAGTTTTCCCACAGTTGCATCAGTTTATAAACTGAGAGAAAAAAGGCGCAGAAAGACAGTAAAAAGGTTTAACTCAACCCAAAATTTCCGCCTACATCCATAACAGTCTAATAATCCTGGAATGACACTTCGCTGACTTCAGTACAAACTTCTTCTTCTTCTACATTCGATTACCCTGTTGGGTAATCCGAAATTTTTATGAAAAACTACAGTCAAGTTAAACCCCGATTCGCTATCTTCATCATCGNTTTGCTTACCCACTGGCCACTACCCACTACCTAGTCTACAATTAATAGTTGGTTAATACTGGTCTTTATGTTTATGTGATTTGATACAGTCATCGGATTCTAAAAATCTGGTTTGGATAAAGATTGTTTTTATCGTAGCAAGCAATAGAACAAAATTTTCATCACGAGATAAAATGATTGCAAAGAGTAGACCAAGCAAAGCATTAGGGGGGCACTGCTTTTAGAGGGTCAACCTTTTTTCATCAGAAAAAAACAAAATTTCCAGAAACGAACTTCCTCAACCGTCTGTTAAAATGTGACAAAATCCTGTCAAGTCTCAGTTCCTACAAAATAAAAATCCGCAGAAAGTTTAGGGGTTCGAAAAAAGTTAAGGGGTGCGAAAAAAGTTAAGGGGTGCGAAAAAGTTAAGGGGTGCGAAAAAAGTTAAGGGGTGCGAAAAAAGTTAAGGGGTNCGAAAAAGTTAAGGGGTGCGGAAAAGTTGAGGGGTGCGAAAAAATACAGATACATTGCTGGGGACGCAACGCCATCACTGGCTTCCTATCCCGATGAAAAATATGAGAAATATGTGCGGTTTGCACTCGCAGCCCACAAAGCTAAGGACAGAAATGTAAAAAGAGCAACATGCATAACAGAATGACACCGAAAACGCTAGTACTGTGTGGCTCCAGTCAACACACGGTCTTTTAGGATTAGAAGTGCCTGTTGTATAATCACAAAGGAACATTACCCAAGGAAATCTGTAGCAGGTGGCAGATTTGAGTCTGGCAACATGTGACTACGACGTGCAGTTAATTAAGTGACAGGCATTCGTTTTATTCGACACCGTTCAGAAGGATCTGCGAAGCATCTTGTGTGAAAAAATTGGTTCAGAACCATTGTGGGAAGAAGGCCACAGGATAGCGCTTCTTCCAAATGCAAATTTGTTTGAATAAAATTTACAAATTTGTTTGAATAAAATTTACGCTTCGCCAATTCGACTTTTTTCTGTCCTTTTTGCGCAACTATTTCGTGTCTTGTCGATTCGATTGGAGCCAAGCAGTGAGTAAATGCTTCCCCAAAACATGCAACTTGTTTCATAGCAAACATGCACCAATACAAAAGCAAGATGAACGTTGTGTTGTGGTGATGGTAGAGACCTTGTTTTTGAATGTATTGTAAACTGATATTCAAACTCATTTACTATGACTCGACAGGGGAAAAAACACAAACGGAATTTGAGTCACAAAAGCATTCAAGAACAATTTTAGAATTATCCCACAGCCGCATTTCCAATATTTTATTGAAAGAATTCATAATAAGTTGCAAGAATGGAGAAGATCCGGCTGCTTAGTTTTGTGGACGGCTTCAAATTATAGCAAAGCGACTGACCAAACAATAGTAGTTACCATCTATTATTCTGCACGGCACCAAATTACCATCGCTTATCATTGCGGCAAGTCTGAAGCCAAATTAAATTCGACTTTACATTCCCGCAAGCGACAGGGAACACATCCCACGGAAGGTCATGTCGGGACACATGTGCGAATTTTCAATGTAATGAGCCCCACGAACAGCAAGATCGTATCTACCGATAAAGTTTTGCAAACAAAATGGGAAGGAGGTCCTGCCCGATTAGATATGCGTCTATCTGACCGGTGTAGATCGCAACTCACCTTCGGATTCCCCCCACTTTCTTTGGCCGCATACATCAGCTGCAATGCCGACTCGGCCAAGGTTTTGCTGTAATCCAAGATGTCCATCTGTCGCTGGTGGTTGACTGAATTGGAGGCGGCTCCGACAGTGGCATCTGCCAGTGGTTCGAAGTAGCTGGCCATTTGCGCGACCTGCAAAGCACGGGCTGCGAATTATCCGGACGTCTGCGAACGAATGTTGCGCTTGGATCCCTCGCTGCAAATGCTAACTCGCCATTTTGGGTAAAATCAACTTTATTTCAATTGATGAAAAGACTTAAAAACGGCAGAGAAGATGTCACGAGCGTGTTTCACGGATTGCAGAGCAAACCCNATGCTGAATAAAAAGCAATCCTCCTTCGCTTTCTTACCTGCCTTCCGAGCTGGGCCGCGTCTCCCTTGGCAGCAAGCACCAGGGGGTCTACCAGCGTGCTGATCTGGTTCACCGTGTCCACAACCTGAAACAAAACTAAGTGTGTAAATCTGTTTTGCCCGATCAGCAGGTAATGCCGTTATTAACAGACATTCAACAGTTTTCAGGTTATCAACAGAAAACTTGGCAATATTTTTATGAGCAGTCTTCGGAATGATTATTTCGGTCTGACCGCGATGCAGCGACGTCGGCGTTTACCCCCCCGAATAACATATGCAAACAACGAAAAGCACCTTAGCTTGAAATCCTTTCAGTGTGTTGTCGCCTCTCGCTGGCAGACTTTGGTCCATGGCCGATAGTGATGCGTTGTTGAGGAGTTTGATTGACTCATTGATGGTTGCTATGGCGTCGTCGCATTCTTGCTGACCAGGGGCGTTGTCTCTGCGCAGGTAGACAAGTTAACGCAAAGGTACAAATCGACGCGCGAGGCGGATGCGTCCGTTTACTACGTCATTGTGGCGCGTAGTGACGTGATGTAATTGTACGTGCGGGAAGTGATCCTGGGGGAATGACGGTGCTACCACCCGCGACCCTCCCAGAGAAAAAAAGCGGGTATGAAGATGAAAATGATAGATGAACACCAACACTAAAGCTGTTTAAAGCAGATGCAGTCTGAGGATTTCTAGAAAACCAATGCGAACAGCAACCAACAACCCAAGCCAGTCTACCTGATATTTGCAATGAGCTTTTTGATTGAATCTGACACCACCCGCGAATGTCCGGCCATCACCTGCCAGGTTGGCGGATCTTTCGGATTGTTGGCGAGTTTTCTGGCGGTCTTTATCAGCTCGCACGAACTTTCGAGCATTTGCTTTCCAGAATCAATGATTGGCTGCTGGGCTTGGCGCGCCTGTAAGTAAATGATGGAGTGTCGTGCTTAATTTCTTTTGTCACATGCGCACAGTGACATTTGTCACATGCGCACAGTGAAATTTGTCACATGCGCACAGCGACAAAAACGGGGTTGAAGAATACAGACACCATTGCAACCTACTGTCTGACGAAACAAAGAACTTCAAGCATCTTTTACCTTACAAATTGACTACAAATAGTGATACAAAGTGAAAGACTACAAAGATCACTACTTCAGTGGCAAATAACAAGGCCATCCCATGCCGACCTCTTCACTGATCCTGGCAGGCACGCTGGCGAACTCAGGGTTGGAGGCGAAGGTGGTCAGGCTCTCCACTGCGTCGGTCAAAGGTTTGGTGGCTTCGGCGCAATTCGCTCGGTTCTCCTCAGAAAAGGTCCCATCCAAAGCCTGAGTGACAGAGTCATGGCATAAGGCTGAGACATGCTTCACAAAAAAGTGGAAAAACACACAGTAGAGAAGTGTCAGAGACGATAGACATTGAAAAATCGATCTTGTACGTGTGTCTTTTACATTACTTGGCGTGTCAAAAGGTCAAATGCATTGAAAAGAATGAGTTGAACCACGGAACTAAGTCGCGCAAGTAAGCAAGCATTGCGTGCACCGTCGGGTATGTTTAACAAGGCAGAGGCTGCTTGCAAACCTTTATCGTGCGAACGAGGTTGGCGGTGGCGTGGGCGACCTCCTTGGCTGACTGGACGAAGTGTCTTCGCGCGACGGCGTTCGTCGTCTTGTTCGACGCCACTCTGCACACGTTGCACAGCGCCGACGTGTGTTTCGCAACAATGGTGGCCGCGGAGAGGACCTGGGGGGGAAACGGGGGGCGTCAAACTGGAAACCGTTGTTATCCATGACGTCACTAGAAGCACATGCGTGCTCCTCGCAAACGAATTTTTGCACAAACGAATCCGTTTTGCTAGACCAGAACAAACGGATCGGCGAATGTCAAGACGCGTGCTCGCCTTACAGTCTACTGCATCTTCAAGTCGCGTGACTTCACTCCACAGGTGAAAGACGCAAGAAATCAATCACAGATCTTTTATAGGAAATCGATTTCACGCAACACTGCGCATCGTCAGCCCTTACATATGCAAGAAATGCTAACAGGTGTTAAACGCTGGATGTCTCACGCAAGGGCAGAGAAAGTAAACAACCTCAAGACTAGTGAAAACTCACACAACACCAAATGATCGTCTGTCTTCAGAGCAGAACGCCACTACCTGAGTTTGGTTGCTTGAAGGGTCGACCAGGCTCTGGCAGGCCATCTGTATGGCCTGATTGGCCCGGGCAAACTGCGTCTGGTCAACCAGGCCCTGGGTTCCGGCCTCGCTATTCGGGTCAGCGATGCCGACCAGGTAGGCGGCCTGCGCGAAGATAAATAACAGTGAGAAAGTGATGAAGAAATCGCTTCTGGTTGATGCCAATATACTGGGTGTGAGGCTTTGTTGGATGGAGACAGAGAAGTGCTGAGTCATTGCAATGCTCGAGACAACAGATCGTTAGTCATCATCATCCACATGGACTCTTAAACGATGAAGTGTGACCTCCACAAATTTTATTCAAAATCCACCACATCTGCACTGCCTTGCACGGCTGGTAAGATTTGAGTGTTCACACCCACACAAAACGTTGTCGCTATTTTTAACAAATAGTTCACGTTTGATGTAATCACAAATAAAACTTACCACCATGCTTTGCGAAAAACAATGGTTTGAAAAAATATTAAAACTTGTTCTGGAAAGTGAACATCTATATCATTCATGTTTGCCACCAAAGCAAGACTACAACAACGTAAATTTGGCATTTGTTGCCCTTTTGCTGGCAATTCTTTTCCTTCTGTGCACAACATCCTAAATCAGTGGTTCTTAAGGGGTGAATGAAACCCTGGGGGTAAATTTCATCTTCCAAGGGGGTAAATTTACTGAGCCATAAATTGCAGCCAAGGCCAATTTTTATAAATCATTCTAAACTGTAAGAGTTTGTTAATTTCGTATTTTGAATAAATGAGCACCATTGAGTGTATCGGGGGTAAATTTGGTAATATTGTTTGATATAAGGGTAAGAACGTAAAAAAGGTTAAGAATCACTATCCTAAATCGTTGTCTGGTGCACTACGCAAAATATGCCGTGACAAGCAGAATATAACAAGATTTCACCGTTGGGCATATGACATTTTATGTCCGCAAATTACAAACGCATAGACTTTGCAGAGTCCCAGCATGCTTTGCGGCTGTGTTGGAGAACTTTTTTTTATGCCTGGTTTCATCGGCGATGACTTCTTAAAGCACGTTAAAGTTCCGCAGTTCCTTCTGGTCGTGCTTGACCAGCAATAAAAACGCACTCGTGTTTCACGTTCAGCTACTAACTACCACAATGTAAACTTATCGACCAAAGATTTGCAGCGTTGAGACCGGAGGAAATTCTAACCCACCTGGGCTGCAGCTTCTGTCAGACCGATCAGGGATTTCTGTGTGGCGGTCACTGCCTCCCCAAAACTTTCCAGCTCGCTCGCCCTGGCGTGCTGCGTGATCCCGCTCATGGACTCCCCCAGCAACTTGGAGTTGTCCATGACGCTTTCCAGACAATCGAAGTACGAGTTGTCATTCACTGGCTCGTTCGGGTTCTCCAGCATCTCTTTCACGGTCTGCACGCGAAGGTTTTGATTTGAAAAAAGTGAAAAACCAACAACCTGACTGTTCAAATAAACAATATAAACACAAAATAGGAAAGAAACCAAACAAGACATTGAAGTTCGTCGATCACCACCAGCCTGTGCTCGACGGTGAAAAAATTACAAACTGTCGGAAAACAAAAAATACGTTTTTTTATGAAATTACTTTTTGCAAATTCAGCGTATCTGTTTTCCATACAAATAAATTTAGATGTTTTCAATACATGATTTTTTGAGACTTTGAACAATAAAACTGAAAACTTCAGACAAAAAACAGTTGTTGCAGATTTTTTTTTAACATAATTGCCTGTTTTCTATAACGTTAAAAACTAGGGAAATAACCGCAAAATGGGGTTTTCCACAAATACCGCCGACCTTAAGCTGTCGTAGAGCGTTGTCGCATTCCTTCTGTCCTGGCGCGGTCTGCGTGCAGTGAGTGATCAGGTTGTTGATGCTCTCCGTCACAGCTCTGCACAGAAACGACACGAACGTCACAGGCAAGTGGAGTACGTTGTGTACTGGCAGGTAACCGTGGTTATACAGGCAAACATCGAATTTTGTTTCAAAACATTTCTACACTGAAAAGCCGCGCTTCCGTTGTTGAACTAACTCCTACAAGAAAAGGCAACGACATTCTCAACATATCTACTAATCACCTCCCTGCACAATCGGGCAGCAATGACAGGAAACCGCACTATTCGAGGAAATAGCAAAACCGCATTCGCACCAAAGTTTACAGCTTCGGGTTTCTAAGAACGAAACAAAAAAGTAATAACCCGAAAAGTCCAGCGAGACTTCAGTTCCAGAAATAAGTCTGTTAGCGAGCTGCAATCCGAAGCGCAAACAACCCGATTTAAATCTGGGCGTCACGGAGTGAAGGATATTTCCAACCATCAAACCTCACCTGGCGGCGGCGGCAAGTTGGTTCTTGGCATTCGGAGCCCCAGGATCGGCTGATAAAGCTTTGGCGGCAAGCAGCAGTTTGCTCGACGCCATTGATATGCTCTTGAGGTTGCCGACCACCTGGTTCTGGTCTTCTTTGTCCTAGAACGATCACGAAATCACGTAAATGGGGTTAGGAAACAAACAACTGATCACTGTGCCTACGAAGGTTGATTAAGAAGTTATAAAAATTAGACGGTGGCGTTTGTTGGCTTATCCCTGGTCGGTCTGGTTCGCTTTGGATCGGAACTCTGTGAAGACCTTCAAAACTTAGGCTGTCACTTAAAAAAATTTAAAACTGAAAAATTTTTCAATACAATACGAGGTCTAAAATTGACTGGAAATGTGCTCTTTTTATTGGATATGCTCAGTTAAAGCAACAGACCTACATCTTCCCACATTTGTTTCGATTTCAAATGAGCGAAATCCTGCCATTGCTGGGGGGTGTTCTCCCCTTTTCAGCGACCTCCAATTATTCAAAGTTTTTGTCCCCAAGCGCAAACCTGAGCACTGCAAACCTATTTTCGTTCCAAGTAACAATATTTCGCTCTAGTCTCAGCGATCCTTCTCTGTAGTCGGCCACTTGAATCGTAGATTTAGACAATTAACTGAGACTTTAGGTTGGGCTTTTTAACCTTTCATTTAATATTACTGCAGCTCTTTGACTGACGCAAAACAAACGCAGTGCATGATTTGTCAACAAGTTGTGGATCGGTCTGAACCAATAGCAAGCGACAAATGGGCCGGCCTGTTACGATAAGGGTTAAACAGAAACGTGAAAAACACAATCATCATTAACGCAGCAACTCGCTCACCCTCGATTGTCCGGCGACATTGAGGCCAGCGTCGAGAAGATCCGTGAACCGTTCGTTGTAATTCGAACTGGACGCTGCGAGCTCGGACGGCGTGGCCCGGGACGCCCCGACCAGGTCGTTGGCCGCGATGCTCAGCTCCTCTGCCGTGCGGTTCAGTTGCGTTTGCGCGGACTGGAAGTTGGCGCTGGTGGCTGGGAACTGGTGGAACACGAAGGAGAGGCGGTTTAATGTGCTGCTGGAACACGGAACGCGTGTGTTGCCATGCTAGGCGTGCTTTGGAGTACAACACATGTGTGTTGTTATGTTGGATGTGCTGCTATAACATGACGCATGTGTGTATCCGTGTTGGGCATGCTTCTGGAACACGGCATACGTGTTGCTGTGGTGAGTATGCTGCCGGAACACGGCACATGTGTGTTGCCGTGTTTCAAAGCTTCTTCATCTACACTGTCAAAGAAAGCGCGGCGCGAGGACAGAATGATGTGAGGGCATGCTCAGTGGAAGAAAGCGGTCGAGCAAAGTGAAAAGTCACCTCAGCTTGTAGCTCAACACACTCCAGCCGGGCATACGACATGTTACGTGCGAGGATCTCATCCAGAAGCTGGACGGAAGCGGAGACGCGGAAGAGCAGGAAATTGAAAGGATAGAAAAAAGAGAAGAGGATATTTTACCGCCAACAATGACTGAGGAACTTTGTTTCTCGCGCGACACGAAGAAGCTGCTTTATTGCTTGTGTCATGAAGCGATAGCAATGTGTTGCGACAACAGCTCCAAATATAGATCGCAACAGTACGACGACACAGTGCAAGCGCTTCTTACTTTTCGTAAAGCAGGCGTTAGACAACAAGCAAGAGCCTGAAGTTCAGCCGTGCAATGCGAACAAGCACGAAAATGCAACAGCTAATGAGTGGGTGGAGTAAGCGCAGTTTATTGGTATTTCACAACAAACTCACCATCAAACGCAATATTTCACGCAACACGATNTTTTACGCATACGGNAGTCATGTCAACCTTTTTTGTAAAGTAAAAAGTGCACCATTTGTGCGACCGCCGCCAACCAAGCTATCTTACGTACTTGTCCAGAGAGCAGCCTCTTGCTACTATCAGCGATGTTCTTCAAAGCTTCGTCAACATCCCTCTGGCCAGGCAAGCAGTTGATGCAGTTGTTCAAGGCGTGCGAGACGGCCTTCGCCACCTGGAAACAACCAATAGGAAAGTGCCACGTCACGAACGCATCAACCGGAACCGACGCAACGTCGCGCGACGACATCCGTGAAAGAATTACCTGAGCGAGGCGCTGGCGGTTTTCGGGATTGTCTGGGTCTTCAACGGCCAGTTTGGCCTCTTGCATCAGATTTATGGACTTGTCCATCACGTCCCGGCATGTGTCGAGCAGGTGAAGTTGGGCCTGGAGGTCGGGGAGGTTGGCCGCGACGCCCCGAGCAGCGCCAACTAGTGTGCGCAGGGCGTTGGCGGTGTCGCGAGCGGCCATGCCGGTGTAGTCCTCGTTACCCTGCGAAATTGTTGGGGGGTAAAGAAGTTTGAACGATGCTTCTGTCAATGTTTGAGAAACGCGCTTTTCGAAACGGAAGCTTGGTTTGAAATGAAATTTTGTGAAAAAAAAGCAAACGTATCCGAGAAGAAGCAAGGAACAAAAAGGCCGTTTTTTTTGCACATATCAATCTGCGGAGCAATCTTTCAAGCGATGGCAACCTCTTCTTGTTGTTTTTTTGATTGAACAGTCATGTCTCCTTTCGATTCCAAGCACAACACACAGGGTTCTCACACATTTTCAAAAAAAACATTTTCCATTCTTTTTGAATACCTTTTCAATACTAAATGATTAACTATCACTTATCTTCATTTTTCAAAAATTTGCTCATGGAACACAATGCAAAAAACATCTGCAAACTGTCATCAGCGATAAAGAACAAAATTTGGATAAACAAATGGCTGAATTTGGAATTTTCATACTTTTTCAATACTGCATTGAAAAGCTGACCAAATCCAATACTTTTTCAAGGTCTTGAAAACCACTTACACAATTCAATACTTTTTCCATACTCGGCAATGCCGCCTGGAAACATGAACAACGACTTAATGCAGCAGCACCAATCAAAAGCTAACCTGGGCAGCAGCAGTCAGCAGTTGGGCCATTGAGGCCCCGACTGTTTTGGACGTTGACCCGAGGTCCTGGGCGCAGGACTTCATCGATTGGCCGGGCAGGGCCTGGAGCTTGCCGTCCCTGGCGTCGGTGGAGTAATCGGACAGCTGGCGGTCCAGGGCCCGAACTGTCTCGAGAGCGGCGTCGATTCCGCTCGGGCCGCAAACTTCGCTGGCCTGGGGGGTAAAATGTAAATTGATGAAGTTTACGTCGCGACCGACACGCAGTGATCACAAGTCTTTTGCTGAGCGCGCAGAGAAAATGCGTTCCACGTTTACCTTTAATGAGGCCGTCTTGAGGTCGGCAATGGCCAGGGCCAGTTTCTTGGTACAGTTGGCCAGCTGCAGAGCTGTTGCTTGATCGCTGACGGTCGGAACGACTGCTTTCGAATATCCGACCATTTTTGTCCCGGGCTGAAAAATATTAATTCGAGCTGTTGTGGTAAAAGAAACCTTAAATGAAGCGTCGAAGAAGTATGGCTTTGAGGAGATCACACGATACGCTGATCAGAAGCTCATACAGAAAAAGGTTGAAAAGTAAACCAGAGGAATCCCAAAAGCATCTGACAATCTTCACTCTGAGCGAACCCAGACAAGGTCCCACAACTGCAGAAGTGAAATTTCACGAAATACGTTATTATTAGAAAAAAGGTTGAGGGCCGGTGCACATGGAAGTGCACAAGGTTAGGGTTTGTGTATAAACAACGTTTTTTGACACCCGTAATGAGAGAAACTGTACAAGGTTTTGCGGCATGCATGAGATGCCGTAATTCTTGTACGCATGTTTTTCATTGCGATCTTGGCAAAACGCAAGAAGCTAATTTTCTAAAACTTTGTGCTTCGCGCGTGTTTTCGAACTGCAATTATTTTGAAAAGTATGAGCATCCACTGCACACAGCAAAATGTGTTGAATTAGTTTTCCAGGGTCGACGGACGCATACAACAACAAACAATCCTGCTTAACAAACCTAACACAGTCACCAAGCACGCGAAGTAACGTACAGTGCTTTCTTTTTACCTCACGAAGCTAATGCCTAACACGGTTTGGTTTGTGTGCGATGGCGGAGCTGGCAAGATGTTCTTTGCTTACACAGGCTTGGTGAAAATGTGGTTAAGAATTCAAAGTTGCGATATGCCGAAGTTTTGTAACGCAAGAAGTATGTGATTTACGACGCTGTAAACTGAACTATGCAGAGTCCTTTCTTCTGACACAGACTAAAAGTGAACGAAGGCTTCGCTCAAATCAGCGCAAGTATTGATCTCACGTGGTCTCCCAACCTGCAAATGGCGACTTTAAAGTCGGCGCGAAACATCTGAATCATTGATTACTTCCAAAAGTAACCTGTGTTTCAGCACCAACTTTCAGCTGAACCCATCAAACCTGATGTCATAGCACCAGGAGTGGAAACTAGAATAGAGGTTTTAGTGGAATATGTTTATTCGGCTTGCGATTAAACTCCCGGTGAAATCGAAGAACTTGTTGATCAAACGCAGTTTCGTGATGAAATTAGATCAGGGGAGGTCGAACTACGGCTTGCTGAAGACGATCATGCGCCCCCCCCACTCCCCAAGATGAAGATGTAGACTCAGTTTGTTTGCAAAGAACAAGAAAACATAGCGTCCTGCGCTCACGAGAGACGACGCTCTCCCGTTGTATCATATTAAATTCTGGATTAAGTTGAAGCGCCTGCAATACACACATCATTTCACCGCCTTAACTTATAACTAATTCGTGTCGCATTTGTTTTGATGTTCAACAGTTCTTTCAGACTAGCTCCTAATTAACCCAACATTAACAAACAGTGGTTTGAAGATATCTCTCCACTTAACACACGTATAAGTTTTAAAGCCGTGCGTTTCCTTTGTGACGAAACAAATGCTGTGTTTAAATAATTTAAATAAATCAGCACTCACGAACCAAACAGGCTACGTTTGGACAAATCTATTCAAGCAAGAACTGCAAAACAATGCAACTGATCTTGAAGCAACATTTGAAGCAACAGGAATGTGTGTTTAGGTTAACTTTGTTTTTAATTACTGCTGATAACGGAACCTTTTATTTCAGCGAATTGAAACATCAGTTATCTTGTCTGCCTTTCTATGCGGTCATTACGCTGAAAAGTTTCTCCATCCCTGGATTAGACGCAGGGAGGCTAAACTAGTTTGAACCCACTGGTGGATGGCTGATCAACATAGTCGCATCACAGCAGGCGTGTATCGTGGTATTACTCAGGTCGGCAAGGAACTGGGTGCGTGAGAATGAAAATGGAAACCCTGCTTAAAGCTATGCTCTAACACAGGGCCTCTTAAAGTTTGCCTCAATACCCTTGAGGGTACTGAGATTAAATATTGGGGAGATTCAACAGTGTTGGAAAATAAAGGCCAAATCTGAAGTCAAGTCCTCATTCTCTATGAACTTGCTTCCATCCAGATTGACTTTGACATGATACCGGTTGGATTTGTTAAAAAACTTTCGTGAAAAGGGGTATTCAGATTGACAAAAAATTGACTTTGGGGTATCGAGGCGTTAAAACTTCAAGGACCACTGCTCTAACATAACCATTTTGCGAAATCCCCTCAATTTTTCACCAATCAAGTTTTCTCTAAATAAATTTAGCAAAAGAAACACCAAGACGTCAGGCTGCGTGCACATGATGCCACGGTCTATTGCATTCACTGTGTTAAGGTCAGCATATGAGCATCCACCTAATAAACGTTATTGACATGGTGTGCGAAGACACTAGAACATTTTAAGATTACAGAAATTGTCTGAACGCATCATCGCGACAAAGAGAAAGTCTTACATTAACACAAATCCACCATCACCGAAGGGGAGGCCTCTTCACTTTCAACGTTTAAAATATTAAATGGTGAACATTGTTGTTTGATAAATCCCATTAAAGCCTTTTCTTCGACTATCATGTTTCACACCCCCCTAACATCACGAACCCTCTGTTCATTTTCAATGTGACGCCTGTTACGTGAACGATTGGTGTGTGCATTACGGGGGAATCCCCCACCTGAAGACGCAAACAGGAACGTCAGGGTCTTTGGGATGAACGTGAAAAAATTTGTGGGTAGTGTGAAGAGCATCTTTCAAAAATGGGAGCCAACAGTGCTTACGCGCGTGTGAGGGGTGAGCTGGCTCAAAATTTTTCGAAAACTGGTTAAATTACTATTTCGCCTTCAATCCAAGAAAGCGCATACTAAATAAAAAGTTAGGTGCGCGGTAAGGCATTGTTTGGAGGAGGGATTGACCTTCCTGGTTTTGAAGGGAGGGTCCCAATGTGGTCGGATTGGAGAAAACTTCGCCATTTCTAACTTCATTCTAGGATTGCTTATAGTAACAAGGGGTGTGACGTTTGAAATAGTGTTAATATTTCTGTGCGCCTTCCATCAACAGCGCTCATTCACAGCAGTGCAGGCTCTTTACCGGCACGAAGTCGTTCGAGGCAGTGATGAGGTTCTGTTGCGCGGCGGCATTTTCCGGGTCATCCAGAGCTCCTCTTATGCCGTGCAGCAGGCGAGGTATGTGCTCGTCTTGCAAATTCTGTCGAGACGCAAAAACAAAACGAGTTAAATTCATAGAAATGAGAAATTCACGCCCATCGAGCAAGTGGTTGTCTTCGGCCGGGGCTGACTTGCAATGTCAACGCAACGCCAACTTCAACAAACGTTTGCGCTGAAGCATCTGGATGATGAACGGGCATATTTCTAGTAGACCAGTGGTTTCCACCGGTTCCTTGTCACGTGACCAGGGGCGTACCGAGGTCAGATGGCGCCAGGGTCATAAAGCAAGTTTGGCGCCCCCTGTGTTCGAACCTGAGGAAATTCAGGAGCAAATTTTACTGTATTGAAGAAAGTAATTGTGGCATTGTTGAGACTTTTTGGCGTCCCCCCGGAGTCATTCGGCGCCCGGGGAATCGCCCTCCGTTGCCCCCTCGGTATGCCCCTGACCGTGACCCACTATAGTAACCCATTACAACCGGAAGACCCCTGTTCGCGAGTTCCGTTGTCCAATCGCAGCCAACTTGTAAAAACTGGTTTCCATCAAGTGCATGTCAAAAACTTGTCCACCTCGTTGCGCCCCCCAAAAAGGCTCGCGACCCCGAAAAGGGGGTCGAGATGCCCAGGTTGACAAGAACCGTTCTAGCCTAACAACGGACCAACTGCTCTCAAAAAAACACAGAAAAACAATTCAACGAAAGACGCCAGCTCACCTTGCTGTGCGCGATCAACTGGTTCTGACTAGCCTTGTTGGTGTTATAGGGCTCGGCCGCCCTGGCAGCCGCGATGGTTTGGGTGGCAGCGGCAGCCGTCTGTTGTGCAGCGGCCTCCAGTCTGTGCACGAGCTTCTTCCGCAGGGCGTTCTGCGTGGCGGCGTTGGTTGCGGCGCGCAGATTTTCAGCGGCGAGCTTCAGGTTCTGTTGTTGCTGTGAATCGTGGGGGTTGTTGGCTGCACCCTGTGACGCAATCGCGGCACGATTAATGGGCGTTGGAGCACACTGTGTGTCTATCTACTGAAGCGCGTTGTTCGAATCACAACTGTAATTGCTGCCATAGCAACTGTTATTGTCACCGTAGCAACAGTACTTTTACGAACAGGGCAGTACTGTCATGAGACCGTGCAAGATCAATAGCCAGCGGCTTCGACAAAGTAGTGTAAGTCATTTTCCTACAAAAAAGCAGCTGAAAATTGTGAGAAGCAAGTAATATCTCCGCAGTTCAAGACTTTTCACAGAAGAACATTGGAGGTTTTTCTTGTTGAAAATCTTTTAGCCGTTGAAACGTCTCAATACAAAGTAACAAATATCAAAGAAATAGTAACGCCGAAGAAATCTGCCCTAAACCGAACTTTAAGCCATTAAGAAACTCAAAAGGAGCATGCCCTGCACCTTCGCTGCCTCGACCATCTTTGCAGTGGCGTCAGCGAGCAGCTTTGCGGCTCCGAGCAACTTCTTCCTCCAGTCATCATCCGACTCCTCCTCGGCCTCGAGCTTGAGCATGTTGACGAGATCCGATGTTGTCTGGAAGAGTTTTTTTTGCGGAGTCGATGAAGAAAATAAGTTGGAAACACTTTTTCTTTTCGCAACAGATTCAATGAAACTATCTAGAAAGCTGGTTGGAAATTTAGAAAAGCTGAAACATGGGCAGAGTGAAACTAAAAATGCTTCAGAACTTACGATAGAACCATTTTCTCAAAGCAGTGCAAAGCTAAAATATCACAAAACCTTCTTTCCAAATTAATTTTTGAAACATTTTTTGAGCCGAAACAGCGCGTTTAAAAAACAGACGAAGAAGCGACAAAAGCAAATTCTTCAAAGAACATCATCAAAGAAACTTTATTCTGCGGCGAGCGTTCGAAGGCGCCAGGTCCAGTCCCACCTGGCCGAGCAGCCTGGCCTGTTTGACCATGACAGCGGCATTCCCCATGCTGTTGCAAAGCCTGTCAGTCGCGTTCAGGATAACCTCGCACTGATCGTCGTACTTCCCGTCCACAGCGTCGGCACCCTGCCAGAAAGAAGTTTCGTTGCATCAGGGGGATGTAAAAGGAAGTGGGGGACAAAAGATTGACTTAAACAAAAACGGACGTTTTCAATTATTAGGCGTTAAAAAAAAGCCAGTGTCGGAGCTTTTTATTTAGAAGCAGAAAGACGTTGAAAAACAAGCAGGGTAAAGAGCTTGTTTGGCAGAACAGACGAAAAGCAACTTTCAGGACCTCATTGTTAGATCCTTGATCTCATTCCAAGCGTGTCTACGCCGCCGCACGTTCCTGCACCATTGCTTGCGAGGAACCAGAACAGCGTGACAGAGTAAGTCCAACCTAAACTCCGATTGGACAATCTTTGCGACTAATCTACAGTGCGTGGTTTGAACTGTACGAGTTGGTGAAACAAGTGGACAGCAAACCAAATCAAAACAAGAAACAGTCAACGAGAAACCTCAGACACTAACTCCTCGTGCTCACAACAACTCCCCCCCTGTTTTTCGCCCACGCCCCCTGCGAGGGGGAGGGCGCGTGTGCGAGAGGGATAATCCATCCAGCCACTGATATCGCGAGCTGTGCGGTCGCCCACATATCGCCCCGTTAAACGCTACAAGAAACGCGGTGGCGTTACGCATAGTGTGGCAAAAAAGGCGGTGGCGCTAACGCGGAACTAACCAGGAAGTAGCGCCTGCGAGGGAAATAACAATAGTTCGTTCTTACATCACAAACACAGTCGACCACCCGAGACACAAGAAGGTATTCGCGATGTCGTCTTGGAAGTTGATTGAACGATCGCGTTTTCGTGGAGTCAATTTTAACTTGAAGCGATCGAACATCAAAATACCCGCTTTATGTGGTTGATCAGGTCGTTCAGCGCTTGGCCAACATTGGTCGCGGCGGCGCCAAGCGCGGCCAGGATGCTTCCGTCAGATGTCGCCAGCTGCGAAGACTCGACGCAGCCGTCGACCGCTTCCGACACTTCGCGCGCGGCGTCGATCAGTTGTTCCTGGCACGACGGGTTGCTGATGGTCGGGGCCACGACCTGCGCGACGAAAGCAGCAAACGGGAAATCAGCTCGGCTGACAACAGAAACTCGACGTCCCAACTTGCGCGACGAAAGCAGCAAACGGGAAATCAGCTCGGCTGACAACAGAAACTCGACGTCCCAACTTGCGCGACAAAAGCAGCAAACGGGACATGAGCTCCGCTAACAGCAAAAACTCGGCAGCACTGACCCCAGTGGGGTTTTTCCTTTACCTTGGTGCAAGCCACTAATTGTGACGTGGAAAGCGCGCATTGGGTGGCGCTGCCGATGACTTTGTTCTTCATTGCCTGGTCGTCGCTGCTGTTGGCGACAGACTTGGCTTGGAGCACCAGGGCCGCGGTGGCGTTCGCGACCGCCTTGGCGAGTGTCATCAAAGTGTCCTGGGTACAAAATAAGACAGATTGTGAACCATTAGACTGTGTTCGCGGACTGGGGGGGAGGTTGGTGCGGGAGCCACGACGCGCCAACGAATGCACGCCGAGCATGAGCAACTTATTACGCAGCGAATGACGTCTAGTTTTTACTTCAACTAAGCAGTGGTTTTCAACCTGGGGTCGCGACCCCCCAGAGGCCAGAGGGGTCGTGGACCATTTCTGGGGGAGTAGCGGATAGATATTTTTATGTACACAGCCGTATTATATTTGCTTTATTCGAGTTTTTGATGAGGGTCGTTGGATTAGAGTGGCTTTCTATAATGGGTTGCGGTACAAGAAAGGTTCCAAGCCACTGAGCTTAGGGCTTAAGCAACTATTGGCAATGGAGAGGAGCAAGGTGGAAACTATTGCGATGCATTGCTGGCAGTTTGAAGGAGTATTACCGTGTGGGAAGAGACGTTAGCTTGTTATATGCTGGACGAAGCTTTCGGGTCAAGCCAAAAATTCACACGACTATGTTTCTTTTGGTTGGGGAGAAATTTTGCGAGGTCTTGAAAACAGCATCAGCCGTTAACAGTTTAGAAAACCTTCAAAATTCAGAACGAGGTTTCTTTTCGGCCACAATTTCTCTTTAATTACCGAAAAAATGAAGTCAACTCGGTCATAATGTCCTAAAATATATGCTAGTGAATAATGTCACGGCGCGTTTTAATGCAATTACGCGGCAAATGTCTCAGGGAACCAAAACAGATCCAGAAGAAAGAAAAATTTCCAACAAGCAAAGCTAGACTTCAAAACCGAAACCTGCAGAGAATTTCTGCAGCATTCAGTTCAAAAACAGCGCAATCAATTTACAGTGTCAAGCAGCTTCGCCACTGACCTGGAAGCCGTCGTCGGCGCCTTCGCCGATGTACTTCAGGATATCGTGGCTCGCGTCGCCCACCTTACCAGCAGCGGCGAGAAGGTTCTGTCGACTCTCCCCACTGTTGGGTTGCGACGCCCGTAACAGGTCGTTGATGGCCGCGGTCAGGTCGCGGGCCGCCTGGAGCAAGAACAGAAGATGGCGATGCGGCGCGCGAAAGAAGACACGCCGGCATATCACGTCGCAGACTGCGCACCGTTTAATCCGACACATCGTTGTTATGTCAGCGTTGTTGACGTCAGCGGATGACGCTGTCAACACACGCTGATCGTGCTGCCCGGGCCTTTGAAAGCGCAAGCGCGGTACGATGGCATTTTGGTCTGTNNAGCACCTACTGGTCATTCATTTTCNTTTTAAGAAACACGGGAGCTCCAAGACTTCCCATTTAATGGGCTGCAAATTTTTTGTACAGCTAATAAGGGCTTTAAACAAAGGTTTCTTAACAACTAAAAACTGTTACAATGGGATGTGAAGTAAAAACGCACTGACATGTAACAACAGCGCCTCGCGTGCAGGAGACAACCTCGCTGCAGGTTTCCTTACAAATATAGGGGGTACAAGGCATGAACGACATATTTTGCTTGCAGCACGATATTGACTTGCTACAGACACACGGGTGACGTTGCAACTGTCATTGGAAGACAGGTGTGATGTAACAACTGCCATTACATTTGCAGGGTTCCGACGCAGTACTGAATATAAATTTCCCGACTTTTTCCGTACTTAACTTTCCCGAATAACATACCCTGGTCGAATTCAGGCACTACAATGGTTAACACTATGAGAGTAAAATTATCAATCTCATGAAAAACATTGCAATAAAATTATCAGAATATAGGTCAAAAGATCAAGTCTGGAAAATTATTACCTTTTTCGGTACTAACAAATCAAACAGAAAAAGACTTTTCCAGGCTGAAAAACGACAAAAAATTTTTCCATACTTAAAGCCTCCGTAGGAATCCTGCGTTTTACAAGTCAGTGATGACGTAACATCTGTCACTGAAAGACAGCTGTGATGTAACAGCCGTAATTAAAGACAGAGGTGACGCAACAATCGTTCAACCTTTTCTCCAAACGACTAAAGTTTCTCCAAACGACTAAACATCAAAGATGTCAAAAGCAACATCTAAGGAAACGTTAAAGCAGCGCTGGTGGAGACACGCCAAGCCCGTGACTGGTTCCAACTTCTCTAACCTTAAATGGGCGGCAAAACGCCAGCAAAGACTTCGTTGGCGGAACTGCATATTTGAAACGAAAATACAGGAAAGTCTTCTGTGAAAAAAGCCTGCTTCTGTCGCAAAGCTTCCTCTTCCCATCTCTCTCGATGAACATGAGCGACTACTTGGTGACACGTCGCGGTAGAAAAGGAAGGTAACTGTCGAAGCTTCCGCAAACAGACGAACGCTAACAAGGAAACCACACCAAAGTGCTAAATTTGACTGGACAATAACCAGACCTGATAGCGTTTTGTGTAAATTCCTACCCAATTTCATGCGATCGGTAATTTGAAGTTCAACTTGACTCTGACTCTATTTACCTGATGAATTCCTCCGTTCCCAGAGAAACTACAACAGCAGTCTCGGCCCACACCAATAAATTATATTGAAATGCCTTGCGACAAACAACGCGACGACACGACGTTGCTGCCGAGAATCGAACCCATGCTGTTCGAGTCTGTTGTTTGACAGTCGCAGAACAACGGTGCGGCAACAAGTGTGGCCCTCACAGCAAACCTTCAATAGGTTGTCACTGTCGTTCTCATTGTCGAGCAGGACGGCCATCAGCCTCAGGCTCTGGGTAAGGTCGTTGAGGTTGGAGGTGATGGTGCTCACGGCGGATCCGACCGTCGTGTAGTTCGTTTCTTCAGGATCGCCTGCGCGGGAACAAAGAACAGCCATCAGCACCTCCCCCATCCGCACCTCACGCACAAAGCCAAACAGGGGGGGATCTTATACCGGCTGTTTTCGTTATGACGGTAGCGGCTGCGGCGTCTATAGCAGCAAGGTTGGATTGAATGTTGTGGCGGTTTTCCTCGATCGCGTTCAGTTTCCATTGCTTCGAGGCCTGCGTGAAGAACAAGCAGACGATTTACGGACTCGAATTTGTGGGATGCAGCGCGAACGAATTTTCAACATTTGCAAACACAACGCATGATTTTTGGATACGAAGCCGTGTTTATATCAAAACGACCACCGACTTACGGCGTCAGAGCCCAGTGGGGGGAGGTGGGCCCTCGTGTTGAATCCTTCGTGTGCTGCCCTGCACGCGTTGAAGCCGTGCTCGATGTTGCCCATGAACGCTTGCTGGGCGGCGGTCTGGAACGGCGAAAAAAAACAATCGAAACGTTTATGTCGTCACCGCTTTGCCTGAACGCCAGCATTCCATCATTCCTGGCATGAACTCGCCGCGACGCGCGACCAATGTTTAACAAGCAAACATTTGCTTTGATGGCGGTCTGACTTACCAGCGGCTGGCCGCCGTGCGACAGTGTGCTGTGCGTCGTGATTTGCGACGGGGGTTGCATCGCGCCCATCGAGTACGAGTCGGGTCGAGTCGACGAGTTACGGATCACGCCGGGCATCGCGACCGAACCCGACTGCATTTGACCGGCGCTGGTTCCGTGCATCGCCACCAGGTTCGCCCTGACAACACAATTTAAATCATAACAACACAATTGACAACATAACAACACAGCTGAAATCGTAACAACACAGGTGAAAGTGTAACAACACATTTGAAACCATAATACCAGATTTGAAACCATAATAACACAGTTGGAACAATCGGCATAGTTCATCGAGAGCGGTTCTTGGCAACAAAGTCGCATTTTTTAAATTGCCAAATGACGTCACACGTCTATATTACAGACACGCACTGCATTTTTTCTATTGAATGAACTGTTGACATTGGTGAGGAGAAAAGCTACAACCGCTCTGAAGGATGCTTCTACATCGGGAAATTAAAATCTTTCTCGTAAAAAAATTCAACAAGCGGAACGGGACGACCTTCTTTGACGCGCAACACTGGAAGTTCACCCGTCAATAAAGAACAGGCCGCAAGAGCGGAACCTTTGCAACAACAGGGAACTGGGAATGTACCTGTGAGGTGTAACGGTGTCCTCGAGCATGGCGGCGTCCTCGTCATTGTCCACGCCGTAGTTATCCTTCGCCTGACGCTTCTTCAGGATGATGTCGATGTACCCGGCGATCAGCTGCGCGATCTGGTCCCCCTCAGTCGTCTGCACGCTGTAGTAACCGTCCTGGTAATCGCCGAAGTCCTGCGAGAAGACAGGGGGGAGCGCTGACGTCAGAACTAGCTAGGCGTGACGCGGCCGAGCACAGATCGAGCGGACACAGGAGTCATACCAGAGTGAACGATTTCGGCGACGCGGCCCATCTCTTCACCGAGGTCAGGGGCCAGACCTTGATCATGTCTTTCGTGCGCTCGTCGACACGCATCACCGATTCCCTTGTGACGCCCAGCAGCCGCGGCACCAGTTTGTTTTTACCTTTCATCTTTTCCTGAAAAGTTTTTTTGCCGCGCGTCAAACAATCGTCATTCGCCAGCGCACCGCGATCGTTCCGCTCGATGACTGAACGACGCGGCGGAGGCGGGAACGAGTCACGAGCGAAAACATGACAACAATGCTATTGATGAGTGTGAATGACGAAACAAATAAACATTCAACATCAACAATTTAAACACAGAGCAAAAAAGGAACGTTTTCAACTCTTTACTTCGACCATTTTAAATTCTTTCCTTTCAGCTACATTGGGTCAATGAACTTGCCAACACCACGGGTCGTTGACAGTGAAATTCACTGGGTGGTGTGATTTGTTGGTTGGGAGTTCAGGGGCCGCTCTTTTGGTGTTGAAAACATAAGGCTGTGCTCACGAACAACATCCACGCTGCTCTGTCTGATGAGACAAAGGTGTTGTGTAAAAACAGCTTTTTGGCGCCGATATTCTCAACTGCCGAGCAATAGATTTTCATCAGATAGATTAGAAACAACAAGTTACGGACGAAGCCATTGCGAGTGATTCCGGAAGGTCGAAGGTCATGGTAACATCAACAGCGGAGGTTGAGGACCTTGACGTACAGTCACAATCAGAGACCCAATTCACAACCATTCCCAACTTCGTGAGGGTGTGGAATTTCACTATATCTTGCCCCATGTATTAAACGAGCAGGTATCAAAATGATCGATATTGTATTGCAGCATATTACGTGCTACCGACCGCAAAAGATAACAACACAAAACAGCAGTGGCTCATAAAGTATGGGCCGTGACCCTTAAACTGGGCCGAACCGAGGCGATCCAAGCCCGAGTTGTATATTTTTAACGTTTCCATAGCTTGTCTGTGTCTGTCTGCAGCGTAGGTACTGGAGAAAAGTTTGATGATATTTAAAAACAAACTCAGCTACTTGCTGCAAAAAATATAATCCATTCAATCATTGTTTTTCTCATGCGCTGTATGAGGCTTCGAATGCGAGGTGTTCACCAAACCCAGACTTAGGTCGCGCTCGAAAGAGTTTGGGAACTGCTGCAATCAGGGACGTCAGAAAAGATCGCTCTGTGACGCAGAACGAGCTTCGCGGGAAGGAGCGATGTCTTTATTAGGCGATAACGCACGTGCCTGGCAACAATGACGCACGTGCCTGGCAACGACCTGCGTTATCTCCAGGATCGGTTTCCAATGTTAACCTTAAACTGGGGCAACGCTATGAATAGTGAAAGCAAACCTGCTCTTGGGCGCAACTTATTGAACGATTTACGACTAAAGTGGGTAAAAGACGTCCTCATGACCGAACGCCATTATCGTCTTTCTGCAAAGATCCAGGAACCACCTTTTAATTCCCGGTGACCGTACCGCTGAAATTCTTAAAATCGAAATTTATTACGCATGAACTTCGACACTTTACTTCCTTTCTTCCGCATAACGCCACGCCCAATAAGTGGAAGTAACTCGTTGTAGATAAATATGCACAAATGCAAATGCAACACGAGTGACAAACATACCTTTACAAGAAAGAAGGTCACCCCGTAGGTTTTGAGCGCTCTGCACTTCTTAGTATACTTCACTTTGGCCTCGACCTCTTTCAACATGTCGAGGGCCTTGTGTTCTGCGAATATCTTCTTTTCAATTCCTCTGTTTCTCACATATTCCTTGGGAAGAAAGTCTTTCAACCTGCAACGGAGACAACAGAGCTCGCCACCGAATGCATGTCGTGGCGAACAAACACAAAATGCGGGTTCATTCGCAGAACAACACACAAGTGACGAAGTCTCGACCGATTTGGGGATTCCCCGATCGACAGCAGACACAAGGTGCTGGCAACGTGCACCAGCTGCATAACCCACGTGTCCGACCCTTTGATTTGCCGAAGTCGTTCCACCGGGGTAGGGATCTGCCTCAGTGATGCGGGGTTACAGCGTATAAAGCCGGTTTTTTTTTTATCAAAACATCCCCTTGGAGTTACAACGGTCTTTAAACTTCTTGGCTAACCGCAAAAAGAGAGTGCGACAGCTGTCCTGCTTTCCTTTGATAAACGTTTGATTGGTCAACGGAAGCAATGAGTTAAAATAAGAAAGATCTTAAAGAAGGTTTTGCAGAATGATGTTACGAGACGGGTAGGCGTCATCGACGGTCTTACTTTTTGATGAGCGAAAAATTTAAGTCAATTCGGTCACAATGTGTTACGGCGAGTTTTAATGCTTTTTATGGGA
>JGI24159J19872_10000469_pt1 | contig 35719 bp, 13 predicted proteins | sample Ectturendosymbi4_FD_19872 | JGI IMG/M metagenome (IMG submission 19872) | reverse complement strand
CAACCAACGTACACTTGGACATAACACACAAATATCATCAGCAAACATCAAGTGATTTAATAAAACTTCACCAATATAACACCCTGCTTTAATGTTTTATATATCATAACATTTAATACCAGTCTCTAGTATCTAACAACTTCCCCACTTGCAATAGCGTCTGCAGAAATTATCTCACAGCAAATATGTTCAACTGAAGTTTCAAAAATCTAGATAAAGGATTTGATGAATTTGTTAAAACAAGAAGAAAAGTTAGACAGGTTTACTGGTAGCTCTTCAATCTGCCATACCAAAGCCATAATTGCACTAGCTGAGTACGGAACCAGGTGTTTGTATTAGGCTACTAATTTCACTCTGGCCTGATCGTTCGGTTTGCATCTTGATTAAAACTGAAAAGTTTTAATTTTCGGAAATGTTGCAAAGAGAGCTCTTTCCCTGGCCGTTTGCGAAAACGTTGTGCCACGGTTGAATGAGCACGATGACGTCACCGAATGAAAGTTTATGGAAGAGCTGGTTGTGTGGGCCTGACGCCTTGGCCTGATCCAACGTCGTATCGCTAGACGTAACTGAGGCTATGTTGCGACGGGTTCTTGGAAAATGGTGACTGCCGTTGTTGACGCAGCGCTACAGTACCAGACGTCTGGCGACGCAAAACAAACAATACTGCAAAGAATCTTTCCGCAAACTGAAAACAAAACAAAAAATATCGTTCAGCTTAGTCTACTTTATTTCAGTGGCGCCCAAATCGACCTAGCAGTAAAGTGTATGCTCAAAGTAGCCTAATTAATATTCGCTGTGAGTTGTGGTTACAGCTGCATTACGCCATAGGATCGTTTGAAGGATTTGTGCTATTAGGTGCTGAATTATTTCACTACTTTCCAAAAAAATGTTCTGCTGCTGGCCACTTTAGGGTAATAAGGTAATTTTTATCACGAGAAGACTGGGAATCAGCAGATTTGAGCTCATCAGTTTAATGCGAAGCGCGTAGGTATGAGCAATTATACATGAAAAGAATGGGTAACGAACCCTCATTCTCGTTATAAGTTTGATTGTTCACTATATGCAAATAAGAGTGTGCGTGAGGTTTCCGTCGGTATTGTATCGTTCTCACGTAATCCGTTCAATCCGGCAGTAGGTGCCTGCAAAATTTTCGGGGATGCAAATTTTTTCAATCACCCGGTTGAAAACTTTACAATTTGAACTTGAGTATGTGAATTAGAAAGGGAGTAATTGTTCTGTTTGCTCTAACCGTGATTGCTTCTGTAATTCTAGAAAGCATGTTTGGCGCCAGACACTTCGCTCGATGCCCTGTATTTGTAAATTCAAGTTTTTTGGAAGTTATACCCTGCATGTAGTGGTTGTAGTAGGGCAAAGGCAAACGAGGAAACGCCTATTTGGGTGTTGTACAGAGGGATAATGGAAATGAAGCGCCATCGTGGTCTGCACTCAAGCCACTCCTACACGCCACCCTGAACGAGTTTTTCTCTTCTGGCCTTCAAGCGGTGACCATGTACGACACAGCACGCTTGCATTATCACACTAACAAAGGTAGATGTTCATATTCATTGGAAATTGGCCAACCTGGAAGTGTTGCATTTTTGCTTTTGAACAATGTGCACCAAATAACATATATTTCGAAAGATACTTGATCACTTTTTCGACTTGGATTTTTGGTATTCCGCAGTTAGATTTCAACACGCTTCAAAACCTTGCTCCGGTAGGTTGTGCGTGACGTCATACAGATTTATCAAGATTAGGTCACATGCATTGAATTGTCAGTGTCCCGCACCAAATTTTGCGTGTAGCTTCTACCCAGTGCCCATTGTCATTTTTACTGGAGAAAGCTGAAATGAATCTTTACCAAGCTTTCTGCTTTACACAGGCGTATTGTTTAACTGTAGTTACCTGTTCACGGAAATACATACAATAACTTTTGTCGCAATTTGTTTCAAGAAATTCGGGTATGATGATGTCCAAGATTATCTTGGCTCATTTCGTACGCAGTCTTGTTGATAATCTGATTTTCGTGGATTTGTTAAGAAAGTAATAAAACTAGTTTCGAACCGACTTGAAGCAAAATCAGCTAAGAGTCAGTTGAGAAAGACTTGAAATTTTAATGTACAATAGCAGCATCTTTTTTCGTAACACCAGCCGTTGGTTTCATGCTAATAACCAGCATGGAAATGACAGATATCAACAAACAAAGAGAATATCTTTGGCAGGTAGTATGAAGTTATGATGTAAGGTGTACAAGGGTACACATCTGTATGTCTCTTTTTACGTTAATAACCGTAAACTTTTAAATTCTTGTTAATGACACTACGTTTTGAACGAAGGGATCATTTTTCAATCTCGTGAAAAAGCTCGTTATTTTCGTTGGTGGTATTGCGACCGGAAAGCCCAAGTTGTAAATGCGCAGCGCTTCACACTGTGGTAGCAAGCAGCTATAGAGATCACGCACCGAGATCGCTCTGTTATTGCTTGTTCGTGCCACATATTTGTGGGTGTTATTTTCCGCGCACATCCCGTTCGTGGTGAACCGCACATTCAACGCAGAACTAACCGAGAGGTTGCAACAGCGGTTTGATTGTTCCATAATGTTGATATTGAAAGCTTCATTTCGCTTTGGTTTGTTTGCGCATACGCTGAGGACTCCTGGCGGTTAATTTGCAGGTGAATGTATTTGCCTTCCCCCACCGAACGAGGCTGACGCAGTCCTAGACGATTTGATTAACACAAAAATACGACCAGCTGTTCAAGAAGAAAATGGTGATGTTGTGTTTAAGGTAATATAGGCTCGTATACGGAAAAATATGTTGTTCCATGATGTGATTGTGACGCAGAGTAGAAAAGTTGTGTTTGTTGTTTTTAACGGGAGCAACGAAGAAGAACTGTACCTAAAAATATGAAACGTTCGCGATAAGATACCTTTAAAATAAAATTCTTCTGACTATTGCGACGAAAATAAAAACATATGTACGAGCGTAGTTTTACCCTGAGGAAACTTCGCACAAGCGAGTTGCTGTAGTCGATGCATCTTCTTTTTGCTGACAAGAAATACTGGGCATGCTCCGTTTCTTGTTTTTTTCCCATCCATTCACTGTGAACAAACGTAATGGTGGTGTGGCTGGTGGTTCAGTTGTCTTGCAGCATTGATCGAATTCCTTCAACTTGCTAATCATCGGTACTTTGTTTGGAATTAGCAGTTGCTTTCACGATTTTTTTGGTCGAGCTTGCAATGCTGGTCACATTTTTATTCCCTTGCGTAATTGCAGCATTACGCCGAATTTTGCAATTATGTTCCGGAAAAAAAGGGTTAGAAAAGATGACGAACCGCCGGTTTAAAATAAGTTTGTCAATACAATGAGAAGTTAACCTGGCTTTAGCAGTGTTGTTCTGGCCATGAAACTGAATTCAATTCTATTTTTATTCCGCACCCTTGTCTCTCTCGAGCGATTACAGCGTGTTGTTGAATTGAAACTCTGCCAAAGCGACTGATTAACGCCTTCTCAGCTTTTATTTCGCCTGGCTGTTAGCGGTAGTAAACTCTCCTGGCGTTTCCATTAGTTGTCATTAACTTGGTCACTTGTTCATGCATTATTCAGGCGTTTGATTTGAATACTGGGAACGTTTTCGTGTATCTTCTCGGAACATGCTTGTCGAATGAGGAAGCGATGAATGCGATAAAGCAAGCTGTTCTGCTACTACTTCGGTTTCATGTCCCTAAAGTTACGACGGTCGTCGACGTAAGTTTGTGAAGCTTACTGTTGCTGCATTCGTCTCTGAATTATTGTGAACCATTTGTGCGTGAGTTACACATTGGATTTTGAATTTAAACGCTGTCAAAGCAAAAGATAAATCTTACTGGTATCAACACGAAGTGAAGCGATTGCCGTTTTGGTTTTATAGCTGATGTGGTTCTGTCGCAACTTGTTTTAAGTGTTATGTGCGTAAGCGGTCTCGTGCGGTGTCTTCGCATAGTTTGTTCGAAATAATTCTAGCTACTGTCTAGTCGGAGTCAATACTTGAGAAAAACATGACATGCTTGCTTTTTAATGCGTCATCATTTGACCCCCGTTTGCTGCTAGTTCGGTGGCTCACTGACGGGCATTGTTCTGCAGTCTTTTTGCTGTAGGTTTCGTTAAATAATTAATCTTGAACCTATCGATTTCCTCCATATGTTGATGTAACTTTGTACAAAACATGAAAATCGTTCCGAGAGGAAAGAGTTAGGTGAAGTACCGGATCTAATACTGATTTTGCTTTAGATATGTTTACTGCCAAAAGCTGACTGTCACAACAAGATTTGAAAATTTTCTTGCATACTTTATGCGAGCCTGCTCTTTAAAGCATCATATCATTTGCTATGTAGGTGTTTTACTCGTATTTCTTAAAACTGTGCCACCCAATGCTTGTTTTTGTCTTTTATTTGATGACGCTGAGTTTTGGCGCAAATGATGTTTCGTGTAAATATTTTAAACGTCAGTTGACTTCCTATGTGACCAGTTGGAACATATGTGATGCGATAGTCCGCGTGAGTTTTAAGATACGATTGTGCTCCTTGTTCGAAGCATATTGAAAAAGTCAAAAATCAACAAACTTGCTGTTTTTCTGTTGAGCATCTACGTGAAGAGCTACGACCGATTTCATATCTCAGAGCGCAGGAACAACGCACAGTAGCTCGTGACTTTGACTGATGTTTAATACACATTGTAATGTCATTTAATTGTGGTTTGAGTAATGCAAAAATATCGGCAATGAAGAACGAACACTAACGTTTTCAGTCCAAAAACACCTGACGAGTCGAGCTCCGTAATGCACTGGTATACACAAAAAGTTGCTTATAACTGGTCTTCGTACTTTTTCATTTCTGTTAGCCCATATTAAGTCGCAAATTCACGCCATCGCTGACTCTAGTATGTTCTGTTGTATCGTTTGTTATTTGGTTCTATTGCGTTATGAACTTTACGGTCACTACTTAGTAGTTCTCCATGTACACGAAGACGTGAAACAATAAAATCGGTGAACTTTGAATTTGTAAGAAGGGCCTGATGACATGCAAATGTTTTTCTTGAGGTGGTTTCGTGTTTCCGACAGTTTTCATGTCGCAAAAGAATCCGAACGAGGCTAGAACGACATGAAGGTGACTATATGAGGCCAATTCGAATTGAAATATTTGCAATACTTTCTGGAATGCGGATAAGCTCACTATGACCTTTAGTGTTTATTGATCAGCACGATTTGTGAAACTGTACTGTAGAGATCTGTAAGTCGCTGTATTGGATTTCTGTCAAGTCTTTTCATCCGGATTAATCTTTTATCGATGTGTGCAAACGTTTCAAAATGTAGAACACTGTGATGAACGACGCGTTTCTCGAAAAATAGAAGCGCGTCTGATTGCTGCGCATGCTTTGCGTTCTTTTCCATCGTACTTAAGCTTATGGAAGTTTAAACTATGAAGGTTGGGAATCATTGTCATGCAGTTGTGTTGAATGGCGTACAGCTACCAGGGTTGCGGAGTCGGAGGTTAGGTTAAATATCCGACTCCGACCTTTCCACAATTTCCGACTCCTTAACATAACCCGAATGAAATTTGACTGTCAAGAATTTTGTAGCAACTAGCACATAATGGAAATCATGGTACACAGCAAGAATTCTCTGTTTCAACAGAAGTTTCATAAGAAATTGTACCATTTCAATAGGAATTCCCAACTCAAAGAATGTGATGTAAAAATTATCCAATTTGACTTGCGGAGTCGGAATCGGACAACAAAATCCGACTCCGACTCCTAGTATTGTTAGGAATCCGACTCCATCCAAAAACCTCCGACTCCGCAACCCTGACAGCTACATGACCTTGCTTCTTCGTGTTCCAGTAGGACTAGCAGAGGGGAATCTGAAGATGCTTCCTGATTATCTTAGCATCGGCGGAAGTATCTGATAATAATTTAAAGTGGTCTAATATGTAGATTATATAAATTGTTTCGTTACAAATCGTTGATATCAAAATGTCTTCCGATGATCACTAGTACAAAAAATAACTCGAATTTTTTGAAAATGTGGTATGACCAAGCAGTATTTGAGACCGAAAAAATATGATGCATTGGAATGTTTTGAAATTCTGTGTTTTTGTTTTTTGTCAGGTTCCGCTGCCATTCGTCAGAAGAAAATGGATTGTCGCGTGAAGATTTTTGTTTAGAACCAACGTCTGTTGCTTCTGATAAAAACTGTCAGTTTAAAAGCTTTATTCACTGTCGATGTGGGTCAGTGCAATAGTTCAAACACATCAGTTTGTTGCCAGCTTCTGAATGCGTGTCTTATGAAAGGACGCCAGACCGCAAAGAACGATCGATGTTCTTCTCGTAAAAGCTTCTCTTCACTTGTGAACCTTCGCTTCACCCGTAGAATCTTCACTGCATTTGCGACAGCTGCATTAATGGACCAAGGCCTCTTAAGGTGTTTCTTATTAAGCAAGCCTTTGATTGGACTGCAGGCTGCCAGACACCTCAATGCTGCGTAGAATGGTAGGAATCGTGGTGGTGGTGTGGCTTTAGTTAATGTGTTGAATTTAAACGACATATTAATTATTATCGAACCATGCAGTATGTTGTTAGTTCCTGTTAAAAGTAGTTGCAATAGCTCGATGATTTAGTAAAATTTGTGAAGTGGTAGGTGCGTATTTTTACGTTAAATCCCTTTCAACGTAGACACAGTTCGCCAGTGTTGTTGTTTTTGCGATGCGACCGAAACAAAAAAGAACGCTATTGTTCCTACGCGAACTGTTGTATTCGTTGCAACAAATGTCATGCCTTGGCTCCATTTGCTGGGAGGAATTAATTAGATGCGCATGTGGTTGGCGTATTGGATAAGACACAGTTAATGACACATATCCCTGGAGAGTAAGTTGGTGGACGGACGCATATTTATTTCGCTTCTTTTACGTTGTGTGCTGTCCTGGTAAACTAGAATGGTCTAGTTCAGTGGTTCTTAAACTTTACAAACACGCCGAACCCTGACGTAGTTTTCCAAGCTTTTGTCGAACCCCATTTTCCCCCAATACATCAGAAAGTAAAAATGGGTTACTGAAATCACATGACCTTGGTCGAACCCCTGAAACGGCTCCGTCGAACCCAGTTGAAGAAACACTGGTCTAATTTGACTGTTCCTCATGTATTGAGTCATGAACATCAAAACAAGTCGTCCTCTGTTCTTGATGGTTCTAACATGTTCAAGCTCTGGTCATCGCAAACATTCGACCTGTGTTGTTTTCTTTCAATTACATATACACCCTTCTTTGACCGAGGTGCGAAAACGATCAGCCTCGCGACGCGTAGCGCACTTACCTGCGGTTGATTATTATTCGAAACTTCGGTCACGCAATCGCTGCTCCTCATACCTCAAGCTTGGGTTGATTCACTGTGCAGTCATATAGTCTAATAATATCACTCCGCATTGTGCGTGTTTAGCGCGTTTCGTGCTGTGCTGCGAGTTGTGTCCAAGACATTCGATGTCGGCTCTGTGTTGCGTCACTTTCACAGGTATATCCTGGACTGTGGCGTGCAAATGATGATTTCAATGTACTGACTGGCCATTTCTTTCATCAAACAGGCTCCTAAGGTGTTTGTCGTCGGGTGGTTTGCTAATTGGTTATTGATTAGTTAAAAAAGAACCTTTTTTCCAATTGATGCTCACTTCCAATTATTATCTATCTGCGCCTTCTGCGGCAGGCGAGTTGGTGATTCATTAGCATTCTGTGTTGCGACTAATTTTTCAAAAAAAAGCAGGAGCTAATGGAAAACAAGACGCCCAGTAGTTGTCCGGATTCACGCGTGATAGCGTCAAATATTAATACCATTTAAGGATCTTTACTAAAATGTACAGTACACAGAATGTCATCGAAAATGCAGTGTGGTACTCCGACTTCTCTTTGAAGTCAATTGCTATGTATTCGGCACGATGGGGCACGAAGCCACATGTTGCAAACTATTATAGCCATATGGTAACCTAAAAAAAAACTGCGTTCCACTTTTCGTATTGTTTTCGAGCGCGGGTTGACCTACGTTGCCGTCCTGTTGATATGTCGTTGTCGATTTGGTGGTTAGCAGAATGCTCGATGCTTACTAGTCCACTGATTTTCCTGCGAGGCGTTGTTCTGTTGTCGAATATACCTGCATAGTTGGTGCTGCACCAGTTTTGCTTTTTTCCTGTTGAAGTATCGCCACCAATACCGCGGGACGTTTCCAGTTTGTTTTCCATCAGAAGAGCTCTTACGAGATATTAAAGTCATGCTTAAGAGTGGTAAATTATTTCTCTGCCTGCGACGAGCTTGCGGTCTCTGCTTTCTTTGTTAGTTTTGTTTATTTGGACCGAGAAGTTGTTGCAAATAATGTGAAATAGTCTCCTGACTCCTGCTGTTAACTCCCTAAACATCACAAGTCACCACCGGCTGAAACAACAGCAATCAGTACTTTGGAAATAATCTGATCGAGATGTGCACGAACTTGGTTTCCTCCCAGTGGTGATGCACCGTGCCTGTATGCGTTGCATATGAATTCGCAGAACTGTGATGTTTGGCAAAATCATTGGCGTTTCTCAAGCTCCGCAGATCGTTAGGCAACATGTTGTTCGTTCAATTAATTTGGGCCCAATCTATATGCGACGTAAATTAAACATGAAACAACTTGACAACTTGGCTGATAGCGTATCCAAACTTGACCGGCTACATTACAACACTTTACTTGCTGTTTACATTGAGTTCCTAGTCAGCATAGATTAACCAACGCCGTAAGATAGATAAATCGGATATCAGCGCCCAGATCGATCAGGTGGAGATTGCAGTATGTTGCGTGATCTCAATGGCTGTGATCCCAAGCGCTTCCTGACTAAATGCAGCGTTTCCTGTACCGCTCATTCGCAGCAGTATGTATCGGAAAGTGTACTTTCAGATTTTAAAAAATCGTGCAAGCGCGTCTTAGATATTTGAGGTGCTTGTTAATTGTGAGGAGTACACAGGGGTGTAGTGGGGTGGGAACGCCGTTCCCACACCTTTTTTTGGAACGCGTTCCCACACCATTTTGCAGTTGACTGCATTAAAACGTGGCTGCGATCTCAACCGATGTGCTAGCGACACGTAGATTCGCAATGCTGATCAAAAGTCCAGTGAAACAGGAAGATCCAGTGTGGAATTTCGTGCAGGCGAATGCTCACTTTATTCGAAATATTTTGTGCAATCTTAATTTTTATTTGGTGTGGGAACGGCGTTCCCACAACTCTTTTTTAACACTACACCCCTGGGAGCACAAACAAATGTACGCAAACTTCTCACGTGACAATCTAATATTACGGTTGCGAAGATTGTCTTTGGCCTGATCCGTTGAAGCTGGTTATTTCGCAACAACCTGTGCCAATTCTTCACAATAACGTAAGCTGGACAATATGCAGATCACGGTCTCTTCGCAAATATGCACCTGGACGAAAGAACAGCTGTGGTCTCAAACGTCTTGGTCAATCGCACATTTCATTCAATAGCGATTACAAATGACCTTTGTTGTTAGGCATTCCGAGTTTTTACTGAACTTGATGCAAAAAAAGTTTCGGTGCCATTTTCGCTGACGGTCCACAGCGATGTTTCTTTTTGAGTTGACGGTCTTCCACCAGACCAGCCTGACAACTGTTTTTACGCCACCTGACAAGTCTGAAACCCATTTCACTTAACCACTATAATCCACAAAACTAAAACTTACAAGTTGCATTTGTTAACCTAAGCATTCCATAAAACTAAGCATTAAAAGTCGCAATCAATTCTCGTTCATCCCGCTTCCTGCCTTACTTCATCACTGCGTCGCACTTATGACATGGATCACAGATACACCTTAATTGATGCTTTGGAAAAGCAAGTGATGAAAAGGTTTTCAAAATGAAGGTGAATGACATGTTGCAACCCACACACCGCATTCACTCAGCATAACGCAACTTACGTGATATTTTGGCAACTTAAGCGGCATGCTCTAGTAAAATGATGCAATTAACAACGATCCACCGACCCAAGCACGGCATTTGTAAATAAGATACTGTATAACACACAGGTACTGTAGACTGCTGTGCTGGTAAAACAGGCGGCGGGACTTGCGTTGCGGTAGACCAGATTATCGCGGTAAACTGTCAACTAAAACGCCCACCAATTCACTAAGCTTTTGGTTTATACAGTACAAATGTGTTATAACGTTATCGGCAGACTCGCGCTCAAACGGTTTGCTTATGTTTTCTTTTATCTTCAAAGCTAGACGTGTTTGTTGTGCAGCAATGCAAAAAATTTCTATCCACACAGTTTAATTTAATTGCGCGTTGCATGAAACAAATTGTTCCCGCTAGAATTTTTGCCATAAACCAGTCAATTCATATTATACCTTCAAAACCACACGTTCCCTTGGGTATGAAAAGTCATCATACGTCTATAAAGAAATGCGTTTAATAATAACATTGTTGCTCTGCAGTCGTCCATTTTTCAGCTCCGATTTTCCTACTGAACCAAGGAATGTACAGGAGTTGTGCTGGCAAATATTTTGTGGGAAGCAGGTACTGTAAATTTTTCGAATTGAAGAATAAAACAAACAAGATCATTAACTTGAGATAGCAAACACTACAGGATTGTTAGTCATAAACTTCCCGTCTCGTTCCCCCAAGACTGTGTGCGTGGAGCCATCGAATAACAACGTGTAAAATATTAATTATTTAAACGTTTGGGCGTGCGCTATAAGCACAACGCAACTGCGAAGTTTACAGTCAATTCACATGCAAGAAAGTTATCTAACACTCCTTTTTAACCCTTCCTTCAGTTCGTATGACTATAATAGGTTGCACGCTCTAGCTGAAAGCTATGAGTGTTCGAGTGCGTTAGGGACAAATTGCTTCCACGCGAATAACAAACATCGCAATGTTACTAAAAAGCATGAAAATTTCATTCTGAGATAAAAGTTGGCAACGTGCCAAAAACAGGTGAAATTACGTACGTCTTTGGCTGTAAATGCGGGTTACGCAGTATTTAATAATATCCACTATGGGTCAAAATATGCGAGCAGAAACCGCAAAGCTGCGAAAGCAAGGTAATTCTAAACCAGTCTTCCGGGAGCTCAGAAATTATTGATCTTCATGGGCGTACCTGCAGGCTGCAGCCCTTGACAATGCAACCCTTGCACATCAAAATCTGGCAAATCATGGCAGTGTTGGTTATTTCACAGCAAACAATGTGAGCAGTCGCCATAAACATATACTTTTGGAAATAATAAAGTTATTCCGTTGATACAAGGTAAGGTGCTGACTCTTTGAGAGTTTTGGTGCTGTATGCTGCTTTCTGAGTGGAAGCTGAGCATACTGCGTTTGCACTGAGGACAAAACTCTATTTTTTTCTGCTTCACATATTTGCGCCTAAACGCCTTTGCAAAACATACCAGTAATTCCAAATGCCACCAAAGCTAAAAAAAGGTGCAAGAGCCATTGTGGCTCATGTGTAGGGCATTAGTACACAACTACCAAAGCAAAAAACAATCCAAGCTGCATGCATGTGAATGACTTATTCTCTGCAGCCTTGAAGCACACATGCTGTCAGCTTTTCCACACATTCTCGCAATGTTCCTAGCTGTCCATAGTGTAGGTACTGGACTCTTTAATTCTCCATCATAGTGTATTTTGACGAGACACAGTAGGCATGCATCTTCGAACTTCCAAACCATTTTATATGAACAATTTGTGGGTTTTCCAAAAATTCGTAGCAAAATTATACGCATTCTTATCCACAAGTCGACAGAAATATTTTATCTTACATCCACATACGAATGAGATAATGGTTTGAGATAGTGACAATTATACACTAACGTTTCTTGGGGAACACGCTTTAGCTCAAGAACACGAATTTTTCAAGAACGGAAGTATTGAAGAAAATTTTAAATTTGGAGTGATGCGTGTACTGTACGTCAAGATACTAAATCCGATTTAATTTATCAGCAAAATATTTGGAAAAGATTTCCCGGACGTAAGCCTTTACCTCCAATACAATCGAAATCAATTGTTGCATGGCAAACAAAGGCTAGCGTCTTTTGAAGAATGCAAAACTGTCCCTGCTCCAATCTTACCTCTTCCGAGAAAAAAAAAGAAATGCAAATGCTTCGAAGCAGCTTTTACAGTTGCGTTGAGGCTTGATGTGGGCTGGGATTCGCATCTGGTTTTTTGTTGACAAGCTGGCGAACCAGGTACAGGATGATTCCCATGGCAGCAAGTATAGATACACTTCCGACAGGAGCAACTATTTTCCAGTCGATATCACTGTTGTCTTTAACAAAATCACCTGCATTTAAAAATATTTTAAGCTTTCCATAGCAGGTCAGATAGTTCAGCAGCCAAAGTGTGCTACAAATAAAACTTCTTACTTCCTCGAAAAGAGTGGCGGCTCTGACTTATCCCAAGTGATTAAATACAGAAACATTTCAATGATTTCAGACAATTGCAGGTTGTCGGACCTAGTAAAGCACACTGTTGTGCTTCAGAGGCGACCTGTCGTAAACCTACTTGTTTCGGCATGACTTACTAGCTGGCTTCACTTGATGTTTCAACCAGAGCCGTCACCAGAAAGTCGTCAGTAGGGGACTTTACGTTTGTGCATGGGGAGCTTCACATTCAAATTTGACAAAATTTCCACTGATTTATAGTATTTCATATTTCAATTTGGGGGGTCTTGGAGCTTTATTTGGGGGCCTAAGATTTCCACTTTATACTGTATCGTGAAAAAACTGGAGTTTTTGGAAAATGCGATGCCATATCCTCTCAATAATAGTTTCATCTCTCTTACTAAGAATAGATTTTCGAACAATTATCCGTAATGTTTCTTGAAACCTTTTCTAGGTTCTGTTACTTACCAAACACAAAATTTCTATTTTTATCTAAAAGGCTGACATAAGGAAATGACTGAAAAGCTATTTCTGTTTTTCGCTGTCAATTACGATTAATACAAGTTTTCAACTATCAGAGTTAGGCATTTCTTTCAAAAGTTAGTCCTATGCATATAATCTCCTTAGAATTGTGCTGTTATTGGTACTAATTTCTACCATTTTGTAATTACACCAAGCTCAAATAAAAAAAGTTAAAAAAAATTGAAATAAACACTCTGTCAAACTCGTAAGTCCTTTAGCCAAATTTTAAATTGCGTAAATGGCACTCACTAAAAAATAAAAAAAAACAACTTAAAACTTGCAAAGCTCGATATTGCTGCAATATTCATTGTTAAAGAAGCACGTCAGTGTAGTTGTTTAATAATTGTGTGAAAACAGCATAAAAGCACAAATCATTAATTTGGGGTGGAAACTGTTTGTTCTTTCAAAACGTGGCATAATCTTTTGGTTTCGGTTATCAATTTGTCTCTTCGTGTTATTATGAACATCAAATTCATTTTCAAAAAAGTTTGCTACATACTGTTTCCAATATCACCGACCTAATGTTTATGCAATTGCAGTAGATCGAGCAGCTTTTTTCATATTTTGTTCGGTTCCTTCACATTTCGCGTGTGCTTAATGCACCTATTCATTTAAACCAGCGCTTCTCAACCGGTGAGCCGCGAAGCTCCTTCAGGTGGGCCGCGAATGTTGCGAGATAACTTAAATATTTTTTGAAAAAAGTTATTGGTATGCCTAGTCATGAGTTCTGAAACAAATATTTCATGAAGTGGGCCCAAAATCAAAGTCTTGGCGAAAAGTAGGCCGCGACATCAAAAAGGTTGAGAAGCACTGATTTAAACTATAACATCTTGGTTTTATCCTTTTAGTCTTCGGAGATCAAGAGTGCCCTTTTCGCCCTTTTGATAGCTTTTTCACTTACAGTACGTCACTGATGCGTTAGGATTCCTTACCTCCCTTGTTGTATTGGTCTTGTTAGAATTTTAGTCATCAGAGGTGTGCTGCTCAGGTAACTCTTAAATCCCGACTATATGGGTAACAACTGCCAAAATGGCAAATAATGTTTTAGGAGCACAGGCGCATTTTTCAACAACTCAGCAACAAGCTCGTCCGACGCGGAAAAACAAACTTTTGCTATTTCGAAATTTTTTTTTCAAAAACAAACATATTTTCTGTAGGAGGCACGCAAGGTGACTCCTGGCCAAGAGGGCAAAATTGCTTTTGCAGGTGCAACCGATGTTAACTATGAGCCACCCGCGGCGACTCAGCTTGTCTTATCAGCGAATTCCCTCGTGGGATGCAGTTACGAAGCTTGCTCGTCCATCAAGGTGCCAGACTGGTTTTGCAACAATCGCATTGTAGACCAGCTGTTGTAGAACAGAACAGCTTTTGTTATCACACGTTAGGAACCCACTGCCATCTTGGCAGCAACCCCCCATTAAAAAATACAAAATATATGCGTATTTCGATAGGACTGCTCAACAGGACAGAACGCTTCGAAATAAATCAGCTACTGAGAGAATCAAGTTAATAAGTGTGTTTTAAGTCTTTTTAAAATTTGTTGAAAACTGATATGGGCATAAATGACCAACGGTTTCCTAAGCATTAAACAACAATTTTAATACTTAAAGGGTAAAATTATTGTGCCTTCGCCATATCTTACAAGCGTGTAACAACGTAAAGAAAGCCTTGATTTCAACAATAAAGCATCGTACCGCAACAAGCCACTGTTGTAACCACACTGTTGTTTATAGAAGTGCTTGCAGTCTGTGTTAAGATCTTCGTCGTCTTAAAAGTTGGTGTCGAAACTTGTAAGGTGGCTGTTGTCTTAAAAGTTGGTGTCGAAGCTTGTAAGGTGGCTGATAATGTCTCAAATGCCAAGCTTTTCGTGTTTTGGTGAACTACAACGGAAGGTATACTTTTTCCTCCATAAACAGCCCAAATTACTACAGAATAGGTTGTGTTCGGTAATAAACCATTGATCGACGCGGTCTGCTTCGAAGAGTCATTTTTCCAGTTTGGTAGATGTTCAGCTATGTGCACCTGCAACGATTAAGACAATTAGACCATACTTGTTTCAATGCAAAATCTCCACATTTGGTTTTGAATTTTGCGAATTCGAGATTAATTGCACGAATACTACATAAGTAAACTGCATTCGACTAAGCCTAATAATAACAATAAGAATAATTCATTTATTGCAGACACGTGGTCCACACCACAAGCACATTCAAACAACGCGGGAGCGCAAAAAATGGTTAGCCATAACGCATTACAGAATAGGTGTTTGTACACGACCAACACTGATAGGAGCAAAACACTTTGCCAGCACCCCAACTGTAGGGTCATTCACCCATCATAATAGAGGGATCCAGTAGCGTGAGAGAACGAAGGCATTCTAACATCAAAAATTTGCGGCAAACAGCCAACTAAAAAAAGAAAAAAGTAAAAGATATGTCAGACGGGGTGCACATTGGCGCACAGATGCATGCAAACTGTTCTGATTACGCTTTCAAATGCTTTGCAACGCATTTATCATGAGGTCGACAGCCAATTAATTTTCCTGAATTATAAAGCAGCACACGCAAGATTTACGTGGTTATGCAAAAACAATGCTGATGAGATGCGTACACTGGTACAACGCATCAACAACTATTGTTACAATTAAAAGTGATTTTGGGGGCAAAAAAGAACACCAATTGTTTTGTTACAATTAAAAGTGATTATTTCGTGTTCAGCAGCATCGTCACCACAAATATCCAGAAGACGTTGGAGTCCAGTAATACTGGGGCTGAACACACATATATCATCACCAAACATTAGATGGTAATCTGCAGGATGTATGACAATGCGAAGTAGGAGACATAATGTCCAACTAAAAAGCTTCCGGAACTCAAGCTATAGCGCAGCTAATCACGACGTTGATATAACCTTTTTCTTTAAAATGCTTGAAAAATGTTTTCACCCATTTGCAAGCGTTTGACAAACGCGTATATTTTACTGTCAAATTACAGAGCAAAAATCAATGAAACACCCTTTTATCTGAAAGATATAGTTTTGTGTGTATACTTGTGTAGCAACCTATATAGCACTTAAATCGTGACTGCGGTTTAATTTTTCGAAATACGAGATGTGTGCGGTGCGAACGAAATAAATACGGCATCTTGAAGTAATCAGTGCTGTTCGTTACATCATCAAACATTCATGAAGACGGAGAGTATGGACTGCAACAGTCGTTGCTGGCAGCGGTGCTAAGCTGCTTAGAAGCAAAACAGAAAATGCACGAGTAATAAACTGTATTTCGCTAATAATCTGAACTTCTGACGTCCACGTTCAACTTTCAAGTCACAGCTGTGATACTGGGAGAAATACTGGATTTTTAGCAATTTCAAAGCCACGAATCAATTAAACTTATTGTTAGTGGAGTTGGCTCCTCAGATGTCTGTTTTATTTCAATTTTAACAGTTTTTCTTTTTATAAAATGAAACCAGCTACGAACGGACAACGCATATAAGTAACAATTGTACACATGGGTCTAACGTTTCATAGCCCGCTAACAACTTGCGTTGACTTTATTTGGCGATGATTAGTATTCCAGCAAGAAAAACAAATTAGTACAAGGACGCCAGGGCATTGAAGGAACCGGAAGGTTATCGAGTCGATGCTCCTCAGCAGTTGAATTAGCTTTGTTACTGTCCAGTTTCAATTTGTGGTGTTGCATGGGAAAGAGTTGATTGTAAACTCGCTTTCTGCTTTGTTATTTTTACGCTTCAAATATTGTGGATTTATTAGGATTTATATGTAAGGCTGGAATAAACGATTCACCTTTAGCAGCCTGATGTCAGAAACTACTGTTCATGCAAAGACATGCTGGATTGCAAGTTTGCAAGTGCCATATACCAAAGGTAAAAAAACTTTTCGGACAGCAAAGCTGTTTTACGTAAGTCAAGTTTGTGTAGGAACTAGCTGTGACCACGAAAATTCACGAAAATCTCATGTGGCGTGAATAGCAGCGTGATGTTTTTGACTGTCATGAAATTGAGAAAATCTTGCCTTTTTCCTCTCGTCGGTGGCATTAATTGTGATCCGTGAACGCCACTGGTGGCAGGTGGCTGCTAATTATGTACACATTTTAGGCTTGTATTATAACTTAGCGTCTATTGTACACGTTGGATGATATTGAATGCCACCGTTTTACAATACGTTGAAAAGAGTTTGACAGACCTCGATGTGCACTGTGAGTGGACAATAGCCTTCAATGAGGGTCGATGAGCGCGTTTTAGTAAGCTTTTTGTTTCCTTTGCAGTTTGGCTATGAACAGTATAACTGCAAACCTGGCACCTGTCTCATTGACGTATTAATAGCTGGACAGTAAAACATAGTTTGTTGGAAGAATAACATGAGAGGTTCAATAGCATGGCCAGCTTTTCTTTTGCAGATGAAAAATAGCGGAAGGCCGATTTAGGGCCGTAGCCAGAAATTTGAAACGAGCACTCTGATGCTCAAACAATTAGACGTTGTAGGGTATACAAGTATTTTTGTTGGTTCGTCTTTCCTAATGGATAATACGAATCAGTTCTATGCCAAAAAGCATAATGGACAAGTTGAAGATACAAAATAAAACGACGGGCGTTGCATTTCTTTTCAGAGTTGTAGCAAATGTCACATTGATGCACGCAGAAGCAGGAAACCAAAATAAGCGTCAAAAAAGCAGATATACACGCATTTTTGGCATGAAAAGCAAAGAAATTGATTTTTAATACTAACATTACCATAAATAATATTATGAAAGCAATGAAGTTGAAGTAAGCTTCGCTATTCTCGCTTTGCAGTGGGATGTGTGGTCCGCGGCGCCCATCTTCGCTTGCTTGGGCCGTGGGTCCGCACACGGCTGTTTTTCGTAGCGAATGCTGTATTGATGGCGAGTCATGGCAGCACCACGCGTAAACTGTTTGCTTTGTACCTATCCATTAACACTGAGCACGAGGTTGGAAAGGCCGCAAGTACCGATTTTAAGTCTTCGGTATGACCCGACCCGGAGTCGAAACCAGCCTATCAGCTTTTGGTGGTGCGTGCTCAACCAACTGTAACCCGATTTTATCAGAACATCGAATTTTCGTAAGGACGGTTTAGGGTCTGCATCAAAATATCGAACTTTATATTTTCTTTAAATTTTATATACGTGTAAAATTTGTATCAAAACATCGAGTTTTAAATGTCTTTGAAAGGAAAGATAATGTCAAATTGTACACTTTGGAAGGTTTTCTACTCAGAATAAGATGATTCTTGTCGGTTTACCAGAGCGTTTTGATTTGGGACAAAAATGTTCAGGAAGCATACTGTAAGCAGTAATAACATTTGGGGATAAATGCAAATATTCGGGCATGTGTAGAGTCATTTACATGCAGGTAATGTTTGACTACTTTTGGGAGTTTGGCTTGGTTTTTAATGTGAGAATACAGAATACAGACATAGGCGCAAACGTGAAGGAGAATTCAAAATTTGTCTTAATAAATTTCGTTATATGTAGGTATTGAGGTGTTTCCAGTAAGTTAGTGAAATGATTTAAAACCATACTATGATTAATATAAACAACTGGGTGACGAATGCAAATATTGGCACAAGTTAAGGATATTTGGAAACTTCGTTAAGTTTAAAAACAATTCATATAAACCTGATTGCTTCTCTCGTTCATATGAATGTGGTTGCTTTTCGAATTCATTATATATTTCTTTGGTTCAGTGGTTTTTTCAACTGTCATAACTTTTGTTCCCATGAACTTTGCATTGTGTGAAGTAGGGAATACTTTTGGAATGGTAGCTTTTGAATGATGAATAAGCGTTCTTCTGGTGTTATCCCTTCAGAACATTTTCTGAACACTTGGTATCATGAACATTTGCTAAACTGTCATCAAATCTTTGGATTTATAAATAATAATTTGCCAAAATTGTCATCTTTAAAAATTAGTTTTCAGTGTAATTCCTTTCTGGTATTAAATTGGGTGAAAATTGCATTAGATGTATCTTCGCGTTGCGTAGAGAAGCTAAATTGCGAATTTTGAAAAAATGTTCTTTTGAAGCAAGAACATATTTTTCGGGAAAGTGCTGTAGCCCCTAGATTTTCTGGCCTGCTACGCATATGGTTGTACCAGATAAAGAGTAGAAAGATCTTACTTCAAACAATTGGCACTTCATATCCATTAGATTACCTAAAGGGCTTGCAGACCATAACGTTTTGACGAGCTTATTCCAATTCTCAACCTGCACTTACACAAGTTCAAGCAATAAAACGTAAAATAAAAAATCCAAAATTGTTGCTTTCCACCATTTACAAGGAAAATATAACTTATCAGCTCATAACATAACAATAAACAGAAACTTGAAAGTCAAAAAATTACACCAAACACAATTTATCAACCGGTGGTATGCATTCTGCTTCTTTCCATTGAAAGTTTTCTATGTTTTGTGCTATATCACTAATCAACCGGGTGATTTTATGTCGCTGCTTGAGCGAGACAGTCCCGGCTTTGGGGAGTAATGCCTCGATCAATTCGTTGCTTGTCACCCACCAAAACAAAAGGAAACAAGGTTGCGGCAGGGAACGATTTATGATTAAACTGAAAACAACATACATTTTAGTTGATGTTTTTCGATGTAACTTTTTCTAAAATCCTTTATAGTATTAGTTACAAAAACAACTTTGGTCTACTTTACTTGCATTGTCGTCAGGCAAACATTTGATACAGAAACAACGAAAGAAAATAGTGTGTTTTTAGTTCCATTTTACTTCTAAATCCGAGCGTACTTAACTTACTGTAAATATATACCCACTTGATTCTCATAGGGTGTCCCTTTACCTCATATCTTTGCCATTTCCTGCAGGAATGTCACAAATTTCAATAGACAGTTTTAAGCCAATTTGATGACAACGATTCAATTATGAGGACAATTATAAGCGTCCGCTCAAAGAAATTGACGCAAGTGACAAAAATCATTGTGACAAGTACGGCGAATGCCAGCCTAGGTTGGTGTGCATCACAGCCATACAGACGTAATGAAGGCAACGGCTGAAAAAATTGTAAAAATTTGGGGAACATATGTGAAAAATTATGAAAATTAATTATTGGAAATAGGTTAAAATTTTGAGAAATTAGGCTTTTTCACCGCTGTGGCTTTCGCCGGGCAGTCTGATACAAAATGTTTTGCAAAAAATTAAACTTTTAGCAATTTAGGTACGTTTTGCAAAAATCCCAGTTTTGCAATAGCCAGCAAGGCATACACTATTAAATGTAGAAACTAAATAAGAGAAGTATGTGCTCATTGTGCTCCCCTACTGACTACGGCCCTGGGTTGATTATGCACCAAAGTTTTAAAGAGGATCGATGACACCGCGCGGCATGATAATCTTGACTGAGGCTTGTTAAACAAAGCTCATAAATTTCAGAATTTAAAATGTGCCTGTATTTCGGCAAGTCAGTACAAAGACAAAACGACAACCACTTAAAAATGTGTAGGGTGAAAGATCGGAATTGAGTAAATTGTTCGAAACTATAAGGTAATTGAGTAAATTGTTCGAAACTATAACTCAAAACGAAATAGACAGAATAATGGACCTTGAGTTTCAACCATTTTTGAGACCGTTCTATTGCCAACCAGGCAAAATGTAGCAATAAGTACCTACTTGCAGCAATAAAATTTAATATAGCAATACCTATGAATATTTAAAAATACCCTGCTGGTAGTGAAACGATTATAGAGCAAAATTAATAGAATTACCATAAAAAAACTTTTGTACCACATTTTTATTATATTACGAGGTCAGAGCCAAACATGAAACTCCGAGGTCAAGTCCAGAAACTGCTGAACATCTCAGGTCTCAGGAATGAGACCGAGACTGTCAGAAATATGTAATGAGAACAGCTTCAGAAAGCCTAAACAGTATCATACAGGGTAGCCACAAAATATAGAAAAGTTGCCTGGTTTGCGAATCGCTGGGATTTGGGTTTCGATCTTCCCGAAAGAATCACGTACTACTTTCGGTAGTGTTATTTTTGAATTGCCGAGTTCATTAAGCTTAAAAGTTGTTTTCTCGCTTGTTTAAAGTAAATGTTTTTGAGAATAGTTGCAACGTTTTTCGCTGCATCCACCCAAAGTTTTTCTATTTCTTGTTAGGGTTAGGCACACACTGGCTAAAGTCGCAGATTTCTTAACGGGTCGAGCAAGACATATGAAACTTCCAAGTTCCAATTGGGTCCGATCATGAGAAACAGGCCTGCAGGTTTGACCCAAGTTGTGTGAGCTGTTCAGACAGGTACACTGCAAATGTTTCTGCGTGTTAGCATCAGCTTCACCTGGTATTTCTTGCATTTGTGAATGGTTATAGACCAGGCATGTAATCAGGAAATTCTAGGAAAGAATATCCTCGAGCTCTGCTCAGGGCGTCTGAGATAAATTACCCAATTTCCAGGGGGGAAAATGCCCGTTTACCCACCTGCGGACGCCCATGGTTGTTTGCACTGATACAATTGTGGAAGTGAAAAACTTACCCGATAATCTGTTACTCCGGGTATCTCCTTCCACTTTACCGTAAACGAAGTTGCGGTGACATCCGTAAACACAATGCTAGTAGGAACGGCGAAAACTAAAAACCAAGCAAAAGTTGTGGTAAGCTGTTGTATGATCGGATACCACAAAAGTACAGGTGACCTGCTTGGGTAAGACTTACCCACACAAGCTATAGTTTAGAACATTTGTTAGGTGGGTTCAGCAGCCTAAATAAAGACTAACTTGGACGTGGAGCAAGGCTGGATAAATTGATTGCCAGTGGGCAGGTGTCGTAAACACGCGTGTGCAAGCTACGAAGGCGTTCAGTAGGAATATTTTTAGCTCAAGATCAATGACGAACAGCAAGACTTAGTCCCACCAATGCTACCAACAGTAGCGAATAGAAAAACTTGTGTAGAGGAATTTGCTTTATCACTTTGTTTTCGAAACCCAAGTTAAAGAACACCATGCAAGTCTTTTACTTGGAACTTTGTTTTTAAAGAGTGCACCACTTCGGTTACTGAAGGTATTGGTTTTTGTCATTTCATCTGTAGCTCATGTTTGCTGGTTATTTATCGATATCCATCAAAGTACAATGCATTCTTTTAAAGCGCGATGCAGTTTCACGAAAACTGTCGTAAGTTACTAAGCTCGTCAAGACTTCCTCGATGTTGCCAACAAAAAATTTTGTTTCTTTATGCATCGGTGTCCCAGTTAAGAAAGGCTTTTTAGCAGGTGATGATGACGTAAAAACCAAATGTGATCTGCAGATCTTCATCGTTGTTTTGGTCACTCATGTTCATACGCAAATTGATATCACCGATTGCAGATATTTTCGCGGTTTGTTGCTTCTCTATCAGGGATGGCGTTCATTTTCTACAAAAAGAACGTTTAATCGGTTGGATAAATTTTTTGCACATAAGAATATCTGTAATTTTAACAAAGGTTGTTCAGTTTCAATGCACCAATTTTATTTTTTAGGCTCACTAAAGAAGCAAAATACGTCAAACAGCTATGTTTGAAGGTTTGACAAAAAAGTCTTATGGAAACATCAGGGACTTTGCCTCTTAACTTTTTGTATGATTCCAGGTTGCTCCTGTTTTTTACATTGCTTCTGTTCTGTTCTTCTGTTAATGATCTTCTGTTAATACAAAATTAGATCATACATTGCCCTCCTGCTGTTTCCTTCGCCCAAACGGCGCTGCTAAATTTTGCAAATCAAAAAGGATGAGAGAATCATGGGAACAAATCTCAATGATTAACTTGCTGAACAAAAACAGCAGACTTTATGTGCTCTAAAATGTTGCTCAATTGCGGAGTAAAAATACGGGTCTGTTCATTATGCTTTTAGTATCACAAGTTTCAGCTACAATCACACAAAAACGGTCGCTTGTGTGCTTCGGAAAGCGGACTTGAAAATTGTACATTTTTGTCACTCTACAGAGGAATGTGCTTATTGCAAAAAATAAACGCAAGACAGTAACTCATGAAGACCACTTTACTTTGCGTATGGCCTGAACTATCCAATACACTTTGATCAATACCATTTTGAATAAGCCTACCGTTGATTTGGAACAACGTCGTACCTGAATGCAGTCAGCTTTCAAACGTACGTCGCTACAGGTTTGACGCGATACCACTTTGCACCATAAACAATTTGGCAAGGGGCAGAAAGTGTGGAAAGAAAGTACAAAGCAATGCTTTAGAACAGGGCCGGCCTTAGCAAGTGCGGGGCCCGATTGGAAGCACTCTTTTGGAGCCCCACTCATGGGCGTCGGAATGATTTTTTCCAGGGGGGTGGCCAAAAGTGGTGAAATTTGTTTTTTACGGCTCGAAATTGAAAAAGCAACCTTTTTTTGCTAATAATTTCAAAATACAGAGGGAAGCCAAGACCCTCCTCCCCCCTTTCCGACGCCCATGGCCCCACTCAGTGGCTTGTGCAGAAATTTTTTAGGAGGGTATCAAGTCATAATCATAGAAATCATGAGTTATGTGAAAGAGCGAGGTCCGAAAACGGCAATGCCAAGCAAGGGATGCTGGAGCATACTCCCCAGTTTCACTTCTACAGTGGAGACTTTCCATGTCCGTTCCACGAACATCTTCGTATCACCCAATAAATTCATGAGTTGCTATACTCAATACCTTCTGTCTCGCCAGGACCTACCGCGGTATACGGCAGGCCAATTAGCCATGTGTTAAATTAAATTAGCAACACTGCTTGATAAACTCAGCCAGCAAAGATAATCTTAACACCTTAGCAACAAAAGATCAACAAACGAAAATGGTGGTAACAGGACATCACACAAAAACTATAGTGCAACGTTGTATTATAATGCTGCACAATAATAGCAAAGCCAAATGAAACAGATAAATTGGCTGTGGAATTGGAGCCCAAGCAACTTTGGATGGTTGCAGCTGGAGCCGAATCCAAAAACTGTTACATGGTGGAGCCTGAAATTTGGGTTCCGATTACACAGTCCTTGGGCTTCAAGGACTCCAAGGCTTCGGGGCAAGCGGTTACGGTAACTTACTGCAGGACGAGCGTGGTTTTCCGTACGTGCACACAATATCCTCGTTTTCATAATTGTCCGAAGTGGGTGCATGGGGTCCTTGGACCCCCTGGATTTTGAAATTTGAAAATATTTTTCTCTTAGTTTCGAGTTTGTAAAATAAAAATTTAACCGTTGTTTGCCCCCTTGAAAAATCCTTTTGGCTACCACCTGTAAAATCCACTATTGCCTTCCCTGGAAAAAATCCTTCCTACGCCCAAGTTCGTTTGTGTGTGGATCAGGGGTTCTCAAAAATTTTTGCACATGTTCCACTATCTATCAAATATATCATTTCGCAGCACCTTTTATCTAGGCTGTTGTAATAATACAATTGTACAATTAAGAAAATTATTTTCAGTTTTCAATGTACCAAATCATTTTGGGGCCGGAACTCGAGCCAAAAACTTTAGATGCCTGGAGCTGGTGCTTGAAATTTTAGGTCTGGCTTCACAGCCCTGCTTTAGGCTAGGTAGTCTACAATACAAAAAATGCATTTGCTAAGAGAAACATATTTTTCGTGCTGTAGCATTAGCAGCGCCCTTCAGAACTTTGTCCAAGATTAAGCCTCTGCTAATTTCGGATTCCATGGACATAATCGTCAAACTAGTTAGGCGCTTTTGCTGGATTGATGATCTCAAAAACATTTGCAATTAGTGTCAACTTATAAAACTCCTTTCTCCGGATGCCACAGTCACTGGGATGGTCAATTATAAATTCTGAGGGCAATATAAGGAAAAGAGGCTGCCTAATCCGATCTCTACGAAGGGAAATGCATAACGCTACAGTATTGAAAGACCGACTAAGCAGCAAACATTTACGATTACGACCTAAACTTTACTTTCAGAAGAGAAGTTGCAGTAACTGTTCAAACAGCAATATCCTTCTGCTTCAAGTAGGCTACGAAACGCCTACAACTGAAACAGAAAATAGCTTCAAAACTTAAAGCTTCTCTGCTTTAATTAACTGCTATTGAAAGGACTAGACCACATATCGAAGACAATGACCACAGTTACGATTCCAGAACGAATTAGGATTTATGAAAATGTTAAGAAACGCGCAGTTCACTTTGAGTTTCGTTAGCAACGGGCCCCACGCTTAAAAAAAACTGTGGGCCCAGCTCCGGCGCTACACAAGAAGCTTCGATGGAAAGTGCCAGTTTGCGTAGGTTAGTAGGCGTAGCGCAGGGCCCGATTGGAAGCAATCGGTCCAAACGGCTCAAGGCCGGTCCTGCTTTAGAAAGCTACTGCACGAGAAACTTTGCCTATAATGTCATAACCCCTCGATTTATCCAACAAACTTTTCTGTACCAACAATGAAGAGATGACGTCATGGCGCACGATAGGCATATAAAAAGTTGGGCTGCCGGTCCTCCATTGGTTATGAATTAGGCTTTGAGCCTCTTCCCCAGCAGAGTGTTGAATTTGCAAATATATAGCCTAATAAGTCCTAATAAGTCCATTAGCATGGCATTAGAAAAGATCGTTCCAGGTTTCAGCAGGTCCCAGAAAAAAAAACTATTTTACAAATGCATGATTAAAAAACCCAGAAACTTTAACAAGAACGAATAAAACAGTCGGGTTTAGAATTCAGGAACAGCATGGCTGAGCTTATCTGACCGATTGACACTGCACGATCATGATCATCAGTCTTTAGGCTGCGAGGTGCATGAATTAGATGTCCTGGAAACCTATTATGGTTTTATATCTCATAATCGAAGTCATTTTTCGTTTAACTTCCTATCCAAAACAATTAATCAAGGTAAATTAAAGCACAGTGTGTAAAATTACTGGTACCACCGGGTTCGGGACGAAGTGTAGATTAGAGATGACACGGGCCAGCACTTTTGCAGCCCGGCCCGCCCGGACCTAACAAGAAACCGCCCGGCCCGGCCCGTCAAAGCTAAACCGCAACTTATTTTCTGGCCCGGACCGGCCCGTAATATACCGTAACCTTGAAAGAAAAGTAACAACATTTAAGTTTTCAGTTCATTGTCCTTTGGACAATGAACCTGTAACGTGACACTGACACACGACAAGTGTGTGCTAGGCTGCACTACACTTGCTAGTAACATGCTGAACACAAACCTTAAACCCTAACCTAAACCTAACACCTAATCCTAAACGAGGGGTTCACAAAGTGGGGTACATGTAGACCTAGGCTAGTAGGGGTGCATTTGCCTAGCTGAAGGGGTACATTTGAGGTTAGCAATAGAAAGGATAAAATATGTTTACATATTATTCATTTCGAAATATTTATACATACATCAGTGAATATTATTTTCAAAATCATTATATGCTTATCGGTAAATACATTCTTGTTATTTTCCACAGCCTTTTTGTCATAAAAAATTTTAGGGTTACATACTCATCTATCCAAATGCTGAAGGGGTACATGGCCAGAGAAAGTTTGATAACACTTGTCCTAAACCTAACCCAATCCCGTCGCCACGGGGAGCTTTGTTGGGCTTAGTTCCCCGAACAAAGCTTCAAGCCCCCCAAGTTGAAACATGAAACACTATAAATCAGTAGAGTTTTTGTCAATTTTTAGAATGTCAAGCCACCCCGCGCAAACGCAAAGCCCCCCTATTGAAAACTTTATGGCGACGGTTCTGCCTAAACCTCGGCGACAGCAACAGACTATAAATGAAAGTGTTTGTTGCTTTGAGTGATTCACACCATGGTTCAATGGTTTGTGTGGAAACAAGTGAAACAGAACATTAGCAGAAAGGTAAAATGGAGAGAACAGCAGAAAAACATTTCCTTGTTAGATTTTGAAACTCTGCAAAAACAAAAATTTTCGCCTAATTGGCGAGCAGACCGCAGCGGCCCGGAATGACGTCACCGATAAATCAATTGTTAGCGGACTGCTTCAAAACCTTTAGCGGACTGCCCGAAGACTGGACTGTTAGCGGCCCGTGCAATCTCTAGTGTACATTTATGTTAATGTTATTTGTTGATGCCACGGTAGGGGCACTTTGAATATCAGATAGGTTGTTGCAGAAAAAACAGGTACGAGTTTCCGTAGTAGGTATATCACAAAGGTTGTATGCTTTATAGCAGGGTCTCCAAACTACAGCCCGACGGCCAAATCCGACCCCGAAACCATTTTATACGGTCCGCGAAGCTATTTCATCAGGCTGCAAAGACATTATGTCATTAATAAAAAAATAAAAATTTACAAAAAGTTTGTGATTTGATAGAATGCAACATATCCTAAAAAAATCGCATTACGTAAGATCTCCGGCCCTCGAATGTTTGTACAACAACCCCACAAGACTCCGCACTTCAATTCCAGACACCGGTACACACACACCCGGAATGACCCTACCAAGAAGATGGGTCTGGCTCAACTGCCGGTGTCGGACGTTTTCGCTCCCGCCTGTGCAAATGGGGTATGGCCTCTTCTGCGGCGTGTGAGTGTGGCGCAGAACAAACCGTCAACCATGTCGTCCTCCACTGTCCAATCCGTCCACCCCCCACGGACTACACGGCCTGGCGGTTCTGGACGATGAGACAATCGAATGGCTGCTCAACACCTGCCCCGATATCTGGACGGGCTAGCAGTGGATAAAAGAACTCGCTCAAACGAAAGAAGAAGGTTGTATAAGAGCTTACGTGGCCCTCGGATAAAAAAGTTTGGAGACCCCTGCCTTATAAGTTGCGTGGTCGCAAACAATTGAAATGCAACGCAGCATAGTGATCTGTGACAAGCTCAAGAGTTTTTTTCGCGCACCGTTACCAAGGAGGGAAAATTACCGGTGCGCGGATTAAGAACTGCTTGCACGTGGCAGGAGCGCATCAAAAATCCAACCTGTTAGGTACGGTGGCAAGTAGTGCAGGAAACTGCACAAGTGTAGTTCAATAACAGGCAGCAAAGCACGAAGTACACAAACAGCTTAAAACCATTTTTGTTGCCCTTTTATGCAGTCCATACAAATGTTATGACTTTCGTACAATAATGAATTTTTCGTAAATCTGTTGATTACGCTATCTCAGTCAAAAGCGTACGATTTTTTCTTTACGTTTTTTTTTTCACAGTTGATATGCAGACACAAACATATTAGTACACTGTTGCCACCCTCATACATAAGTATCCCAATTTCAAAGATATTCAAATGGTAGCACGACGTAGAAAAAACTAAGAGATTCACCGGTACGAAAGCGAAGCTGCGATTTGTTGCTTAAAGCCGTCTTCCCATCAGCAAGCATGGTGGTTACTTGCATCGACAAATAGTAAGTGCGATTAATCTCAAGTGGCTTCGGTGCATATACCTAAAAGTAAAAAAATTGATAAGTAAAAAATATGCCATTACTTACAGTCATATTTTTAAGCAATCCTGTACGAATAAAAAGCAAGTGAACAAGAGCCTTCTTATTTCATCAAAATAAGTCATCTGTATTGCCTCACAATAGCATTGGATGTCAAACCATGAGTTGGGCACCAGGCGTTTCATATCGTACGAAAGCCCCCAAATGTATTAAAAATATAGTCATTTTGTGCTTTGAGAGGCGTTTTTCTAAGCAAAATAGTGTTATTCGCCTAAAATAAACATATTGGTCCCTCCAAAATTTTTTGGCCCCCCAAAATTTTTGAAATTCCAAGTGGACCACGATGGTCCAAATGGACCACGTGGAGAATTATTGCTTAGATTGATTGACGAAATAGTCTTGTTCGTAAATAAGTTGCATTATTAATTTTAAGTCAGCTTCTCTTAAAAGGAGAAACCGCTTGTTTTTACAAGCGCGCTTGAAGCGAATACTAGAGTTTGCTCATTGTAGACGACTGGAAACCTATTTTAAATTTTGATTTAATTGTATAAAGATGAACTGCATTGAACTTGTTATCTGATGGCCTTTGACGCGTTAAAGTGCGGTCACAATGTTTTAATACTGGAGTCAAAAATCTCCTAGTTTGCGTAGTTTTACTGGCGCTCATTTCAACAGAGTGTTCAACCAGGGTGGGATTTTACAGCAAAACCCGTTTGAAAACCAGTTACTGCAAAATACCAGTGAACAGCATAAAAATACTTTCAGTTTTTTCTGGAAGAAAAATGTGTTATTCCAAACTGGGCCGACGCTTCTAGTAACATGCCTCAGACAATACAGAAGCGCTTTCGTTTGTTGTATTTAGACATTCAGAATGATGAATCTCAACACAAGAGAAAGAGAGAATACATCAACCGTGGGCGCAGAGTTGCTTTTACGAGAAAAATATTAAGTTTGCATATGACAATTTAACACAACTGCTTTATTTGTAAAATGTCAGTATCGTAAAGAAAAACGATTTCTAGGTTGCTTTATCAAGCTGTTTGCAAAACGCTGTTTTCGATTTTATCAACTCTTTTCCGCCTTTATTGGAGATGAGAACCAGGTTTTACGTTTCGCGTAGACCCACTTTTAGAAACTGTGAGCTGTCTAGCTCCACTTCCTCAATCTCCATCGACTGCAAGGCTAAGCTGCCACCGTCACTTATGGTGAAATTGTATCGAATAGCTTTGGAGATCGGCTGAATGTCAAAGGCAACAACTGCGAATGGTTCCGTTGAGTAACTGAAAGACGTGTTGATGGCTTCAGTATTGTTGTTCATCATGTTTGGTCCTACATCAGTAAATGGAAAAACTCAGCATTAGTGGTTTTTGCACATCTACTCCAACAGTCTTTACGAATTTATTTGCCAAAAACGACGTTGCCTCATAGAAACTCGCGTTTTTCACCCATATTTACACATGCAGTACCAATATATAAGGCTCCAAATCAAATAAATATAAAATAAGAGACCACAAGAAAATTAATCAAACTCTTGGTGTGAATAAACACTAGTAAAACGTATTCTATTTAGCGCAAAACATCACTTTCAGCATACTGTAACTTTATTTGTTCGTTGATTTAAGTTCATGATACGATAGAACGTCCAAATACGAGTAGAATAGATCATTATCTCCTTGAACAGATCAAGTTGAAAATATCATAATCAGCGCTGATGACATAAGAAATAGATCTTGTCGACTTGAATAGATCATAATCAGTCCTTATTCTTAGTCGCGGTATACTCAAATATCTTCTATCATCTGTAGCTTCGGCTCAAGTACTGTAATTTGCTAAACTAACCTGTTGTGTGCACAATCGTGTACACTAAACCAGATGTGAATAGTTCAGATGACGCGTGAAGGCGATCGTAGATTTTTTCCGTTTGACTTCCATTTACACAAGTTTTTATGAAATACCTTTGTTCGATTCCATAAACAACGTTAGGTTCCAGGGGCAGGAGAGGCTTAGAAGCAACTTGTATTCCTTCAAAAATCGTGCAAAAGGCTTCACGTTATGTTTAGCAATTTCATCATAACGTTTCTACAGTAATGTCAGGAAAACAGCGTACAAGCAAAGAGATCGTTACTTTACGCATAGTACTGTAGTATATCAAAGTTGCACAGAGGCTTTCCTCGCTACAAGGTTTTAAAACCAATGTTTTAAACCTTTACGTGAATGCAAATTTTTGTACAGCAATATCGTACTAGGGATTTATTGTTTTAAATAGACCAAATGTGACATTCATTGCAACTTACCCTTTAAAAATCCAAATTTACGCGTTGCAAGCAATGCAAAATTTCGGTTGAATTTAGTGGTTGTGTTTCTCTCACATGGCTGTACTCGTAAAGGAGCTACAAAAGCTGAATGCTTGTCTACCTTTTATGCCTTTTGAACCTCGTCAATTGAATACTGCACGGATTTTTCCATGGACATTTTAAACACTGAAATACAGTACCCTCCAAGTCCATCGGAACGTTTCAATTCTCCACCCTTCTGTGTCACAGATTCCCACTCCCACAGCAATCATTACATAGTGCTGAACAGCGGAGTATCGTCCTTCAAAACAACCGCTCTACCATCAAACTGAGCTTTTGTTACTTCATTTGGAACAGCCCATTAACCAAAAACAATGTCAGCCTCTCAGTTGACAAATAATGTTGTACAAGTAACTTCCTATGTTTTTGAACCAAGACTGTTGTTCCCTGGTGCCTGTCAACGCCAAAACAAGAAGACAAGCTGCTCCTTATCATTAACTAAACGTTCCTGCTCAGGTATGATTTGTCCACATGGGGCAAACGTTCCGATGGTGTAATGCGGGTATATGTAAATGACCATTTAAAGCTGATTCTTCCAGCTGCTGAGTTTTTCTATGAGGTCTGTCGAGCAGTCTTCTTGAAATCTGCATAAGCTTTGCATCAGTCCCGTCGCCACGGGGGGCTTTGGTGGACTTAGCCCTCCCCAAACAAAGTACTAAGCGCTCCCAAATCGAAGTATGAAACACTATAAATCATTGGAGGTTTTGTCAACTTTTCAATATCAAACCCACCCGGAACAAACGCAGAGCTCCCCACACGCACGTAAAGCACCCCCTAGTGAAGACTTCCTGGCGACGGTTCTGCTTTCTATATATCAAGTAAGGGGAGGTAATTGCCCGGTGTGGGCAAAGTACACCTGAAGCACGTTTGCCAGATTGTCATGAGTAAAAAAGGCCGCATCAACCGTTAAAAAACAGTTAGCACCAGAAAACCCAAATACAAGGTAAATACACAACGACACGTTTAAACACCCAAACGCGCGTTTAAAAGACAATATATACATATAAAGAATAAAGCTCCCTGAATTGATAAACTTCTCGAAAATTTTGGTCTTGCTAAGAAGTAACCTGAAACAGCAAAACTAAACGCGTAAAAGAGCAAAATTAAAAATTATAAAATTCTAGTGCAGAGTTTCCAACAAAAATTATCATTCTGTTTCAGAAACATTGTCCAGAAATCCGCCAAATCATCTTTAAATCTACCAAACCGACATAAAAACTTAATTGGCCAAACAAGTCAAAACAAGCAAAATTTCATTTGGTCATTTGGCCTTAAAAAAGCCAAAGGAGTTGAAAAAACGCCAATATTTAAATATTTGGCCTCAAAAAGCCAATCTGGCATTACTGACATAAAGTGTTCATTACTGACATAAAATGATGTGGTGCCAAGCGTGTTGGTTTGCCAGACCAGTGAAAACAATGTGAGAAGCAGATTCAACCTGTGTGACTCATTTCAACGTTGGTGATTGGTTCTCGGACCTGCCAAGAGGCAGAAACCTTACTGTTCAGGAATTTCCTCTGAGAAGGGATTGTCCTGAGTTTGCACTGCAAAGCTTGTGATGTTCTATTTGTACAGGAAATGCGTGAGCTTGGTGCACCTACTTACAGAACAGCGATGATTAAAAGAGGGTTTTGTTTTCTGCTTCCTTGCCTGCGTTTAGACAACAGACAGAGGAGGGCACTTCGAGAAAAAATTATGGTTTGACGTATGTGGGAACCGTGCGTACAAACAAACAAAAAATTCCTTTTAAAATGCTTGACACGGGAAATTAATCCTTGGGTCAAAGTGCTTTTGCTTTCAGCAAGGAATGACACTGGTTACTTTTGCAAGTGCCACAAGCAAGACAAATAAAAAGCTCGTGTGTCTGCTTCCGTCCATGCATGACCATCCAGTGATCTGTGACAATAGCAAGCCTGAAATTATTATGTATTATAATTCCACGAAAGGTCGTGTGGATACATTTGATCAAATGTGTTCTTATCAGAAATGCAGCCGCATGACGAAAAGATGGCCTCTTCTACGTTTTTTATGGGGTTTTACAGCCGTGGTTGATTCTTATATTCTGTGTAAAGAATACAAACCGCAAAACACCTTGAAATGGCGGTTGTTTTAGAAGAAACTGGCAATTAATTTGATCAAGCTTTTGGCGCAAAAGCGTCGTGCCAATTCCCAATGTTGCCTCCTGCTATGCGGTCCACTATCATACAGTACATTTCCTGATTTGACGTCAGCGGTACCGCCGCAAGTCCATGAACCACTGACGGCAAGAAAACTCTGCCAAATATGCCATCCATCGCACCGAAACAAGACGAGGTTCGCTTGCCGGAATTGTGGAGATCCGGTGTGCAAGAAACACTTTCGAATCTTCTGCCCAAACTGCTGAAAGGTAAGCGTGGCATGCAAGTTGGTTTTTGTTGTACAGCACATATCAACGTTGCTGTTGTGTGAAAGAAGTCTGCAAGCGTTCTGTGTACAAGTACTTAGTCCAATTACGCTTGTGAGACGTAAAGTCAATAGCACATTAGTCTGTCAAAAGAACACCTTAACTCAGAACAAGCGTTGCCTCCACGATATGTTGGAAGTCACTATGTTTTACCTTTTTTTGATAGATTCTGTGCAGATGATTGCTAGATATTGTCGTAACAAAATTTGTCCAGTTCGGGCAAAATACACCTTGTGTGCAAGAATTCACAAAAATATCCTAAAAATAATAAACCTTTGTGTCTCAACCTAATTTATTTTTTGCATGTACTTCCTCCGGATTTGGAACACATCACGACATGGGTTTTGTATAGACCACCAATAAAGGCTACTGGCGGAATTTCGGATGCTTTCGCATGTTTTTCGTGTCGTTTTGATTCGCACTACCCGCGTTTTTTGAGAGGGGTATGTGTTTGGTTTTGAAATAATAAAATTTTTCCGACTTGCAACAAGTATCTGTTTTCAGGATGAGATGAGCTTGGGAACAGTTCCTGAGTTGTTAAAACACGTGCTTGTGCACCTAAAATGTTTGCGTAAGCCTTGTTTATGATGAGAACAATATTAGCCCAATCGGGGCAAGTTATACCGAGAATGTTAGTTTTTCATTCATACAAGAATGTAAAAGAAGGCCTCGTTAAAACTTTCGGAAGAGAAAACTCTAATACAACTGTAAACTAAACATTTACTGTTTGAGGGCTATCCATTTCCTTGAAGTTTCAGAAAATTAGAGGGGACATAGCTCTCTACAATTCTACATCTAGAATTCTGCAAACCATTGCCTGCAATGCACAATATAAAGTATGGTGTTCCAACTCTTCGCCATTAAGTCAAAAGAAAAAAATAAAACGTGCCTACCGGTGAGATTAAGCAATGTTACGAGCCAACAAAATTCTCAAACCGTTCCAAAAAATCAACCCAACTGTCTCAGCCTGTCCTTTCTACCAGAAACATAATTTTCAGCAATTTTGTCCAAATCAAGTCTGTCAACTCGTTCTTTGTGATCATGCAAAATCATCGAATCATTCAATCGTCCTCAAACCATGGTTGTACGAAGACCGATACCGGCCCCCGTAACTTTTGGTTCCCTCGTCGAAGCTTGTGTAGCTTGTTACTATAGTAATCATCTTATATAAAAATCAGCTACCATGCTAAGATTTAGAAATAGATTAATTGTTATACTGGTAAACAAAAAATATTAACGTACGTATTTTCATCCTCCCGGGCCCGGATGTGATGTACATCTTACAGAGCCGTATCAGCCGCACTCCATACCTCCAATTGGGGGGCACGCTGTAATAGGGGCCCCAAAATTCAGTCCTGTCACCACTTAGCCCCCCGAGAAAGCTTCGATCCCCCAAATTGAAATATGAAACACTGTAAATCAATGAGGTTAGGGGGCCCTTTGAAAGAAAAGTGCTTATGCATTACAGTTACTTTGGTCCCATTTGAAAACAAGGTATTTACACATTACAACTGCTGTCGTGGGCCCATTTGAAAGCAAAGTAGCCTACTTACACATTACAGTTGCTGCTGGGCCCCCTCGAAAACAAGGTACTTTACGCATTAGAGTTGCAAAAGGTGGCCGGAGGTAAGTGCCTCGCTTGCCTTCCCATACTTAAACACACTACTGTATATAACCCTGACAACGATCTTATATGAGAATATGAAACCGATCGAACACGTTCTGATTCATCCGATATGCGTACTTTCTCACTTGATGTGCGCATGTAAACACTGTAATGTAAAGTTATCCTTATATTATTGAACACATTGAAGTTGCTGATGAGTTTATCACTTCAAAAATACAGATTTAACGCGATTTTTCATAAACTAGACAAGGGATGGCCAAACATTTTCTACGGAGGGTCACATTGAAGATTTTATTGCTACCGAGGGACGCATGCTCGTATTACATATATTTCATCTATGATCGCTCTGGGACCTTAAAAAAAGTTTTACATGAGCTACCACAAAATGAAGGTAACAATAGTCACTTCCGGTTGAGTAAAACTGCGGTTTCGAATGAAACGTGTGAAAAAAACTTGACAATTCTAATCTAATCCATTAAATTACTTTAACATAGATTCCAAACATGTACTATCTATGTACGTGTGACTGCACTGCGGGCCGTAGTTAGCCCACCTCTGACCTCGACACACAGGTCGACTAAAAAAAACAGATCTGGGTGGAAAAAAAACTCAGTGGGAGCCCTGGTCACATGCGGCAAAACGCCTACTACCATTACTTGAAGTGAACATTTGAAGTTTTACTGCCGTGTTATTGTTACGAAATAACGACCAATAGTACAACAATCTGCGAGCAAGTTTCGCAACCTGCCTCAACAGGCAAAGGGAGCGAACGCTTGCGCTAAGCGTGTCGGGGGCCTCGTGCTCACGACTGTGCCCTAGGACCGTACCAGGGGTGGGGCGTGTGAAATTTTTCTCGCACCCCTGGAAAGATGTGTTGGATATACAGGGTGTCTATAAAGTCCTGCAGACATTAAAAATTTTTATATCGCAAAAACCACATAAGGTAGAAACTTTACATTTTCGACAGTGAATTATACTACCATAAAGTTTGTTT
>JGI24159J19872_10000466_pt1 | contig 35846 bp, 20 predicted proteins | sample Ectturendosymbi4_FD_19872 | JGI IMG/M metagenome (IMG submission 19872) | reverse complement strand
GAAGAAAAACAGAAAGTAGGTCTATTCGTGTACCACCTTGAAGGCCTTCGCGTACCACTAGTGGTACGCGTACCACAGTTTGAGAACCACTGGTCTAGTGGCTTGGTCTAGTAATCTAGGGGCAGAATAATGCTTTAAGAGTAAACAGCTTTCCATTAGCAGGAGATTTAATGAATCCGAGCCATGATCAATAGATGTATCAACATCCCTAATGAGACAGAGCCTTGTTACACATCACGCTGGCTAACTGTGATTGGAAGCAAATGAGGTTGAACATAGCATACGAATAAGATGTATGGAACAAGTACCACAACGTATGAACGTAGTCATGTTTTTTCAAATGTGGGTCATTAATCAGCATTCAGTCAGCAGCACAGAGCAACGCGTTTGACAGACGGTAAGGCCAATCATAATCATCAAATTATCAAAAACATAAAAACGCTGTTGGAAAATAAAGGAATAGAAGACACGTGGTGCTTTGAAGGATTTCAGGTTCAATGTCATATTTCTTTTTGTCTCGTTCGTAAATTTTCTAATGTACAAGTTGGAACAAACGTAAATGAAATTCAAAAATTCTTGTACCTTTCATGTATTTTTTGTGCTGATGATGTTTGAATCTTTTAGTGTTGAACAACCACACATATGTTTATTTCATCTTACCTGAAAAGATTGCCGGTCAAATGCCATTGAAGACATATCATTTGAACTAGGAAAAGTATCCAAGTAATTGATAAAACGGCACTTTCAATATTACTGCGTAATTGCATTATGAATGGGAGTATGCTCCTAAAATCTTTATGCAACAATGCAATAACGTGGACGTAGCAAATTAGGAAAAACTTTTACATCACGGATGTCCAACCAAACGATCGCAGTCTACTGGCAGGTGTCTAGCTTATCATAAGTCGACCACAAAGGGTTTTGGAAAAAACGAAAGCAGGTTTTTATTATATAGTCGCTTCTAAATAATTGTGTGCTTGATAGGAGAGTTTATGGTGTTATGTCTAGTGGTTGTGGGGCAATAACAAAGGGCTGCGGTGTTAGTTACTGCAGACCGGAAGCAAAGTGTTTGGATTTACGATGTTAACACTGGACTGGTAGATCTCGGATGATTGGGTGCTTGAAATGTAGATCTTGGCTCACGAAAGGTGGGGTTTCCCTGCTTTAGAGGATACGCTCAGTATGTTTTTAGATTAACACTGGTTTTGTTTCAGTATATTGTTATAAGTCTGGTTGCTTAAGCAAATGAGAAACACTAGTTAAAAGCTAATTTTTTCAAGTTTTCAAGACCATTATTCTGTCTGATATTTTTAATATTTAAGTTTTTCAATGATTTAATCCTTGAGATTTTTCTATCATTATTGAGACATCGTGTTAAACTGTTAAAAATTTTTTCGCCTAACTTTATCCAACCAACTGTTGTAAACGTAAAACCTCTGTTAGAAAAGAAACCAAACTTGACAAACCCAACGATGAAGCACGTACACTTAGGTCTTGCTAAAATTAAGTTGAAAAGTTCCCATTTGATATACTTTTAAAGCAGGTAATCCAATGTCTTTGCATATACTTCAAATGTGTTTAAAGGAGCGTTTTTCTGAAATTTTTAAGTTCAAAGATTATATGTTGAAGAAACTACTGTAGGCTCCGCAAAGGTGCGGGTTGATTCAACTGCCCTTCCTGTGCGGAGACTTGAATGCAAACATGTGCAAGTCCGAATAGACATTAGACACGAAGTTATGAAAGAAAAGTGCAGTAGGATATTCCTCTAAAGCTTGCAGAAAACCTATAAGATCTTCCAACTGTGAAATATCTGTGTTACAACTGTCACCGGAGTGTGAAATACTCACACACACCGTCACTGGCCAAAAAGATTTGTTTGACAATCTTGCAGCATATAATTTTCAGTTAGCAATACCTTGCAAATCGTTTCAGCAAAAGCCTTAAATTGATTCTGTGATTGTTAAAAACAGTAAAAACAGTACACCAGCCCTACACCTGCAAATCCTGTCACGTTGAAAAATGAAAAAGACTATGTGCCATCATTGTGATGTCATCAGTAAATACCTATGAGATTTTCACATCATATACTTATTTTGCATTGCAAAAGAATGGAGGATGGTGTGGAAGTTCTGCTAATGCCAATCAGACATACGCAAAATATGGTGCAAGCACTAATTGTAATTCCAATGGTACAGGAGGTCCTTGGGCGAACAATGTCTACAAATTGAATCCTATGCGTAAGAAATGTTTTAATTTTCTCGTATTCATTAACTGTGGTTGGTTTGTTAAAATAACATTTTAGAGTTTTTGTATAACGTAAATGGAGTTTAAAAAGCTCCTACTCCACTGTATTGATGTTGTATTGTATAGCTTTGCATGATAGCTCTAGTGCAATCAATATGTCAACAGTGTTCAGTTACTGTACTTTCTTCTTCGACCTTCCTTATCCAAGATGACCAACGTATCTGATTCAAGTTTTCTTCTGCGCGTACGGTTTCGGAGATGACTAATGAGGCCAATCCGCACTGTGAAGCCTCTGCCACAAGATGGACACCAGTGGGATGGTTGAAGGAGCTGCTTAGTGGAGGCAAAAACCGTGCGTTGTTCCCGTTATTTGAGTGCGGCCAGTGTCCTTCGTTTTTCGGCTGAATCAGTCCATGTGGAGATGAGATTGCGCCACGTGGAGCGCTCCTCTGCCAAAGCTTCCCAAGAGTTGACAGTCCTTTATTGAGGCTTTCAAGGTGTCTTTGAAGCACTTTTTCTGGCCACCTACAGAACGCCTGCCATGGACAAGTTCTCCATAAAAACGTTGCTTTAGGATGCGGTCGTTTGGCATCCCGTGTACGTAACCTGCCCATCTCATTTGTGTCTTGCGCACTATAGTCTAAATTCTGAGTGCATTTGCTCGGAACAGGACTTCCGTGTGGTATTCTGTCTTGCCATCGTACCTTGAGCTGCTTGCGTAAGCCGGAGAGGTGGAAGTGATTGAGTGGAATTGCACTAAAGGCTACTACACAACACTGTCTATCGAAAAGAATTCTTTCCCAGCAAAGAATCAAACACTGAGATCTAAATAGATCTCTTGATGACCTCCTCTAAGATTGGACTACAACATAAAATTTTATTTTTAAAGTTTTTGTTCTGTTTTTAAAAGTTGTGGTTGCTTCGCATGTTTGTACAAGTTTTTGGTAATAATGTTTTCAATTTGTTTTCTATGGTAACATTTTTTTTGTACATGGCAACATGAAAAGAGAATAATATAAATAGAGTAAAAGCAGAATAGCTTAGTAAGAATACAGCTGAGGAAGTTGCAAGTAAAATTTTTGCTCTGAGTAATATGATGCATGATTGCTTCAATGAAAAAACAAAGCAGGTTGTTGTCCATGGTTATAGCTGCATAAAATGAGCTTTTTTCACATACGGAAGGTAGCGACAACAGTGAGGATGAAAGCGGCAGTGAACAAGATAGCTCTTCTCCAGTGCTCCTGCAGCATTATAATCTAATCAAATTATTATAATGCAAAGGGGTGCTTTGTGGAAACAGGTACTGGAAGGGCCTATAAGCAGGTACGGGAAGAGCCAGGGCACGAAACGTTTTTACTGCTTCTTGTGGCAGTTCAAGTTCAACGGCAAGTTTATTTGTGGCACCGCATGAAGCACGGAAACATATTATGCACAAGAGCATCCTACGAATTGCTGTGAAATACAGCAATGAGGAACTTCAACACAGTGACGTCACTCCATTTTTATTGGAAGTTTTCATGGGGATTTCTGTGTGCACGAAGGTTTCTTTTGGCCAACAGAAAGTTTGGAATTCCAACTTTTACAAATAATAAGATGTGAGTTTTTATGAAATTTCAAAGTTGATAAGATTTAATAATAGATTCAATGATGTTAACGGAAGTACTGGAATAAGCTGTCTGAAAAGTATATACTGTAATGTAACAACTTGGAAGAAATCCATTCGAGTGATGCGAATTAATTGCTATCTCTCAACATGATCATCTGCAATGACGGTAAAAAGTTAATACCTGCTGGCAGAAATGCCTGGCAGCCCGGTTTTGATGCAAACAGAGGGCCAAGCTCTGTTGAACGTTTTAAGTGAAATTTGACACAGAACGAAGCTCTGTCGGACCGGATTGCGATTAAAGGCATATGGCGAAGCTCTTCCGGATCGAAAAGCGGGTTTGAGATAGAAAGCGAAGTTCTGCCGAAATGCTACAGCCGTTTCAGCGGACAGCGAAGCTCTGTAAAAAAACAAGGCATTTATTGAGAAAGAGCATGAGCATGCTGCGTCTTATCGAAACAGCTCTCGGTGTTGCGTTGGGGAAGGGAACCGTGGTAAGTGCATCAAAATGACTAAATACAACTGCATCCTGTTAAACGCTGAGAAGACTACTGCAAAGGTGGGTTTATGCACATCTGGGTTTTGCGAACATTTTCCATGATTTTGGATTCTAAAATATTTTAGCTTCTTTGATACTTACACACATAAGTGTGTTTGAGTATTTCAAAGACAACTTGGAACATTGCTCTAGTAAACACTTTAGTGCGGTGAAAAAAATCTACACAGAAGTAAACTGTGCAAAAAAATTCTTTTTTAAAATAGAAACACTAAATAAGGAACGTGTAGGAGCAGGCAAGTTTTTGGTTGTGGAAAGGATATTTTCCCATAATTTTCTATATCGGCACGAAAAACTTTTATGCCACAAACGTTCTCAGTACAACTTTTCTGTAGCTGTTGATATGTAATATTTTAACCTACCAAGTTTTCATGGGCTTGAAAATATGGAATTTGGCTCCTAATAACCCGACTTAGAATAAAAGTACGCTAGGCTGTGCTAGAACATTGTCAGAATCCAGCTGGCTGAGTACTCTTGATCATCTGTATCACGGTTCTGAAGTTTGGCCTTCCATTCACATTCCAGCTGTTGCTGTCAGCCAGGAATCTCAACCTAGGTGAGGTAGGCCTTCAGCTGCTTCTTTCTCTGAAGACATTTATGTGATATATGTGGCATGCAACCTATTTCGTATTTGTATTATGACTATGTCATGAGTCTCACAACATTGTCTGTTCAACTTCTCATATATACAACAAACAGTATGGAAAAGTGTGTTCATCCAATCATTGTAGTTAAAATTGAAAGAAAAAGCTTTTCTGTACTTGCTTGGCATGGACTCTACTGACATGAAGTAGTTGCCCAACAGTATATATTTGATTGCCTCAGTGTACAATTAAATAAAGCACACAAATGAAACGCCTTCTTTTGCCCAAACTTTCAAGTGAGTCAGCTGCTCATCAACTTTCACAAACTAAAATACGAAGTTGCTAGAAACAGTTTGTTGATTTTATGTATACCTCAAGTGTTTTCTATGACATAATACACTTTTATTTATGCACTCAGTAACAATGAAGTGTAATTTCGTTAATATTGTTAAATAATGTCGAAGCTGTTTTGCCCAAATTTGTTGAGATTTTGCCCAATTTTTTGACGAACCAAAACTTTTGGGGGTGCGCTTGCACCTCTTGCACCTCAGCACCTACACCAATGCTTGCAGACCCTCACTGAACAAAAACCCTATAAACCGCACGGGCTTGTTGATCGTAGTCGTTCGGATTTCAGCATTTGATATTCGCCTCGCCTTAGTTAATTTCGAACAAAAATGACTGACATAAAATACATCTTCAGCATCTGTCAAAACAATGGAGACACGTAAGAAACAGGGGCTTGATGCGTTGTTGATCAAACGCATCAACGTAGTCTGTGGATTAAGGGTGAAGTCAAGCTGTCGTGATACTCAAAGTAAATGATAGTCAGAATTAGTAGTGGTTGATGCGCTGAACTAAAGATCAAGTGCAGTTTAGAAAGTGGGCATAACACTGCTAAATATGAAGTAAAATAAATAGCTTGTTCTTTATCCTGGAGCGATGCTCTAAATGCAGAGGTCTGGTTTTACTAACAACACCAAATTAGGAGAAACCAGAATCTAACAGCCTTGCAAGTCGTTATGCCCTATTATAACCTTTACGCTAAGACAAACGTGACAAGTATGGCACAAATCATTTGCAAACCGTGGATTGATTTCGAAACTACTTCTGCAATGTCGTAACTTTCCTCAGAGCACACGAAAATATGGACCTCGACAAATCAGTTGTCAGGAAGCAAGCGGAATATGAAAAGTGTACAATATCTGGAAAAGAGTAGAAATGCTATCTGCAAAAGGGTACAATAACTGGAAAAGAATATAATATCACATGTGAAAAGTTTTTTTAAGTCCTAGTCTTTCGCCGGAGAATTGCAAATGCACATTCCCATTGTGAAGACAATAAATAGAAATCGACGTGGATTATAAAAAAACTGGCAGAGACGGAAAAAAATATTTTCTAGTCATTTCTTTCAAAACTTAAGTGTGGGCTCTCTTCGTAAAGTATCCTCCAAAAATGAAAAGATAAGTTTGCTTGCTGTCAGTATGTGGAACAACCAAATGTTGACCAAAACGTTGAAAAAAGTCCAAGGCTGAACATTTCTACAACAGGAACAAAGTTGGAGTGGACGGTTTTGCCCACTTTTATATACCCCGTACCCCCCACTTTTATATACCCCGTACCCCCCACTTTTATATACCGCCGTACCCCCCACTTTTATATACCCACGTACGCGAACTTTAATGCGGAGGTGTCTTTTGAGTATTTCAAAGACAACTTGGAACATTGCTCTAGTAAACGCTTTAGTGCGGTGAAAAAAATCTACACAGAAGTAAACTAGGCAAAAAAATTCTTTTTTTTAATAGAAACACTAAATAAGCAAGCAAAAAATTCACCGGGACTTGGCAAAGTTCTAAAAAAAATGTTTCCACACGAAAACATCGACACTGTAATAAGCAGCTAACAAAATTAAAGTGAAGCTGAAAGGACAAGTTCGGGTTGTCAAAATAGACATAATCTTAAACTCAAGGTTAAAAATATGTTGGAAACGAAGCGTGCAATCACAGTTATCACACCTTACTTCGGTAGAACTTGCCAAAACCTTTGTTGTTATCGCTATTATTTTTATGAAAACGATGCTGTGCCTATATATACCTTTTCAATAATAACGATGCTGTGTCAATATATATCTTTTATGTTTGTTTATTGAAAAATGCCGATGAAAGTAGAGCCATGATCTGCAATTATCATCGTGCTACTTTGTTAAAGATGTTCTCCAAAGTTATATGTATAGAAAAACAAAAAGTTAAAAATTAAAAGGAAATATGACGAAAACAAAATAATTGCGTACAAAACAAAAATAACGAACAATAATAGCATGAATTTGAACACACAAGCAAAAGAAAGAGAAGACATGTTAGGAACAACTGGAAATCTTCATGTTTATTTAGAAATATGATGTTTTTATGAAAACAAGCGAGTCTGTTGACATAAAAGCAAAGCTGGTCCCCTGGAAAATTCACAAAGTTTTATATTTTGATTATATCTTGGAAGCCTAAGTACTATCTGACCTGCGTATATTTATTCTGTGTTTCTACTTTGTAATATCCTTGTGATGAACGTAAGACTACAAATAGTTTTGAATTTGTTACAATCTTTTTATTTTCGCATTTTAGTCTTGCAATGCCAGGTTTGAAATATTGCAATGCCAGGTTTGAAATATTGCAATGCCAGGTTTGAAATATTGCAATGCCAGGTTTGAAATATTGCAATGTCAGGTTTGAAATAGAATACTAAAATTTAACCCAAGTTATCTTTGGACAACATGCTGTACAAAAGCCCTAACTAGTAATGTTTGGAATTCACCCATATAAAATGTGTCATTAAGTGGGTTTGGGGCTGCTATTCCAAATTTTATTGCTTCGGTGAGGTTTTTGTCATTTTCTAAAGATATTTTGTCACCATGTTGTCAACCCAAATTTCTTCGAATTATCAAACCGTTCAAAGATCTTTCAAAACTTGTACCTTTCATTTACAGTCAATCCTTGGCATTTGCATAATAACATCTACTACGCAAGTGGCCGGATTCGTAGAATACATGTAATGTCAAAAGCTGTCTGTAAGATTTACGGAGGAACTCTTGCAAAGCTCATAACACAAGAAGAGCGAATCGTTTTGCAAACATTTGGTTTAGCCAACACCGGTAAGATAACAGACAATCTTCAGTTCAAAAAGAAAAAACGTAACTTTAAATATTGAATAAATGTATCTTATTTTCGATTTGGTCGTTCAAAATCTGTTTGGCTTACTCAAACATCTTTCGTAAATATTTTGTAAATACAACTGCATAAATTTTTGTATGTTATGACGAAATCTATTGCAGTTTTTTCAAATGGCATGCCTGCATTTTCTCATTGCTTTCTCAATAAAATGAACATTTTATTAATGGAAAGATTTGTCAAAATCCCTCTGAACGTTGCTGTGAGACGTTTGAGACTTATTATCATGTTTTTTTTCATCAAGCTCGTTTATGGATCGGTGTAACTAATGACTCAACTGCAGCAAGTGACTACCGATGGCAAGATGGACTCCCTGTACAGAAGTCACAAATGCATTGGGCTCCTAATGAACCCAGGATACTACGCAAGGCACGCCGTCGTTGTGTAAATGTTGATAACAACGGCCAGTGGTACGTAAGGAAGTGCAATGTGAAAAGAAGGTTCCTTTGCCAAAAACTTGCAGGTAACCTGTGTGTTGCATGATAAATGGATGTAACTATTTGCAATTTATAAAACCAACACGAAGAGTTGCTAGTTTTCACCATTTTCGTCACAATGATTATTCGTTCATAACGCAGAATCGTTCGTCGCAATGAAAGAACCCGAGTGTGACGAGGTGATCACGCCACATATAGCGCTAAAGTCGTGGCAGTAGTACCAGAGTGAACCTCGTCGAGCGGGCATTTTTTTGCTGAGTCGTCGGTTCAGTTCTCGCGTTAGTTGGCTCAGGGCGACGGAGCATTGCAGCTGCAACACGAGCAAAACCTCCAGTCCTCTTAAATACTTATAAATGACTTGCCCAATTACAGTGCTATGAAAACCGCATTTTCTACTGATGATACGGTCTTAGCAAAAAGTTTGAATGGTTTAGCAAAACTACAAAACGTGGTTACCTGTGAAAAATCCAAAGTAATTGATTGGCTTGCGGAAAACATGCTCTCCCAAAATGTTTGCAAATCAAAAGAGATGTCAGTCACAAATAAACTTGTTAACACAGAATTCCTTAAAGTAAACGGCAATCGTATTGAAATGTAAAAGACAATTGTGTTGAAAAAATTTTGAGAGCTGCACTTATCTTGGTGTAAATGTGGCGAGAAACCGGCATGGAAAGAGAAGTGTAAACGGTTGTGTTATACGATATCCAAATGTGTTGGTATAACGCACAAAATGCAGCATTACCTGAGTAATCAATTAAACACTTCGCTTGTCATATCATAATTTTATAAAATCACGGGGCAATACGGGATGTGTTTGAACACATCTGGATTTCTAAAGTTACAGTTTTCTTACAAAACGCAGAAAACTTGCGATTAACAATTATTGACCCTTTAAGAGGCCTTGAAGTGGGTAAGTTTATGTGTGAATACAGTCAATCACAACTGTCAATTACATTTGAAGAATATTTTAGGTTCATCACAGCAGATGTTCATCCAAATGACACGAGACATATTAAAGCTTATCAACTTGAATTACCAAAGGCACAGAGGAGTGCAGATAGGATACTTCCAAAGGGTAAAATTACTAAAAATACTTATTATTAAAATGATGTAACTAGAGTAGATGCTTCTTCGTATTGTAAGGCTACTAACACATTCTGCATGAATCTGATGGGAACTTGCCTGAGGGGGGCAAGCAAATGCGTGTTAATTAAGTGGTCCAAACGAGAGATGAAGCATTGCCATCCTAATCTTAAGACCTTACACCCTATTTAGCTTCCCCTATTTAATGACTAGACCATTCCTGCCAAACTATTGTTAATTTGGGTCTTGTAATCTTCAAAATATCTCTCGATTCTCTCTTGTGCCTGGGTTCTTAAAAATACCCTTTGAAATTTTTCCAAACGTTGTTTGTCAACACCAGTTTTTACATATTTCAAATGTCTGTATTTCTTACATTCCTCAATACACAACTAGAATTTGACAAGGTCGCATACAATCAAGCAGTCACCCCGGGCATCACCAGACCTCTGCACGCCCCTTCAAAGGCACATTCAAATTAAGGTACGAAAATGTCGAAGTACAGGGCAGCAAAATCTGCATGGTAACAATCTTTGTTAGAAATAAACCGTGTCTTGTAGTCTTCAAAACATCTCTCAATTCTCTCTAGTGTCTGAATTCTTAAAAAAATGCCATTTGAAATCTTTTTAATCTAATTTTTAAAAAGTTCATAGCCCAATTTAAAGAAATGAATTACTCGGGTGTTAGAAATACTGTTGTTATTCATTCTTTTACTTGTATTGTGCACTAACCAAGTTCATTGTTTGGACTTTTGTTGCTTCGTTCCATGAGGTATTGCTGTAATTTCTTACCTAATTTGCTTTAGTTGCGTTCACTGCAAATCGGTCGTATTTTCTGCATTAGACTCGCGTATAATGTAGCGGGTTGCATTTGGTCTCTATTCGCATCGCAAACGTAGGAAGTCGTGTGTCTACCGAGCAGCAAACGAATTTCCGTTCCCATGGGTGAGTCATCACATCGACTGGAAATTCATTTCATGAACAAACGACTGCAAGCGTCAAATCGCAGCTTGCTTAAATGCACGGCACATTGCCGTGCTGCATCAGTCCGCAACTGCTGCAACGCATATTGCGAAAACTGCAAACATTTTATGAGGCAAAGTTCCTCCTTGAGGAAGTCTTCACCCCAAATGACCCCTCTTCTTTCGCAAACCCTAAACCTCCAAACACTTTATAAATCGATCTACCTGAAACTTATCAGAGAACTATGCAGAGGTTCTAAACATCATAGTAAGTTTGGTAACCGTGTTGCCGCCATCTATGCGCGCGCTCTTGGGTAGCGCCACATCTGTGCTTGTGTTCGTTCGAAGGAAATGTGTTAGCGCCATCTATGCGTATGTTTTATTGCTGCCAAAACATAACTATGCTTGGGCTTTTTGAACTATTCTCTTACTTCATGTGTGCGTAAGTTATACGTTTTGGTGCGCGGTGCCTACGAGAGGGGGGTACAAGAGGTACATCGTACCTGGGTCTGGTAGGTATTGGGGCCCGAGAGGATTTAAGTGCTCATGCCAAGTTTTTCTGCATTCAAGTCCTTTATTACTCGCGCAACCAATTGCCAGTATGAAAATTAATTCCGTTCTATATCTTAGTGTGGTTGCTGTTTTATCTGCTGTATATTCTGATTACTATACAAACAAGCTATACAAATTTTGACAAAGACCCAAGGAAGCTAGGGGGGCTGGTATTGGTCTTCGTACCCTCTGTTAAATATCACTCAGAGGCCCTGTTGGTGCGTGTTTATGAAAATGTTAAACAAGAAAACAAAATCTGTTCATTACCAAGCATATCCATTGTACTGTATGATTACCACTGGGAATCTTTAAAGTGACAAGGTCTTAAAGTGACTAACTCATCTGCTCTTATACGCTGTTTTAGGTATTGTTGTTATCAATACTTAGTTGTCGTCAATTCTCTTGACTTTTACAAGAAAACGTCTTTACTTCTGTTGTTATCCGAGCATCCTCTGCCGGTTGGACGATTACAATTGATGTATAGTGTCGTTGTCGTAATGTCGCAGCTGAATCCATACAAGGGTCGACGCTTTCGAGTGGGAATAATTTCTCTACAACATTGCGAAGCGTCAGTGATTTTTAGCTTCCTTGTTGTTGAATTTTTCGATTAAAAGTAAAATTATTAATTTGGCTCAAACTGTTTTTATCGAAGAATCGCGAATAGAGCCAAAAAAATGATAGTTTGTTTTTTTCAGTGAAATGCACAAATTATAGTGGCAATTGTGAAGTAATTTTGCATGCGGTTCAATGATTCTAAAAAAGGTCAAACAGTTATTTTGCAGTAGTTTTATAAATTTTCTGCTTCGCTGTTTTCCGAATATTGAATTTTTTAAATATTCTACTCTGTTTACACGACAAAATTTTGTATTCTCGAAATTTCTTTGTAAGCAAAGAACAGCCGTTCTACATTTTTGACAAATAAGTTGTGTAAAGAATACCACCAACATTGAAACAAGCTGTAGCCTCGTGGCAAGTCTCTCAGGAATCTGTCTGCTTGGTTCTGCTTTCATACCTTAGCGATGATTCGATCATGCACATATCTATCTTACAAGTGTAAGCCACACGAGTGACGCATGTGAATCCATCTGCAACCTATTTCAAAAGAAAACTAGTTTAGTGTAGTCCAGGGGTTCTTAAAGTGGTGCCTCAGTACCGCCACAGGGATTAAGATTATGTTGGGGGTATTCAACAGTGTTGGGAAGCAAAGTCCACCATCGGGCTCAAAGTCCTCATTCTCTAAGAACTTGGACTTGCTTCCATCCAAATTGACTTGACACCCCTTGACTTTGTTAGTAAACTTTGTGGAAAAAGGGTATCCAGATTGACAAAAATTTGACTTAGGGGTATTAAGGTGTTAAAACTTTAGGGATCACTGGCGTAATTAAACACATCTTCAGCCCCGTAAAGGCAGTAAGAAAAACTTACTAGCTAAATGTTGACACTAAAACAATAGTGGAAAAAACACACGAACTGCGGCTTGGAACAAGAAGCAAGAGCAGAAAAGTTTAGCTATTGCAAATGCTGACCTTACTGGAACCCTCCAAAACTCAACAACTACTAACCAACCTTCCCACAACAATGGGTTAACAAGCCCTATTGAAACCAGGATAAAATGCTGTCAAGATGTTAGGAGGGCCAGCAACAAGCGACGTGGTTTATGAGTCAGAGCGAATATTACCAAATTCGACTGTTTAAAGAATTGTCTAACAAGGTCGAAATTACTTCTTGTATAGCCGTTGATCAACCGACTACAGCAGCAGTAAATGCAACGGAAGCAATTACAACAACTGCTATTGCAAAAGTAGCTACTACCCAAGCAGAAACAACAAAAGTAGTTACAACAACAGCAACAACAACACCGGGACCAACAACATCAAAGGCAATTACGATAGCAGCAACTACAATAGGAGCTACTTTAACTGCAGAAATGGCACTACCAGCGGAAGCATCAACAGCAAAAACAGTATCAGCAAGTAAGTCATCAAAACTACAGCATATTTTAATGTCATTTGTACTTTTGTCAACAATTGTTTGTTCAGTTCGCAAGTGCACAATTACAACTTCGTTTTGCTATTGAATAGTTTTACTGCAAAGCCTTCCTTAGAAATTTGTGAAAGCTTACCTAATCATAAATAGAAACATTTTGTAGTTGGCTTGTGCTTTTTGCAATGACACCATGTTGGACAATTATTTGTTTACAAGAAAAAATATCTCGGAGCATAAGCTATTGCTTTAGATTATTTTGAAAATACAATCTCCTAAAAACTTATATGAAGTACAGTTGGAAGTATTTGATGTGTTTAGGCTCATTTTTCCATATGGCAAAGGGCGATTGGTCATTTAGTATTTCGATATTAAAATGTTTTCAAACGCTCTCGAACAAATTTTTTATTACAGATTATATTGACGCATATCGTAAACAAGAAAATTAAAACTACAGATGTAGTCGTTTGCGACGCTCAAAGAAACCGTTTACCTCTGTTTGTCTTAAGTTCTGTGCATTGGTTTACCTTAGTGTTTGATTTGTGAGTTACATAGCAGCAGCAGCAGCGTTGCATCTCATGTTTGCTACACTATGTTGAAGGAATAATGCTGCAAGACAGTGGTTCCCAAACGTCGTGCCGCGAGAACTCTTTTGCGTGCGGCAACGCAATATAGCAAAGTGATTTTGGTAGCTTGTATGTAATGCGTAAAACGCATTATCCTATAGGTGGCAGTTGTCCGAGTGGCGATTGTCCTGGGCGGCAGTTGCCCTAGGTGGCAGTTGTCCGGGTGGCGATTGTCCTGGGCGGCAGTTGCCCTAGGTGGCAGTTGTCCGGGTGGCAGTTGTCATGGGTGGCGATTGTCCTAGATCAGGGGTGGGCAATTAACTTGGCTCGAGGGCCACTTTGAGAAGGCCGCGTTTGCCGGAGGGTCGTACCTTCTATTCTAATGCAGTATTTCTCAACCATTTTTCGGTTCGTGATCCCCTTTGTTATTTTTACACAACCTGTGACCCCTTTCTACTCTTTTTTCAATAAATATGATATTATAACACAACCATTACGATTACGAACAACATAATGCATTTCTGTAAAAATGCAACCAACTACCACAACATTTTTACCGCTAAATGCACTTCAGAACATTTAATTTCAAGCGGCAATTGAATTTCACAAACATTTTCAATGTGACAGTTGACTTTGCAACCGTATGGCCAGCAACTTCGGAATTCATGGTTGAGTGTTTGAGACTGCTAATCTTGTGTAATGCTCGACTTTCCTTTGATTTCCTGCCTCCGGTTTGATGTGAGTTAGAGCTGCAAATCACTCTCGCGGAGATGTATTGTGGCAACGGAGGCAGTATATTCGGAAAACCAGTTCAAACAGTGTGGGTGTGATTCACGCACAGCTCAACAGAAACGAGAAAGTTGCAGTTCATGAAAAATATCACGTGCTGATGAATCATTACAAAGATCACAAAATTGGTCCTGTACTTCATCGATAATATTGGCTATATCCAGAGAGGTAAAGAACGGACTTCTTGCAAGTGCATCTTCTTCCTCCTTGAGCTCAGAGAAATATCATTGGAACTCAATTTCAAGGGATTGAAGGTGGTCTGGTATAGACGTCTTCAAATTACCAGAAAGTTCTTCGGTTTTTTAACCCTTTAAGCCCCGCGTGCGCCACTTTTCTTGTAGAACTTTTTGAAAACACTTGGCAATTTCTCAAGGTTAGCAACGTTTCCTTGCATTAATTTACGACGAGAGTTTTACAATTTCGAATAAAATGCTTGCAGATTGTCGCGAAGCTGAATGATGTTTGTAGCCTTTTCTTGTAGCTTCAGATTTAAGTTATTCAATTTTTTTTTAATTTCAGCCAAATAAAGCAAGACTTTCTACTAAAATCTTGTCACTAATGTAAGACAAGGACTCGTTTGTTTTTAGTTCTGAGAACTTTATTTCATCCTTCATCACAAAAACGCGGTTTAGAACGTTTCCTTTCTAGAGCCAGGTTACAGTCGTATGGAATAGAAGTTCATTGTCGAATTCATGTCTGCAGAATTCTTAAAAAACAGGCAAGTGCTAAGGCTTCCAAATGTGATGTAATTGAAAGCCTTAACGTGATTCCATCATTGCAGGAGTTCCATCAGTACAAACCCCACAAAAATGCTTCCACTGCAACTCTGTAGAATCAAAAAATATTTTTACTTATCCGGAACATATGCACTTCTTGTAGTTTGCAGTTTCTCACAAAACAATAACTCCTCTTTCATGTTTCCTGAATGAATATATCTCACGAAAGCAAGCAACTGAGCATATGAAGTAACATCTGTTGACTCATCCGTTTGAAAAGAAAACATTGGAGATGCTTTCATTTATCACCTGGTCTTTCACACCTTCCGGCATATCTGAAATGCGCCTCTGAATAGTATTGGTGGAAGAGATATTTGTCTCATTTTTGCCTCGCTAGCTTCTCCAAGAAATAGTTTTATTGTTTTCAACAAACAGGGTTTCACAAACATATTTCCAATCGCGTGAGGTTTTTGCTTGGCAATATCAAGAGCGACTTCACGTGATGCCTGTCTTCTTGGTGGAGAATTCCGGCAAGATAAGTCTCTGACGTTTCAAACTCGCTTCATGGCGTCGGAAGAGTACAAACTTTTTGTGGCGTGATTGGGATGCTTTGTCTCTAAACGCCGCATCAATTTCGAAGGTTTCATACACTTAGCACTGAGAGCCCTTTATACCACTGCAATACGTTTTTTCCTGAGTGTTGACTGCAACTTCACAAAATGAACTGTTGGTATGCTGTCTTATTCCAGCGGTGGATCCAGCCGATAAGGTTAAGGGAGCAGGTGCTTTCAGTAATATTTGTTACCCAAGTCTCATAATGGCTTTGCTACTGTAAGAGAGATGAAGCAGAGTTGTAAGTCGGGCCAGGTTTTTCTGGTCAGGCCGGGTTTCGGGCCGGGTTCGGGCTTAGGTTTGTCAAAATGTTTCGGGCCGATTTCGGGCCTGGACACAAAACTTTTGTGTAACATTCAAAGTAACGATTTTTTTCTTTTGTGACATACATTTGTTGTGTTCCCAGCGGTGACTTCTGTGAGTGAAATGACTGTGATTTTTCTTCAGCTAATTCTGTTTGCAAACACAACTGCGTTCTTTTGTTCTTTGCTCGTATTAGTCTCAAAACTCTTTTTGAGAAGGCAACAGCCATGAGGAAATTACCAAGTGATGGCGTTGCATCGAAAAGATCAGTCACTTAGGCGATTCATGGCTTGTTAACGATGACCTACAAACCAGCTTTTCATGCCTATAGCGTTATCATAGATCGTTTCTTTTATGCCTATAGCACCACCGTGGATGGTTTCGCGATAGTTTCTTTTTTCTGGAGACATTGCATTCTACAATATTATTGTTGACTAACAAGCTAAGTTTGTGCTTGTTTAAGCCAATGTTTTGGTCAAGGTGGTGCTATTTCGGTTGCGATAAACCGTGTACGTGCAGCTATACCCGTAAACTACGCTTTTTGATGCCCTGGAGTAGCGCATATCTTGGCTCCATCAATAAATTTAGCTTTCTGGCCTAAATGGGGCTTCGAAAATAAATGTCGGCCTGGGCCGGGTTCGGGCTTGTGATTTCGCGCTCGGGCCGGGTTTGGGCTTCAAAATGAGGTCCGTTTGCAACTCTGAGATGAAGTATACTTCACAACACTGCTGTGACAAAACGATGGACGACAAAATACCCTTATATCGCGCGAATGTTGTTTTACAAATTGTACAAAATTATGGTGAGTATAGTTATTTTCATAGGTTTTAGTGGGGAAATCGCCCCAATTGCACCCCTCTGGATTCGCCCTGCCTTATTCAACAACTGGTTTAAATCTAAAATAAATTCTTTGTAACGTGTTGGTAGGCATTGGCTCTAAATGCTGTATGAACTTCGAAAGTTTCACAAACTCAGTATCAGTACCGAGAACAAAGCTGCACAAAACACATTATAGCTTCACTGTGTTTTTCCAATTATGGAGGTAAAATAAAATTCCAAATAGGCCTGCTCTTCAATTTACTTGCGTTTCGTGTCCATGGTAACAATAGAAGTGAAAGTATCATAATGCTATTGCAGGTAGACTATGTTTCTACCCGAATGCTAGCTGCAACTTCACAATAATAAGCTGCTGGTGTCAAAGGCTACAATTGTTTAAAAAAGAACGGCCAAATGCGTCAATTGACATAAGCAATATACCGCTTATGGTTTACTTCACCTCGGATTTCGACAATAGACGTGCAGGATTGTGGATGATAAAACTAACAGATTGGACTGCGCAACCATGATCTGACACGGAAAGACGTATCTTCGCATGCATACACTGCCTATCACGTTTTTGCAACATATTGAGATATTTGAATTGGCAACTCGGGTGCTATAAATTGCACCCCTAGTAAAGTACGTGATACGCAACAAACAAGCTGTTCGAGAAGCACATTCATTGCGATGACCAGATATTTGCGATTTGTGTTAAGACAAAAACGACAAGTTAAACATATTGTTACATTGAAGTTTTTGCGCACCCTAAAAACTTCGCGACCTCAGGTTGAGAAAGGGTGCTCTAGTAGATATAGAAGTAAGCAATACCTAACGGTTCAAGTTAGCCTGAACAACGTTTACTGCGATAAGTTCGTGGAAATTTCAAACTTAATGATTTTCCTGATTGCTTCCGCGGGTCACTGATGTATACACAACAAATTTATACACAACAAATTCACACCACATTCTTTCTGTACAAAACAACATGCCTTGAACTTGGTAATACCAAATGTGGTTTGTGTTTAAGGAAAGTTTAGAATATTTTTGTTTTCAACATATTTTGCATCTTCAGACCAGTCTTGTTTTGCCAAGAAAGTGCATTTGGACCTTTGGTTTTGAAACCGTCACGAATATAAAATGGTCCATGAATCTATTTTGCTGGTGACATCTTATTGTGCTCTTCAAAAACTCCATTGCATCCACTAGCAAGAAAAAGTATTCCGTTATCTCTCTCTAACGCCGTTGTATCTCCGCCATAAAGCTCGAATTTTAATTACGTTTCACAACATTCTTTTCGGACCTTGTGCCTGTTACCTGAAGACCTTGGCCCTTAAATTGGTTTTGGTCTTATCTGCGTACAATTTGCGGTTTGAGTTTGAAGTACATCTTCCCTCTTGCAAAACACAGCTGCTTCACAACTCATTTTTCACAAGGCATCCACAGTGTGGAACTCTCTACTTCATAAGGTCCAAATCTTTGGATTCCAGCAGATCCACTTAAAAGTTCCAAGTTATTTTGCAGCATTTAACGTACCGTGTGGCTTTTGCACAGTTCCAATCCATTCACATGCAACTTCTTGACTTCGGATGACCCTTCTAGGTCACAGCTCTCTTACCTTGCATGGTACTTACACTATAACTAAAAGCTGATCGAATTGTTTTCGTGTGGCAACCCCCAGCTTGCAATGGTCCCTTCAGTGCGTATTTTTGAGTTTGCAATGGTCCCTTTAAGTCCCGCGAAAGCCACTTTTTTTGCAAAGCCTTGCATTCCTATAACTTGCCAGCAGCTAGAGATAGAGAGCTATTCAAACCCTCTACGGATTCAGCAAACCTTCTAGTTGCGATCGAAAAAAATTTTTCGTTTCAGGTTTGACGCTCTCTGGGGGGAACGCCACAAGTGGGGGTGTTTTTGCGTTTTTTTTGCCACTTTTACCTGGTCCTAGACCCCAACCCATTGAGCCATTATGTTGGATCAAGATTTTGTCGGAAACTAGGCAAAAATCCGCGTCTTTACAGCCCTTGAATGGATATCTAGCATATCTGTAGCCAAAATTATGGACAAAAAACAAAATCGGTGAAAATTTCTGAACCCACAAACCCCAACCTAGGGTGGAATGGGTGGAATACACCCCTTTTCTAAATGGTCATCACTCGCCAGCAGATCGAGCTAGAGAGCTGCTCAAATCCGCTCGAAATGGGGAAAGACTTGTAGTTTAGACTGAAACATATTTTCGCTGTGCGTTTTCGGCCTTTTTGGCCATGTTTACATCACCACAGGATGTTTTGACATGTTTTTACAGGCCTGTCAAAACATTGGCTGACGTCAAATCCTGTGGGAGTTCAAAAATTGAGTCGATTTCGTGGCGCGAAACTTCACTGGCTTTAAATGGATTCTAGGCTATAATACGAGACTTTAGAGGGTTTGATTGACATTCTAGCGCTTCTAGTTGAAAATATATGGCAAAAATGATCGATAGAATATTAATGAAGTAAATCCTTTAAATGCCCTAGGGAATCCCTGAAATAATTGGAATTTTTTTGCATAATTTTTGAAGCAGAAACGCTAGAAACTTGATCAAGGGCTCTAAAGACTCGTATTCTAGTCTAAAATCCAAAAAAACTTCGAGCCAAAAAATTGGCGCGTTGGATTGGATGATGACGTCATAAAAATAACCAAAAAACATACCCCTATCATGATCCAATGAACCTAAAACCCCAAACCGAAATCTTAAATCATTTTTTTATTCTAAACTACGCGAAGCAACGAGTTATTACAGGTTTTGAACAGCTCTCTAGCTTAACCTGTTGCTGAGTTATGGCTGGCCAAAATTTGCCCTGAGAGGGCAAATTATGCCTTTTCTGAAACGTTTTGAATTTTGTTAAAAACTGGGTTTTTGAGCCATAATTTGGCTGCAGATATGCTAGCAAGTCAATCAAGGGCTCTAAAGACGCGGATTTTGACCTAGTTTTCAACAAAACTTTTGAGTCAAAAAATGGGTCAATGAGTTGGGGCCCAGGGCCAGGTAAACTCGGCCAAAAATTCGCAAACATGTCCTCATTGTGATGTCTCCTCAAAAAAAACCCAAATCCAAAGCGAAAAATTTTTTTTGATCTCAACTAGAAGATTTGCTGAATCCGTAGACGGTTTGAACAGCTCTCTAGCTCTAGCTGCTGGCAAGTTATAGGAATGCAAAGCTTTGCAAAAAAACTGGCTTTTGCTGGACTCAAAGGGTTCAAACAGGTTTTTACTTAATTGCATTCTCTCTTAACATCCATGATTCATTCAATTTTCCTGTAGTTAACCAGGTTTTTACTTAACTATGTTCTCTCTCAACATCTATGATTCATTCGATTTTCCTTTATTTAATTTTCCTTTTCTTTTTATTTTCTCCGGTAATACTTTGATTGAAAATGCGTCTATTTTGTCTGTTTACCGAAAATGTTTTTTCTCCTTCTGTGTCTCGACATGTGTCCGCTCAGGGTTATTCCTTAGAAAATATTAAGGTAGGCTATGGGTTAATGACACTTTAGGTTTCGGCCTGCCTTAATTAGGATCGAACGAAATAAAATGAGATTATTCGTCATCCTGGAAAAAATTTTAGAAAGAAAAGAAGTAGCAACAGTTTAATATATCTTGTATTTTTTGAAAAAGAAATTCCGTGTTTTTGAAAGTTGCATTGTAATGGCTTATAAACGTCTGAAAAGAAGTTGTGAAACTAGTCGTTGTGATCTTAGTACAGCATGGGTGGCAAACAAAAACGCCTGAAACCGCCGACTGTCAAAAATGTCTGGCTTAATTTCACCTCAGTTTTCTCTACACTACGCCGTATGCCAGTGAAAAAAACGGTGCCTGTTCGAAAGGTCTTAGTGTGATCTGTCCTCAAGCTGAATTATAAAATCTGTTCGCGTTGAAAAAGACGCACGGCCAAGAGAGGTTCAAGTGGGAGAACTGGTATAGTGACTGGCAAAGCCATAACGTTCTGACTTGGCAGTTGAAAGATGTTGTATATACAGGTCATATTCGCTCATAACTGTGTGATCAAAATTGAAAGTTCAAACCATCATCAAAATTTGGCTACAAACAAAGATTATATCCGAATAAAGAAACTGCTCTGAAATTATAATAAGTGCAATGATTCGTTTTCGCAGCTCAGATAAAGTTGCCAGACGTCCTTGAGCGCCAAGGTCTTTCCTTGAACTTGCTATCAAAACTGATCATGTCCTTGATCCTTGAAAAACATTTTGTTGTCCTTAAGCATTTTCCGGCGTCCTTGAAAGTTCTTGAACAGTTGTTGAATTCTTCATTGTTGAACTATTGATTTCATTAAACATTATCGTATCAAAGCATACAGAAACACTAACGCTTTTAAGTATCGTATCGAAATTAAACAGTGTAATAAACATAAGAACGTGTAGAAATGCTCTCTTAAACAGCTGTGTATTGAAAAGTACCCATTGCTATTCAAAAACGCGTGTTTGAAAAAATGTGCTACACCGTTATATCTAAAATGAACAACTCTTCAAAGTAGGTAGGAAATAAAATTTTAATAATCACAAACGACAAAATGTCCTTGGAGAAATTTCAAGTGATCTGGCAACCCGAAGCTCGGAGCATACATTTCGCTTGTTATTTTCTTGTTTTGCTCGCCATTCTTCACTTGTGCCTCTCGTAAAGGGACGTTATTGCGGAGATACCAAACGATGTGCAACTTTCTTTCAAACATGAAAATATTCTGTTGACAAGAAAGGCTCAACAAGCCTATGTGGAAGATTGCATATCACTTACTTTGAACAATTTCACGGCAGTAAACGCTGTACGTGGAAGAAAAAACAAGGTAGTTGTAAAACGTGCTTCTTTTAAATATTGCAGCTCGAACATTGACGTTTTCACTAATGAGTCTCGCAGCAATAACTTACGATTTGTTTCAAAGGCTTTAAGGAAACAATTTTCCAAAAACATTTACTCATTTCGAATCATAAATAAAATTCAATGTGTAGGTTGACCCGCTACCTACCGAAGCACACGAGCAAATCAGATGATTTCTAGCTTTCATCTTTTTCACACTGCTTCAAATGATTACATTATATTAAGTCTATGGATATGTTGTAAAAGGACACTGTTGTCATGACACTGTTGTCATGACACTGTTGTCATGAGGACTCGAGATCCCATCGCAGACCTTGCACTTGTGTTTGCTGTTTGTTTTATACGGAATATTCCAGGTTTTATAAATATTTATTGTAATTTTTGGAGTTTTTGGAGTGATACGAAGCCAAACAGGGCACGTACAAACCAAACATTGCATTCACTACACTCTGCCTGCCGATGGATTTACAACTGCTGCCTGCTCCTTTTACCACTTGTCGCGGATTGCAAAAGAGGAGATTTCTCTATGGTAGCGTACATCTGCCCCAAAACCTGATAGTGGCTCTCGTCCCGTACCTTTAGATCCTTTTCTCAATTTCACCAGATAAGAAGAGAAAATTTCCTGTCGGAATTGAAGCTCTGTAGAACCGCCGTTGTGGAGTCTTGAAAGTTGTCAGGCATCGTGCTCTGTGACATCTAATAACCAAGTGAAAATACTATTCCGCTTCTTTCTTCAAAAACCAACTCTGCGTGAAGTTAAATTCTGATACATGCAGTTAGTTCAAAGGGTGATACATGAAAGACTTATCTTCTCCATTTCGTTTGGAATAATCGTTGAAGTGCATGCATTTCCTTACATGGTCAAATCGGTTTCATTTCCTTAAAAGGTCAAATTGCTTTATGTGCATTGCTTGAAAATAGCTGCATTTCAAAAGATCATCAGAACTGACGTTTTTATATTCAAATTTATTTGCATCTTGAAAAGAGTGGAAAACATTTGCTGGATGGATTCTGTTTTTTTTTCCAACTTGCAATGCCTCAGTGAAAGCTTTTATCGCACCACTTTTCTCTGAAATTTTTTCATCGCTTTCAGCTATGCCACCTTACCCCTGGTCTATTCAACAGCAGAGTACTGCGCTCCTGCCTGCTGCCGCAGTGCTAACACCAGCCCCATTGATCCTGTGATCAACGGCGCCTTGCGAAATGTGACTGGATGCATGAGTCCTGAAACACCGGAGAATCTTTCTACCCTCGCGAGCATCCAACCTGCTGAGGATCGTCGCAAAGGAACCACACAGTATCTCTAGCCACACGGCATCTCAAATCGAGCCACGCATTTGTTCCCGCCGCACAATTCATCAGTTCATCTGACGACAACAACAGAAGCGCGGTGATCTGGGCGGAACACCAATGGAATGTGGAGCGGGCGGAGAGCACTATGAAACTCTACTTTCATCGCCGACATCGGCACCCACCCTCCCGGAATGACTCTGCCAAGAACAGCGTGGTTCCGGCTCAACCGCCTCCGCACCGGTGTTGGACGTTTCCGCTCATGTTTATACAAATGGGGTGTAGCCTTGTGAGTGTGGTGCAGAAGAACAGACTGTTGACCATGTAGTCCTTCAATGTCCAGTCCATTGACCTCTCCGTGGAGCAAATGGCGTAACGGTTCTGGATGACGCAACAATCGAATACCTGCGTAACACCTGCCCGGAGATTTAGTGCGGGCAAGCAGTGGATTGAAAGAACCCGCTCAAACGATGAAGATCTTCATCGCAAGAGCTTTCATCATTTAGCTCCTCGAATTCCGGAGGTTCGGTGAAAACAGTGCAAACATTTACGTCAACAGCAAGCAGATCCAGAACTTCGTTTTTAACGTATGAACTTTGTAAACATAAATGTAATCTAAGTCCGCTAGCTTTGCCTTATGAACACGCCTGCAATAAAAGACATTACCCAAAAAAATACTAAGCATAGAAACCTAAGCATAGAAGTTGTTTTATTCAGCTACATACTTGCGAAGTTTTCATATCTCAATATATCCTTTCTCATGGGATTATACTCTACCGCGCATGCCTTCTACAGTATAATCACTTGTTTCTTCCATACCGGATATACTCTAACACCAGGAGTGCAGTGGTAGGAACGCGTTCCCACACGTTTTTCATGCTTTCGTTTGTAGTGTAACGAAAGTGAATGCATCATTAAATACTGATTTAAAAATGAGTACGAAGTGCTGTTTGAAACGGCTAGTTTTTGTGGTGCGTTCCCTCACTTGTGTTGTAGCAGTACAGTCCTGTCTCACACTCCCATTAGCGAAGACAAACAAGTAAAAATACCAAGTAACCTACATGTGTTTTCAATTGTGCTACTGACTTAGACAAGTACTGTAGTTAAAATAAAAGAATCGGTCAAGCCTAAAATAGACAACAGAAGATTAAGTTTATCACACGCTGCTGCTTACAAGGTATACATGGTGTGTTTACGCTATGAAAGATGTTGTTTATTCAACAGATAAGTGCTTTTCTTTTGATTTGTTGACAGATATTTGTTTTTTTTTCACCAGTTTTTTTCAGAAGCGTTTTTATATTTCAGTTTATTGCGATTCATCATCCATCTTCGTACCTTCTCGCAATTTTACATACACATTTTCAAAAGCGCACTTGGAAATGACAGTTGAATCTACCCAAAAATGTGAAAATGGTAAGTTAACATCAATTCAGCAAAAAAAGGAAACAGAAACGAGCTGCGGTATTTGTTCCTGATGAGATCATTGGGCACGGCGAAGCAAATGTCTGTACAATATGAACGTCGAATGAGTAGCGGCTGCGCACAGTGCAACACCGCGTATCAAGTTGTTAAGTGTCGACTGTCAACTATGGCACATCATACTGNTTGCGCGTATCGTATGTGCGTCTCACAACCGGTAAACTTGTGTGTGCGTGCGCGTGGCCACGTGACGGCTTTTTCCAACACCTCATGTTCCTTACCGAAATTCTGTCTTTTCGTTTTTCTGCTCCGCGACGTGAGCCACGCAGTATTCATCAAGAAGAACCTTTTTCGTTACCGTGTTACGGCGTGCTGCTTAAATAAAACAGACGGAGCAGCAATCAAATGAAAGGAAACTGGTTCGTGATGTCCTCTGCATACTGGGCTCCCAGACCGGGAATCTTTACAAATAGCACATACAGTAACTAAATAGAGAGTGAAAGTGAGTTTCCGTTTTCCAAATGGATAAACGAATTTTAAAAAGACAATGAAGATGAGTTTTATTGAGAAGACACTGCATATGCTGAAATCTTCCTCAACGCTATTTTTACAACTTTATTCTTGGTTCCCGTAAAATAAGCAAGACAATTTAACAACTAATGCCTTTCGCAAAACTAGTACAGCTACAATTTTGCTTTTCCGACAAGGAAGTAATTGTAAATGAAAATTCAATAAAATGTTACAATCCAGACAATCGAAAAAAACTTGCAACTCGGCAATGACGAATTTCTCGCGACAAACCGAAACAAAAATGTTCTGAATTTAAACATACTTACATTTTAATATTTTGTTTTGCTTTGAAGAAAATTTTTAAATGCAAAATAAACATTCTTTCAAGGTAATCCCATGGCTTCGACAGAATGTGTAATACCTTCCACTCAAAGCAACATAGCTCAATTCAAATTCCCCTATATCATCGACTGCAACACCAACTTGGCTGCTGCAATTTCTAAAGTAATGTTCGTTTTCTTTTCTATTTGAGCAAAATTTATTTTACGTTACATTACACTAGGCTTTTATCATTTTATTCCAATACTTTCATTTCCGTTTGTGGATAATAAAACAGTTGCGTTTTACTTGAAACCTTATTTGTACCTGTGTGCAGTACATCCAGTTGAATATATTTGTTACAGTAATGTTTCTGGTTTAAAAAAGAGGCGAAAAGTTACATAAATACAGTAAATTCTATATAGTGAAAAACTGCATTGGAAATCATGGCAGTGAAACAGTTGAAAATTCTCAAAATTATCAGCATCTTATATCCTATTACAGCATTTCAGTGTAGCATTCCACCAATTTTGTAACTTTGAGTCGACTAGAATGCCACTTCATCGAAATATCTGTGTTCAAAATCACTTTTTGTCTCTGATAAAAGCGTAGTAAAAAAGTGAAGCAGCACAAGTTCGTTTTGAGAAGAACAATTTTACTTTCGTTAATGGTTTTGAGGCATGGAATCTGTGCAAAGAAAAACTCACTTTATCTCGACTAATTCACAGCGAATTGATCAATTACTATTCTTTTCTTTTATTCCATTAGCTCAGTTGTGTTCAAGACCATTTGTTTGTTGCACTTCATTCGTAACCTATTGAAAGTTTAGTTACTGAAAACATCTTTCATCCATTACAAAATCTAAGTGATTCCCCGTTTCTCGTATTGCACCCTCCACAAAATCTGTTACGTCATTTTAGCATAAAAGATGAATCGTTTTAATGTAAAAAGCTGAATCAGAAAAACATGAAGCTAGTCACCATGACCTAGATTTTTGACACAGACACAGGGAAGTCTCATTAAATCACCGCTTATGTTAATCAACGATTGTAAGTTTAGTTTTAACTTTTGTCCTTGCGGGCCACCAGTGTGTTTAGTGTAAAATGTTTTCTGTGTTTCATTCAACAAATTTTTCTGACAATAAAAACAGTGTCGATAGTTCCAATGTCGTTTCATCTAAATTATTGGTTTTTGTGTTATTGCATCTTTTTACAGAGGCGGATCCAGGGGGACGATTGGGACCATCTCCCCCCTAAACATACGAAAATAACTTTATCCACCATGATTTTGTACAATTCGGAAAACAGCATTCGCGATATAAGGCCAATTTACCTTCCATTGTTTTGTCACAGCAGTGTTGTCGAGTATACTTTAGCTCTCGTACAGAAGTGAACTCGTTATGGGACGTGACTACCAAATATTACAGAAATCTCCCCCCTAACCCTACTGGCTGAATCTGCCCATGTCTTGTTTTAGATTGTTTTCATGAGTTCGCTTGAATGCACGTCCACGGATTGATAAACATAAACAAAGATTTGCAATGTTTTATCCGTTTTATAGTAGCAATCAATATTTGTGGTTGGTTATAACGTTACTAGGAACATATATAACGAAAACAATAGCTCTTGAATTTTTTAAACAATTTGCACACTAAATGTTTTTTCTCAGCATCAACATTTTTGGTAGGTGTTTAGTCCATCCAAAACTATCATTCCAACAAAATGACGTCATTTGCTAAATGTGAATATGTTGTAAGTTGTGGAGAATCTTGAAAAATTAGATGCTTTTGTGGTGTATCAAACCATGATTTGAATTTCCTATTAAACGCATCATTACTCGTGATTACCTTGTAATAACATTGTGAAAGAGGTACTGATTCAAAAATAAGCAATGCTGGCAAGTGATAATTGGTTCTGAATATGTATAAACAGTAGTACACAATGTAGGAGTAACATGATCGTACGTTTAAAGATAAAATTGTTCTTTATTTGCTTACAGATAAGTATTTCAAACGCTACAACTGCCTCTGTGAGTAAAACAATGGCTGTTTTGAAGCTACTGACAACTAACAGCAGTGCCATGAATCCTTCCAATATATCAGATGTGGTCCATGCATTGACTGCCTTAGCTCAGACAAATCCACAAGCTGTAAATGTGAGGTTCATCTTGTACTAGAACACAATAATCGATCACAAACATCGTTGTAAATTTTTGTCTTGGGATTGCCTTATTTAAACTTTTTCCTTTGCGTACGTGAGTTTGATAGTGAGTGGATTTGCATAGGGCTTTGCAGATTTTCAGATGCAGTTGTTGTAAACTACTGACTGATTTGCGTACATTTCGAAATCTTTGCAACAAAGATCAGATATCATCGTCTAATGCCGATTTCAATCATTAAGTGTTTTTACCCACTTTGGACCTAATGCTTTCTCAGTGGCCAATTTAGTTTAAAACCAAATCTAACTTTCATGTGCGTGTAAAACAGTCTGTTCTTCTAGTTTATTTCTGCATAAAGCGAATAAGTACGTTTGCATTTTTCAAATTCATAAACGTGCCAGCAGATTACCGTCGGGACAATGTACGATGCATTGGTCACAATTGACCACGTCACCAAGTCATTTAAACAAAACTCTAACTCAGCTCCGCTTTCTGACTTCAAGTAAGTCGAATTTTACCAACTAAAACAAGTTGCAATAGTCGGCCCAAAAAATTTCAAACTGAGATTAATTGTTTTCATTGCAAATTTTCATTATTGTTAGAAATGCTATTATAGAAACATTTAACTCACCGCATTTTTGTGATGAAAGGTAACAGTTAACAAACGACAGTAATGGGTAGCAAAACGAAGATGCGTCTACGGATTTTCAGGAGGGTTTTCAACATATTAAACAAGTTAAAAGATTACTACTCTAATTTATTTATATATATTAGAAACAACAACGGGAAAAATGAACGAACTTGAATTATATGTCACCTAACACGCATATTTCCCTGCTTTCATGTATTCGAGTTTGCCCAGACAGTGTGCAGTAAATTTTCATCATTAGTGTTTTAAAGTGTTCACCTTAATTTTACCAAACAAAATGCATGCAGCATTAGTTTTTTGTTTTAAGGCAAAAGCAAAAGTTGCTCAATGCATTAAACGTCTTTGCGGATCGAGTTATTTTACCTGCACATTCTTCAAGTGTCAAACTAGTCACTGCTCAAATAACACTACAGGTAAGTTGAAAACTTGTAAAAAATTGTGGAAGCCTTAGAATATTTTAAGTAACACCATCACAAAATCGTCGCTTTTCGTACAGAAAAATATCTTTGCAGCACAATAAAGACAACGAATTTTGAATCTGGATCAAGTTGTAGTTAAATTAAATCTACAGTTTAACATTGGCCTCAAGTTGTATTAAAACAAATTCAATCTTTTTCTGGTTTTTCTAAGTTTTTGAAGTGTTATTGTTTCTGCAAATATCTGCACTCAAAACAAACATTTTTTCTTCTCAACTCCAGCGAAATATTTTACCGAGATGATGTAAGACAGAATGAAAAACAATTGTGATTTAACCTTTATACTCTGCATGAGAGTTTAAACGTTGGTTTTACGACAAATGTGAATGATGGAGATTCACAAACACAATATTAAAACGCTCTTACAAACAACGATTAGTGACGTTTGTTGCTAAGCGACCGACTTCAATTATATATTAAATACTTTCAGCTTCTGAAGATAACAGCTTTTTCCAGGTTACAGAACCAAGCCAAGTGAATGGTAAATATGCACCGGTTGCGTTTGGTGGGTCAGGAACAGACACTGCTCACCATGCAGTTGCTGCTATGGTTCCTGGCGCCGCGTTCGATGAAGTGCGGAAAGCTGGGCAGCTGCGAAGAAAACGTGCCGTATCCAATGCAAAAACGCCAATGAGAATTTCCATAACTCTTCACAACAACCCAACATTGTTTCCAGCAAAAGAAAATGCCCCTGTCGTAAGTCCAATTGATCTAAGGACCCAAATTTTTGCAAACAATTAGAGAAGTTGCTCTGGCGAAAGCCTTTCCATTTTCTGGTTTGTTTCTTAGTGTTTGCGATGTATAAGTTTGCTGACAGGAAATACTCTGTTGAGACTTTTGTTCATGAAAATCGGATTTTACATCGCAGGGGAAAAATTTAACGAAATATGCCGGGTCGGGTGCATAGATGCATATGTAAAGGAGGCAAAAAAAATAGGAAGACTAATGATGAGAAAGTTGGCGAACAAGCAGAAAAAGCAAGACCCACAATAGAAAATGAAAAACAAGACCTATTTCAGTTTGTGAGTGCTTGATTCTGATGATCAAGTTGCTTTAAATTCCTTATATCTTTAATAAGCACAAAACATCATCTGTAATTTTTAATTGTTGTGAACAAAATTTAATTGTTGGTTGGCTCAGGCCGACACTTAGCCTTGCTACGCCACTGAGTACAGTAGTTTAGACCAGTGCTTTTCATCCTTTAGAAAGACGGTTGCACTCGTTTAGTCAACGAAAATTTCATTCGCACAGCCAACACTGGTGTTGCTGAACAATAGCCATACAGTCGGAACAACGATGTAGAAATTTTGTTTAAATAACCAAAATAATGAATACCTACTGCAAAACAATAAGCACATAAATCTACATAGAACATCATCATTTATTTATACAAAGTATGCATTTGTGTTAATGGCTTGGTGTTGCTGAGTACTTATTGCGATTTTAGACCAGTTTGGTGCAACAACTTGCCCCAACGCTCCCCACATTATGTCATCTAGTGTCCCACTAAGAAGACAACTCCTCTTTTCTGTTTTGATATCAATCATTTTCCAGAGAACTAAACCCTTTTTCGGCCAAGTGGGTGGTTATATTCTGTACAAGAACTTCGAGCGCTTGAAATTCGAGGCAGAACCGTCGCCACAAAGACTTCAATAGGGGCTTTACGTTTGTGCAGGTGGCTTGACACTCTGACATGTGACAAAAACACTGATTTATAGTGTTTCATATTTCACCTTGGGGGGCGTGGGGATTCTTTATGGGGGCTAAGTCCACCAAAGTCCCCCGTGGCAACAGGACTGTTTCGAGGTCTTTGCGAAGGCCATCGAGGGCTCTTTCCCATAATTCAGCGTGTTTTATCCGATTAATCAAAGGTTGATGGCGTAGGTCGTTTTTTAGATTTGTGCCCAAATCCTCCGGTGGATGCTGTTCGCTGTAAATATTCAAAATCTATAGCTTTGATTGTAAATCTTTAGCCTGCTGTCTGGGAACGTAAACTTCAAAATTATCAATCAGACTGTGGATATGAAAGCTGGTTGTTTCGGTGATACCCTGCTTCAAATTCTGTTTCTTCCCGCCTACACGTGGACATGATCGAACGTCTGTAGGGTCTTGAAACTCATCAGGTTGTTAATGTAGATTTCTTCTTCGAAACTTTGAATTACATGCTTGAGCAATGTGATTTTGGAGGTCGCTTCGAATATGTCAATTCCACAACGTTAAAGCGTGAGCTTCAGCTGGTTAAATATGTCACCAGTATGACTAGTCCAACAAGCCGAAACAAATAGCGAAAGAAAAGAGCTTTATGATCTTCTCGTCGATCAAATCACAGCACAAGAAATTCCTGTCGCAAATTCCACCCTCTCTCCATTATTCTTTCACGAGAGATCCACCACACTTCAGAATGATAAAAAAGATGACCATCGCCTCCCATTTCTATGACAATTTTATCAAACTCACGACTTTTAGGACTTTTCAGTATTGCATTCACAACTTTGATGACATCAGCTATAGTTGCTACTTTTCTTCTACATTGCCTAGCTTCTTGTCCTCCGATGCTTCACGGTTTATACCACATTGGATACTCAACCTCTGGTGCGACTTGCTTTATGAGAGCAACAACGCGATTTCGATGCCAACCAAAGCCTTTGCACCGTCTATGGATAGGTGCATTTCAAGCACGTCACACCGTGTTCTGAATTTTGCAAAGATATTGGCTGCAGTGGTGTCTATGCCAATAGGAAGATAAAACAGATAGGCCTTATGATCGACGACTTTCATGCGTAACTTGTCAAGAAAGCGAAATATGAAATCAATTGAGCTTGCCAATGTAACCGGAAATCATACGTAAGATCAGTCTTTTCTTCGAATTGAATCTCGAAGCAAAGAGCATCACGAAGATTGGCTAAAAGCGTTTCTTTCAATGATTCCGCCATTACCGCACACAGGGCCGCAACCAGCTGATGTTTTCAGGGGGGGCAAAATGGTTGTAACTTGTTGTACCTAACACTAAACGTGTTTTGAAAACTTTGGTGGAATTGCCCGGTTGCCCCCTTGGTATCGGACAATGGCAGTTTTTGTCCTTAGGTCATAGTCAATGGTTCCTCCATGAATTTCTCGTGATGCTATCTCCATGCAGGGGTTCATAACGCTTTCTACCAGAGTAAATGGCTTCCTTGCGGACATATGGACATGAGCTATTAATGGTGGCAATACGAGACGCTGATCAGAAGGTGCTACCATCAATTGCTAAAATTATCGCTAATTGTCTTGTTTGAAGAATGAAGCCGACTTGTTTTTGAGTTCTGGATATTTACAAATGGTGTATTTGATATTTACCATACTAAACCTGACTGGGATTACGTAGGGAAAACTCAGCCGATTTTGAAAATATTCGCCTAAAAATAGCAGATAACGATTGACTGATTCCTGATTATTGGATGCTCATCGTCGTGACCCTATCGTGGCCTCTAGCACTAGCAGTGGCGTGACTGACGGCCGTAACGGGGGCAGGGTGGACGAGTCGCCTTGGGAAGATAAATGCATAAACCGGCCACCCTTGAGCTGACATTTTGATATTTAGTATTCTTCTGGTTCTCAGTAGGTTATTCTTTTCGGGGTGTTTTCGATTTTTTTTAATCTTGTATCCACATCCACGACATCTGGACTCACTTTAAATAAAATGCAAGGACTGATGATGCGTAGTGTTACGTGAAATCGATTTCCTATTAAAAAATTGCGATAGATTCCTTGCCTGTTTCACCTGTGGAGTGTAACACAAGAAACCTGTGAGCAGCATCATGTACGCGTAACAGCAGGCAACAATATGGCGGTCCGTTCAACACTCGCGTAAAATACAAACGCCAGCTGCCCCAAGCGGTCGTGGCAGCAATCAACGTTACATTAAGGCGGCGAGGCTGCAAGACACGAATCTCCACATGGAGAGACCAACCCGTGGTCTAGTGCTAAGTGCGTCCGCTTCGGTGCAGGTAGGCCGAGAGTTCGACTCTCGGTCGGGTCTTGCCAAGACCTTGTAAATTGGTACTGTAGCCTTCTTACCAGGCGCACGGTGTACCGAAGAGCTGCAGGGAACACAACCAGAACACAAAAACAAACCGAGAGAAAATGAACCCAGAAATTGTACAAACTCAGTCCTGGCGCTACAAGACAATTGTAGTTATAAAGCGCCAACAACAAACCACCCTATCAAACTATCCACATGGAGTAAAGCTACTTGACGCCGGATTCACTGTCATTTGAGTGTTCGCTAGTGGCCCCCCTAAGGTGGCCAGAGGATCCTCTTCTGCTAAGTTTTGCCCTCCCTGTCTCAAACCTCATGTTACGCCACTGAGCAGTAGACATCACTGCTGAAATCAGCAGCGTGCTCGTGGCTCAGCACACAGATTGAATAGCTGCGCTGGTCTTGTGCAACTGGAGGAGCAACAAAAAAGTGATATCAGCTTCGCCTTGCAGTTGCACATCTTTTGTTTCCATCAATCATGAAGTAACAATGGAATAAGCAGATAGAACAGCTCTGTCCAAACAGAATGGCCTCCTGAGCTAAAAAGTGTGTCGCTATCTTAACCAGGGCCGCGCATCGAAAAACATATTAATGAGAGCTGCACATTGAATGGCTTACTTTGATCTTAGCAAACTAAATAAAGCTAATGTCCTGAAAGGGTTCAAATCATAACTGCAATGATAACAGAAGTGATAAAGTGGCCCTGATCACCACCTGCAACTAAAATGTCAAATTCAAGATTATCAAAAGAAGGACAAGTTGTCATGGAGATTTTTTACTACAGCGAAATCCTAAACTGGGCCGCACGAAACCATTGACTGGGCAGCATGCGGACCGCGGTCCGCGGGTTGGACATGGCTAAGATAGAAAATTTCGTAGAAGCTTTCGTTAACTTTCAACACACTTCTCTGTTGAGATGTTCAAACTATCAAAATGTGAGCGCAATTTCTGCCAATTTTTCATGTTCGCGGTATCATGTTTTACAAAAAAACAATAGGGTGAGCACACAAAGAGAGGTAGTTTGAAATACGTTTACAACAACAGGGTTTTCTCGTCCGCACTAGTGCGTACCGTCGCACAGGTTGAAAAGCACTGCTGTAAACAATTACCTCACCTACGCCGGTTTCACGGTTAATTGCCAAAAGAAATGCTCATGCAGATCACGTTTTAGGCGACGGATGACTAAAAAAGGAACAGGGAAAACGAGAGATCATGACGATTGATAAGCCGCAAGTACTAATTTGCCCTTTTTTGGCCTTAAATATTTGAGCGGGTTTAATGAACTCCGCTGAAGGAACTGTCCTGACAAGATTCACTACTAGAGGCATTATAATTTGATAAGTTCTGGGTTAGTTCTTTTTGCAGTTACTGCAAACCATTTATTTTCAAAGTACCGGCCACTTATCCACCTCCGCTAATTTAGCAGTAAAATACGGGCCAGGCCGGTGAAATACCGGCCATCTGGCAACTCTACTAATAAGCCAAACAAAAATTGTTTTTGCGTAGTTTTGTTGCATTTCAGTGTGCTTCTAATGATCTGTTATTCTATGTGGCATGCTTTAAATGAGTGGCGACTCTGTCACTCGGGCGATTTCGTGTAACAATGAACGGATATTTGCTTGGTATGTATTTTGCCAACACTGACTTCAAGTAATTCCAGCCACTAACTTTACTTATATTATCCTGATGTAGTTGATGTAATTTTTTCACAAATTTGTCTGTTTCAGTTAACCGATAGCTTAGTATTATAAGCGTATTGATATTTTATTTTTGGATAATATTGGTGAAGTTGTTATACAGTAGTTTATTATGATGTACGCTAAACGCAAAAAGTTTGCGACTGTCGTTATCGTAATGAATGTGTCTGTTTTGTTGCACTAACAGCTTAGTATCACATAAAAGGGTGGTATTTGTTGTTTATACGTATTATTCAGATCTTTCATTTGATATGCTGTTTTCAGTGGTTTATGCTAAATTACTGAAGATGGTATTATAACAATTAGCGCCAAATGGTATGTTTTAGTCGTCCAAGATCATTGACCTCTCACGGTCATCACAGGTCAAATCCAAGATGGCTCTATATCTGAAAATAAACTTTATGATATACAGAATAACTGTGGAAAATTTCATGCTTTTATCACAATTTGCACAATAGGTTTGCTTAAACAGCTGTACTATTTATGTTATGTAAAATTTTATGTCCCTTTAGAAAGAATCATTATCTTGATAATGCAAATGTGTTTGGGCTTATTTCTCGGAAAAAGAAACACTTTGCGACAGTATTCTTCAATAATTTGCTTTCCTGAAAACTTGTTTCAAAGCAGTGATAAATTGGACATCAACATCAGAACAAACCCAGTGCCCTAGACAAATACCTGCACGACGCTTGCAGCCTAAGAATATTTTTCAAAATGAACATTACTTACGCAGCAATTATATTCAGCGAACAGTTCATTGTGACCCGGACAATTAAAATTTACTGACGAAAATTCTCTTCACACACCCAAATATTTTGCAATCAAACAGTGGTAACTCAATAATTGTGATGTTCCTTCACACAGATGGAAAGAAATTAAGAAAACAGTAAGTTCTACTAAAAACGCAAACGTCAAAATGAAACAAAATTCTGTAATTTGTGAATTAAAACAAAATTTTCAGTCCGTGAAGAACTTGGTGTTTATTTTTGGCCTTTAGTGATAAACGATAAAGAACGCGCTATTGCATTTTTCTTTAATGAACTTTTTCGATTATTTGCAGAAAAAATTTACCTGAGTTCTAAACAAACATACTTATGCTGCCAAGATTCTATTTGAATAAGATCTGATGATGCCTACATCGCAGGCGAAATATATTCTCTTTAAGATGTTAGTGTCTGATTCTCTGCTGAGAAAGGATTTCTTTCCGTAGACAGTGTGCAAACATACTTAATTGAGAAAGCTTCCATTTACAAAAATTACGTTATGAACAGATGAAATTGAAACTTATTATTTGACGTGAAAAAAACCCAACGTTTTTACACCTTTAGGTGATTTCGGTGCGCTTAAGAGGTTATCAACCTAAGTCTATTGCAACTGGAATTCACCTCAACTTCACCGGTATCAAAGCAAAACAGGGAAGTGT
>JGI24159J19872_10000465_pt1 | contig 35852 bp, 26 predicted proteins | sample Ectturendosymbi4_FD_19872 | JGI IMG/M metagenome (IMG submission 19872) | reverse complement strand
GAACTATACTATCCCATACTTATGAGCAGCACTAAATGCAAAGGTTAAACAAATCAACAAGTCTTTCTCAACATTTCAGGACCGAAACGTTGTTCGCCGCGCGATACTGCTCCATCGGATCTCCAAGTCGGGGAGCTACGACCCCTACCACAGCATCGACGCAGACAAACTGAGGTATAAACGACAGGTGGGAACTTTCCCCTCGGACGATGAAGACTTTCTTGATGGCAGCGGCGAAGACATTGTTGAACGGGACGAGGAACCAACACCACCTCCAGACCATCCCTCCCCATCAACTAATGACTGGAGTGAGTTTTTTTGTTTCTCTATTTTCATGACTCAAATGCTTGATGCTCGTTATGTATTTCGCCAGCTTGGGTAAGAAGTTCCAACATATTTACTTTTAACTCTCTGTAAGATCTTAAAGTATCTGATTCTTTGCTGAAAAAGGATCTCTTTCCATAGACAGTATTCACTTTTAGTAACGTTGAACTGAATTTTAAACTAAATTGAGTAGTTGTATCGAAGTTGAGTGAGAAATCCATGTTTTATTTGAATTTATTTTAATTTTGATAAGTTTCCAAAATTGCACCCCTTGGATGCGTACGAAGGTTTAAGCAATTATAAAATAGAAACAGGTTTTTTTCAAATCTAAATGTTTGGCGTCCCACATTGCTGTTGCAGCTCTAGATGTAATGTCGCAGACAACCTGAAGGTGGTAACCTATTGCGGAACAAGTCACGAAAAGAAGTTGGTGATTACATCAACTTTATTGATTAACGTTGTTTTATTCAAACGTCAGTTTCACATGCTCTTGTAATTGACACACTTTGAAGAACTGTTGAACTACTAGTTGTTGCTAGCTAAGTTGCAAACGCATTTAACTTCAAAATATTTTACACGTAATGTTAACGCTTACACCGAATACGCCAAAGAAAAATGATGTATGTTTTGCGTTGGTACGTAACACAACCACATGGTTAGTCCAAAAACATCTACTGACATCCTTGTTTTGCTTCACTCCTGTGTATTAAGTTCCTGGAAGCTAAATAATTGTGCAAGTATCAGTTGAAACACTTTTTTTCAGTGTGTTTGTATTACTTTTTAGCGAGTAGCGTATTTGTGCGATATCCTTGTTGACAAACCAATTGGTACCGACCACGCAATATGCCAAAGAACCATTCTGGTGTTCCTTCGATATCACTGGCAAAAACGTTTTAGAATGATTAGATTGTTTGCGGAAAACGAAATTAAGCCACAATTAAAGCTTTTCTTTGAGGTGTTGGAAAACATATTTTTAGTTTTTTTTTGTAGAAAATTTTGCAGTGTTTAAAGGAAGAACCTGACAGATGCAAGGCGTGCAATATCAGGTCTACAAGGTCTATGCGACATGTTGCTAGAATTACTGTAGAGTCTTGACCTTGAGCAGTGGCGTAAGTGACAGGGGTAAGAGGGGCGAATCTCCCCCTGGCAAGCTATATATTTCGGTTTTAGTATTCGTTTGGTGCTCAATAGGTTGTCGTTTTCTTGCGTTTTTCAGAGTATTTTCCAGTGATATGGGTTTATTATAGCTATCCACATCCGGCTTCACCATAAATATTCAAGTTTTTTTTTCTGAGTATTGGCTAGTGGGCTCCTACAGCGGCCAGTGAGCTCCTTTTAGCTAATCTTCCCCGATGGCTCGAAACCACATGTTACGCCACTGGCCTCGAGGCAGTATATTTTCGATGAATTTCGTTCTCAACTCGTAACTGTCGAACATAGCGCTGTACATTTATTTTCCCTAAGCGTTGCAGCTCTCCATGTCAGACACAAAACAGCACTCTAATATCTCTGAATCAAAGACTGAAAGAAAGAGTGGTGCGTTAACAACACGTTCAACGTCACTTCCTACTTGGTGTCATGTCCTCAGGATAAATTCCTCGGATGACCGTGCATGGTCACGCATGAGTTCCCTCAGATCAAGTTTGATGGATTAGGCCGTCAGTGGATACTTTAAAGGAAACATTGGAAGGTCTTCTATTTGTTGTTTTGTCCCACTTTTGACTCCACTTTCGCGTTTGTTTTATGCCATAATGCTCAGTGAAATCTGATGTCGGCTTCAAGTGTATTGACTGGCCCCATGACAGGTTTCGTTTTTCATTTGCAAAACTAGAAACGCCACTTGACGTCAGAGTTAGAACTGGTATCATCACGTTACCGGCGTATTCATGTTGTTGCAGTCTGGTACCGAACCAAGATCAACTTTTTGGACTCTGTTGAGTATGTTCCAGCACTACAAAACTATCGTACGCCAGAGTTTGCTGAAGTTTCTGGCCAAATAATGGACTTGGTAGGTCTTGATGCGTCGTTTACTTGCTACGGCTTGACTTGGTTTGGAGTGAAACATGCCAAAAAGATTCGTTTCTGTTGGGTACTGTAAGCTAAGTATAAAGTTTCGTTTGCGCTTAAGTTGATTGAAAATTGGTTGCAGCATTCACAGAATGTTTTGCCCATGCAGTGCCACAATCAGCCGATATTTTCGGGGGTGGTAAAATGATTGTAACCTGTTGTTGTGCTGTGTTGTTCTCGGCCGGGGGAACGCTGTGTTGTTCTCGGCCGGGGGAACGCTGTGTTGTTCTCGGCCGGGGGAACGCTGTGTTGTTCTCGGCCGGGGGAACAATATTATAACTTGTTGCTGCACATAACAACTAAACACGTTTTTTAATTTTTTGGGGGGGGTTACTCCTTGGTTGTCTCCCCCTGGTTGCGGGCCTGCGCCCATCAGAACTGCACCGGACCGAACATCTTGGGACTGGCCGAGTGACTTCGGAGAGAAGTGCAAGACTGTACCAACCAACGGAAAACCAGCAATAAGAAAAGATTTCATCCAAAACTTCGAACATTTTTATTTTGGTGGCAGATAGGCAATCGCTCGTTTGTCCCCTCCAGGCTGCTGTCCTGTCCCAGTGTTTCCCATCCACAAACTGGACAACGGACAAGGCTCTTCATCAAACTTATTCGCACTCGCGGCCCAGCACAGTTCTAGTTTTTTAAGCGTTTTCACTTCGGAATCGACCCTTGAGCTTCGGGAAATGAAAAGTCAGCTCTGGGGCGGTAGCTGCTGGGATGGGCGGGAGAATCAGTGGGAGAGGCACATCATCTCTGTTTGGCTTGTGTTGAATTAGTTTGGCTTTGCTTCGTAAACACGTGCTGAAAATTAACGCTTCGTTTGTTTTGCCAGATTGAAAACCATCTGAGAAACTATATTCCAGGCTATTTCGAAGCAACGCCTCTTATGTTCAGGTGAATACAAATCCAGTTTTATCCGTCAGTTCTATTTCAAGTAAACCTTCGTCGCGAGAGTTTTTGTTGAATGAACTTTGTATGTTGTGGGCAAATTACAATATTGATTTTGGGTCCGTACCAATATTTCCATTTCAAGACAACTACTCCTACGGAGTTTGTACTGTAAATATACTTGTCCGTCTTGGCGAATGTCTTGTGAGAACAATGATGCAGCCCGCTTCGTTGCCTGTTCAGCATGAAAGGCAATGACGTGATCGTCTTGGTTGACGTCGGGTCGTGCGCAGCATACTCATTCGATGAGATCAGTGAAGCCGTTAGGTCCCTCTTCACTGCCACTGACCTTTCTCCTTATCGGGTGTCATCTGACGGTTTCAAAATCAGCTACATCGGCACTGACCCTGGTCGGCAAGAATGCAGTGAGTTGTAGATTTGCTTTCCTGTCTTGTGTTTGTTGCTGTTTTTTTCTGTGTGGCGCATCTTTTGCAAAAGCGCCGTGGTGCGTGTAACACAGTGTGTCTTTCGACAGGTCCTATTGTCGAATTCTCAGCTAACAGTTACTCATTAAAGCAGTGGTTTTCAACCTGGGGGTCGCGACCCTTGTGGGAGTCGCGAGCCTTTTCCGGAGGGGTCGCAAATTGGGCTTTTCAAGCTCTTGAGCTACGCCTGCCAGAAACCAGTGCTGACACGTTCATTACGATTGGGCGACGAAACTCTTGGGTAGGGGTCGTTAGGTTATATTGGATTGTTGTAATGGGTCGCGGTACAAAAAAATGTTGAAAAACACTGCATTAAAGGAATGGACAAGTAGTTAGCAGTTTCACATGGAGTTTTTCTGATGAGAAAATGTTATTCGGTGAATCTAACAGCACATGTGGTGCGTTGCAAGTGCGGCATGCACTGCCTTAAAGGCGACTCTTCGACGTTATGGTCGCATCTTTTTGTAAAAGCGTTCTTTAATTGTAGCGTAACAATCGAGCGCTGTTTCGTACTGCATCTTATCCTTCGCCCATACGCCATACAATAACGACTTGAGCTTGGTTTCAGTCGCAGGCCCATCGCTGCCTACAGATGTTGTTGCAGACATCAGAGTTCAGCCGGTGAGTAATTCTTTTTCTTTGGCAGTGAGCACTTGGACATTGTTGGCGTCAATTCCTCTGTATATGAGACGATTATGCATAAATTTGAAAAAGCTGTAGCCCAGAGCGAGTCGTTCACCAACAAGGTGTTGTGACAATGTGTTTTCAAACAAGGGAAACAGCACCGCAAACCAACGCATGCAAATGGTTGCCCAACCATTCATCGCGGGCTGGTAATTGACCCAAACCGACAGTGAAGAGTGTAGAAAAAAATTGGGAAAAACGTTTTTTGTTTTCTACAGTGGCTTCCAATTAATCATGTGTTTGAGAGAGGGAGGGTTTGTGGCATGATGTTTCGCGATTGCGTGACAAGAAAAAGTGTTGTGGTGTTAATTAACTGCAGGCTGGTGGAACGATGTCTGTTGGTTTGCGATGTTGACACCGGACTGGCCAATCCCAGGTGATGGGCTCCTTGGAAAGTAGATCTTGGGTCAAGAAAGGCTAAGCACCCCTGGCATAGTATTTCAATGTCGCACGCTTTAACTACCAGATCAGCCGACGTCGATATATATATTTCATAAGTTGTAATTCGTCTTGACTGATTTCGTGATCTGAAGAGGTGTTTCAATCAAATACGATGAACTCCATTTTCCAATTTTTTAGCGTAGAACTTGCAGTTAAGTGGAAACCAAAAAAAGGCAGTTCTTAATTACCTTCGACTCCTTGATTGTGGTAATGTCAAGGACTGATTTGTCGTGACTTAAGCAAGACTCTTAGAATGTTTATCGATGTTTTTATTTATAGACCACTGATTTCTCATCTGCTCAATCCGTGAGGCCAAGTACTAGGCCAACTGAACCTGTACCTCCAGATGTTACTGCAAGCCCAAGGTATGTTTGAAGAAAAGCAGTTGATCAGTATTGATTAGTACCTGGTTCACGACCTTAAAAGGTTTTTGCAATTTTGAGAGGAATTTTTTGTTATCGTTCTATGTAACAGTTGGCTGCTGCCAAAAAACTTTCTAATATAAATTTTGTGTCTCTTTCCTGACAAGACGTGCTATTTTTTAATCACCGCTTTGCTTCCTGTGCAGTAATGTTGTTCTGCCTCAGGACTACTCTCAGGACTACTGCCTCAGGACTACTCTCAGTACTCAGGACTACTGCAACGGCCAGGCCGACAAGGCGACCGGTGGTTCGACCGATTCTCTGTCGGGAGGACCAAGCCACGTGCAGGAATCTGATTCAGTGCATCGACAAAAGTTACGTTTGTGATGGAACACGAGACTGTGACGACGGCAGTGATGAACCTGATGATTGCGCAGGTCAGCTTTAAATAATGTTGTTCATGATCAGGAAAAAGTTTACATTCAGAAGTAATGAATCAGCAGTGCCTTACCAGTTATCTTGCATCTTTGAACTACTTTGTCTTTCTCTTTATGAAAGATGCCCCAAAGAGCAGGGCTTCTGAGAGAAGTTTTGCTGGGGGTACAAAGACCGATACCAGGTACCCTTAGCTTCTGGGACCCTCGTCGAAACATCCATAACTTGTTTGTATAGTAATCAGAATATCGATAAAACGGCTGCCATGCTAAGATTCAGAAATAGATTAATTGTTACTCTGGCAACTGGTTTACACTGGTAATTTTGGACTAAATTACAGAAAAATTTAGCGTGCGTACTTTCATCCTTCCGGGCCCCAGTACGATTCACCTCTTGCTACCCCCTCTCATAGGCCCTGCCCAAGAGTGAACGGTGGCAAGAAGTTTGTCATAATCTGATTTTGGAACGAGAGACTCTTAGTGCTGAAAATACTGCTTCTGAGTTGTGGTGATGGTTTAACACACGGTATCTACCAATTCCAACGATACCCTTGGGCTCTTCGTAGAAATTCCTGAAATTTTGTATTTTATCGGTTCAGCGCAAAATTTTTGGAGGGGCAAATCTTTTGACTTCAAGCGAGCAACAGTATTTTGTTTGGGACACCGCCTCTCAAAGCACAAACTAACAAGATATGCTAGAAATTTGGGGGCCGTGGCCCCCTTTCCCCCTGGCTACGCCTGTGTATCGTTTAATAACCTTGCTACTTGATCTAACGTCTTTCATTGTTGGTTTTAATTATGCACTAAACTGAACTGAATCGCTTTCAAACACAGGTGGAAGAAACCGATGTGACCCCACCGAATTCCTCTGTCTGGGAACTGGGAAATGCGCGCAGAAGACTTGGCGCTGCGATGGTGACGATGACTGTGGCAATGGTTACGATGAGCAAAATTGCCGTGAGTTTTACTTTAGTTTGACTTAAGTTACAGCATGGCCGCGTCGATTAGTTTGAACAACATCAAGTTTCTGCGTGTCTTTCTGCACGCGTAGGCAGCTGGCAAACAAGTCGTTGGACTTTCGAACGCGACCTGTACATCGTGCATTTATTTGATGGATGCAGGTTTCCACGGTGAAAGCTGCAAGGACCTTTACAGGAGAAAATGACAGTGGTTGGCTTAATTCAGGGGTAGGGAACCTATTTACTATAACGGGCTACACATGCTGTGAAATACCGCCTGCGGCCCGGAAAAACAATTAATTTTGTCTCAAAATTTTACCCCTGTCTTCCTAAGAAAAATAGGGGAGAAAACTGAGGAGCGAGAGATGCTTCTTTTGACTTATTGTCAAAATATCTGCTTATCATGGAGTTCGTTTTGACCCGATGTTTTGTTCTGGAATTCTGGGATAACGAAAATTCTAATGCGGGCCATAGTAAATTTTCACGCGAGCCCCAGGTTCCCCACCCCTGGCTTAATTACTTAATAACAGATGAAAACCAAGTGCCACGACTCGCGTACCTATGACGTAACAATCACCTGTATGATCCTCCTGTTGTTGCTTTCAACTGATGAACGTAAAACGTTAGTTTTAACCGCGATACTCACTTGTTGTATAGAGAGTAAACATGCAATGCCAATGTCTAGCAGTGCGTGTTACGTTGTGTACATGAAGAATGAAATACAAAATGGGAAGAAAAAAAAACACACAAAAATTGTACAATTGTCAACTGAAAACAAGGATTTATTTTTCAAAGATCGTCTGCAGTCGAAAGTGAAACCCAGTTGTTTGCATCATTTTCTTTCAACGCGCGTGCGTAAATGATGAGAATTTGATGGATAATGTAACTATAACTTGTTTCGTTGGCCTTTGTTCATGTCTGATGCACAAAATCGTAGCTTTGATTTTAGCAATACCACATGCGCCGAGCGATCTGTCCAAGCTAATTTGAAAACGCACTCATGTTTTTAATACAATCAGTTTGTTTTGCTTGGCTGACGAAGATGATGGTGGTTTTGGTTACATTTTGAAGTCAATGACGCGTCACACGATGCTGTAGCATAACCGCCTGGACGTGGAGTACCGTGTCTAGACATTGTTTGCATCTTACACTCACACCACCTTCTTGTCTTGCACAAGCTAACCTGTTGTTTTCTATAAAAGCATACAGCTCACAATGTTCACTGCTTCAAACACTCGTACAGGAGGTCAATTTGTTGAGACAAGGTGGCGTTTCTCAAATCAAGGCCTCTTGTGTCTTGCCGTAAAAGACTTAGCCATTCAAACTAGTTTACTCACTCCTGCGACAGCGCTATTGCTTGTAACTACAGCGAAATTACACCAGAGCTGACCACCCAGCTATTAGGAAACCTCACAGAGGTTTTCGTAGCCCAGGGCGTGAAAAGGAAAATCCTCCCCAGTTTCGAGCAAAAACACTTTTTCGTCGAGAAACAATTGTAGTCACAAGAAAACTAGAAAAGGAGTCAAATCCGTTCCAGGTAGTGCAGACTTGAGTGCAGATTTTTTGAGCCACTTGACAAAGCCTTTGTATCGCTGCCAGTATGGCGCAACGTTAGATTCGGTATGAATGGCTGCATTTGAAGTTGCACAGAAAAAGTTATCGCCGTCGTAAAAGACTTTGTTTCTGTGTCGTTAATTAGAATTTTGTGGCGCTCTACTTGAAAACGATAGGACTGTGCTCCTTGTAGTATTTCTGAAATTTCACCCCCGGGCGTTTTTTGAATGGTACTCACGGATGATTAACCGTCAAGCAGTGGATACGCGGTGTGATTGGTAAGCCTGCTGTGCATACGTTTACGTTTCCATGTTCACCTCAAAACTCTTTGCAGCCACTTCGGCACCGGGCGCCCGATGTCCTGCCATGCATTTCGCTTGTGGAGATGGTGCCTGCGTGCCAACCAGTTACCAGTGCGATGGTGAACCAGACTGCTCGGATTCGTCAGATGAAGACGGTTGTTGTAAGTCAGATTACTCACTTCTTATTGGTTGTTGTTGGTCCCGTTTTAAGAACACACCAAGATCGTATCAGTGCGTCAGTTAAAAAAAAATTTATTACGATTATTACATTTTATTTTATTTTTTTATGGCTTGAGTTTAATATTTGTATAGGAAAATATTGGCCTGCAACATGTGTTAACATAACTAACAGCAAGTTGCGGGAAATAAATTGCTCTGAAATAAATCTAAACTTGGCGATTACTTTATAAATTTTTATTTACATTAGCCCTGGTGGTATCCGCCAATAACCGTAGCCGGGTAGGAAGAGCATGTATGTTGATTAGCTGATCACTCGTGGCATTCTTTAACTTTGAATGACATCGCTTACCATATTTTCGTACGCTTGTGTGTCGCTGGTTTGGGGGGGAAGAAAAAAGCATTGATTTTTTCCCGGGTCAGATTCTAGTCGGACGGACCAACAATAGAGTCCTTTGCCTGCTCCTTTTTATGCCACTGATCCCAAACATAAGCAGCAGGAGTTAATTAAAAGAAAACTGTTGCATTGTGTTCGAACTTCCAGATCCAATTGGACATCAATGTTTATTATTATTTACTTATTTGATGACAATCGGTTGCAGATTGGTGTCTGAACAAACACTGTTTGTTGCATCTCGGACAATGTGATATTATAAGTTATACACACGTGTTCTGCAGCAACACAGTAACAAACAAATGTTAATGATTAACGCAGTATATTCGAGAGCAGGCAGCAAAAGATATGTTAAAATCGCTTGCAGGATATAATGAAATTTCACACAAATGCAACGAGTTGGATCCACAATCCAACTTGTTGCATTTGTGTGTTTGGTAGATCGCCATGGCTGTATAAACAAATGTTTCAGAACTCTTGAGTTATTGAAGTTAAGAAATTGTTGTACTGAAAAAGCCTCAGACACAGTAAACAAAGCGCTGACATTGGAAAGGAGGTCAAAATGAACTGAACTCAATAACTGGCATTCAAGAAACAAATTTAGTTCAGTTTCCATGAGACCACAAGGGCTATGTCGGGAACATTCATAATTTATATTCTATGGGCTGTGGAGCAGTCATAACATACAGAGTGGAGCGGTTCAATTCGCTATTGCTCTTGAGTCTATGGGGAAACAAACGTCTTCTTAAGGTTTTAGCGAACTTTGAGTTGATGTGTAAATAAAGACTTAATATCTTTGGGCAGATTGTCAGACATCAGACACATCACAGTCCTCTGAGCGTTCTTCGCATGTTGCTCTTCTATCGACACCAAGTAATTGAACACTCCGCCATACCTTTAGGTTCGAAAATCCTACAATTACATGGCAGCTTCAAATGATCAAAAACCCTGCTTTAGCAGTTAATTTTACGCGATGTATTTCGCGCTGACACCTGCTAGAGTGGTTTAAAGAAGTTGCTCGTTGTAACGTATTACGGCCATTGTATACTTCAGCGATCTCCTTTAACCAACCGTCACGAGAAGCTGAGTTCGTGTTCTGGCACTTCCTGCTTTCCATTCCATAGCAATCTGCAGTCATGCAAAGATTAAGCGGTTGCGTTTCAGCGAAATTCGCTAAAAAGCAACATTACGTTTTAAACTTCTCGTGCATGCTGAAAATAGTGCAGGACAGGAACAACCCAAGCGGGAAACACTGAAATAAAATGACGTCAGAGATATTTGATGTTTGTCGTTGCAGCTGCCCCGGTCGTTATCGTTCCACCTGATCGAACATTGACTGCTGTGGAAGGCGAGGACATCGAGATGTTCTGCGAAGCGGTGGGCATTCCCTCCCCCATCATATCGTGGAGAGTGAACTGGGGTAACGTACCCCGTCCACCGCGCGTGACTATGTCGACGGCCAACGGAAGAGGAACTTTGTCAATCAAGTCAGTGCGCCCTGGATTAGTTTAAAAATGTTTGCTGAGCGGGCGATTGCAGATATACACTGTTTTAGACTCGCGCGAACTGAATCGGACACTTCATGATCATTTTTAATACTTTAGTGAATGTTGTATTAGTAAGAAAGACATTTCAAAATTGCAACCACCCGTGTCCACATCCATCGATGTTGTGATCTCATGGGTTGAGCAGCAATAGCATGTTTGCTGGAGTTGGCTGTTTCATATTTCATCGAACCTTTTTATCCTCATTTCGACCAGACAAAACTTCAGAGCAAACAGAAAACGTTAAGACTTTGTGCCTTGACTAATTGCCCAGCAGTTTTTTCTTGAAATTTGACTGCATCTCAGTCTCGAAAATAACTTTTTGCTTTCATCTGAAGATTTTGTGAACAGGCCGTGGTTTTACTTGCAGGAAAGTGAAGCTATCTGACCAGGGAGCGTATACATGCGAGGCGATCAACTCACAGGGCGGGATATTTGCTGTTCCCGATCTTGTGTTGACTGTTGAAGAAAAGCCTGTTTTGCCAGATAATAGTAAGTTGGTCAGTGTGTGCGGGTGCCAAACAAGCTGTGACTGATGCTGTGGTATTGGCGCTGATTTGCAGTAAGAACAAAATGTAATCATTTGCAAAAATATTCAAATGCATGTTCCTTGATCTGCGGTAATGATTTTGGAGATGATCGTTTTGAAACCACTTGCAATCTGAAAACAATAATGCACTAACTTTAAATTTGCGCAAAAGTTGCGTTTTTTTTTCTTGAAACACACATAAACGAGATGCTTTGTTCGTTCATGGCTACGACACAAAGGAGCTTAATGCTTCTCGCCTGAGCGGTTGAGCCTACGTTCGCATGTACAAGCAAGACCGAAACTGTTCTTTGTTGGTGTCAGTTGCTGATGAGACACGGAGCGACGAGCCTTGCCTCACTGGCGAGTTCGACGTCTCAACCAACCCGGACATGCCAGAAAACTGCACCCGATGCTTCTGCTTTGGAATAACAGATCAATGCCGGTCAAGCCGTTTGGAGTTTTCTGAGGTAAAATGTTTTTTTGCTTTTAACAGCAGGTCACACTGCTATGAAATGACGCTTGATTCTTATTTTCGTGTTTAAACCTTATTTGGACGAAAAAAAGCATAAAAAATGTTGAAAAGTTTTGGAACTGTCTTTCCATACGTTTGTTCGAATACATTTTATGCGGTGGATCCTGTTTTAAAGCTTTGCAATGCGGCGGTGGGCACGCTTCAAACCGCTTTAAAGTCTATTCGCGTTTACTTTTATTTGAGCGACAAAACGCCTTGACTCCCTTGACGACAAAACAGGAAATACCCAGCGACGTCGGAATTGTCGAAAGCTGCGTCTCCTCCGCTCGTGTGTTGCACGCAAGCGAAAATCTGCTCGCAGGAGAAAGAAAGAGACCAAGCGCCGGTGCAGTTCGCTCTTTTCGGCGCAACTGCACCCGCCAGTGCACAAGTTCAAAGTCGCCCGATTCGTCGTTGGCCGTGCGCTGGTGCGAGTCAGAACTCTTAAGTCGTCGTCTGTTAATTATTTCGTTGTTGCTATCTCGCGTTTCAAGGATGGCAAATCCATGTCGCAGACTGTCTCGACTTTTCCCATTTTACTCACCGATCGATTTCCTGTTCGCTCAAGGTGGGAATAAGCTTCGACAAACCGGGCGACAAGCGCCAAGTGCACCTCGAGCCAGCCGAGGTCGAGGGGGGTAAGCCCGGCACACCCGAGCCGATCAACAGCAACCAGATCACGGTTAATCCCGCTGCGAAGGAACTGCAGTTGATTGATTTGTCCAAAAGGTTCCTGGCCGCCGCCCATTACTGGAGCTTGCCGGCCCAGTTTCTGGGCGCGAAGGTGAGTCGCGGATTTTGAATGTGGGGGACCTTTTTTGTGTTACCACGGTTTTGATAATCGAACTACAACTTGAGCACAATGAAAAACTTTTTCGCAATCTCGATCGTGTGTTACCTGATACATTGGGCGAAAGACACGTAATTAGTGCAAAGTGGGATAAAAAAACTCCATTTGTCGATACTTGTCAGAACCAGAATTTGAAGTTACAGTGGTAGTTTTTGTAGCAAGCCGTTTGGTATTTTCTAATGGCGTTGAAGAAACCAGTGGGGTGACCTTCGACAGGGTTTTAAATATTTCTGGCATAGTGATTGTCCGCTGCAACCAGATGCTTAAGGTTTTATCGCTTGGCTCTGCCGTGACACGCGATACCTACCACATCTTTCAACTGTTAATTGTACGCTGCCATCATTCAAATGTAGTTTATAATGTTTGTAACCCGTTACTAGCCACACCACAGGTATCGTTCTTTCTATTTTGCTGAGCGTTTTTAACGATTTCAATTCTTTTTCAGATCAACAGCTACGGCGGAACTTTGAAATTCTCGTTTAGCTACAACAACTCGTACAACTTCGAACCGCGGCCCACGAACAACAGCGACGTGATTTTGGAAGGAAATGGCAAAACGTTGGTGTTCCAGAACGAAGGGCCCCACCCGGAACCAACCGTCAAACATACCACCAATGCTCTGCTGCGTGAGGTATGATGCGTTCGGTGCGTTATTGTAACTGTTGCTTCTGTGCGTGTGCGTGGGTTTGCCCATCAGAAAATTACCTTCTTCTTTTGGACCCTGGCCCGAAGCCGGTGCCCGTGATGGTCGTGGCTTTAGTTGCTGAGCCCAAGACTTAGTTGTCAGTGTTTCAACGTTATCGCCCGCCAGTGTTTACACGTTTTCCGGCGCATTTGTGAGTGGGTGGAATGGAATGCTGGAATTATCGCCAAAAGTACCCACGATCGGCGCATGTTCACCAAAATTCAAACCTCGCTGTCACTTAACAGCAGCGTAACGAAAACGGCCCTGACAGCAGGATTTACACTTGATAACTCCATTTTTTTGCAGCTGTTGTTCGTTTGGTTTGCATTCACAATTTCCATCGTCTCCTGTTGAAGATTAAACACACTTTGACACGACATGGCATCCCCGAAACTCGCCCAGTTTTAGTTGTTTTTTGTTGCTTTTCGCGAGTGTTACTATAGAGAATCAACTTCTTTCTCTGCAACTTTTCATAGGTGAAGTAGAAATATTGACTCTCTTGAAAGTTTTCGTTTTCGTTTTTTTGCTTACACAAAAATAGCGAAACAAACCCGCTTTGCGTTAAGTTACGAACGTAGCTTTTCAAGCCTTACATTTTTGGTTTTGGAAGAGACAGTGCACGGATATCCGTTCAATAAATGACGGAAAGGTTCGTCACGCAAATGTTTCGCACTTGTTTCTCCGACACGAGTTTGGAAGTGTAAATTTTTAAAAAATTCCTTTCCAACAGAACAAATGGAAGAACAGTGACGGGACACCAGCCAGCAGGGAAGACATGATGACTGTGCTCGGGAACCTCAGCAACATCTTGATCAGAACAGTTTACGACAGTTCCATGCTTAGTTCGGGGTTAGGAATATTTTTCGTTTACCATTCGTCTTTGTTTAATCACTATGAGCAAATGTTACGTAATATTACGGAATAGGACCTTTGTTTTTCATGTCAAAGGTCAAATCCATTTGATAACCACTTCTGTTTTCGTAGCTGCTGGTGGTGGCCACTTTTCTTAAGCTGATGTAAACTTTGTGTCAACAAGAGATTGCGATCGTAACGCTTTGTTGATTTTGGTTCGTCACGCACCAGTCAACACGCGTAATTAGCAGTAATTTGATTAAGCGAACGCAAATGTGATTCGACACACTGTGAAATATCAGCTTTTTACGGAAAAAATGATTGTTTTTTCTTGAACTGAAGTATGTTGCGCATGCGCAGAATCGGTGACGTATCCATGCAAGTAGCATCAGGGGAGCGCGTCGATGAGGGGACATCCGTTCCGGTGGGGCAGATTGCGACGCTTGTTGAGGAGTGCGAATGTCCGGAGGGTTACACTGGACTGTCGTGTGAGGTCAGTACATGGATGAAGTGTTGATTAGGCTTATGTTGCCTTGTGTGTTTTTGCCATGAGCATGTTGTATGGCTTTGAAGAACCAGCAGATAGATGGCTTGATGGAGTGATGCTTAGTGCTCTGCTTTCTTTAGACTTACGTTTCGTTAAGAAATAGGAGCGAACAAATAATCATTTGAAAATAATTTGCTGTTTTTATTGTCACTAAAATTTTGTTGTCATGTCAAAAAAATTAAAATAATTTTTCGTCAGCGATCAACTTTTTTGACAATGCGAAACTATTGTTTATGGTGACGTCGAAAAAGATTTCATGTAAATCATTGGTTTTCGCGTTGTCGTTTCTTTTTTACATCTTTGCAATACTTCCAAATTTTACTCCTCTCCACAGTTCCTCTCTTTTTTTGTATCAGTGAAACCACAATCGATGATAATCTGTCCCTCATAAAATATGAAGGATCTGAAAGTAAACTTATTATAACGTTTTACTTGTCGTTTCTGCACTCCATGACAATAAGGTAGATTTTATTTGTTCTTAACAACTCTCATTTGAAGTCGTCCTTGTGTCAAACATCTCATTTTCTTATGACACAAAACGCGCTGCGTTCCACCTGATTGTGACGTTGCACGAGCTGATTGTGATGTTGCATTAGCTGATTGTGACAACTATTTCACTGTGTGTGTCTCTGGCAGAGTTTGGTGAACTTTGCTAGGAAATCGTGCGACCGTGGATCAGACAATTGCCATGGATTTCAGTTATTTTATCAACTCTCTTCACGCTGCCGAAAATTCAATAGGTTACGAGAACTGACGCCATTAACGACTGCGCAACGACATGATATTCATCACATCATAACGTTTTTCGCATAAGCTTGAAATTTCGCAGTTGAACTTACTTAGTTTTTTAATGCTATCAGCCTGTTGGAATTTCCTCAAGACAACAATGTATTAAACGTGCTTTTCCTCCAGAGTCAGCTGTGCTCTTATAGGAACAGGTACTATCATTGTTTATTAATCTGTGCCACATGTATATAACATTTCCAGTTCTTTACACCATTGGTATGCGTATCCTTGGCCGTATTTTAAGATGGGTGTTTCGTCTCTTCATCTGTTGCCCGTTTTCATATTGCGCAAATGAAAAAAGCAGTAGAAAAATTTTGAACTCTTTGTCCACTTTTCATCGAAATTCATGTTGAAGTTTTCGTTTCTCGCTGAGAGCACAGTCCCGCGTTTCCGTTGATTTCTTTGAAAATTGTTTGAGGCAAAAAATGTTTCAATAAAATCCACGTTTGTGAATCCTTCTTTAGACGTGCGACACTGGCTACGTTAGACAAAGCATCGGGCCGTACCTGGGCAATTGCGTCAGGGACCCAACCGCCCCTGCTTTGCGCCGGTGCGAGGAGGGCTACACCGGCGATAACTGCGACGAATGCGCCGAGGGCTACGAACCTTACTTGGACGGTTGCACGCGCTACCCCGGCACGTACTGTGACACTGCTGGCAGTGTGGGCGTGGCTGTTGCTCCGGGCCAACAGTGCAGTTGCAAGGTGATGATTGTTGCATGAAATTGCGTTGTTTAACATTGGTCTTCGTTCTTTTTTCGCCATGCGTTTATTCGAGGACACGTGTGAACGCTGCTTCCTAGGCGGTTTCGTTTTCAAGGCGAACAATATGTTTCGTTTTAGTTAAAACAAACGGTTTTTATGCGATCACTGGTTTTAGTTGCTTTTATTCCAAGTAACGTTTCAAACGTTTGCGACAGATGAAGTTTAATTCGAACTTGCGTTGGCAAAAGGGGAAAACGCTGTTTGTTTTTGCCACACGCATACGCCGTTTGACCAGTTCTTGATCCACTGCAAATCTGAAGCAGTCGCTGTCCCTTTTTTTGTTCCTTCAACTGGGTTTTATGTCATCATCAACAGACAGGCTGCGAAGGATTACGTTGCGACAAATGCAAACCCGGATACTACTTCTTGTCAGCCGCAAATCCTGACGGTTGTCTGTCATGCTTCTGCATGGGCATCACTGATACTTGCACTAGCACTACTTGGAACAGAACACAGGTGCTGTAACTTCGAAAGTAGTTTCAAAATCGGTGGTCTCGGGACTTTTTTAATCAAGATTGTTGCCGCTGATTTCACATTTTATGTATGGTTGCAAAGTGTTTTGTTATATTTTCTTTTCTCTTTTCTTCTGTGCGGGATCCGAAACAGTTGTAAATCAGTCCATTGATGTTAGAATATGAAACGTTGCCATCTTCCCGACATGCCAGTCGCAACGCTTCGGTACATGCTTCTCCTGCGGTCCAGGACGCAGTAAAAATCGTGCGCTAAGTGCAATCATTTAGTTGTTTGATCAACCGTAAAACGGAATTTTCTTTGATCGCTTCTACAGGTCATCCCATCCTACCGAGGCGCTGATTATTTTACGCTAAGCACCGCTGACGCCAGGCGAACTTTCACTGGCCACATCCGATACGATGTGCGGACGAATCGGCGCAGACAGTCGATCGCCTCTGCCGAGATGGCGTCACTGCCAACGGACGTTTACTACTGGGTGATGCCGGAAGAATTCATCGGCAAAAAGGTTTGTTTTCGCTTCGAGTTCGCATGCCAAGCCCTATCATTGCCTGTGCTGAACACGACTTTGCATTGCCGTGGACTCAGAAAACCGGTTTGTCAGCTCCCCTTAAAAGGCTAATTTGTGGTGGCGCTGGAAATGGCGTCCACACGTGGACACTTGTTGGGCATTGAATTTTTGAAAAGCTCATTTCCGTTCATCTCGAAATGCGCTGGCAGCGAGCCACCGATGCGGTCTCCTGCTTGTCACTTCGTCAATACCCGCCGTCTGCGTTTATATTAAAACAGATTACGTCATACGGAGGTCGACTTGACTTCACCATCAATTACAATCAAGTGGATGGCGCGCGGCCAATCAGTCACGCTGCGGACGTCATAATAGCCGGAAACGGCGTGACGTTGGATTACCTGAGCAATGTCCAGCCCGAGCCTGGTCAGGATACGAGATATGTCGTCGTCATGAAAGAGGTACGTCCAAACTTGGTCATGAAACTGTCCAACTGCTCAGCTGGCCAAGTTATAACTTGTCTGTTACGAACGCTCATCTTAAAACAGCAAGTCACTTTCCTCATCAAGGTCGATGCTGTCGGAATGGTNCACTTGCAGCTAATCGCGCGTTAAATATCGCTTGCGTGCTACCAGTGTAAACCTCCCTTTGTTTCGTTTCAAACGCCTCGAGTTACATGACGTCACAATGATTCTATTATGTCGATGGGTGGTCGCGTTGAGCAATGTTTGGTGTTATTTTCATCAGTTAAATGGTTTCCAGAAACACCTAATGTCAATCACTTCCAGGTGAGGTTAAAGTGGTTCTTAGATCGTGCGCTCACTTCGACGAAATTCAAAAGCGTTTTGCAACGCACACCGTAGCTTTTGAGGTTGGGTTAGCTGAACCAGAGTCTTTGATGTAATGCTTTTCCTACCAAGCGATTGTTGTTAACGTTCGCTGTCGAACGTCACAAAACAAGAAATTTTCGGTTTGAGAAGAAATTCTGTCTTGGGCTGAATTTTGTTGNAGTAGACCGACAGTTTAAAAAAAAAAAACCTCAGAAATTTTAGGCCTCAANAACTGCTGGCAACTCTGTCCTCGAAATTGAGCCTGCAGGTGGTTTTATATGTAAAAAGTATTTAAGAACATGGAAGGAGCCCACACCTCAGCATTAAACTGACGCGCCCGTCTACTTCAGGACAACTGGCAAAAGTCTGACGGCTCGCAAGCCACGAGGGCCGATCTCATGCTTGTTCTGAGCGACATCAACCGCTTCCTAATTCGGGCAACCCAAGCCAACCGCATGACTGAGAGCATGTAAGCTTGTGTGTAAACGCTTTTCTACTTGCGTCTGAGTGACACTTACCGAGTGCATTGCTACCTTACCGTGGCTTGGAACGTGGAAACGCAACAGTCGCAGTTCTTTTTCGAAGGCTGCTATGGGCAGGTGTTGCACTGTGCCCTTGTACGTGGAAATCCCTTATCTTTTCATCGCCGTGCAGCGTGAGGTTTAGCTCAAAACATCCAGTCAATAAAAATCGTGATGGAGATTCTTGCTGCTTTTTATCTAACTAGACAGCAGATCCCGCGCGTGCTAAGATAAGGTCAAGATGATTACAGCGCTACCAGTTTGATGAACGGATAAAGCTAAAGCCCAAGTGTGCAAGCAACCCTCCTCTTCACAACCGTGCCCCTGTTAAGTTCAAGATGAATGACCTGAGTAGGCGGGAGCCTAATCCTTCGCAACCATTCCTTACGCTTCCGCGTGATCGTGACTAAAAAGAACGTTTAGAAACGTTTCGTACAAGTGCCTGCGAATTGCAAGATAGTGCTTTCTCGCAACAACGTCACAGCTGCTGAGGCTAATTTGAAAAGCGCCTGGCCTGCCGATAATGCTGTTCAAGCTCGCCGCCCGTTATCCGCGCGCTGTCATTTTAGGATTACCGACATTTACTTGGAAACTGCAACGGCGCGTCGCACAGGCCGCGACCGAGCGAACCAAGTCGAGCAATGCTCGTGTCCTGAAGGTTACACTGGACTTTCCTGCGAGGTAAGTTGGTCTTGCGCTGAGGATCTGGGGACGGCGGAGCTGGTCGTGAGTTGTCTTTCGTTCTGCAGGAATGTTCGCCAGGCTACCACCGCGTCCGAGGAGATTACCTTGGCAGATGCCAGAAGTGTGAGTGCAACGGCCACAGCGACGAATGCGAAGAGTCGTCAGGGGCATGCGTGGTAAATGCCTTTTTTGCGTTTTTCGAATGAGTAAGTGCGGCGACTAAAAGATTCTGTGGCTTTGACATTCTCCGACGACGAAACACACAGAATATTTTGCGTTTTTTTTGCCGGGAACCGTTACCAAGAGCTTGATTTTACAGTATTTTACAGTACTTTGAGCTCAAAATGCTGCGGAATAGTCCATCTGTAATAAATCGTTGATAATCTGTGATACATTGCACACCAATTAATTCCAGCAACATACGTTTAGCGAAGAGTTGCTAAACGTAGGTACTTCTCTATCTTTGCTCACCCTGCACATTTGTGTTTAATATGCCTTTGAAGAGAGTTAAGATGAAAATCCGTCAGACTTGAAAGTAATATTATCTGCTGTTACATCAGCAAATGCTGGTTTCTTTCAATCAGCAACGTCGATGGCTCGTCGTGTTTATTGCTCAGCCCTTTTTTTAAAAAAAACAAAAAACAAGGGCGCCGCAACGGAGTGCTGATGTTGACCCCCCTCCCCCTTTTCAGGATTGCCAGCACAACACTGTGGGTAACAACTGCGAGAGCTGCGCAGACGGTTACTATGGCACACCTCGCTTCGGCACCGAGGTCGACTGCCGTCCCTGTCCGTGCCCGTCCCTCGATGGCCGGACTGACCGCGGCGATATCGCAACGTGCACCATGGGCCGGAATGGCCAGCCCGTGTGCGACCGCTGTCCCGTCGGTTACGCTGGGGATCGATGCGAGAGGTATTTCACGTTGTATGCTTATGATGTGGGAAAGGGAACTTTCAACATACTTGAAATTTTACTGGCCCTTGGATGGAGGTTGGTCAACCACGGAGGTGTAGATTCAATTCCGTTTCGACACACGAAAATGACGGCAACAGAAAAACAATTATAAAGACCAGATCACTCGCACTGGGTGAAAAGATACACGCGTTATGCTGAATAGGTTTAATCAGATTTACTGTGGCAATAAAGTTTTAAGAACAGCAAACGTTCTGCACTCGTACATACCTGGAAAAAAGAATGGCGCGTTTGTTGATTTCATGTTAAGTGTAGGAAGCGTGTATCCTGAAATAAGGGTCTGAACACACNGTGTCTTGAACCTGTGTTCATGGGCGATGAAAATAACGGCGAATGAGCTTTTGACACGTGGCCTCCGGGAAACGGCACCAAAGAACGAGTTATGCATTGCAACTTGCGATGATTCAGTGATTGATGTAACTTAATTAAGAAGAGATGACCATGAAAAAATTTCGAAAATTCTTCACGGACTTGTGACCAGTGGCAATTATCTATTTCAGATTTCTCTTTGGTTTGTTTTGTGATTTTTCTTGTTTCATTGTAATTTATTCAAAGCTGGTTCTAAGTTCAAAACTACTTTAAAACTCTACCAACCCCCCTGTTCGGCAGATGCGCCCCTGGATATGCCGGTAATCCTCAGGTCCCCGGTTCAGCTTGCATAAGACAGGAAGGTTCGACTTGCCAGTGCGATCCAACAGGGTCAGTGGACACCAAGTGTGACGGATCGGGCCAGTGTAACTGCAAGGTAAACGTGTGGGCTTTGGAAACGATTCTCTCAACTCTGAGGTTTGGGAGACGGGCGCGTGCTCCATTTTTTCTGTTGGTGGGGTGGAACGGCGGCGGATGGGCAGGACTAACAAATGCAATTCTTGCAGAAAGGGAAAAAAAGGAACGAATTTTGACCCGATGTTTTCCAAAAATTCTGTCAGTTTTTGCGGAAAATAAAATTAGTCGATGAGGCAGGTCACCAAAATACGTAAAATTTGGAGTCTTTAAAACCTTCACCGGTTAATCTGTAAATTTTGCCAAAAATATGATTTTCGCTTTAAAACAACGACAAGAAACTAGGAACAACAACCTTAAATAAGAGCGCGGTATTGTCGGCCTCCACTGACGACGGCCATGTTGTCAAAGTTGCCGCCGGTTTTGGCAAAGCTGCCGATCATATATTTTCCGTCTCAATCTGTTGGTTTGTTTTGGAAACTTTCACCTGAACCTGATTATCCACCCACAGAATTTTGCGGTTTTTCGTGGTTTATGCTTGTTTACTTTAAGCACTGAGCTGACTAACATTTCCGTAAACCTTCCTCCATCTTGGCATTTTTCTGCACAGCCTTCGACTTCAGGTCAAAAATGCGACCGGTGCAGAGCAGGGTTCTTCCACCTGAGCTACGACAACGAGGCGGGTTGTCTCCCCTGTTTTTGCATGGGGGTCACTAAGCAATGCACATCGGCCACTTATCAACGAAACAAGGTGCGTTTTGTGTCTTGGAACGCTTGGAATGTACTCCATCAACCTAAATCGTTTGCAAACGAATTTTGTGTTTGAATTGTTACGTTCGCAAAAAAAGACACGATTGGAAACCCGTTTTCTTTGACGTAGCCAGAAAAGCTACGTATCTTTCTTCAATGTCGCAGGTGTGATTGGTAATAGGGCTTAATATTATGTTTTGATTGATGACAACATTCCTACTGCATTGCGCAACAATCGCATGGACTAAGTTTCGTAATTGATTATAAACATATTTGTTTGCTGAAGTCTTTCTTTTCATCCAAGATGCTCTTGTTGCAGATTTCATCCGATTTCAGTCGCAACTACGGCGACTTCACGATCATTAACCGCCAAAGGACGAGCGAAACAAGCACTGGCCTGGAAGTTGTCAATAACGGCCAAGAACTCTCTCACCCCCGCATCGACACCCTACCCCGGGGCGTCGCTTATTACTGGAACCTTCCCGAACAGTATCTCGGTGACAAGGTACTTATTTAGAAACAATTATCTTGTTGCCTGAATATTTTACCGTTCGGAATCCTTCAACCGTGACCGTAACGCGCCACTGAGTTTCAGGTCCTCCAATTTTGCTTTCGTAGAAACGTGTCCTGGTGGAACTTATTTTGCGCTTTGAAGTTAGAAACTGATCGTTTTCAGGCAACGAAGTGCTTGCTGCCGAAGCCACTGCGGCATGCGTGCCAACCTATGGCCCACTGCACATTTCGTTGATGTCGATGAACTGTAATAGTGTAAATTCCAGCGCTATTCTTACCTCGCTCACTGCATTGCACAAAGCGCAGTGAAGCCATTCCTTGCAAAGCTGTTGATGTTTTACGAAATAGTTGAAAGATTTTCCCCACCTTGTCCAATCATCCATATATTCGAGTACGTCAATCGTTGTTGAGAAATACGACCGATTAATGTTTTCCATCCATCACAGATTGTATCGTACGGAGGCGACCTGCAATACACAATCACTTACACGACGTACGGCGCCGGTCTCCCCACAAACGACCCCGAGGTCATTCTGATCGGAAACGACTTCATGCTTTTTTCGAAAACGGAACCCTCCACAATCCCTCCAAACGTTCCCACTGTCAGATTGATCACGTTCCGCGAGGTACTTGAGAGAAAAATTCTTGCGTGAAGTTTATAAAAATATGGTTTGTCTTTGCTTGTAACCAATCCTTGTGTAGAATTCTGTCACGTGAAGGCTAAACAGATGTCTTTACTGCGTAACGTATTGCAGTTCAGCTGTCTTAACATTTGGTGGAGCCGCGTTTTTCAGTTTGTTTTTCATGCGCGAGTGAATATTGTTGATCGTGTTTCTGCTTCTTCATCGGAAAAGTTGAAAGCGTTTTGGAATGTATGTAAAATAATATCCTCTGTTCACGGATGGTCCGAAAGTGCAAGAACTGACCACCAGGAGTTGTAGTGATATTGTCAAAAAACTGTTTTTTTAACTTGTAAAACAAGTCTTACTGTCTTTCGTAGTACATTCGCCTCTGAAAACAGACTTGATATTTTTGTATAACGGAACTTTTTCATGAATTTGTTTCGACGCTTATTCTTCACTTGTCTACTTTCCTGATATGATCGGTTTCCTGGATCTGAGACAGAGGTAGTTCTGGTGCAGCAGTTTCATGAGTCAAAAGCCAGAAACCTGCTGTCAACAATACACTCAGGTCCATAAATGGGAACGTATTTGAATTGGCCTCATTAAACTTTTGTCCTTCGCTTTGTCCTTCTGTGCAAAATACTTATGAATATTTCTTGACAGGGCTATTGGAAGAAATCCGATGGACGGCCGGCCACTCGCGAACACCTCTTGATGGCACTTGCAGACGTAGAATACATCATGATCCGTGCAACGTATCCCACCACGACGCTGCGTACAAGTATTTCGGACGTTTCCATGGAAACGGCCAGCGAAAGCGTGCTCATGAGCGAACCTGCGTTGGAAGTCGAACAGTGCGTCTGTCCTGACGGCTACGAAGGCCTTTCTTGCGAGGTATGCCCGTTGTTGACCTTGACAACATACTTCAAAGACCGACTTGCTCAGCTGGGATGCTTTACGATGTTTGTTCACGATTTTGATCGCCTGGTCAACAAGGCGTCGTCGAATGGCGACCACAGCTCTTTATTGTTGGAATGCTTTTTTGCTTTCCAGGATTGCGCTCCAGGCTTCACTCGATCAGCGGGCGGAATCTACCTCGGTCTGTGTCATTCCTGCCAGTGCAACGGACACGCCGATTCGTGCGACTCGGAAACTGGCGTGTGCAAGGTGAGCTTGAACGGTTGTGAACTTGACATGCCTGGGTGCTGCAGAGTGTATGCGAAAGATTTCCTCGGTGACTGTTTTTGAGTTAGAGTTGTCTCTGAATTTTGATGCATGTAACAACGTATTTATTCCATAGCGTTCTGTGCAACAACCTGTCTTCATTAACTCTTCATTGACTTAACTCTTAGCTAAAATAAACCGCTTCAACGTGTTGTGACTGGTAACTGGTTGCCACAACAGGCAACATGTAATCGGCATTGAAATTGCGATTGTCGCGTGACACTTACCAAGGCCTAGGTTGTTCCTTTTTCACACGTTTTTCTTAAAACACAATTCGACGGAATTCTTTTCGATAGACTTTGTTATTCATCATAGGATTGCCGCGACCATACGGCTGGTGATCATTGCGGGGTCTGTGCTCCTGGCTACTTCGGCGACGCGACTCGAGGCTCAAGGAGAGACTGCAGGCCATGCGCTTGTCCAGGAACTGGTGACAACAGGTATAAACCGGTTCCTTGATATTTTCCTGCTGCTGTTTCATGCCTATGTTAATAAAAAATCGATTATTCCGTACTTTTTCAGAAAGTGCGTCGTCAACCCTTCGCTTGAAAACGAATTTTTTTAGTTTTTGTCGCCTGGAACTCCCAAAATGATTCACTTTATATTTCAGTTACAAGTCCCCGCGCAGTAAAGTGGCGCAATGAGGTTTTCTTGCTTCCTTAAGTTGTCAGTGGAAACTAATGCTCTGTGTACAAGCACTTTGCCCCAGCCGACTTTTATAATCGTCGGGAATGATTCTATTTAAATCAGCGAAGCGACATGAAATCCCCTTAGTCCAAGCTTTACCTTTATTAAGCTTCCTTTCTTCAGATGATGACCTCACCGCCTGTTGTGCGGATCGCTTGCAATCGCTTAATGATGGTTGGAGTCAACTGTTGATTTTAATTCGTGTATCGTGGTTCTTTTTGTCTTCAGTGCAATTATGATGCTTGGCACAAATAACACTTTTGACAGCAATGGTTGCGCTATGGCAAGCATGGGAAATTAAAATCGGTCGATTCCCATCTCTGACGTCTGCGGCTTGTGTTCGACAGTGAAGCGATTTTCCACAGTCTTGCTTACGTCACTGCCATACCTGACCGAAGCCTGCTTTAGTTTTTCAGATACCTGTGAATTCAATTCAGTTTCAAACATCCTCACCTGCACAGCATGCCGCGAAGGTTACACTGGCAGAAGGTGCGAAAACTGTGCTCGTGGATATGTCGGCACCCCCACTGTCCCAGGGGGTAGATGCGTCAGAGAAGGTGAGAATTTTCGAAACAGATAAAAAGGGGATTTACTTTGAAAAAGTGCTTGTCAAGCATTATTGTTCGACTACAGGTTTTTTAGTTAAAAACTGTTCCACCTTTTTGCCAAATCGATCGAAACGATCGACTTTGTGCTTTGTAATTACTCCGGGAATTTCGTATATGTTTCATGACTGGAAGTTCTGCAACCTGTGTTGTAGTTGAGCTTCAGTTCGATTTCACGTTTTGGTCACTAGTCCATCTGTTGAATGTAATTCTCATGGAACGACTGGACTTGTATAGCTAAAGAGTTTTTGTTTCTAGTCTGATATAAACGCAGTCACAGACGAGTGCTTTTACTTGCCGTGATCATGATTCTCTTTCTTTTAAATTCAATCTTTTTTACTTCAGTGTTTCTGGGTTTTGTCTGTGAGTGCAAAATTGCTACAACATGACTACGGCTGTCTTGACTCATCACGGCAAAGACCGGTAATTGGCCGCACTCAGAATAGCGTAAAAAGCCCAAGTATACAATGCGCTTTTTCCACTTTTATTGCAGCAAACAGGGTTTCTCGAGGTACTATCTCCCTAAAGAAATCACTCCACTAAAAATGCAATGCAGTGTTATCCTTAAAGGACCATATTGGCTTTGACTTTGTCCAATCATAACTTTCCAACCGGTAGAGCTAGGAGCTGTTCAAACCCCCTGAAGAAGCAGATAGTCTTCTAGGTTCGATTTCAAAAAATCCGGCAACTTTCGGGTTTGAAAGTTTTTTGGGGTGATGTCATGAGTGGGTGGGGGTCAAGGGGTTTTCGGATGGCGTCATCAGGGCCTGAGAAAAAATTACAAAGGACAATCTCTTTGCTTTTTTTTAAATAACTAGGCGAAAATCCGCATCTTTAGAGCCATCGATTGGCGTTTTAGCGTTTGCGGTTGACAAGTTATGGCCAAAAAGCGGCATGTAATTAATTCCCTAATGCAGGGGTGTGCAACCCGTAGCCCGCGGGCCAAAAGTGGCCGGGAAGATGAAGTTTTGTGGCCCGCGCAAAGGTCCAAATTTTAAAAGTGTATTGCCAATCTTCCGTGGGTGACCAGCGAGTTGTCTAACCGGCAGAGCTTGACACATGTAGCTGCTGCCCTCGGCCCAATCTGGTCATGTGCATTTGGCCCTGCGGTGTTGCATGATTGCACACCCCTGCCCTAATGAATCGCTAGGAGATTAGCTAATAAATGTGTGTTTTTTGGCAAATTGTCTTGATATCGTTGCAGGCGTTCCAGCACCCATCGCAGACACGGGCAGCATGCCGCAAGTCACCGTTGCTCCGAAACAACTGAACGCCCGGAAAGGAGAGACCGTCACGCTACGGTGAGCATCAGCTTCTAATGAAACCGACCAATCAAACGAGGATTTTGCAAACTTTTGTTTTTCCACCGAACAGATGCTCCGTCAGTTCCCGGTCTCGTGTCGCCATTGACTGGCGCCGATCCGGGGCCCGGCTGCCCAGCAAAGCGATCTTGTCGGACAAACGCCAAACACTCACTCTGCCAAACGTCGCTGTCTCCGACGTCGGAACCTACGAATGTCTCGTGAGGAACATCTACGGAATAGGAAGGGACTCTGCTGTGATATCTGTTGCAAGTACGTCTTGTTGCAACCTCTCCGGTGGTGTTGCGTTGATTGTGTGATTCACCACGAACGGGATGTGCGTGAAGAATAGCACCATACATATATGTGGCGCGAGCAAGCAATAGTAAGAGAGATTGCGACGTGGTAGCTCTACCGAAATTGACGTGTGAGCGATTGAACTTAATGACTAGCGTACGCGAAGAGAGATTGCAACGCATGATCTCTATTGTTTCTTGCTGCCACGGTGCGAAGCATTGCGCATATGCCGCTCGGGATTTCCAATCGCATCAGGCTCCTTGAAAAGTTAACGTCTCCCAAACCATCAGAAATCGTGACATTTTACAAGTCGAGACATGAACGCTTTGCGAACCAAGTGGCAGGCCGCCATTTTTGTTGGTCCTCCTCTTCAGCCGAGCACTCTTAGCAGTCTTGGTGACTCGTGCAAATCTTATGCTCACGTTTAACATGACTCTCCTTTGCGTTTGGCAACTAAACGACTTTATGCCGCTGTAAATTCGTAACTTACTGTTTCATCGCCCGTAGTTTGGTTTCACGTTACTGTTGAGGCGCTTTGGAAATGCGACTTGAACGATGGTTTGTTCCATTGTTTCGCCACGCTCGACCGAGTACGAAGGATGATTGGCTTTTGCAACCGTCGTCACTGAACCGTTTCATCGCAGGCGAACGACCGATGATTAAAGTGAGGATCGAAGAGCCTCGTCGAGTGACTGCTAAAGTTGGATCCGACGTCTCTTTCGTGTGCACTGGTTTGAGCAAGGTATGCGCCTTGTCCTCAGTATATCTTTTTCAGTGAATTTGCGTGAAAAAAAGGTGACTGATCGAAAGGAACGTTTTTATAAGTTTTCATCTTGCCTTGAAAACAACTCACGCGAAGTATGAACAATGCTCCCTGCAAAAATTTTGTGCAGTTTTTCAACTTAGTGTGGTGTTTGCACTAAGACCAAGGAAGTCATATGGTGTGCAGCTTGGAGGTTTCCTTCCTTATGACCAGAGGTGTATTGCCAAAAAGAAGCGGTCTCTGTAGGGTTTCGAACCCACGACCGTTAAATTCAGTTCGGCAGTGTCAAAAGAAAGAAGAAAACGCACCTTCGGAAAAAATGCCATTCTAGTCAAAATAGCGGAGGGTTTTTCTCTGTTGAAAAATTTCTCGAAAAATGACAGCGAAAGCGCTGCAGGTTCGGTTTCGCAATAAATAACTAAAAGAACAACATTACCCTTTCACAAAATTATGGGGGGCAACTTTTCCCTCCTTCGTTCTTCTTGACCGCGACACTATGGTTGTACTGCTCTGCAATACTTGGACAGCAGCAAGATTTCACTCCGTCTAAATTTCAACACCCTGTTCGCAGATGCCAGCGTACATCATAACCTGGATGAAGAAAGGAGGTCGCTTGCCTCTTCAGCGTGCCACAGACTTCGATGGCATCCTCCACATCAACAACCTTCAGAGATCTGACTCGGGCACTTACGTTTGCACCGGTTCCAACATGTACAGCATTGATCGACAGTCTGCCTCACTGCTGGTCGTCGAAGGTTAGTGTCACGCTCCAGTGAACGTCATTCGTCCTTGACACGAACTTTTCACAAGACCGACAGAGAATCTCTGAGCCTTGTCGCTTGCAGATGTTTTATGTGGCATTTTGTGAATTTTAACACAGAATCAACGAACCATTAACCGCATTTTTCGATTGCGCCCGAACAGAAACGNTCGGAGAGATCCATTTGCGAGAAATGGTAGTGCGACATCGCATCTTCGTTTTCAAATGTTATTCCACGCTATGTTCCTTTGCTTAAGTACTTCGATCCTTTCAATAATAAGTTTTATTTTTTCTCGCCACTTGTAACTGTATTTTCGTGAGCTGGCTGCCACTGTACAAGCACTTTTACCCGGGCTTTCAAACCATTATCAAGACTCATTCACGTCTACTTTACTTTTAGCGCCATTTGCTTCATTATTCCGTCACAAGTAAGACATTCATAGCGTGCTGTTGCCTGTAACACAGACAGCAGCTGCAAAATCAAAAAATTGGGTTAAAGTTCCTTGTTACGCAAACGCTGGGTATTTTTATCTGTGTTACAACCGCAGGATTTACGTCCATTGGAAACCAATCTTTTTCTTACTTCTATGGGAGAGGCAGTTGCTCTGAAAAGTGCTTGCCGTATTTTTAATGCCAGCCATGTCTTGTTTCATCAAAGCCAAGTTTTTGTGATTTGCTTTCCTTTTTTGCCAGCATGTGGCTTTTTTCCTGCACGTCTAGATTTCTATTGTCGAGGCAGCATAATTTTTAGCTTCACTCTCCCTGCATGTTCTACTTTGCCTGCTTGCTTGTTGTTCTCGTCCAATTGCATGCGCGGACTGCATCACGTGATTGCGATGACTGAACGCGGCCCAATCAGCTTGGGTTTTAAGACCGGTGCGACCGTGGGGCAAGCTAAACTGCAAGCGCGCATCAAGGAAGCAGAGGGTGGTTTATTGTGTGAAGGAGGAGGTTAGCGTCAGGTTAAAAAGATCAAGGTGAACCTACGGAGAAAAAAATACTTTTTTCGCGACCGTTTGGCGAATGTTACTTACGTTTCCACGCGACGGATCTGTTGCTACTGTTAAAAGGGGTCCGAACCAGGTAAGGAACGTGAAAATCGCTCTTGTCTTGCTGTGGAGTTGGCTGTGCCCTGTATCAGGCAAACACACATATTGTGCAAGATGGATATAGCATGAGTGAAGATTTCCGGTTATCCGGTGAAGTTACGAAGACGACGAGGAATTAGAGCAGTGTAAACAGAATTTTGAGAGTAAGTGTGCTGAGAGCATATCGCTTCAAATGCGACGCTAAGAGTAAAAGGACTCAGTAGATCAGGTTGTGAAAGCTGAAATACGATACGGATTGCCTACACCTTCTGTGAAGAAAACCATAATAGTCTTCTGTCTCTCGAGGAATTTTCGTGGAGTTGGGTTAAAACTTGCGCAGTGATGAAAACGTAACCAAAATCTTTTCTCACCTGATCGTGCAGCCTGAAGTAGAGTGCTTTAGTTTTTTACTTCAGCTTCGGTGACCTTTTGTTAAATTCCCGCTCAGCATATGCTTACCGGGCCATGGCGGCTGCTGATTTATCCTGAGGCAATTAACAAATATGCTGTGGAAGCTGCTGCTGTTGCTGCTGCTGTTATTATTGCGGTGAGACAGTGGACTCGCAACTAATCGTTCTGGCGGGAGCAGAGGTCATCAACTTTACTTGCGCTAATTTGCCACTTGCTTGCAAACTCCGCTTCCAGCTGTTTTCGCAAGATTCATTGTACGCTTATTTTGGTGGATCCTGCATAAGGGCAGCTACCATCGTGGCTGCATTCAAACGCCGTGTTGCAAAAAAAGCTAACAACGCTTTTGGACTTATTGGGCCTTCTCTGATTGCCTTTGAACGCCTTAGACCGAATTTTCAACAATGGAAAGGCAGTGTCTTACTTCAAAGTGTGGTGCTATTGTTTTTCTAATTGTACAATGCAATAAACTAGATCGACTGCTTCATGTTCAAGATTGCGAATAAAGAGTTTGACGTACTGTTCGTACCAAGCTTTCGCCAAAGTGAGCTGACCAGCTTCCCAGCTGTACGCAATCACGCAGTAGCTTTAATTTGCAATGTAGATGGGTTAGTTTTGAAAATTTATCCGAGATCATGCATTTGTAGGTAGCTTTTTTCGGTTAATCATTACTTCAAGATTTTTCGAGTAATTTTTCAAAGCGCCACGNACACAAACAATTATTGCAACATAATCGGTGGCATCACGATGTTCTGATTGTTTCAAAAAGCGGTTTTACTAATGCTTGCTTGTCGGTGAACTGAGCTGAGCGGTGCTTTTCGTGGAATGACTTGCTGTTAGTCTGCAAGTTGACCACATGCCACGGCCCATGCTTGTGCAGAAGGTCTATCGGGAAACACCCTCTGCATTAACGCAAAAGATTTTAATAAAATAGTGTAACATCAAAGAGTCCGTGCCTTTTTCCGAACGTTTGTGGCAAAAGAGTGTTAAGTTGCTAACTTCTTCGCATTTCATAAAGTTGTTTGTTTGTTTTGTCCTCACGCTGTACCTTTCAAAGCAATTTTTTCCACATAGCAGGAAAGACTTTCGCCAATTCAAATCGCAAGTTTGACCATTTTACTAGGGCTTGGTTAAGCATTCCTTTTCATTCTAACATTTGTGGAGAACTGCGAACACGTTTTTTTTCCCTTCACTACTGCGTGTAATGTTTTGGGAACAATGTGCAAAATGCATTTTTCCTTTTCAGCATCTAATGCTATACTGTCTAACGCGCCCTTCTGTAAAAAAACGCTTCCTAACTTAATGAGCTGTTTGTGTGCGCGACTAAAAATTTCGTGCCAAAATTTTTGTTGTTTTCTCACATCTTTTTCCACCCATTAACTCGTCTGTTTGTGGTGATATCTGCTACTGTGTTGTTCTAACCCACTCTCTTGCGTCCGAAAACTGAAAATGTGCAGTGCAACAGCTGCGAGCAACTCCATTCGACAGTTGAAGATTGCTTCATTGCGATATCGAAAGCTACTTAAAACTGTCGTGATGCAGCGATGCATATTTGAGATGAGAGTAAAAACTACTCTGCTTCACGCGTGCAGTTGATTGTAAATACTTTTCTGTTTGTTGCAAATCAATATCTCCACAAATATCTCATTTCCACACATTTCTCGACAATATCTCATTTCCACTCATTTCGCATGACCGAACGTTGAGTACGACTTCGATGTTGACGATCATTTTTCGGCGTATGATGGTAATTTGCTTATTTAATGATAATGTAAAATCGTGCGTATGTTCGCTTCTCCGCCGGCGAAGTGCGCGGAAAACGCTGACTGGACTTATTTTGTCTTCATCATTCATAAGTGGAAGTGCATTACGTTTCCACGTGTGTCTATACGCGAAGTCTATTTTTAGCGTCGTTACATCATAGCCAGTCTGGCAAAGCACACTGCAGTTGTGCGAAAGACAAGCAATCCGCACACACGTCTTTTTCTTTGTTCAACGCATCAAAAATGATTTGAGACGCTGAGCGCTCCACACGCTGGTACGCCCGCCCTTCATTGTGCTTGCGAAGTTTTTCCTTTATTTTTGGATGTGTTCAGTAATATGGTTCTGTTGCCTAGCATCACTTCGATTGTTTGTTCTTTGCCTCTGAGACAAGATCATTTTATTCGTTGTCGCCGATTCGTCGCGTGAAGTTAGTCCATGATTGATAAGCACTTGTTGAAATGAATTGCCGAAAAATAAAGATGATTACCCTGACTTCTGTTTTGTCTTTTGTCTGTAATGGTTTTCAAGCTTTGCAAGGTTATGACGCGAGATGACCCGGAAAGGTTGCCAAGGACAGAAGGAGCAGTTTAGCTTGCCCCTCTGGTTCAATGCTGTGACAAAAAAGCCCTGAGTCGCACGAACCCTCACGGAGACTGTGCTTGTTATGTTAGTGTATTTCACGTGTTATGTTAGTGTATTTCACGTGTTATGTTAGTGTATTTCACGTGTTATGTTAGTGTATTCCAGGTATCAACTTAAAAACGCGGTTTATGTTCGTTTTTTTCCGATTCCAAAACAGACGAGTGCATAAAACCTATCCCGTTCTTTTTTTTCTTGAAACCAAAATCTTCACACAAGTTACAAAACTTCATTAAAAGTGAAACCAAGACCAAGCCAAAAAGACATATTCCGTGGCTGCTATAAAGGGCTGAGTTCCAGCCGTCTTGAATGCGCAAATGTTTTGTGTTTTCATCACAAAAATTTACCGATCAGCTGCGTAAAAGTCATCAAACACATTTTTGGCAAACTTATTTCTGACAATAACAATGATTCCAAACTGGCCGTGAGGCTGTTTAGTTTATGCCTCGTGGTTAATTAAAAACATTCTGTATAGAAACGGAATAGTTAGTCAAACTTTTATGACTTTGTTTTAAGGTTTTCGTTAGTTGATAAGTTTTTATTACGTCCTAATTTTCTAAAACTTAATGCAAACAATTGTTTATTACCAGTTTCACCAACTCATATACTGTATTTGCTGTTTGACCAACTCAGTTCTTTGTAGTGTGGCCGCAACATATTTTTATTCAGCTGATTTCGCATCAGCCATAGTTAAGTTGCGACTTTTAAGATACCAATGCAACATTCGTAAAAAGAAAATCACAACGCGGATCGCTTAGAAATACCTGAAATGGACGCTTAGGTTTTACCACACTGCACGTAGTTGGCAGCACGCGCTTTATTAGCGTCATTTTAATGATTTCGGAAGGTGAATTCTGTAGACTGCACGCATTGTCGGCCAGTGCGTGTGAGTTTCATTCGCAGGCTTTTGGCATTGGTTTGATAAACACCTCAACACCATTGACAGCGAATGTTAACTATGACAGAAAATTAGTGTTTTGACCTGTTGTTTGACCTCACTGTTTTCTGTCCAACCACGTGNAACGTTGCCATCAAGTGAAACATCTAAAAATCCCAGAAGAAANGTTTTAAGCTCAAAAACATGTCCGGTCGGTTTAACTTTACGTCTCCCCATACGTCAAATGTGAAGAACAGTAGACAGGTTGGGTCTGTTATGTAGGTTGAGATAAACAGCGCCTTCGGCACCCAGAAAATCTTTTGTCCATCGTTTTAACCTGTCCTGTGGAGAAGTGGCGAGTTGACAGCACCATTCCGACACCAGGACTGATATTTTTGGTCTGTCAGTGCGGTGTTAAAATAACCAATCACAGGTCAGGTGAAAGTAAGTTGTGCATAACATGCTTCAAAAAGCGGTTGGATGTACTGTGCGTTTGTAAATATATAATTTTTTCCTGGCACCTTGTGATTTAAGACAAACTCGTCTGATATTGCAAGCTGAAACCTATGGTTGCGTAGGACTGCGCGGCCACACGTTCAGCGGTGTGAGTTTTCCCCTCGTTGAAAAGTTTGAAAATGAGAAATGCACAGAGTTCCATAAGTGCGACAAACAAAGATTGCGGGATGTCCTGAGCTGTAGCTGTTTCCAGTTTATGAATTGACTTGTTTTCTGGTTTGATTAGAATGACCCCAGTTATATTTTTCAGGCCGTTTAAACTTCAATCACAGTAAAAATTCTGCTCGAACGAAACCCACCGATAGAAAGCGGTTAAAAAATTCTGTGAACGAAACAGGCAACGAAAGCTATTGACCGTCCCAAGTGACCCACTTTGCCAAAGATGTAGCGAGCAATTTAATCGCTAGTACTTGCAGTTTTTTGTAAATTGTTCTATAGGTTGTTCCCAGTTGTCAGCACTTCCACGAGGGTCACTGGGAGGGAAGGCTTAAACGTCCTTTCTCGCTTTTTTACACAGGTACAAATGTTTGCTTTCAAATCGGTAATACCGAACAACAGTTGATGTTGCATCTGTAGGAAACCTCGGAGAATTCCGAAGCTGAAAATAAGGCAAAAGGGCGTAATTATAGTATTTGAATTGAAGACATATACGTAATGCACAATATAGACATAGTTATTGTACACATTGCAAAGGAACGGAGGGTTTGTAGAAAGCCACTACTTTGTCCAGTTGTGGTATGGCGATCATTGTGAACGATCCCTTGGGTGTTTATCGCAGTTCTTAAACGTTTTTGATTTGCAATAAACCTCTTAACTCTGTTTATTTTACTTATTTTAATTCAATGTGGCGATGGCACTTTATGGTTCGCCTTTGAAAGAGAAAGGTAAACTTATCGAAAAGGAATACTGCAGCCAAGCTGAAACAATATGCCAACACAGTCGTAACTTTTCGTCAAGTTAAAAGCGACTTACAAACGACATTTTCTTACCTTTCTTACCGAACATTTTTCAATAAGAATATGTTGAATAAACGGATGTACGGCTTAAACAAGTTGTTCTTAACCTTTTTTCATAATTTACCCTTTCATCAAACAAGATTACCAGATTTACCCCCAGTACACTCAATGGTGCTCAGCGAAAGTGCAACATCGTGTTACACTGTGAGAGCTTCACATTGCTAAATGCAGGAAAATTGAAAGCAAACCTTTTGGGTTAACCACTACAGTAAATGACTCCAGTGCAAAAACTGACTAGAAATCGCACGTAGTGTTTTGATTGGGTAGCGCTATTCGACGACACCTCTTTTTATGGTCTTTATTCAACAAGCGGTGTGTTCATTGCACACATACACTCTCACTACTACAGGGCAGTTTTTCAAGTGCTTTTTAAAATTTTGCGTTGCTGTGTTGTGGTGATTCCCATAATTTGAGCAAAATTGTTTCCTGTTAGGGTCAAGCATAAATCTCTATTTGAATGTCATGATTGTTTTATTATTCTTACTTACCCACACACTACTGTAGTTGGCGCACAAAACAATTCGTTACACAGTTAGCATGCAGCTTATATGTTAGATTATTTCAGTTGCTACCATACACTGTTTCGTTACTCTAGCCACAGTGTAATGTAAATATGTCCATTAAGAATACGATGTTTAATATTTCAAACCAGTGGCTGTCCTAGGGGGAGAATGTGTGCAGTTGCTTTCCCAAAAACGAACGTTGCCCCTTTTGAGCAATTGCGACCTCAATAAACAATATTACTTCTTCCTTTTTTGGTCGTGTATAATGAATATATAAAGGCAAAGACAACAATTCTAGGAATAGTAAAAGTTCCATATATCAAAATTGGATGCCGTTCTCAAATATCAACGCAACTGATGCATTGATTTTCAAACAAAAAAAGAAATTCGCACCCGAAACACCATTCCTGAAAGAAATTTGCTCCTGTTAGAGGGAGAAGGTGAAAAGAAAGAAACAGAGTGCGTTCGCCGTCGGGTGGCAACGATCAGTTTTCAGACTATTTTGCCGTCACAACTACTGTAAATGTAAGGCGTATCCCGCTGTAACCTTTATATAGCGTATCCCGCTATATAAAGATTCTATTTGAATAAGGACTGATGATGCGTTGGAAAACGCGAAACTAGTTTCCCCGTCAATAAACTGTGACTGATTTACTTGCCGCCATCTTT
>JGI24159J19872_10000464_pt1 | contig 35866 bp, 11 predicted proteins | sample Ectturendosymbi4_FD_19872 | JGI IMG/M metagenome (IMG submission 19872) | reverse complement strand
GTCTCGTAAAAGCATTATACTAAAACTTGCTTCCAGAATGCACAAAAATGCGTATTTTTAGGTGTAATTTTGCAAAATTTTCCCGGGGGCATGCCCCGGACCCCCCTAGAGTGGTCGTGCCTTCGGCATTTCCCCAAAGCTGATTTGTGACGTCACATGATTGTGACGAAACTTTGCCCCTCCCTCGGAAATTTTCTACGTACGCCACTGCTCAAAAACCTCACTTAACGTTTTGTCTCTAGAGGAAGAATAGTTTTAAAGTAGATAGAAGGGCTGTTAGAAGCAGCCATTAATCCTGAGGCAGTTTTAACAAGAAGCATAAACTCGTGGCGTTGTTTCTGCAGCTATTTGTTGTAAACGATTAGAGTTAGTGTTAAGCCTCGAAACTCTCCCTTCTTTGCTGTTGAAGCTGTTTTTAAACTTTTGAGTCCTCTTAAGATAATTCACTTATTTATTTCCGGCAGCTAAAGAACACACAGGCTTAAAAGTTTTCAACCACCGCACAAGAAATGATGATTCCGTTCAAATAGAAAAAAATACACGATGTAGAACGTAAACGTACATAAATACCTCTATGAAACTGTGTACAGCCAAACAGCAAAGAGAGATCTCTCAGTTAAAGCTAAAGTCAGAACACGATATTAATCAGGCATATCGTCAGGTGAAACATCTAAAGAGCACTACTGCAAGTTAAACAATGCATATATTTAATGCAATATAGCTGAGACAATTTCGAAAACAATTTATAATAAGGACTGGTGATTTTTACTGTTCAAAAAGGGAAAACAAGTTTCTAAGAAGTTGTCACTATGTGGAAAATGCACATATGATTTGAAGAAAACTCTTAGTCTTGCGCTAAAATCGCTTTAAGCCACTTCATGCTAAAGAGGTGTACATGCAGTTATGATAGTGGATATCATGATTTTATAGAAAATATAATATATTCACTCTTCCATGGCTAAACGCAAAATGCAGTGGTTCATATTTTGATGGACGCACACAGTGCAAACTCTATCTTCCTAACTGCTAACGTTACTAAGCGCATTTTACCTATCACTCTGTCTGCTACAATCATCCCACAACAACATTCCTTGCATTCCGCAAGTAAGAAAAATAAATAAATTAACAGTAATTATGTTGCTTGTGACACAAAATTTTGACCCACAGTCTTTCTCTGAAAACTCACAATTCGGATAATGTCTGTTGGGTTTTAAAGTGAGCTCTGGTTTTCTGAACAGTTTTCGCAGTTGCTGACGTGGTCACGTGACATCGCACTTGGCATGAATTATTTGCATGAGGAAGCGCCAGTGACAGTGATCCACAGAGACTTGAAATCAAAAAATGGTAAGCTTGCGGCTTCGTTCATCCCGTCGTTTCAACGCAACTTCAGATCTTTCAGAGTTGTGTAATGCTTGTTTATCTGATGCGTTCTCCTATTGGTCAATCATTGTGTCGCATTTGTATGGTGATGCTTGCATGGGAAAGACGAAAAAAGTGCTTTTTCAGATACATTTTCGTAAACATTTTTGTGATATATCGAAGTGTGATTGTATGGCCTTCACAATGTTTACAAGATAAGTTTGAAATTGGGTATTTAAAATTAAAACCTTTCCTTTGCGTTTGTAGACGTTCATTTATAGAACAGAGGTCTCCAAGCGTTTTTGTCAGAGCGCCACATGAGCCATTGCACAACAGTTAGAGGGTCGGACATCTTTTGTAATGTCATCGTTTCGGGATAATTTACCTTCTACCAAATCAACAATCTTTGGTAGATATACCATTTTTTCATTATTGACAAAATGGCTTCGCGCTCCGTAGTTTGGAGACCCTGATTTAGAAGACGTTTTTTAAGATTTTGATTGCAGAGAAGTTTCAATGATCAACCTTTTTTGTATAAGCAATTTGTTGTTGCGTAATTATGGAATGTGTGCAAAATTACGCGCTATAGGCTGACACTTATCGATTCATTTTGGCAACTGGAAAAAAGTTCTTGCATTCGAAATCTAACTTTCACTCATTTTGCAGTTGTCATCTGCAAAGATTTCATCTTGAAGGTACAGTATGTTATAATTGATTTCTACTTGGCTTGTCATTAGTTCACGAAATACCAATATATTTTAACTTGGCGCGTAGTGAGTTTAAGAAACGCAAACATAATAGGGGTACAAGTAACCTATTGTTTTTGTGTCACCTTGAAATCGAAGTGTATACCATCACTGTTGAAATGAAAGCGAATGCATGTATTTATTTAGATGTGGTTGATTCTGCACGTCAATAAAGTTAACTGTGAATAGGGCGATATTTTTAACACAGCGTTTTTGTTTCTCAAAGTGCGTCAGTTGGCCGCCCAAAGTGTGTTTCGTGTTTTAACGTACATGCTGTAGTTTAGGTGAAGGTGCCCAGCAACCGTAGACCTATTAGGACCTTACATCTGAAAAAATCAAAATGGCTAATGTACAAAAAAGAGTGGATTACCTTCGCAAGACCTAATTTTTTCAACACCGGGGATTTTATCCAGGGCTACATATTAAATGAAATCACCGCATTGCTTAAAGCAAAAAGTGAGATGATTCGATTAAACATGTGACCTGGCATTTCCTACAAAAAACTTTGCTTGCTAGACAACGCTGGTGTTTCATTTGATTTTTTAAAGTCGTCTATGTGCAAAATTAATACATTCGATTTTAAATTCATGTGAACAAGAGCTGATCCTATTTGAAGAGCTGATCCATACTCAGTAGACCCTTTATATACTCTGATAAGATCATAGTTTCTGATTGTTGGCTGTGACAGGATTTCTTGCAATAGGTGCTCATTCGATTTTAATTACTATTTGTGAGAACGAAATTACTGGAATCAACTTTCCCAACTTTCAGATTTGCGATTTCGGAGCAAGCCGCTTTTTTGACGAGACTGTCGTCATGACAATTACGGGCACGTATCCTTGGATGGCGCCTGAGCTGATTCAAGGTCTGCCAACGTCCGAACTATGCGACGTCTATTCGTTTGGAGTGGTAAGTGACGTCACGGAAACGTTGGTCTGCCTCGCATCCACGCATGTACGGAAACAGAATAGAACCGTTCTGTACTTCTCTCGGTGCCAGAAAAAAGTTTTGAGTGCATTGAATATTCAGCCATTCACAACAAAATTTCATTTTTCTGTTGAAATGTTTGGGAGGAAACAGCCCCAGAAGATTGGAACTTATTCAGATTTTTTCATTACCTTTATACGCGCTGAAAACTAAGACAAGTTTGAATACTAGACCCATGAATTGGATTACGCTTTGGAAAATAGAAAGCTTTGTTAAAACACCAAATACGTTGATTCATTGCTTACATGGAGCAATTGCCCTTCTACTCAACGGAATTCCACCACCTCGACGACTCAACGAATGAAAAAGAGCGTAAAGACCTTTTGAAACTTTTTGTGCGATTACAACACATCTATTAAACTTTCGTTAAAATTGATTAAAAACATTTAGATATTTATTACCCACGAAATCCGATTTTACGGAAGTATTTTCATTGATGGTGATCAGCAAACTGTGGGACATTTTGACCTTTTAAGCTTCCGCCGTGACCTTTACAGCGTAAAAATAGACTCAGATGGCTGCTGCAACGAGCTCTGCAAAAGCGGCTCCTTAATTTGAAACGGTAATGGGTTTGAGTGTTTTAACCAGCTGAGAAGATCCCTTGCACAGCTGATGGCTCCACTTACCAAGACAGATTTTTAATCCGCATGTTATAAGCAAGAGACTGGATGTAGCTTGCAATGGATGCAGCGTTTATGAAACCCAAGTAACTTCAGAATGCCTCTTACTATAAAACATCAGGTTTAGACTTACTAACATATTATGATGGAATGTTCTAATTTTGCTTCTACTGTACTACAAAACTTGAGGTAATTTTGGAGATACACTAGTTAATGAGAATTCATCAGTATTAGTGTATTTCAAACTAAAAAATTCCTTTTAATCTCTTGACAAGGGCTTCTAATAAACACTTTCACCCTGCTGCAGAAACACCGCAGGATGCAGAGATAAGAGATTCTTACCGGATTTTACAAATGAAGGCAAATTTCCACTGAAAGTCTAGGCTTCAACAAACAATATTAAGGCTTTTTATTTGCTGGCTGTGGAAGTCATTTTCAAAACGTATAAAATGCTTGTATAACCGTATGCTCTTTGCGAATTTTTTGAAATATTTGTTGAACAAACATGACCTTTCTTCCAATATTGTCAGTTTGCTGTTTTTTGTGTTCAGGTTTTCTTACCATCAATCACAAATAAAGTAAGGCATTTTTAACAGACCTCAAGCACTACTTGCTCTGTAACGAGAATCGTTTTCATATAAACACCAATCAGTGACATTCACGCCAGAACGTACAATTCAGTTATGAAAAAGCTCCTAATACATCTTGGTAGTAAGTTGTGACCACGGCTTGCAAAAGCTAATCTGCAGATCACGTGGTTTGCAGGTCCTTTGGGAAATGCTGACTCGCGAGGTGCCTTTCAAAGGTCTTCAAGGTTTTCAAGTCGCCTGGGTTGTTGTAGAAAACGAAGAAAGGCCGCTTATACCGTCATCTTGTCCCCAGAGGTACGTAATTCACCGTGTTGCTTCCTTTGTTGCTATTTTATGGGAGTTAATCAATTTCTGGTTTAAGAACTTAAAGAATATTAAATGTGTTGGATCTGTACTGTTGGTCACTTTTAAATTAGTTTTGTTGAAAATATAATTATCGTCGAGAAACATCGATGATTACATCAAAATATTAGAGACCTTAATAAATTGCTTCAGAATACAGGATGGAGTTTTTGTTTGAAGGATGAATCAAAACAGCTGTAAAACTTAGTGGCAAGTTACTGATCTAAAGTGTCTTTACACTTTTTGCAAAATAACATCATCATTCTTGAATACTCCTTACTGAAGAGCACAATTACTGGTAAAACATTCATTCAGCACGATACATGTCAAAAGGCTACTTTAAATTCCAATAAATCTGGTGCAAAACGATTGGACGTTTGAAAAACGTTGAAAATCTGTTGGACTTTACTTTCTCGAAGTATTGGAAACAAATGCCAATTGCTTTTAATATCGTTGGCATCTTCAAAATTTCATTCAACTACATTAATGTCAAATCTCTAGAGTTATCAGGGGCCAAGGCTTTTAAACCTTTGCAAAGTAAGACATAAAATGCAGGTCATTTTAGATCTAAACCATTGTGACTATGCATGATATCAGCAGGCCGATAAAATTAAAGATGACTTTGGGCGTTTGGTTCCAAGTCAAAGATATAGAAGCGCTTGTTAAATAGAAGTCAAGAACATTAGCTTTATAAGAGTTGAATTGACATTAGAATTAACCGTGCAAGCATTGTGGGTGGTCCTTCTGAGTGACACTATTAACACAATTTAGCTCCGCTTTCATCTTTAGCTGGTCTTTACCTTGATCTTTCATCGTGCTGCTCTGAAAGACACGTGACGCGATGAGTAAACGTGAAACTGATCGCAGTAGTTGTGATGTTAAACCTGCATAGATTTAAGGTGATGATGTGCTATCCTCCCTGGGTCACCAGCAAATCCATCGTGCTGACAAATCATCACCTTCAATTAATCGCGCCTCACTGGTATGATTCGTCACGGTTTCTGCGCCACAATCTGTCTATGCATAGTATACGTCCCTTATTCAGATGAGCTGGCCTGATTTATTCAACGTCAGCGCATGCGCCAGCTTAGCTGATATTAGTCACTTTGCAGTAAAACATTGGTCAAAACACAAGGTTCCTGCAAGCATATTGAATGTAACTGCCTGTTTTTGTGCGAGCGTGCGATGCGTTGAGCGCTCTTGCAAGTGCCATATTTGCTTGCTGATGCTGGAGAGGCATTTTGCTCTCAGTCAGTTGTTTCGTTGCTGTTTTCAGTGCAGAGCTAGATTTTCTAATAAGAGCTATTCTGGTTCCGGTTTGACAAATGCGTATAATAACAAAAAGTCGAGCTTAGATTGATCCTAAAATCAAATGCAATTATTTTTTACCCGCTGCATAGAGTTTGGTACTGGATGCTTGGTTATCCAGTCCGAGATGTAGTGACATCGCGAAAGGTTTGAGTAAACTTGTTTCTTTGGAAACTTGTAGGAAGTATCTACTACCATTGACAGGAAAAATATGATTTACTGCTTTCTTCTTCGTTTTGTTTTGCTTTGCAAAGTAATATCAGGAAAAAAGGTGGTCGCCTCCGAAACTGAAAGAATTTCATCATAAAGATTTCATCACTTGCTGAGTATAGTGTCTGCATATTCTACAGAAATTTCGAATATATTTTGCAAATTTCCACACTATCATCTTTCTGAAACTTTTTTGGCACCAGCGCAACATTTTCGTCACACCCTACGCGACGGAACTGTTGGCATTTACAGTCATTTGTTGAAACGGTAATAAAGTTACTCTCCTGCATCACAACACCGCAAGTTTATAGTTGCCTGTACAACAGACAATTCAAAGTCGATGCAACTTTCTACTTTTACACCGGCTTAGTTCTCCTTGTGTGTACGTAAATAGCTCACCAGCAGCTCCTAAATCTTGAACCTATGTAGATTAAGAAGCAAGAGGAAAATTTTGGCAACCACACACAAGCCACAAACAAAGCTGGTGAAGTACAAAACACTGAAAAAATCGCAAAATTACATCTGCAGTTACAGTAGCCTCATCTCTTACCATCATACGGAAGTGCTACGTAATGAGCAAAAACAGACTTATGAAAGCATCAGAGAGAAAATAAAATATGTCAAGAAGGCAGACATCACCAAACAAATTAACACACGTTGTTTTTAATCAAACCATCACATTACGTACAACACAAAAACTAATAACTTGAACGAAGCCATATTGGGCTATTCAAAATTAGCTGTTTTCATCTTCAGAAAGATTCAGTGCCATTGAACAATTGTTTTCGAAGCATGTAGCATACATAGCTTCATTCAAATCACGGGGTTTTGCGATGTTGCTTCTTATACCGTATTGGCAGACTTCTTCTAGTTGCTCTGTTCGAAAGCATTCCGTTTCTTGGCGAAATCGGTGACGTGGCATTAACTACAATTGCAGCGCGAGGTCACGAAAAGCGTTGCGAAGCAAGTCCTCAGTTGCGCGCTAATATAATTCGCCATCAATCGTAACAGCAAACTTACAAAGCAGCGTAACTTGTGTCGAGAGAAAAGATGGTCACGGGCCGAGTTGGCCCTCTCTGGACTACTGCACGCTTCACGCATTTGTGGCCGAAAGCTTTCAAAGGAACACTTGCACAAAGTGCACGCGCGAGCAGGTGTGACGGTCTCTTTGATCCAGCGCGATGCTCAGCGCACAAAGGGATTTAGCTCCAGGCAATACTTTCTTTCAAGAATGCGTGGCAAAGCACCTGAGCAATAAATGTTCGCACCTACTTCAGTTTGCTGCAACGATTAAATGCGGAGATCTTACCCAAGTGCAAATTCTTATCATCAACAAATCAAAATATTAAAATTCCTACCTGTGCTGTTTAAACCATACACGAGAAAATCCTCTCACTCTTTTTGAAAAAAATACCGCAAGATTAGATTTGAGACGAGAAAAGATTACAGGTGTAAAGATATTTTCATGCTTCATGTTTAGCATGTTGAAGACCGCTGGGTTTCAATCGGATGCTTGTTATGAACATGCTTATTTTCCAGTGTTTTGCGCTTTTCAAAATACCATATGTTTGAGTCAACTACACTTTTCAAACTATTTTCCGACGCTCGATCCAATGCAGCAGACGAGTTTCAAATACCTTTCCATCTGCGCAAATGTTTATGTTAGATTTCTGACCTCTTACACAAACCTCTTACAAAGTTTTCGTTAAAGGCCTTTTGACTTTGAAAGACACCAGGTGCAACGCAACGTTCACAGGAGTGGCGAGACGCCAGCAAAACCCAAAATAACAACCACCCTCTTGTGTCAAACGCACACCTTAGCTGTGGCTATCGTGGAGTTAATGGTGTTATTGCTCTTCAGAGAACATGGTAAAAAGCCAAACAACCATTATCGCAAACCGCATTCATTTCCTCAAATATCGAAGCACAACTGCCCGGCTAGTCTCGTAGCGAAACCTGCACAGGCAATATGACTCATCGCTGAAGGCTTGCCCTTGGCGAAACGAATATTGTTAATACTGTATACCGGGACTTCTTTCTGATGTGCTTTCTTATAGCATCAGTATTTTCTGATTTTCTTGCATCCCCCCTATTAACATTAGTACAGTGTCTGTAAGAAAATGTTTTCTTCGTATTTACTATAGAGAAAAATACCTCTTTGGCAGAAAACCGTTACGTAATAATTGCTTCCATTTTTCTGAACTGCAATTTCATACGTCTGTTTAAAGGTATCATACGTCTGTTTAAAGGTATTAGTCCTAATAAAAAAGGCAAATATTGTTTGCAAATTAGATTTATCGCAAAGGTAGGTTTTGGACTTTCCTTGCATACATTATTTTTGTCAATTCGAAGAAACAGGCACACATTTTTCCAAGAAACAGGTTATCTTGTTCCACTTATTTCTGTCAAATTAAATATCGAACGAAAAATGAAAAATGCGCACAAGGAAAAAGGTTCCTGCTCCATTGCTTTTTTCTTTGTGTCACCAGCTATCGCAATTCACAGCAAACCTCGGATCTGACCGGAGTGTTGCCGACAAAATTGCAAAGCAGGTTTCCTCCCGCTGGTGGACCATAATTTGGTCTTTCCTCGATAAGCCCGACAAACACTGCTAAGCAGCAGTGCGATAAACTTGCACTGGCTGTTGTTCGTAGGCTTAATCTACATTTCCGTCGCCAGGAAGGCAATAGCTACCTCCTCTTGCTATAACCTGTCATCTGCGGATTTATGACTTATAAGTGACTTCAACAATCGCAACCACGTCAAAACTTGCCACAAGTTATTTGTTTGCCGTCGAAAATTTGGCACAAAGTGTAGAATTAAACCTCAAGAAATTTTAGCTCGTAAGGATAGACACTGTGAAAAATACTTAAGTGAAAATGATCCAGGTCACAAATTACCTAAGATTGTATGTACAGTAATCGAATTGATATTACAAGGCGAATTTTATATTTTATGTTTGGAAGATTCGTGAAATTGTAATGGGCTTATTTTTAGACTCGTGCGCCTAACAGGTTGTTCAACTGAACTGTAAATGTTGGAGGTTCTGTTTTTCCGGTGTAAATTTAGATCTGAAGCCATCCTCAAATTATATATCAGTGTGGCAGGAAGTGCACCTGCCAAGCAACAAATTGACGCGAAATTGCATCCCGGAACGTGTCGATTCTTTGTAAGTAGCTGTCGTTTCAGGCAGGAGCACTCAGCAGAAGCAAAATTATATCGAACACGATATCATTCGATGAAGAGTTTTACTTTTTCCTTTCAACAATACTTTTGGTCTTGAGAAACGTCAACCCTTCCGCCAAAAATGTGCTTTTTCGGCATCAAGGCGCACGTACAGCAGAGTCAATGTGAACCGAAATATTAAAGTTGATCCATTTGATGCTTACTTATTTCAAGTCCCGGTAACCACAGGGAGTTTTTTTCCAAAGTTTGTTTTCTTTTATAAACTACTTTTGAGGCTAGACGTTGCAACTCTTACGACGTGGGTTCATAAGCAACTGAAAGACGAACGAAAAGCAGTATGGTTATAAAATGATCTGATCGGACAAGTTTTTCCAAGAACAAAACAGTTCACTACAGGATCCTGCTTTATGACCATGTCATCAATTCAATCTTTTCTTTTCTTAAATGTGACTGCTAGAAATCAAACTGAACATCCATCCGTTTGTTCGTTGCAGATTTGCAAACCTAATGAAAAGTTGCTGGTCTTCGACTGTTGAAAAGCGTCCACCTTTCTTTGAAATCGTGGCGGAGTTGAACGCAATGCTCAACGATGGTCAGTTCACAATCGCTTTGTTTTGCTCTAACGTGACCGTGGTCGCGACCTGATTCGTTGGTACAAATGTCATTGTGCAAGAGGTCATTGATCGCCTGTATAACCTTAGATCTATTTTTCTTTGACAATCCTATTTCTCAAAAACACTTTCAAGATGTTGTTCATTTTAGCGTTTTGATCAGAATTAATTTTTTTGCAGATCATTATTTCTAGCCAAGAGTTTTAGTAGTGAGATTTTTTGTTTTTTAATTGATTTGGATATTGACAAATTTAAAAGCGGTTTAGGAAAGACCCACGCTTAAAATTTTTGCGTTTGGCTGCAGATGATCTGGGAGAAGTTACCAACCAGTTTCTGGGCAATAAAGACGAATGGCTGAGAGAAATGGAAAACAAAATGGATGCCTTGCGTTGTCAGGAAAAAGAAATAAACCAGAAAGAAAAAGAATTAAAAAACCGAGAAAGAAAGCTTAAGGAGTGGGAAGCAAAAATGAAAGAAGAAATGAAAAAACAAGTAAAAACATTTGATACTACGTTTGCTGTTCGAAGGGTTTGATGTAAATTGGGTGATAAAAAAAACTGAGATGGTTTCAGATAGAGAGAGAGAACCAAACAGTTAGAATGCAACTGATGAAAATAACTATAAAATCAATGTGTTTCAGACGTTGGTGGTTGCTGCCAAGCAACGTCAATAATGAAGAAAAAATGCTACCTTTCACCATGGCTAATTTAACGTTTGACCTGTTAGTTTTTATTGTAACGTATTCACATATTTTTAGACTCTTGTTGGAGTTGCTCGGTACAACAAGAAAACAGAAAAGTTAAACTGCAAGATTTCCGGAACCGGTGAAGGTGCCATCGATTCTGTAAAAGATGTTTTGTCACACATCATGTCCAGAGGAGGAATGAATGTACGTCACCTCTGCTTTTATGTTTTTTCCAACTGAGTTGCAGTAATGAGTTTTGGATAGTATTTGTGTTACTGTCAAACGTAGTTTTATGCAAGCAAACTTGAACTGCTGATTCCACTAAATCTTCTACTGCAATATTACAAATATTTCAACTCATCGAGTTGTTTTTGCCAACATGTTAGGTAAGGACGTGGGAATAGTCACGATAAGCTGAATTCGAAACACAAACGTTCATGGTTGATTGGATATTTTTGCAATCCAATTTAGTTTCCCAGTAGTCTTTTGCAAAGCAAATGATTGTTTGTTTTTTTGGTAATGTTCAGTAGCAAATAACTTGCTTTGAACTATAATCTAATAAACATAGCGTCAGCTATTTGAAACTAGCTTTTAGTAAAATTTTTATTCACCAGTCCTCTCTATATCGAGTGTACAGCTGAGACATTTTGAAACTACACAATTGTGAATTTGCACAGTTGGCTTTTGTTCCAATGTTTTTATGTTGTGCTTGTTTATTGTTTCAGGGAGGTACATCGAGCTTCGGTGGATCCGATCATAACGCTAACTTTTCTCCCTGCAATTCCAGCTTTGGCAGTTCACAACAGCCAAAGGAGGCGTGGGCCTCAGTCAAGCGGAACTCTCTTTCTAATGCAACTATGCCATCCATCGTACCTGGAAAAACAGAGTTTGACCTTGTTGGGGGCCGCAAGTTAGGCCGACGCAGCTCACTGCCAGGGAGTAATCGTATGTCCGTCAACGATCCTGGTGGGTTTTCTAGGCCCCAACAGCCTAAGCAAGGGCCGCATATTGAATCAGACATCAACTTCGCCAAGTCAGACACCAATAAAACGCTCGAAATATTTTCAAAACCTGTTGGTTTTTCAAATTCTTTTTCGAACACTACAGGTGCAGAAACTGGCTCTGACCAACCTAGCGAAGAGTCGAACCACTTCCACCAAGGTTTTGACGAAATTCCTCGACAAAAGATCCAAAAAAAAGTGTCCAGTTCTTCTGAACAGTATAATTTCGAGGGTTCAAAAATGTCCCGTTCCACATCTGGGGCCGATGCAAATGGTGTTCATCCGCCGGAAGTCCAAACCTGGGAGTCGGCGAAAGGAGAAGCTAAGGTGAACAACAGCAATGAAAAATTCGAACTGGACACTGATCTAGATCTGAAGCCATCCTTTAGGCCTCCTCCACCTAGCTTAAGAAAACTAAAGAACCACAATTCTTCTCCTTGCCTTTTACCGCCTTTGTCTCGGATGGGTACACGCAACCTCGAAAAGGGTTCTGCTTTGTTGCTGCCCAACAGATCAACCTTACCGCCAGCTGTGCAGGAAATACCTGACACTTTTCCCTCTGAGCAAGACATAAAAGCTGCTCTAGAATCACTCTCAGTCACAGGGCCCGTGTTAATTGATGAGAAATTTGCAGAACGACTACTGGCGGCTTTAAAAAGTCTGCCGAATTCTCAGCACCAAAACCAATCGGTCAATCGCCATAAACATGTTCTTTCAACAGACAAACCTACAATTTCAAAGAAATTGTTGTCGTTAAACAGCGACTTCAACTCATCGATACACCCTGATGTTGACATTCACGGGTCACCAGGAGCTTCTGTCAAAATGACAGAAAGTGTAGATGAGTTTTCCAATCAACAGATGGAAAGTAACGCCCGGTCAATTGTTGAGGAATCACAGGGTATACTATCAAGCCCGGATGATTCTTTTCATGGTACGGATTCATTTAGCATGAAAAGTGGCAATGAGAGAAGAAGCTCGATTGAAAAATCGGTCAGCAAGCGAAGCTCGAGCAAATCATCCAATTCCAAGAGTTTTGTTAGCTCGGTTTCGTCGGCCCAAAACGAGAACAACGCCATGGAAAGATCATCAATGGCTTTACCTTCACCAGCTTCGCGCAGAAAACATCTTTCCAAGGCCAAAAGCAAAATGCTGGCGTCAGTAAAGCTGAAAAGTGAAGACTTCAAACCAACCACCTATGACTTGGGAGGCCAAGCGAAACCGAAATACTGTGACAAGTCGTCACAAACTCTTGGCGTGAAAAATGCATTCGAGCGTGAGGGCGAGACTTGCCCCAAATGCGTAGGCGAAGCGGAGGTCAAGCGTCAACACAAATCAACAAAAAATGTTTCAACGCAAACAAATCCTGTTAGGAGCTTGAAGCCGTTGGTTAACGCAGACGCTATGACACAAGCCAAAAACTTACCACAATCTCGTTCTAATGAAAAAGACTTGGTGGCCAATGCAAAAGGCAAGGAGCAGCCTTATCGAAAAGCCAAAAGGTACTCCGGTAAGACGAAACGGTGTGAGATAGCAAGACCAAAGGAAAGCTTCATCATCACCGGGGATGTCCCTAAGGTACAAAAATATATGCACCCCAAAGGCACAGCAGCTAGTGCAATGGAGAGCGAGATATCCCAGAATAAAAATGGCTTCCCCCCAACGGAATCTCGCCAACAGCGAACTCCGCAAAACTCCGTTCGAAACTGCCCCTCTACGGATGCATCAAATAAAAAGGAAATCAATCTTGAACGTGCAGCAAGTTCGACAAAACGGTCCATTCCGTCCGAGCAAGGATTTTATAAAGGTGGTTTCTTGCGCAACAGAAGATCTCTGCTTCCCAGCTACTACCGCCGCTATTTCAGCGATAGCGGCTTTGAAGTTCGTTCACGCTACCGAAGTAGTAGTGATGGCATTGAAATTCCTACTTTTGTGAATGGAATTGTCAGGTCCAAGTCTGAGGAAAATACACACTCTAGGCCGACCGACCTTCTTCTGCGAAGATCTGCATCAAGTTCTCCCAGCCTTCATGTAAAAGAAGGGCTTGGTGATAAAGATCATTGGGGATTGTCAAGGTTGTCTACACCGAGCCCATTAGGAAGAGGTCAAGCCGATCTCACTTTTGAGGAGCCCACGCCTCCTCTACCTAGTGACGACCAAAATGACGTCTCGTTCCAACGCAGTTTCAACATAAGTCCGGCAAATTCCTTCATTGCTCCGCCTTTGTCGGTTGACTCTGGATGTTGCGAAGATGGAAGAACGTCTGGATGCTCCTCCCCAGGTTCCGTCACCCGCTTTTTTAATGCAAGAGACCAGCGCTCTTACGATAACCATTTGCCGAGTCCTCAAGACCACAGATCGGATTCTGAAGAGTGGAACACAACACACACCCTTGAAAACCGAGGAGGACTAGTGTGTTCAGTTTTCGAGCCTACGGGGGTCGGCTTTCCGAGTTGGCGTGACGGGCGTGCCGCACGCGAGAGAAGTTCATTTGACAATGGTTTTCAAAGGCTTGATGACCGCAGGACGAGCTTGCAAAACAACGGTGCTGTTTCAGCCGCTCAAGCTTATATTCGCACGTCCAAGGATGTAAAATCATCACCTCCCGTGTTGACCAACGCAGAGTTTGGGGCTGAACAGTCGAATATTAATCAATGGAACAACTGTTTCTCTAACCGAGATTCCACAAAAGTGCCAGCAACTCGTATGCTGGTTACGAAGAAAACGAAGCTGACAGCGGAAGCGGGCGGTATGCCAGCAAATAGCACGCTTCCACCATCAGCAAACACAGTGCGACAGCCCCAGACTGCTGCGCCAACTGATCGGAACACCACCGCGAAGTACATGCATACCGACACCCCAAGATCTGCCGAACTCATACAGTCAGTTTGTGATGGCAACGATTTCGACCCTTTCGGTCGATCCGCCTTGCAGAGCCCGCTCCCAAATTCTTTTCAGCCGAAAGTTTTCGAATCTCGTCGCCATCGCCTCTCAGGGGGAGCAGCAAGCAACCAGGACCCGCGATCAACCGATCTGTTTCCAGCCGAGAACTGTCGTTTGTCTCAAGATATCAACACCGGCGCTCTTTGCGACAAAACCCCAATGCACGCGGAATCGCAAAGTGCCAGTAACTTTCCTTGCCGATACTCAAGCGAGGTGTACTTAACGGGACTGGGTGGACAGCAACCTGCAGATCCTCGCCGCGATTTCTTTCGAAGCGGTGCGTCGCACGCAGCTGGGACGAGTGGCAAAAATGTGCCAGTAATTCGCAGGTTGGACAACCCGCAAAACCACAGCGACATTTTCGAAACTGATGATTATACTTATATCATACGTCCTCGCGGCCGCAAAGTCAAATGAATGAACATTTCGCGACTGCTAGAAAAATTGCTTTTTCATATATTTTTGTCGAGCAGCATGCGCGAAACTGTTTTTGCTCCGCGTGTAAAATCTACATTCTTCAAGTGTGAGTAAAAAAACTCTGCGTTTTAATTTGCGACAGATTGATTTTGGGTTCGAGCAAAAAACAGCTCAAGCTTCAACGAAAATCTTTTATCAAGCTGCCAAATGTTGTCGAGATGCAACGTTGTCACCATGTTTTAATTAAGACTTGTTTAGCTTGCATTCTCAATATTCGAACGTGTTTTCAGTTTACTACGGATAATTGGGAACGAAAAACTCCTCTTTAACTCGTACACCACGTCTACTTCCTAATACCTTTTCAGAATTCCTACAACCTAACTCTATTTGGGCCAAAGATCACACTTGTTTACAAAGTACTCAAAGCATGCGTATGAAGTCCATTCATTAGAACAGTAATGACCGAGAAAGTTTGCGCGGCTACAGTTCGCGAAGAAGACAGACGAACAGTTCAAACTGTTATCACAAAAGAGACCAGATCTCACTTTCAAAATTGCGTTTCTGGATGGCATCAACATGCAAGCAATCCGTTTGTTGTGCTTGTACAAATTTTGTTGTTTATGCTGTGTCCACTGCGTCTTAGCGCCGGACAATCAGCGGACGATTCTTCAGGAACTCTTGCGATCTTCAAGTTTCGATATTTTCGCTGACACTTGCCTGCTGTGCTAAGAAACTGCTCAGCTGAGGACTCTTGAATTAAAAGTTGTACGTTGTATATAAGCCACGTAATACTGTGAAAAACTAACCGTAACTTTTTCAGAGCTGCAAGCAAAAATTTTCAATGGTGTTTCAAGCTGAAACAGGATATCTTTGTTACTTTCATTTTTTCAGATTGTTACATCAACAATTGATTTCTGAAGACCTGGTAGGGCACAAGTTTTTTCATTTCTGTGTGCTCGCACGCAGGAAAGAATAAGCGCGTGAATCACTTGCCTTTAGACTGATTCGTGATATGTAATCGCTTGGTTCAAAGTTGTTGAATGCTGGATGCTTTATTTATGTTATTAGAAACAATGATTACACATTTTATTTCTGGAACCTTTTCTACTGCAAATCTTTATCACTATGTACCTGATCCCCACAGAAGTTTAAAGATTGTTTTGTTGTTTTACTGCTTCGCCGTAGTAATCTGCAGCATAGGAGACACAGTACAAGTTGCTTGATGAAGTTTAGTGTTTTACCGGTGGATACCGTGAAAACAGCGGAAACTTTGTTCCGACCTGAAACGCATATTTGTCGGAAACCTAACGTCACAGGCAAGCTTTTAATGCGATATCTCTCAAGGACATTCCGTGAAAGCCGGTTTTCATTAAAGCATCATCGAACGCTGTATACAAACTTTGTGTGTCAGTGAAAAAATCTACGAAAATGTGTTGCATTGCATTGTTTTATATCTCTGCATTGTTTTGCCAGTGCTATTGTTTGTGAAACAGTTTCCTTCAGACAACGGCTGCTATTCTCTTCAGACCTTGCCTGGCTTGCCTTCACTCGACCTGGCTGTTTACAGCTCTCCGAAACGCTTCTTAAAATTTGAACTGTGTCCGTGAGTCATTCATCTTTACTTTGATTGTTTTTATTATAAACTCAAATCTAGGCCCAACTACGCACTTGTATCGAAGAAGAGATTGATTCAGTTCCCCAAACAAGTTACCCACTTACTTATCACATTCGCTTCTCCTCCCGCGAAGGTTACGGCCGCGGCAGACCTAGTAGGTCTTGAAATACCTCGCGGTTTTCAGCAACTTCTGATAGTTCGGCTGGCGCCACACCAACAGAAAACATACCATTCACTAAAAAGTAAAAACACAAGGCCGAATAGCCTCCCCCTCAAAATTGCAAAAGTTGTTGCGACTGATTCTTGTTGAAAGGTTGAAAAATTTAGCACAGGTGCCGTTTCCAAGTGTATATGTTGTTTTTTGCAAGTTTTTGCCGCTTTGAAAATATTAGTGTTGTGTTCTTTTCCAATAAAATATTATTGGGTGCAGTAGTGAAAAATTGGTTAAATGCATTTTTATTTAAAATTGCAGATATGCAAGCAAGTGAAGCAGCCCACTACCTAACTGTTATTTCTTAGTGTTGATTTCGACAGCAATTGTTATCTGTCAGTCACCCTGAAAAGTGATGGACGAGTTGAAAATTGAAGAAAGCATGCCTTTGTTAATATGGCCAGTACACAGTCAACAGACACTAAGTATCATGGAATGACTGCTTGCAATCGGGGTGAAACAGACCGTGGCCCCTGTGGGACAACATGCACCTCCGTCAACTACTTCAGTGGCTACTGAGAACGAAATCAACTGCTGTAGACAGTCATAAAACTTCTGGTGTGCATTGCGCAAGAAAATCATTTCTGCTGGGGCCGTAAATGGATGACGTACAGATTTTTTGAAAAGCCGATGCTACTGGGTTGGTAGAAAGCTGTTAAGTCGGAGTGCTGCTCTCTTACCAGCACATATTTTGTGCTGCTTGGGCATTTCTTAAAACCTACTTTTAAATGCGAACTTGGCTTCTAACATGCCTGTGTTGAGCAGAATGTAAAAAAACGTCCTTTGTTGGGAAGACCTTGGTTGTTCAAAGTTCAAACTCACGATGAAGTTACCTGCGCATTTCTTTTGTTCGTATCGTTAAGAGACATTGAGGCGACGCAAAAATGTGTTGAATGTCTGTTTGTGACCAGACCTCTTTGTAACTGCAAGAAAGCATGACTTTCGCAGTTCAAGCGTAACCTCAAATACCTTACCGTCACCAGACGCCCTTTGTTGGATATTGTGTATCAGGAAGTCAGTTTATTGCCAGGAGGTGGTAATCTTCACTCACGGGAAAAATGCCTTTACAGCTGCAACGTAGGGTACCCATCAGCCAATTGACAACTTAAAATAGCATGACGGCCATAACCACTTGTTTTATGAGACATCACAAATCAGACTCAAAATTCGTTTTCAAAAACGTGTTCAAGCAATCTTTGTGTAAAATCAACAACTTACCAGTTTTCTACCACTCTAGAAATTTTTACAATAGAATTAACTCAAAAAATTTGCGAAGTTGGGCATAAAACCCTTTTTGCGAGAAAAAAATCTAAGTTTTCATAAACGTACAGCGTAGCTTTTGACTCGTATTTTTAGTGAGTAATAGCGTCTTGAATGACAATATTGACTGGACAATGATTTTATCCCGCTTAGCACTTCTTTTACTTACAATCAAGTAGTGAGTGCTGCAGTACCTCGTAGAAAAGCAATCACAATAACATACCTTGCCCTGTCTCACTCATGCTGTTCTTTAAGCTTCCTTGGTTCAGTTAAAATGTGGCATGACGTCTACACCCAATAAAGCCTGGTTTTATTCAAGAATGTTTATCTTTGTGAGTAAAAGGTTTTCACTCGTTTCAGCATTACAAGGCGACTATTTACTCGGCAAAATCTAAAATTGTGAATGTCTGGTGGTTGGCTATTACCAATTGTGGCGATTTTTCCCATTGATCAAACTTAACTACCGATTTTGCAAACTGCACATAAAACAATGAATAAAGCATGGAAAACTTGGAATTGCTTTTCAAATGTTTACAGAAACATCTCTCAATGCCGTGTAGGAACTTGTTACACTTAAATTTTACCAAAGACCTTTCAGCAGATAACCACTTGCTGACCGAATGTTTAACAATATCATTATGTTGGTGAGTTACAAAATTGACAAGAAACTAAAATCAGACCTTTTGATAAAACAAAGATACCTTTCCTCGTAACAAGCTACAACCGTAGTAATGGTTGGAGTAGAACAACTTGAAAAAAGTTTGTATGCACCGAGTGAGAGCGACAAGAAATGAAATATAATTTGTCGCGGGGAACGTCCTTGCTGAAAGTGCTGGAATGAAACAAAAAAAGTGATTNAATTTTCTTAATCCNTAACAAACGCAAAGATCCATCTTACAATTGGGACGATTAATTTAAAAAGCAACCTCTCACGTTTTCTGGTAGCTGCCGCAATGCATTCGATTGCCTGAGAGTTGCTGCAATTCAGCAAAGTCACGCGGAAGTATTGTTGTTGTCTCGCACGCCGTATATGGGAGCGATTTTGGAGTCCGCACAGACGCCGGCACGCTACCGACCTCTGACGTCTGTCTTTATTATTCCCCACAGGCCTTGGCCAGACAGGAACGTGAGATGTTGTTTGCTGGGCATGGCATATGCGCGATTGAAACACGTGTACAAAGCGACGAATGTATCCCCGATCCAAATCAAAGACAAAGCATAAAAAGATTAAAGAAGCATTTTTTTCTGATGGTCTCTATTACGTTTCATTCAGCTGGTGGAATTGCCTTTGTTATTGTAATCTTGTTCTGTTGTGAAAGATTTAAATCTATTAAATCTTTTTCGTAATATACTCGATCTCATACCGTTGACGTTCAGCCTTATGGCTGTTTACCATTGAAATTGTGTAAAAATAGAAAAATTCATAGTTTCAACTTCGCACTTTATGTTCATGCATTCCTACAAGTCAACGTCGTTTAAGTCAGCTTTACAAAACTTCTACATTTGAACTCCACTTCACTCGTTCAGGCGAAACAACACGGTGCCTTTACGTTTGCTTAAGATTTTATAATTTTGAAATAGTGCTTATGCACAAAAGAAGTTAAAAGTTTTCTTCAAAAGACTTTTTAAACTTCCTTTGTCCGCGCAACAACCAGATTAACGGATTCAGTGAAGTATCATTATAATATTGGATATTGAAATCGATGCGGATGATTTTCCCATAGGAAATAGCATGGATAAACTAATCTCTTGAGTTAACAAACGTTTGATGTTGGCATTTACTGCTTTTACGACGTTTATTCCTGGAAGTATCAAAGGCGTGATAATTATATCAACGGCGTTATAATTTATATAATAATGAACGGCGTGATACTTTTTTAGACTCAAATACAGTGCATCATGTTATAACATTGAGAGAAAAACAGTTAGTATTTTCGATACTCAAAATAATACCGGCCACACGTTTTTGGAAATATTGTTGATATCTGTAAATTTTATTTCTTTGTTCATCTCAGACTCATATCACATAATACACAATACGAAAATATTTTCGACACAAAGTGCAGAGCAGGCATCAGTAATTGCACACATGAGACATTAGAACAGTAAAAGCACTGGAAAAACAAGTCCACAGCTGCGGACACTATATTATTATCATCATGCAGAACTGATACATGAGAGCAAAATATACAGATTGGCAAAACGCAGAATTGAGAATTTTCAATGAAGGTGAACGTCATTTAACGAATGCGTATAGGTTGTTTCAAATCAGATCGTCAAATGGCTTGACAACAGTGGCGACGTGGTATGCTGACCAAAGCTTACATTTCCGGCATTGTAACGTGAAAGGGAGAGGTGTTGCTACAGACTGTTCGCATTCGATTGATGTCAGATGCGTTACGCACTACACGTGGGCATTGGGCAAGCACGCATTCTGTATGTGTGCAGAAAGCAAAGGCAGTTGTACTGCTGTGGAGCACTGCTTAAAGGTTGTCTTTGCCTGTTTTCTGCACCTTAGATTTCTTTTAATATGTATGTCTTTGAATGTCATCGTGTGACATGACTTCCTTAATTGATATAGTTAAAAATAATTTACATAGCTATTTAAATCGAAACTTTTTTTAATCTACTTTCACTGGCTTCAGGCCGTCAAAACTTATAACCATTTGTACATCTACAAAAAACGGAAAATTTTCTAAAATAATTGCAATACACTGTTTTTCTTGGCTGAATGCATCAATTTTGTGTTTTTAATTCTCCCAGCACTTTTAGTATGCTGGTCAGTCAACTTTTTCTTTTGGGATACGCCTAAACATGCTGCAATTACAGCATTTTCTGTCTGAGTCAAGTTTCATGCCAATGCAAGTTGGATTAAAAGCAACAGATGGAAGCATTGCAACAATTTTATCTTAGCAAGTAATTCACCAAATAGCAGCCAAAAAAGAATTTCAGATGCAACGTTATTAACGTAAATTTCATTTAATAGCAAGCCACATTATAGAACGTGTTCATTGTTCGCAGTTCGGATAAACGTCAGATTATATACAAGGCATTAACCGAAGAAGCTAAATCACAATATGTTGATTGGCCCACACCAAAAATCTTCGCTTATGGGATCAATTATAAGAAAATCCAATTTGTCGCAATTCTTTAATGAACAACAAGCAATAATATGAACACTACACCGCTGGGTACGATCCCTTTAGTTATGCACATGGCTTTAGACAAACCTTGAGAATATATTTTTCTAAAATACATTTGACGAAGATGGACCTGTTTTTGTTAATGTCAAATGGTTTGCATCTCTGACAGGCTCTTCGTTGAAACTTGAACTAGTTCAGCTCCGTTTGTCCTTGTTTTTACTCTAAAGCATTGGACTGTACTTGTGAGGTAACAGTGCTTGGTGTACTGCTGAATACGACGCTGCTTGAACTAATGTGGGCGATCTCCCTCCAGCAACACAACTTGTTGATAATTAAAGCGTGCAAAGGATCCCACCAGAAGCGTCTCATCTCTTCAGGTCTCACGCAGGTTATATAAAAAGTGGATGCACCCTGTATCAATAGTAACTTCTCATGAATAAATATCACAATAGCAAATTCTCATGACTAAGCATCACAAACATCATAAACTCGCGCTTAGGGCAGGTCGGTAAAACTAAAGCTCATTGCATGTGTAGAATCATACACTTTTACTCAATCTACAGCAAAGATCAAAGGTACATCCAATTCAGGTAAAATTTACAAACTGCAAAGTGTTGAAAATATCCAGTGGTTCATCCGCAAACCTGGAAAGTGTTAGAAATAGTGAAAAGCCAAGCCATAACTTTGTTATATGTTTCGTCGGTTGAAAATAGCATAAGGAAACCAAAAATCCAAGTAAGACCGAGTGTCGCTGAGAGAGAAGCAATAATGAACATATTCTGCGAAGTTTTTCTTTCATTTGCATTTGAACGAATCTAAAAAAGAAACAAAAAAAATTTCCAACCAAAATTTCAGGAAGTATCTGCATCTGCCATATATTTAAAAAGTATTAGGGCTGTTGCTTTTTTTACTATCATAATTTAAAAAACGCATAAGTCTCTAGAGCAGTGGCTATCAACGGGGTCGCTAGCAAAATGTCTGTCGCCAGAAGGAATGCCAAAGTGTTTTCTTTCAACCCTCACATCCACAAGCAACAATCACCCACACTTTGAATAATCACATAACCGCAGACGAGGGTACCCAAGCCAATATCTTTAGGAATAGGGTCGTTGCCGTTGGAATGGTTGAGAACCACTGCTCTAGAGACTGCACAATATCGGGAATCAGCTCCAGTTCGAAAAGAATCTCGTGAGAAAATCATGTTGAGTTTTTGATCACAGTACGGTAAAAGAGTTCTTTATTTTCTGTACAGTTTCTAAATATTAAAAAATCTGCACACTGTTTTGACAACTGTATGAAAACAAGAGGCGTTATTGATGATGTAAGCAACAATTTGCTGCGTAGTGAACGATCAAAAAGATTTTACATTTTTCTGCTAATCAAATGAAAAAAAGCATATGTTGAAGGCTTGTTTTCGCAAATGCTCTTGCATCAAAACATGGCATGACGTTATTCAGTTGATACAGTTGAAAATCTCAACAGCTTTTAATAGCATTTTCCTCAGTTTGGAAGTTGAACAGTGTTTATTAAGAATGCCTACGCCGTTACACTATCTACATGAAGTTGGTCTGTAATTGGAAAAGCCTTGTTTGCCGCATTGGTTCGAATAATTTTTATGATCTGTTGATTTTTAAATAATTTTTACTGCACGGTATGTGAAGTTCATCACAGTGAGCGGCAGTTTTTTATATTCGAAACATTTTGATAGATGTGCAACTTCTTCGTTTCATTATGTTTTGAGTTGTTAGCTGCGATTACCATGTATCACGGACTACTTCCCAATCGTGAAGTCTCTCACCTTTCGCTTCTTCATCAGAATTAAACTCAGGAGAATTATGACTGCAGTATTGTACAGAAGAATCAGCCCAGCGAAGAACAAGAATCCAAAGTACAGCGAATGGCCATGTATCCAGCACATATTTTCAGCCCGGTAAAAAGACAGCTTTTCTCCCGAACCTGACGTAAAATATCGTTATTCGTTCTTGAACAGTGGAGCCACTTTAAAACAAATGTTTGAATTTACTGTCAAAGCAAATGATTAAAGTCATAAGACACATTTTCTCCAGTGAAGTACTTATAGGAAGTAAACAGAACTTACTGCTTTCTATACAATATTTTCATTTATCTTTAAAGGATTAGCAAAAAAGTGCCAAAAAATTGGTGTTTGTTAGGAAACCGACTTAACCTGATATTGCTGGCATAAGCAAGGCACATTTCGTGAAAAAAGGAAGAGTTTTTGTTCCGAAATTCGTTTGCTCGGATTAACAGTTCCGTTATGAATTGTTTGCTTTTGACCCGTGCATGAACATTTTGATTTTTTGTTTTAAATTATTTGAATTTTCTTTGAATGTCAATGGGATATAAAATAGATCTGTAAGCATAGACGCCGGAGAGCGGGTAGGCTACAACTTGTCGAGCATCCAAAAAGTTCAGATAGCTTGTCAATAATCTCCATTATTATTATTTTTGAGGTAACAATTTTTGCGGGACATGTAAATGTGACAAACATCCCCATTATGTGTGGGATTTTGCAATGAACCCAAGTAAACCATTTTGACTTTGTGGTAGCCTACGTAGAAACGTAACAATATCCAGTGTAATTACTGCAAATGATCCACACACCGTAGCAATTTCGTTCATTACAACTGGTTTTGGGTCAGATCCACTTATCTTGACTTTTTTACTCCCTCCCATGGACATACTTTACCGGATCTCCAAGCGTCTCCAAATTTTTGATGAAACCCAATGTCTGACGCCATTTGTGCTCCTTTTGTTAAGCATTGCCTTCAACTTTTTCAACATTATTTGTGGTCTACGTACACAATTTTGTTTCATATTTTCAAACGAATTTCGTACCTCGCGCGAAACAAAAGCCATACACAAACAACAAAATTGGTAGCGTTGGGCACTCCAGTGTGGTACGACTTTACCTTGCACAGATGTGAGAGCTTTTCGGTTTCCACTAACACTAAGCATCCTGTGACTTATGGCTGTGAGGAGCGAAGCTTTAAGACCAGAAAGTAGTTCTTGGTAGTTTCACAATCTTATATTTCTGCATAGTGGCTTTATATAAAAAGAAGATGACCAAATCTATGTCAGCGAAATATTAAAAACTTGCTTTCATCGATGCAAGACAGATATTCAGTTTTTTGTTGTTTTTGTTTGGTTTGCAATATTTTCAATCGAGATATCTCAATGGCATTCTGCATTAGATTTCGATAGCATACTGCACTTATTATGTTTTGGCACCAATGTAAATGCATGTTATTATTTGGCAATTAGTTCAATAAAATGCAAGGATAAATACTAAAATACAAAAAGATTACATACGTATGAACTACTTGTTTTTAATATTTTTTCGCATCTGCACACGGTCAAACCTATCACCTGAAAGCAATTAATGAAAAACATCGGAAAAATCTTGAAATTCGAAAGATGTTTGTGATCCAATGAACATCAGGTTAAATTTTATAGATTCCTGCCTCTTGAAACGGTGATGCTATTTTGTAGCTTTGGGTTGCAAGCAGGAAGCAGCCTTAATTTTTTGTATTAAAAACCCAGTTTGTATTTGATCACAACCTTGAATAAATAGTTACCTTGGCAGATTGTTGGATCCGACTGCTGAAGGTCTAAGTAGCCGACAGTAAATATTACGTTTAACAACACGATGGCAAAAGGCATGGTATATCCAAAAATAACTGTCTTTTTGTAGTAGTTGCTGGAAGAGGTGTTGAATACCTAACCAAAACATTATTTTGAATACAAGTGCACAATCACTCATAATAAATTTTATGATATGTTAAATCATCTACTGATTGATTGATCATTGGTAAATCATCTGCTGTTTCAGCAAAATGGTTCCTTCGGTTTCTGCTCGGAAAGATCAATGCAAAGTGCGTTTTATGCAATTAATTATCTCCACATTCTGAAAACATGAGTTATATTAAAGTTTAAACAATGCACTTAGTTGTTTAGCTTGGACAGCTGTGAGTATATCTGGCATAAGACGGAAGCTGTTTTGCATTGTTTATGTGTGGAAGTCCCACACGTATTTTCAAAAGCTTCTTAGTTCATTTTTAAGCAGGTATTGAAGATCACGTACATTGCAGATTTAAATAATGCGTTTTACAGTTTGACTGCATGCTGCCAGAAATTACTGAAAAGTTTGCATGTATTCATGTTTGTTCGCATCACATTGAACTTTTTTTTCGCTGCCCACGGTGTCGAAAAGAAAAACACTGCAAAATAATTCAGAGTAAAAGTATTATAGAAATGAGAACCTTAACTAAAGCCATATAAAGTTTATTTGCATAAATTCCCATCCAGCACCAGGTAGTGAGTAGGCAGTAATGAAGCAATATGGCAAGAAATGTGCAGAAACCATCGTTCCTGACTTCATCAACGCCGCAAAGGAAAATTAAGTAAACTGCTGCAAGATTGATGCAGATGTGGAGCTGGTACTTGACTTGCTCTTTTTTCCGAACTTTTCTGTTAATATAAGTGAACAAACTTTATTCACTGAGTTATTGAAAATGCTCTTATTTGGATATCGCCCCGGTTGGCAACGGGTCAAGCAGATTTTGTGTTTACTGTAAACTTAAAATAATGTTTTACACTTTAGAATTTCAGGCACAACAATTTAAATAACCTGCTGTGTTTTACAGCTTTTGATCACAAAATTGGAAAATAAACTTAAAAGTTTACAGGAAAAAACTCTGATTCGCAGCTGAAGTTACAAAATGCTTTTGTTATGTACAAAAAATATTTTTGTGTTAAGAAATGCTTTTGTTGGATTGAAATGTTACGAATTACCTTTTTCATAAAACGAGAAAACACTAAAACATTAGAATCGATACATTTTAAGAGAGCTGTTTTTAAATAGAAATATAACTTGCTCAAGTCATGCAAAAACTGGCTAAGAGCTCAGTGACAGTTTATCCAAACCAAAGTAAATGTTGAGGTGTAGGAACCAGTCAGTAAACATATAATATACGATGCCACAGAGATAAAACAAAGTCAAATCTATTAAGCTTTTTCTTCCGCAGTTTCATTGATTGTATCAAAAAACAAAATTCGCCCATTCGGTCTTACTCGTTCAGTAAATGGAGAGCTGCTGTGCCGATCAATCCCGCAACAGAAACGACGCAGCCAAACGTCGTCAGTAACGATAAAGCGTAGTCGGCTGGTACTTTGGATCGAGACTGCAAAACAACGCGTCTAAACCTGGTTAGAACATGGTCGTGAGCTATTAGAATGTAAACTTTGAGCGATAGTTGCTTAGATTGCTAGTCAGTGCGAATTAAACTGGAAATGATTACCACAATAAGAGCAAAGCTGGTAAGATGGTTGCATTTGCACAAAGGTGGGAAATGGGATATATCTAAACAGCAGCCATCTGTTGACCACTCCAATTCCTCTTCATCCCAATAAGCACATTTGTGACGCACAAAATCTGCCTATAAATAGAAACAGAGATGTTTATGTTCGAAGGTAAGAGAATCTTAAAATATATTTAAGAGCTGTACCGACCTTTAAGACTTGACCTTTGTAATAACAATACTCTATTTGGGAAGCCTGGCAAGTGATAGATGTGCACTGTGCATGGCAAAATTTTGGTGAAATTTTTAGTGGTGGCTGACACTCTGTGCAATGGGCAAGATTTTGAAAATAGTTTGCTGCAAAATTTCAACAAAGCTTCATTTTGAACTTTGCAAAGAAAAGAAAGGTTGAAATTGAACCACCACGGTAAACTACAGTGCTTTTCCCGTTGACCAAAGTAGACATTAGGCTCTGCGAGACGAAAGCACTTTCCACAAGTTATCTCTGACTTGGCAAAAATATTAGATTACACTTTACAGTCTTTACGTCTCTTTGTGAATGCATGTTTCATTTATCCTATTTCAGAAATACCTGAAACGTCGCGCTTGATAAATTTGTTTGAAAGCTCAATCCAACAGAATTTTACTTGCAAACAAAACTTCCTCTTATCTTGCATACTTCGTGCTAATAAAATATACTCAATACACCCGTATTTCTTGTCATGCCGTAACTGTAACGATTTTTTACTTTGATTTTGAATAAAAATGCTTCAGGTTTTGTTCAGTTGTCTCGGGCGCGAGAGGTCAAAACGCAAGTACTGTAATTTGATTTGTATCGCACATGCAGTGACTTAAAACCCTGAAAGTGCATATACTGAAAGCAATAATGTTATGGCACTTTGTCACGGATTATCAATGAACGAGCAATAGTTTGCGTTGAAAGAGGCAAACATCATAAAATTTTTATTTTTCATGCGTATTATTTTGAATAAAAGTGTTTTCAGACTGTTTAATTTGCACTTTTGTATTCAAAGCATAATTGCCACACAAAGCAGCCCACACGCAATTTATTCTCATGTAAAGGTTGGATGAATGAATTTGTCTTGAGCAATGGTCTTTAACCGCAAATCCACATAAAAATTTAACAAAAATATGTTATTTCAAACAAATTCCATTGTAATCGACAAAGGCGGCGTTTCTCCCTTGAATCAGAAAATTTACGGCATATCCTCTGTTAGTTCAAAGCCCTTTTTTCTCTTTAATTGTCAGAAAGCTCATAATCCTTTTCCATAGAAGCATTTATTTCAAGTGCAGATTGGCAGCAGCAATACTAATCTTATGTGCTCATATCATTATCTTCCTGCAAGTTTTTCAAGATGGGTGCACGTCACCTGAAGATTATCTGTGGATTGTTTACCATACTTTGACATTTCGTTACTGTGAATTATTTCGACCGGAGAAGGTAGATTCACAATGGTTGTATTGTCTCCAATCTCAGCTGAAATCACCTGGAAAGAGCATAAATTTTGGAGATTTTTTTGTATTGTGACGCATTTTTGCCTAAAATTAAAAATATTATTGTGCAACAGTGAGTTTTCTGCCTCCACTTGTAACGTATCACTGCATTTTGCAGATATTTTTCAATCGAAAGACTTTCATTCTTTTAAAGCTGAGTAAATGGCTGCAGCCGCAAGTCTGTAGCATTCAAAAACTTTTCCTTTAATAAATGATTGAGCCAGTTGCAAAAACTGGAACTGTGTATTAGTTTCCGTTGCAAAAAACGCGTTTTTTATATTCTGTGCATTAGCAAAGCAGGAAGTCAGAAAATGGAGCGCAACTTTTGTGACAATGCCACATGCAGGAGTGATTAGCACTGACCAGGCTTGAATTTTGACAGATGCTAATGATGGGTTGCATCTTGTTTTCGTGACGGAATGTAGTGCGAAAAAGCTGTTTGTTAAAAGTGACGTTATAATTGGTAGATTAAGCCTCTCAGAAAAAAATGAAACACACCAAAAATCAGAATGTGCTTATCATATTGATATAAACAAATAAAGTCTGATGACACAAAGTGCGTAGAGAATGAACATATTTTAAACCCAGCACTTCTAAATACTATTCTTGTCATAAACGGTTATTTACCCAAGACGCGTTGTTCTCCGAAGGAAAGAATGTTGACCCATTGTAAGAAACAAAAATTGTCCTCAACCGTGATCCCTTGGTTTGATTCCAAGCTTGATATATAGCAGCTTTTGGAATTGATATACCAAAATTATGTATGTTCTGAACATCTTCATCATCTTCATCTTGCAATAACTCAGGAGTGTACCACAAACTTTCCACATTTGACTGGTTAGTTTGTTCTGTAACCTTGAAAAATGTCCCACAAAGCCATATAAATTTGCAACGTTTTCTCAATAGCTGTAACAAAATTACAAATGCAAATAAAACAATTCGATTCGTTGTTTAGGTGTGTCTATGTTCCAAACAACAATGCATCTTTCAAATACGAAACGTTTTCTTATTTTTTTCATCGAAAGCAATTTGAAGTCAAATATAAATTGTATGATAGTACAAATAAACATTGTGGATCTGAAACTTAGACTCACAGAAGTTGCGTATCTCTAAATGATTTGAGGTTTCTCATTTTCCACAGTTAATTATTTCAAGGACAGAGAAGTTGAATTGGCTGAAAACTAAAAAAGCAGTCCGCGCTTCTGCAGGCCAATTTTTATCAATCTCATGGACAGATTAGAAAATTTCTGTTTGGGGATGGCTGCAATGCATTATACTTTCCTTTCTTTCTCTAAAAATTTCCGCTGGTGAACTACATCAGTTTACACAATATCATGTTTTTACAGTTCACAAAGTTTATACAAAAATTTTCATTGGTGAAACATCAGTTCACACAGTATGGCTGCTCATCATGGGTTGTGTTTTTAGATATTTCAAAGGATTTTGACAAAAGTTATTCACCTCGCTCTTTTCAAATTGCGCCGGCTTGGTGTCATTGGCTCTCTTCCCAACTGCATACGGTCATATTCATCAGTGCATCTGGGGGAACTTTCGTTCTGATCTACTACATGCTAACTGTGGCGTGCCTCAAGGTTCCTTGTGTTTTCAACGCACGTTAATTAAACATGACCATATTGAAAAGTAAGCTGAAAAATTCAACTGTTTAAAACAATAGTAAAAATGCATGACAGCTCGCAGCCGCACTCCCAGCGAAACCACAGCACAAAACAACTAGTGATTGCCACATAATGCAGTGGTGTCGCCGCACGGCGAGGCAATCAGTACAGAAGTTTTAAATCAAAGATATCTTGCAATGCGAAGTGTTAAAGAAGGAGCAAGCAAAACAGCATTCACTTCCACCAAAAACTTAATGCAGTGCTTCGATACGAAAGTCAGTCTGGGGGGCGCGGCGTTCGCGACCAAAGTCGAAGAGCCGTAGCTTGGTAAGAGGACGATTCAGGTTGCGGGTTAGATGCGATAGTGGCATCATAATCATTCGCATCATGCACATCAGTATCATCGACATTAGCATCACTGACTGCCTTGTGCTTGTGCACTTGAAGACGTGTAAGAAGCATCTATTTTAGGTCAACAGCTTTTTCCCATTTAATAGCTTTGCGACCAACATATAGCCTTTCGGAAGGGGAACACTTGCGGTATTTGGACCCATGTCTCTCAACGTAACTGTACTTTCTCAAACGCTCTGCATACGAACATCGGTGTAACTTGGAGTGGCATTGACGAGTTATACTTCACCGACAATCGGTTCATATTTGCTTGAATGCACATGCCGTTTTAACAACACTTGTGAAAGGTTAAGCAGCCAGAAAGGAACAGAAGAACCATGATCGGAATGGCATTAAAAGTTAAAGAAAACATCATAAGGGGTTGCATTGCTTGCAGCGCACAGCAAAGAAGGTATAGAACAGGGGTTTCTCAAACAGGGCTCTCGGCCCGCATCGGGGGCGACGGAGCGGTTCTCTGGGGGCCACGATCAGAGGCCTTCACTAGGTAGCTTTGCCGTGATATTGCATAACCCAAGTGTCACGACATATTAAGTATTCGCCAGTTAAACTTAGGAGGGGCTCATGAAAGTTTGAGAACCACTGGTATAGATTTTAAAGCTTCGGGTAAAACTTTCTCCCAAAGAAAAAGAGGCAGTTTTGTTCACTTCAAAAATCCAGTTTCACTGCGGACCAAACAACTTCATTATATTTTTCAAACTAGCCATTTTATTGGGGATTTTAAATAGACGTTTGACTGGCAAGAATGCGCAAACTACTCATGTGAGATTCTTCGCAATTGCGTGATGCCAACAGACTTAAGTGACGCAGGGATGGCACAAGGCAACGTCAACGTGAATGTCATACAATGCAGAGCTTGACAGTCTGGCGCAACATATACCCTAAGTAAGATATCGGGCACGAGAACTTCGGTGACGTCGGTAACACCAGCGTGGGGGTAGATTTTATAGGTTACCTGTTTGTACCACCAGCGTGGATAACGATGTGGAAAGGCGTCTGGTTGTACCTCCAGCGTAGGGATAGTGGTAAGTAGGCTGCTTGTTTGTACCACCAGCGTGGGGAATAACAAGTTTATAAGAACGTCGATCTTTTCGCATTAGGCCATTAGTTGGTTTGTTTGCTAAGAATTGCCCTAAATGGAGTTACACACTGCGTTTTGGGTCATAATGACACATACGCGCAAACATCGTCCTGCCCAAGAAGACAGATTCTCCCTGCCTGTTACCTTTGATGTCGAATATAATATTTCAGAAAAGTTAGCTACTGCAGTATTGGCCGTAATTGGAATGTATTTTTAGGTGTAGTCGTTACGATTGTTTTTTATTTTAGAGTTCAGCTTAATTTTTTTGGCATGCTTACAGTCGAATTTGACATGTTGCAACCAAACGACGTTTGCAATGCTGGTTTCGCCATAGTTTTGCTGTATCATTATCAGAACTTCTACACTGATTTAAAAAATCGTGCGTAGCGAGCTTCACACCAAACAACTTCCATGAAGCTCACTCGGTACGCAATTGCTTGCTGCAAAACATGAATGGGAATCCATGTGCTGCTGGAAGTAACACAGTAGGTTATTTTAAGTGAGACTTTATATGGTGATTTGGGTCCTAATTCACTGCGTCAATGCTATGTGTGATGCGAGAGTGCTTTCGATTCGTAGAAGCGTTTTGACACCAAGGAATAATTTTTTCCATGCAATAATGGCGTTTTGTAGCCCTTTCTTTGAACTTTTTCCTTGTCGTGTCCAGCACAAATTTTGCACAGTTTTTATTGCTTAGCTAATGGACAAAAGCTAAGCATGTTTGTGAAGTAATTTTCACTACTGCGCAATGAAAGTGAAGTTTAGGCGAGAATTTATTCCAACGAAAGCTCCATATTGGTAAAACTCACTGGAAAAGACATTTTCCGGAAATTATTTGCGAGTAAACCAAAAACAAGTAAGAAACCGGTAGGTTGTGGAAGCAGTCGACTGGTTAGAGCCGAGACCATACAGCAAGAATTACATGGATTTAATGGGAGGATTACTATCTTCACGAACCTACAATGCATTTATTCGCACTGGAAACGTCACAAAATTTAGAAAAATATTTTTTCGCACTCTACAACTTTTTGCTTTGATTCTTTTTGCGTTTTGAAAACAACCCTTTTCCCTGTCAGCGAAATTCATTGATTAGGTCGCAAAAGCTTGAACTACGAAACAACTGTGCCCTGCAGTACACACAGGAAAGATGGTTGATTCGTCGTTTACTTCACACCTCGCTATTCATTTATTGCAATTTGGCGGAGATGAATCCAGTTGATATGAAACATGCAGCATGCTGGTTTCATTTGCATCTGTTGTTTTTAAGTTGATATTTCCAGCAGGACTTTCTATGACATATGCTGAGGCACAACTGCAGCTGTTGCAGACCTTTTTCATGCCAAGGTACGTGCTCATGAACCGATGTAACCGTAGTGTTCTCGTTTAGCTTGGACACAAATCGTGCACCCAGATGAACTTCTGTCTCAGCAAAATTGCGTTGATTAAAAACACCTTTACATTTGACTGATGTTGTGTATTTGGAGATGAAAGCTTTTAAATTAGGGGTGACATGATTTTACTACCCACACAATGTACTGCTTTCGCAAATTCAATCATGACGTAAACACCTACGTGACGCAAACCCCCACAAAAACTACACATCGCTCTGCACAAAACAGCAACTGATGAACGTCACTTACCGGCAAAGAAGCCCAGCTTTAGAATGCGATACCATAAGAAGCTATAGACAGGCGTTAAGTTGGTATAATGTTTGGACCGCGTCGTCTTTCAGTTTTGATTAGTTGCTTTCATTTCATAGACAACTTGCAACACGATGCATGATACCTGCGCCGCACACGCTGGTGTTACGAAACGGACAACCTACTTATCAACTCTATCTCCACACCGATGGTACAAACAGACGCCTATACCTACTCTACACCCACCCTATAAGTGGCGTCAAGAGGTAACTTACTTATCAAATCTCCCCAGCGTACTGTCGCCGTCGAACTCTACTTTCGGGCGCAGTGTTATACTTTTCCGCCCTCTACAAGATCTCACACTTGTACTGCAAACGTTCCATTCTCTAACACAGAGTTGTTCCGTTCTTTATATTGTCTCAATTTTTCTTACAGCACTGTACGGACCTTCGTTAGGTAATGAGCCTGAAGCCGTTCCATAAGCGAATGAGTCCACTTCCGAATAGTGTCAATGATAGCAGTCGTTTCCTTTTCGATACTTGACAGGTTCAAATCTCTTTTTGAGGGATCTCGCATAAAAAGGAAGAGGCCTGTCTGTGGCAGGCTGTCACTTTGAGTCAACGTCGCAAACACCGCAATATTTGATACGGCGGTTTGAACAACAAAAGGAATATCTTCGTTTACAACGCTGTGCGATATTTCAGCAAGTTTTCTGTTTAGATGTTAAGTTGGGTAAACTTGCTGATAGTTTGGCTGTAATAGCTTATTATGTACTTTTTGTGACTCTCCTGAGCTACTACCAGAAGCTTCGCACGCCAAGGAGAATTATTCGCATCAAGGAGGCCTTCGTCAAAAAGACGCTTTGCTTCCACAGAAATGAAATATATTTCATTATTTGAATACCTTCTTTCCTTAATGGCAATAGGATGGCAGTCGTTGCTTTGGTGTTCAAACAGCCGGACTAGAGCAGCTGTGATACCTGCTTTTAACACATTAAGGTTCGCAGTGGAACTTCATTCACCAAAATTAATGACCTAGAATGACATCAGTAAGAAGATATTTTAGTACTGCTAGACGCATATTGCCATATACTTGTACACGAATTTCAACAGCTAACTCATATGCAAGAGTTAATCCGGTGTCCGCAAGAGCATTAGATTTGACACCACTTACAGACACAGATATATTCAACTTGGAATATGAATTTCTCAGGCAATCGTTTTGTATTTCCATAAGCTCAGTAGCAGAACACTTGTTCTTGGGCAGCAAGGCAAAGTTGTAAAAATGGCCATTTTTGGCACCTAAAACAATGCACTTCGTGAGCAGGACATTGGTTGCGTGGGTGACGTTCATACTACAGTGAGCACATTTTCTCTCTAGAGAATTGCGACATAATCAACGTCTCGTCATTGTTGTTTTCCTCAGTTGAGGACACCGCTGCATTTTGATTGAATAAAGAACATTGAGGAGCGGAAGCGCTAAACAGTTCAGCGCTGCTGTCCCCGGCTTCCAGGGACCGAGATTTATAGAACCATTGTCTAGCGAGAGATTATTATTGTCTCCCACAGACTTGGAAGCTGAAGCTCAGCACTACAAAGACGGCGTCGGCTGCCTTCCACCTCAACAACAAGGAAACTAAACGTGACCTCAAAGTCAAATACAACAACGAAACCCTGCCCTTCTGCTCCGAGCCCAAATACCTCGGAGTAACGTTGGACAGGTCGCTCACGTATCGCCGACTCCTAGAGTCACTTCGCAAGAAGCTGACATCACGCGTTGCGCTCCTGAGGCGGCTTGCTGGCTTCGGCTGGGGTGCTGAAGCAACAACTCTGCGAATAGCCACCCTAGCCTTGTGGCACTCAACCGCAGAGTACTGCGCGCCTCCTTGGTGCAGCAATACTCACACCCGCCTCATTGACCCCGCCATCAACGACGCCTTGTGAATTGTGATTGGATGACTGCGTCCTACACCAGCGTACAACCTTCCATGTCGCAGGCATCCAACCTGCTGAGCTTCGTCGCAATGGAGCCACACTGTCTCTGGCACGCCGTGCCATGGAGCCTGGACATCTGCTCCACTCAGCTCTCACACGCCCATCGAGTGCGAACGCATGGCGCTACAAATCGAGACACCCATTTGTACCCTCCGCACAACATCTCATCAGTTTATCTGACAAAAACAACATACGTGCGGCGCAGTGAGCGGATTACCAATGGAATGCGGAGTGGACGGACAACCCCACAAGACTCCGCATTTTCATCCCCGACACCGGCTCCCACCCCCCTGGAATGACCCTCCCAAGAAAAGCCTGGGTCCGGCTTAACCGCCTCCGCACCGGTGTCAGACGTTTCTGCTCCTGCTTGTACAAATGGGGCATAGCCTCCTCTGCGGCTTGTGAGTGTGGCGCAGAAGAACAAACCGTCGCCCATGTCGTCCTCCAATGTCCAATCCATCGACCTCCCCACGGACTGCACAGCCTGACGGTTCAGGACGATGAGACAATTGAATGGCTGCTCAACACCTGCCCCGAGATCTAGTGCGGCCAAGCAGTGGTTTCAACAACTGGTGTGGGGCGCCGTTCGTAAAAATATTATATCTGACAGATTTAGCACAAAAACTGCTATCTCTGCGCATATTTAGCTATCTCTGCGCATAAATTCCCTGGCGTCATATAAAGCTAGGTGGTTTCAGGTATAAATTATACTGGTTTGATAATANCATTGGTTTGTACAGACGATGGGCTACAGTAAACTTGTGGTGGTGGTCTCAGTGTTAGTGGCATTTTTTGCTTAAAATTTCAAAGAGGATCACGTCAAGTTTGACCATTCCATCTGTTCTCACCAGGCGCAGCTCCCAGCCTAACAGCGCCATCAGGTCCACAAAGAGAATGCTCTCACAGAAAGAGCTCGTTGAAAGTGAAGTGGTAACTTGTAGACGAGCACTATTTTGTAAAGAGAACAACGCTGTCATAGAAAAAGTGCATCGAAAGGAACTGCTCGGTTAGGCGTTCTTGCCCGAAAATAACGTTGGCAACACACATCACTTTAGTAGCA
>JGI24159J19872_10000459_pt1 | contig 35997 bp, 14 predicted proteins | sample Ectturendosymbi4_FD_19872 | JGI IMG/M metagenome (IMG submission 19872) | reverse complement strand
ATCGTTGACTGTAAAGGGTCTTTTTCTGGGGGTCGTGTGAACGTTTAATGGTTATCAGCACAAGTCATTCACAGTCATTTACTGAAAAAACAGTACACTGCTGCAAACTTGCCATGCGCCACTCAACGCTCATTGCTGGGCGAGCCACGTAAGCAGGACCACCAAGGACTAGAACGAATTGCTAATTTTTTTCTAACACAGTACTCTTGTCTTGCAGTATGACGTATTGTTATGCTGTTTCGCAGTGCGACTGCGGACGTACTGTCCTGTTGTATGACTTGGACTGAAACGCTATTGTAGAAATACTGGCAAGGACTCGGCACCGTTGTCACGTGGATCAGCACCATAAGCACGTCAGAATCACAAAAAGCAATAATAACATTGGTGTTGAGGTTGATCTGCGTGACATGTAAAAATGCCTTAATATTCACGTGAGGCGAAAATAAAGCGTTTTCTATTTTTGACGATAAACCTATCACAAACTTGCACACCATTAATTTAGTGGATATCATGTCACGAATCAATGCTCAGTGAAACTGAAGGAGTTTGAAGGAACACGGTGAAGCAACTAGAACCAAAACGTAGATGTCACAATATTTATCAGCAGAAGATGTCAAAGCTTGTCATAACAGCAACTGCATTAATTGTCCAGTGTGAAAAAAGTTGCTCGACCCATTTTAAATTTTTGGGTACTTCCTGTTGATCAAGTTGTTTACACTGAAATGGAACGCCCCGGGCATGCAGTGGGTCCCATGCGGTGACGTGATCGAGCGGCCACCGGCGCCGTACGGGTTGTGGAGTTGCTGGCTGTGTGCCATGGCCATGGCCGCCGCTGTGCTGCCATCGTAGACGCCCGGACTTGGTCCGTCGGGACTGGCTGGAGTGCCCGCCGGTGAAGCCAGGTCCATGCCCCCTGTGATGCCGTATCGGGAGCACGCGTCCATAATGCTGTTACCCATGTTGCTCAGGGACGACGGGCTTCGCGCATGGGTGCCGCTGTCTATCGAATCAGTCGAGTGTTGCTGCTGAATTTCCGGCTTCACATGCATGTTTGACGCTATGGCGTCGTGTCCGTACATGCTGCTGCCGTGGGAAGAATGATGCTGGTGCTTCATGTCCATCCCTGCCATGCCCCCGGCAGTGGCGTTGTGCTGCTGGCCAGTGGAAACACTGGGGCTCGAAACGGATCCCATTCGGTTGTCTTGGTTGCTTTGCACAGCGTTTAGCAACGACATGGGAGGTGGTATTTGTGGAAGGTTGAAGTCGGCCGGACGTTCCAGTGTGTCCTTGCCCACAACGTTCTGGTCGCGTCGCTTCCGCTTCCTCCTTCAGAACAAAATGCAGTTGTGTTAGTTTGAACCGTCGCTGTTTGTTTTTTTAACTGAGCTGAGGCGGAAGAACTCATACAATGGCGAATCGATTTTGACTGTAAAGAGGTTTTGTAACGAGTTCCTGTGGTACGCCGGCGCCGCGTAGATATGTCTGGTTTGGAGCGGACTACGGCGTACAACGCAGACTAAAAAGAAAAAATAGCTCGACGCCTGTGGCAGAAAACAGAAAAATAACATGCTGCGCTGAAAATTAACAGCTTCAACTCATGCATGCGACAAACGTGTTTTCCTGAGCTAAGTGGTGTTTATTCCGGAAGTAGGTATGTGCTCCACAACAGGTCTGCCGTGTCACTGAATCGCTATTCATGGCTGACCGTCAAGTGCGGCAGCGTCAGCAGAAATTCGCCGTTCATGTAATTCTAAGAAGTGCGCACTGGCAACGATTTCACAGCGTCGCTTGCAGGACATGTTCTCGGTTCGTTTTTGTTTTAATTTCACCAACGCATTTTATGGGAAATTCGTAAGTTGGAAAACCAAGGTAGGTTAAATTTTTTTCGAAAGCAAATCATTAGTTAATTTTTGATATTGGTTACGAATATCACTGGTGCAAATCAGCTACTTATTTTATAGCTTCCCATTAAAAATGTTTTATGATCTTCCAGCCTTAAGTTGAAGTTGTCAGAAAGAGTTTTAACGAAATGTCTCAGCCAAATGGAAATGCAAGGGAAACCAAAGCATAGAATTNGGTGCATAGTGTGANTAATATCCATTGCTTCCTCTTCATAGCCCACAAGCGTCTGCGTACATCTGCCTTTGAAGTAATTCTGCTGCCGCAATAAAAATTANTTTGGTGTGCAACGGTGAACCACTGAGTTTGATGTAACGTTGACGATGTGATCATTGGTATATTGGCCTTTTCGGTCAAAATGGCGATTGAGGCTATACTACACTCGTCAACACACGAAAATCCATCAGAACAAAAGGAAACTTGTGGATCCTTCATTCAGAAAAACAGCTCAGACAAGTAGGATGTTCAGGGCAAGGGTGGGGAACCTGCGGCACGGGGGCGGCTATTGGTCCGCGTGGACATTTAATGTTGGCCCACATCAGAATTTTCGTTACCCAAGTTAGAACAAAGGATCACATTAAAATGAAACTCAGTGATAAGCAGATGCTTCGACAGTAGGTCAAGAGAAGTCTTTTCTAGCCCCTTATAAATTTCTTTACTTATTTTCCTTATGGAGGTAAAAGTGGAGTTTTAAGATAAAGTTAGTAATTTTGTAGGGTCCGCCAGTGATATTTCACAATTGATATGGTCCGTGATAGTAAATAAGTTCCACATCCCTGATTTTACAAATCATTTACACGCGCTATTTGAAAAGAAACCTACTTTTTGTAATGTTATCAAAGTTATTTGCTCAAAGTTTTCGCGTATTCTGCCCTTGCTGCTCCAAGTGTTGAGGTTTGCTAATTTTAAGATTTAGATATTGTCAAGAAATACTGTTTTTTAAGGGAATTAAGTAATATAAAATTATATCTTTGTATTTAATCGATTGATGACCTAGAAAAATTTAGTGAATGCTGGATAACCGCTGTGCAAAATTTCAGGTCTTCTTACCCAAAAACAACATGAATCAGCTTTTTGGAATTTCAATTTTGAGCAAACAGTTCATGAGATTTTCGATAAGAGATCTCAACGTAGACGAGACGCCATTTTGACTCGCCTCAACGAAACACACCATAGGCAAAAGGCAGTCTAAGTTCTGCCAAGGGCCATGCACAGTGCTGTAACCGCGCATTTTTATAAGTATTATATGAGATAGATAGTCCAACTGTGATGAAGTAGCGTAAAAGCACACGGTGAAGTTTTGCATAAACATTCGTGCTAGATGGCGATGCAGTGTTAGAAAACCATAATACTTCCTCTACAGCATATGTCTGCATGCACTGTTAACTGCGCCTCTGTTGCCAAATAGGTAGCTTTTAACCTACTTGGCATCCCTAATGGTCATATCCTGCTCAGCTCATCAAATAGAGCTTGACGCATACGATTAAGTTCAGGGCAATGACATCGACACGGTCACGCTTAGGACACGAATCAAATTACGTTGCGTGTGACAATTTATACTTGGACTCCACTCATGCAAGAGATACTCTTTTCCGGAATGGGTAGAATGACTGTTGGAGAGTCAGTGTTCAGTGACAAGAAGGATGTTTCGTAGAATTGCCGTTGTGTCATATCGACATCATCGCATAAGCGTGCCAGTTTGTCTGCAAATACTTATGTCAGGGGCATCCAAACCAAATTTGATCATGGAAAGGGGCCCGGGGGTTTATATTGCCTTCCAAGATTTTTTGAGGTTAGCATAATTAAGAAATTTTGTTTTAGACTCAACGAAGAAACAGTCCTTTGCGACGGTTTTCGTACTCATGTTCGCTCTCAGCCAGCCCATAAAAACATACGGGAATCGTCGGAAAAGAAGCGAGAAACCGCCGTCGCTCAGACACAGAAACGTGGTTCAGGCTTTGGCCGGCCGTATATATACCACAAAATTTGAAACCAAAGCCGCGGACCATATGAAATGTGCTCTCGGGACGCACTTTGGCAATCCTGCTCTAAATATTTGGGCTTATTAACGTTTAGGTAAGCTTTCACTTCAGAAATTTTTGGGCGGCCACCTTTATGTAGAATTAATAGAATGCTTACAACAAAAATGACTGGTCAATTTACCGATACATCTGTGAGTGGTACTTCGCCTCCGGCGAAAACACTACAGTATAACCTTTGCTGTAATTGAATCAAGCATCTCGTCTTTTTGCCATTGCATTTTGTTCATGCAAGCTCCGATTGCAGTAAAGCGGAATCGTTTGAAAGGGCAACAACTTTACGATGGAAGGCTTAGAAAATCTGTAATTTCCAGCGAAAACCGGGTTTTGCTGCTACTTGGTGCCCAATCCAAAGGATTTTTTTAATAGCGTAATGTATTGTGGGAAAAAACAGTTTCCACTGAATCAGAAGTAACAACGAAAACACTACGAACGTTGAACAAAGCTAGCTCAAACAAATATTGCGACAGTTTCGTCGCACAGTTCTTACAAAATGATGATGGTCGGAGAATGTTGAAATTTTAGACAATTTTGAAAAACATTTTGTTCTAAAAGATTCTTGAGGCTCTAAACCTACAATTGAACAAATTTTGAAATCGCGTTTTAACATTGGCAAATTGAACAGAAAAATAGAGATGATTTGGTGAACAGTACAAGCTTTCTATTTTATACGTTGGATTATAAAGGTTAAGACCTAGACGCTCCTTAAATTCGCAACTTTAACTTGCAGACTAGTTCGCTAAATTAGTTAAAGCTTAATCTGGAAAAATTACTAAAAATGTTTTCACCAGAATAGAACATTTTGATCTTTCTTATATTTGCCTTCAGAATGACAAAAGGTGAAAAATGGATATGCCACAAAAAGTTTTTTCATCTTCAAAGGTCTTCGTTCCCACTGTAGCCAATGGCTGCGAACTCAAATGTTGTCGAAAGATCATACAGTTATTATCATAGTTGAAAGATCATAACCTATTACCTTGGCCAATAGTCAAGAACTTCTCAGCAAAACAAGATAAATTTGGGATATCACGACCACCGAAGAAAAGAGAAAACGACAAATTAGCGTGCACTGAATGTTTTTAACAAATATATAGCGGCGTGGTCTGGAAGAAACTGTTCCAAAATCTTAGCATGTTCACAGGAATTTGGGAGGTATGTAAGTAGGCTTATCATGCATTTTTTTGACTCAAACCGCAAAGTCCAGAAATACAATAAACAGAGCAAAGCACCAGAGGGCAGAAAAGGTAATTTCGTGTTAATAAACGAACATGCAATTACCTTTTCTTCCAGGAAATGATAAAAACAGTTGGGGACTTAGGAATTCTGCAATTTGGTGTGAATTACATATTTGAGACACAATTGGTTGGTGAAAGACTTTGTGGGTCAATTACTCGGCCTGCACTATTGTTGGTATAAATCAAATTGAAGAAGAAGTTTCAAATTAAGAGAAAAAATGATGTGACAACACGCAATTATTTGAACGTTTCATAGAAGTTGTAACAAAGCAGAACACCAAAGAAAAATACGAAAGGTGAAAAGCACGCCTCTGTACAGGGAGAGTGGGATTAAAGTTACAGAAAAATGGAACAAATCTAAGAATGAAGATTCAACTGGCTTGTCCATAGGAATGGGATGCCACAGTGGACTTGGAATTTGTCCCACGTCCCATCGTTAGCAATTTTACATCATGTAACAGGAGTTTTCTGAAGTTGAATACCATAATTATATGCTCACAGCGCAATAAGCGTTCGATGTATTGTAGAGGCCAAGTACCATGGTGTAGTGATGCGAGGTCTCTGAACGACCCAATTTTCATTGGCCCCTCTAATTGGACGTTTTGGGGTATCTTAGGCACGACCTTGTAGAGCAGGCCTGCACAACATGCGACCCGCGGGCCGTATTCTTGCGGCCCGCGCGAGCTTTCTCAATTGTAGAAAATGTTGTAAAATTCCACCTCGAACATGTAATTGTCGTTCTATAATTTCTTTGAAATAGACTTTTGCGGCCCGCTGCAAAATTATATTGATAATTTGGCCCTTCGAGCTTTCTGAGTTGTGCAGGCCTGCTGTAGAGGCTAAACATAAGACATGCACATGATATAATGTACTTTAAACGTATTACTAGTTTCGTGGGAATCCCAATGAATGGGACAGTCACAAGTTGCCACGAGATGGGACAGAAAAAAGTGTCCCGCAGACAAGCCTGAGAATCAACTTGCATATTGGCAAGAGAAGAAGACATTTTTGTATTGTTTTCCGAATGAGAAAGGTGAATGAGTATTCAAATTTTCAAGAATTTCAGGGCAAAATTTGGGACCAATACACATTAAAGAAAGCTGACTCAGAGATGTTTTCATTCTGGGTAAATTGTAGTGTTGCGAAGAAGCAGAGATGTATGAACTTCCTTGGATGTATTAACTTATTTCGAAAAGCTGCCGTAAAACAAAAATGCAGTACACATGTGATATGGAGCAATGGAGCAGAGTTTAAAATAGGTCATTAGAAACATAAATGGATGTGATGAAAAGCTGATCAAGGGAGATTACTTATTACAGGAATTTTTTCTGTTTATTGACATGCTTTTTTCACAATATCATTGCACAATATCCGTAAAAATATACATGATATCTTTATCATGTATGATTTTATGAATTGGTAAGGAAACCATCTGCTCAAAGCAATTACTGACTTTCGTGATAAAATACCATTTCTTCAAAATTCATTGGAAAGAGCTTCACTGGCTTGAAAAGTCTTGAAGTGGTCATTGACTAGCAAAAGCCTAAGAACTACAGCTCAAAAGGATTTCAAAATTAAATGTTTTGAAATCTGCAAGCAGCTGGTTTGGTTACTGCAAGTTACTGGAAAATATTTNCGAGAAAAAAGAAAGCAATGAATCTTCTCAACCATCACGAAAAAATTGAGGAAAGCTAATGTAGAAGCTGGGAAGGGCGTATCATCATTCTTTCCTCACTCTTTAATGTTGTGGTTTGAGCTTCAATGTTGTGATACTTTAACGTAAAAGCCCTCGATGCGATCAATAAATGAAATATTTAATTAAAAGACATTGTGTGCCATGAAGGATTTTTCAAATATCAAGGTCATGGATGGTTACGTTAAAAAGAGTGAACTACGATATGAAATTGGTAAACAGAAACCACAACCAATAGATTCATTTTTTCCGCCGCAGTTACTGCGCTGAATACCTCTGAAGGCGTAAAAACCGCAATATGATGAAACCAGATGTAAATAAAGCAGAATGCTGTACTTTTAACTGTTGCAAAAATCTGGTAATTCCTATGGAGAATCTCACATGGTATCATTGCATAGCTATTTCTCGAACAAACTTTGGTGTCATGCACAATGTTTTGTCATTATACATTGGTTCAAAACCCCCAAGTAATGCATATTGCTCTAAATTAACAAGACCAAATTCTTATTTTTTCATCATTTTTTCGGTTGAATTACACCTTTTCTTGAAATGTTTAGCAAATTTACAAAGAAGCGTTCCTCGTCAAATCTTTCCTCAGTTGAAACCACAAAAGAAATGGCACAAGTTTTAATTGGAATGTTATTTCAAAAATTGAATTAAAATCCTGATTTTAACAACTGTACATATTACATTCATATTTGATTAAATTGTTTGTCAAATTTGTTTTTGAATTTTTTCAATTACTTGAAACACAATATTATTTTCAAGATTATTTTGCATACATTACATCGGACTACCCTCTGATCATACGATACCTCAGGAAAACCACACTCAGATGATGGACAAACACTTGTCTGCTCTTATTTGTCCTTTCCCACATTGGCGAAGCTTTTGCTAGCTACGTATCAAGCTAAAAAGCATAAATAAAATTCAAGATAGCAAAATGACTGAAAAAGAAATTATCAGAGATTTATAGTACTTCTTAATTTTACCAACGCTGCAGGCAAAACATTAACTTGGAAATAATTTTGAAATGTTGGTAACGCATAACACTGAGCAACGATTTTTGTATCGCGCATGTATTGTTTGGATCAACTGATTTATCATTTTTCAATCTGTGTAGTCTGGTGGTGTGTCTGCGCAGCAATTATCCTTCCCATTTTGTGTTTATAGTTTTCAGTAAAAGCAAAGAGAAAAATTTATTAATAAGCTTTAAAGAGCTGAAACAATTTCGTTGTCTAAAAATCCAAAAACATCGAACATTGACATCTTTTGCTCTCACGAGACAAAAATGCCCTGATGTGCCTTATAAATTTGTTTTGCTGAGCGATACAAATAAATACACGTGCACTTGTTACCGCACAGGAAGGCAGTGTTGTTCTATTTTAAGTAGTACCGAACGATCTTGAAGAACACTTAAGATGTTGTACTAATATTACTGCAGTGTCTAGAGCTTTGTTCAAAGTTATTTTGGGTTACCGTAAAAAAGATAACGACGCGACCTCTTTGATACCAGCAGTTTACTCCATTTTTTGACTCATCACTCCACTAAAAGAAACTCTTTGCTCACATTTCTTTTAAGAAGTTTTTCGGTCATTTAAAATTTTTGAAATGAAATCTCTGATTATCCTCTCGTTTGGACTGTAAAAACTAGTCGCAAGGTAGTATTAACATTGATCACTGTATTTCAAACAAAAAAAGAAAACGTGGATTCCCATCTAAACAGGGGTGGGAAACCTGCGGCACGCGGACCAAACATGGGTCGGGTGAACAGTTAATACGACCCGCATCAGAATATTCGATACGCAGGTTAAACACAGCATTGCGTCAAAATGAAACTCCTTGCTAACTAAATACTTAGACAGAAAGTCAAGAGAAGTTTCTTTCACTCGTCATGGTTTTCTATCCTTATTTTCCTTTGGAAGATAAAGGTAGAAGTTTAAGATAAAATTAATCATATTTGCGGCCCGCCAGGTGCCAGCGATGTTCCACAATTCTTGCGACCCGTAACGCAGGTTCCCCACCCATGATCTAGAAAATAACTTGTTTTAATATTTCATTTTACCATTTAGTCAGGTTGTTGCTTAAAAATGAGTTTCCAAACGTAGNTATTTTCAGTTTTCATTCCCAATCCATCGAGCCAATAAGCAGTTAGTCATTTTGAAGAAGGTTGTTTTTCTCTTGAGACATTCTATACAAGTTCAATAAAAAAGAAGCTGCTTTTGAAGACTTGTATCAACGATATTTTCAAGGAACTCCGTTGTGTTAGTTAAAAGCTGTTCATACTTTTGTCAAATTCCTACTTGATCATGATAGGGAAAGTGAATATCATTAAATGATTTTTAATGAACAATAAAGTGATAAAGTGACAACTGACTGTTTTAACAACATTATTAATCTTTCACTGACGTCTACGAACACATCTTTTTGGTTAATAGCATTGAAATAATGCAAGTACGTGAACAGAAACAAAACATACAGTAGAAGGAACTACTCTTCGCCACCAGTGATAATGCCACGCATTTTACGACGTAACTTCACGACGCGGCCTATTTCTGTACGATCTTATTTGTATGCAATTTAATCGCATACAGAACGTGATAACTGAAGAAAAGAAACTTTGCTGTACAAAACATGTTTGATTTTTTACTCATAAATTCAACTGCAAATGCTTCAGTTTGTAGTGTGTATGTCACAAGTTTGTAATTAACGCGTCGTTTAACGTTTCAAAGCTTTGGATGAAGTTCTTCCACCAGGTTCTTTGTCCACTTGAACACTCAACATTTATTTTACATTTCCTGGTTTTGTTTCGACCTGAATTCTAACCGGAGCTTTACATGTGAGTATTGAATTGGGTTGATACGGGCCTTGTTTAAATTACTGTAACAGCCAAACGCTTGTAATGCCAAAAACTTATGTGAAAGTTGATGTTGATTTTGAAAGTTTTTTACATAACACTGTAACTAAACAGTACACTCGGTTGTGAGATGTGTTATGCGCGTTGCAGGCTTTTGATTAAGCAAGGACTTAGGTTTTTGTTTGCAACGTTGGTGGACTTATATAGCTGAAAATCCATTCATGCTGCATGCAATTTTGTTCGGCCTTAACTGTTCCTTTTAATGAAGCAAGCTTATCTGATCAAGTTTGTTTGGAACAGTCTTTTTGCATCGAGGGGTCTCAGCACACTGAAGGCCAACTTCTGAAAAATATAAGCATTCTTGGTGGAAGCAAAAACAATATTTGCAACATCGCAAGGTGGAAGACTGCAAATTCCAATCAGTGGTGTAGTGCCGAAAAGTAGGAGAATGCTCTATTAAGGAGATACACCTTGCTATATACAAGGTAGCTGAGAATTTGTATGTGGAGTGTATTGCCAAAAATTGGAACTTAGAAGTCAATATTTTCGTGCTACATCAAAACATTAGGGAATGTCGTTGCCTTCAATTGCAACACTGCTTATACTGCAGTTCAGATGTTACTTTTTATTCAGAAGTTAACATGTAAGAATCCATGAGAAAACGCGTATCTGCTGAAATGAAGCGCATTAATCAAAATTTTAATAGAATTGCTTTCACTAGTCCTGCCTTAGGCAAAACAATATAAACCAAAAAATGATGTTTCATAGGTTCGATAGTTGCTCACATGAAAGTGACCTCAAGTTTTATGAGAAAATCGATTTCACGCCAATTTATGCATCGCATGCCGACCTATTCGTCGAAAGCTTACGAACAAATAAAAACTCACATGAAAGTTGAAAGTCCTTGAAAATAATTTACAGAAAACCTTTTTGGCTCTGTTCATGCCATCAACATATGTATTTCGAAGCTATTTATTTTACTTTTAATACGCTGACAAGTTATTGTCTTCAATCTTATAAAAATGTTATTTTCAAAAGGTTTTGGTTAATCCTGCCGTATTTGATCAAACTTATTGTTTTACCAAGCAGAAAAACTTACCGGAAAATATGGAAAAACCTTCACCAACAGTTTAATTTCAAAGCTTTTATTCTGTTTAGGTGAAAAAAATGCTTGAGCAGGGGCAATTTAACCTTTGCCGGGTTTCCGCATATTAAAAGCGGTAAAAAAGGTGTGTGTTTTGTTACAGGTCATGAATTTTTTCCGGCTGCGCTATGCTAAGAAGCGACGGGGCCCACGTGCGTATTAGTCAACAAATAAATCAAGTCGTAAAACCGCAATTGATGTCGAGGCTTTGATAAAGCGTTCCTGATATGAAGAGACGCGAGAACATGGAGACTGATCGAACAGAACTTCATCAAGCAGAAACAGTTTCATGAATGGCTCAGTGAAATCTCGTTACGCTGTTTTGAACCTGAAGAGAGCGTGAGCTTTTACGAAAGCGCTGTGACCGTGTAATCTGATGTGTGAAAACACCGCTAACTCGTTCACAGATTTCTGTTGCGGTTCGGAGTCGTTCTTGCGAAGCGCATCAGTTCTTTTGCCAGAAACAAGCGGTACGCAAAAGCATGTATTGCACAACTTTACTGAAATAGCCTAGTTCGTGAATTTTTGCTGCTTCCGATTTTCCAACACCTTTTTTGCCATTGAGTCATTCCAATGATTCGGAATCATGATTTTGTCAGTGTTTATCCACGACGACAAGCGTCTTTTCATTCTCACATGCGGTCTTTAATGACGCAGCATACCGGAGCGTATTCTTAGTTTTGGCCAAGTCTGTTGCGCACACAATGCTCCTGCAACCTCGAAGTTGTAGCCGCAAGCAGATTTTTTCCGAACGAATGAGTGATGGGCCGTGCAAGACCTACGCTGCGCTCAGAGATAAGCCTGCGACGTCGAGAGACTTGTTTGTGCTACGCGTGGAATATCCGATTAAAATGATTGAGATAAAATCATACTTGCATGTTTCAGTTGAGTTGAATGATTGCTTGCACAAATGACCAGTTTAACCGGAGTTGACGGTAGTAGCGCTTCCTGACATCGCATCAGCGAGTATTGCGTTCAGTGTTGAGTAAAAAAGGTTTAGCAGTTTTCCATGACTTGCAATAAACACGTGTTTTGAAAACTTGCAAAAAAATTTTTTAAACGGTAAAAAAAGCTCAAAAATCATCTTTCATGACAGTTTTTGCAGAAAACGATCAACCGATTTTCACCCTGCAAAAATTATTGCGCACACGTCACTGAATCCAACTCTTGCATTTAGAGCTGGGTTTCCAATTGTGTGAGACAAACCTCGTCATGGGGTGCAGTTCCAATGACCTGTATCGCAATATGGTGAAATACAATACAAAATGGCGTCTGTACTGCAGCGCTCAAGTGCGGCTTATTTCTGAAACAAAACATGAGCAAAAACTACCTGAAGTTTCCGTTGTCGAACATCTTTTCACAGTTAGGATCGAGTGCCCAGTAATTTCCTTTTCCAGGGTCGTCCTCGTCTCTTGCTACTTTTTTGAAACAATCATTTAAAGACAAGTTGTGGCGAATGGAATTTTGCCAACCTGCACGACTTTTTTTGTAAAACGGAAAATTTTCTGCGACATACTGGTAGATTTGTGACAAAGTCAGCTTCTTCTCCGGCGAGTTTTGTATCGCCATGGCAATGAGGGCCGAATAGGAATAAGGCGGCCGCACCATCTTGAACAATTCAGATTGGCTGGAAAGTGACAGCCAAGCAAAATCAGAACCGAAACCTGGTGGGCCGAAGAATTGCCGTTGACCGGCCGCAGCCGCAACTGCTGCCGCGCCGTAAGTTGCAGATTGCATGTAAGACGATGCCGAATTGAAAGGGTTTCCTGCGGCCGCCATCGACGAAGGACCAGCTGCAGCATGGTTTAACCATAAATACGGGTTAGAAGCTCCAGCAGCAGATGGATAATCTAATGCTGCAGAATAATGGTGTCCCGCACCGGCCGGATGTTGACTCCTCGCTGCCGCAGCGGCTTGCGCTGCAAAGGCGTTCTGGTTGTAGAAATTGTCGTACATAGAACCTCCCGATCCACTCCCGCTGCCATCAAGCAGGTCTTGTTGACTGACTCCATGTTGATGCGGAGGAATTGAACTCATCATGCTTTTAGTATTTTTACTAAATCTTCCACTTTGAGCTGAAATTCTTTTCGGACAAAAGGTTTGAGCAGCGAGCGAAGTTCCGGGTGATCTTTCGGGAAAAAATGCTTGGCTTCTGCAATCTATTTCTTGTTTTAATGCCACTATAGGAGTTTCTTTTTCTTGAAAGGTGAGCAACGATCCGGAAGTCTGATGAGAGGTCAGAAATGACTGTTCGAACCTCTCCTGCGGTGATTGCATGTAGGAAAAACACGGGTGGAAACCTTGCCTGGCGCTAAACTCCACAGGTTCATATGAAGTTATCTCATCAGTGAATACCATAATAAAATGAAAACATTAAAACTAATTTTCATTGATGTTGCTTACAGGTGGGAATTATCTAAAAGCACATAGAAGTAGAAACATACTGAGGATATATTGATTGCATTTAAAGTAAGGCACCAAACAAGGCAAAAAGAAATACAAGTCTCAACTTACCCCGATTAACGCATTACACATTGAACTTTTGTTTACTAAATCGAATTCGCACAGTTTGCTCTTTGCGTAACATACCAACTACCTATTTCTTCTCGTCAATACAAGCATTACAATNTCTTGGTTGTCTGGTAAATTTGATAAGCTCGGGATGAGGCCATACAGTTGGCTCCATTTTTGGTGCAAGTTCTTGAAAAGTGAGCTCAGCCGAGTAGAAAGATTTTATTTGGCCTCAAACGCAACTCCGTTGCAGAAACAAACGTCCACCTCTTTGCGGTCTCTGCTGTAACTAACCACGGGCAAGTTGACGATCGAAACAACCTACCGCGTATTCCTGCGTCTGACGCAAAAATCTGCGTTATCAATACGGGATGCACCACTAAACACGATGGTTTTGTCACAAACGCTTTTGAATGTAAACACTAATTTTGAAAGGTTTCGCTACGCGCGTTTGCACACTGTCCAAGCCATTATTTACTGTACGCATTACCTTACGTTTATTACCCAAATTATTCTCCCAGGTAGTTTACTTGTAAGGTTGTTGCACAGCCGAAAGCATTGCTGTTTAGCACGCTGTATTCTGTGGCAGTAATCAATTGCGCGGGTAGTCTGTAGAATGTAGATTATCGCAATCTGCCGATTGTTTCATTTGATTGCAAACTTGGCGAAGAGTACGTAGTGAGCTGTCAGAAAAAGAGATATCGTCAATGAGCGATTGGCTATGCGATCGAGCAACATAAACACTTGTGCTTGATTAGGTGCCTCAGGGAAATATGCTCTATTGCCTCCCTCGGTTCTGCAAAAATGGCTAAGATAGAGTCTTCCGAGTTGCATTAATTGATTGTCAAAAGCACAGGAGGCAGAGCTTTACACTCATACCTAGTCGAGCAAAAGCAACTAAGTTTTGACTCGAAACATGTTAGCGAAGTTGTACTAAACATGAAAACACGATGCTGTAACCTATAAAACTTGAACACTTTTCTGTTTTTTGTTTTTTTGTGCTGCGTCCAGGCCCAACCAACGCGATCTGCTCAACAACGCCGCCGTTCTGTTGCATACATTAGTTAAACATTGTCTGCCATTCCCCACAGGCAGAAATTGTCACCTTCTTGCCTAAACCTTCATCTGCCACAACTGGGAAGTGTTCACCTTCAATATTAACTGTTTACTATACGGAAACTGACTTGTGCTCAACTCTTGATTCGTTTTATGCCATCACGCCTGATTACCTTTTTTTCGATAGCGCCCAAGAGCGAGCCCGCGATGGCAAACTGGTCGCTTCAAATTCTCTCGCCCTGTGCGCAGTGAAGTTGCCCAGCTAACGCAGGTAATCGCAAAACCCGGATGATAATTTCGTTTTTCTGTCACATATCCGTAACGACGTACAGGAAGACAATTATTACTTTTTCGTTCCTTGTAACTTGCTTAAAGACGAAGATTTATATTACCTCTTAAGCAATTTTAAATGACGCTGACTTACAAGATGATATGGGTTTATCTAAAAGTTTGATAGAACCTATACGTTGACATTATATATTCATGTTGGCACTTGGTAAATGACAACTGTTATACACGCATAATTTTCACCTTTCGCTGGCTTACAGTCCAATGGCCTCCAGTTCAATCATTACAAGGAAACACAATTTTTAGTTATCCCCTTATCTTCAAGTTTTGGCTCTCAAAGTACTTTAATATTTTCAAGAAAATATTGACATTTTGATGCAGTTGTTCGTGTTTGGCTTGTGGTGATAAACAGGATGCTATTAAAAACATACCTGAAACATGTCAAAATATGTCACAGTTGCATCATATCCAGCGTAATTATCATACCTTTTTTTCGTGAAGTTTTACTACCTTTTAACACTAATGAGGGAAATTTTAGTGCTGTTCGTTTAGATCGCTAGCAATTATATCTCATGTGAAATCATAGATAGTTTGTGGTGTTTTCGCTTCGACCGAGGCTCGATTGCAATGGCGGTTTGGGAGTTGTTGGGGACAAACGATTTTGTAGATATATTATTGGTTGTGCTTTCCCCTTAACACTTCTATGAATGAAAAACATTTTGTTTTGATCAACCCTTTCAATCTATACGATATGCTGAAGACCTTATCAATACATTTGTAAGCTCTGAGAATGCCTTTGATAAAATGAACTGTAATAGCTTTTGTGCGCATGGAAAAATATTCATAGTCATTTGCGCGCTCTCAGTTATCTGCCCTGAACTGATTTCAACGTAGCTTTCTTTTGCTAGTTTACTCCGCTAATATAACCACAGTAAAAGTTACGTCAGTGTCTAATGGTTGGACAGGTATTTGACAGAAGCANATGTGATAGATCAGGGGTTCCCAACCTGAGGTGGATGCACTCATAGGGATGCATTTGCATATCTGAAGGGGTACATTTAAGGTTAGCAATAGAAGGGGGAAATCAGTGGTGGACTAAAGGCTGGGGGGCCCGACGCAAGGCTGAAAAGGGGGGTCATCTGATGACGTCATCATACTCAGCCAACCGTGATAAGACCTTTTGATCAAGCCTTGGAAGGGGAAGGATGCGTTCCTGATACTACGGCATAACTGACATAACAGAAAAAGCAAAAGGACATTCATGACACATAACTTCAAAAACACTGAAAGTTGGGAAGACAAAGCTAGCAACACAAAAGTTAAGCGATAGCAAATTGGCATCGACCCCCACTTCTCTAAATTTGCGCCCCATTTATTTGCATTCAAAGAATAACTAGAAAGTTTATAACACACTTTCTCCAAAATGCTTGGTCTCCTGAATTTGTTCATAGCCATGTCCTTAAATTACAGTGGATTTTTGTTATTTTACGCAACCTTTGGATCATAATAAATGTTAGCGGTACATGCTCACCAGTCGAAATGCTGAATGGGTACAGGGTCAGAGAAAGGTTGGGAACCCTTTTGTTAGATGCATGCGAAATTCTATTTTATTGCTTCGGTAAAAATAAAGTAGCCATGGTATTTAATTTGAAGAAGCTAATAGTTTAGCAGAATAAGTTGAGGTTTGTTAACTGCAAGTCTTAAAAGCATTTCTTTATGGCGTTCAATGTACAAAGCATATAAGTATAGTAACTTCTCTTTGAAATACCTCCGGGAGAGAGTATTTGTATCACACAATAACTACAGCGCAAAAATTATGTGGCCAGACGATGACTGAAAAAAGTGTTCGTTGAGTTGAGCTCCTTTTTAAAAAAACGGCTTGCTTTTAATTTGGTTGATTGAAAGCAAGTCTGCGATGACTCTGTGTGCTCATAAATATGTTTTTCTGAGAAATTGCAGAAATTTACTTGTAATTATAATTATGCATATTGCAATTTGTTTTTTCACAAATTTGGCAACTAATAGACGTATTCATTCAGTCTTCGAGTTCTCAACATTTGTCAAAGTAGCATCTATGAACAAAAGTGATGCCATGGAAATTTCATATAGTACATAACCATAAAATATTGGCAATATACTTGGCAGTTGTCTATGCTAGCTTTTATCAAGTTGAAGCAAAAATCGAAGCATTTGCAAGGTCACGTCACGTCCTTATAAGAATGTCGTTTAGGGTTATATTTACGTTGGGTCACTCTTTTCAGTGTGGATCAAAGCCTTTGTTATATTCTACGTTGAAATCAAATATAAGCTCATTTTCTCTCATGTGTTGATTCTACTGATATCGAGCTTGACGGGAAAAACCTTTGTGTGACTTCTTGAGAATCGTATTTGGGGTTTTCATTAGTTTCCAATTAAAATTTAATGGGAATGTTTTCACCGCAAACAATGCACTGCGATCCACCGCTGCTGCAGCCCCTATTTTGTAAATAACATATATCTGCGCAAAAACACAGAGCACGTTTTTCAGCGGCTGGCACATGTCACTGCCTTGTGTTCCTGCAACCGGCACAGATATTTTGCACCCTGTTGACGCTTTCTATTGTTTGTAAACACTTTTCAGACGAAGTTATTTAAACGAACGTCGGCCTCTTTTGCTGCGAGGAAAGGAAATTATCAATTTGTGCTCAAACGTCCAACTTGCTTTGTGGCGACCGAACATGAAGCAGACGTAATAGCCCGAAAGGAGATCGGTGCATTGGAATTATAAACACCACTCTGAAAATTAGTGAAATATAATGTATTTTCAGTTTTCATCGTTGAAGTTAATAAAAAATGAAAGTGTTCCTCCAAAAAGTGAGAAATTCCGAGAAAGCTTCATTTCACATCGCGCGTTGGTCACATACTAGCGCTGTCTTCATTGCAATATTCCCTCGAGTATTGTCCAAGATGCATTTTAGTCAGTAATTGTCGTTTTTATTCATTTTCCAGGCCCTGTCAAGCACTGACGAAAAAACTTTTATTGATACTGCTGACAACAGTAAGAACTGATGTGCATGACGTCGAAGGCATGCTCTGACGTGATAATTTATGCTCAAATGTAATCCAAAGTGAAATTGATTCGTTTTTGGCTGTTTGGCTGGTTTGGCTGTACTGATTAACTGCCATTTGCCGCAAAAGCTTCTGAACATCAGTATAAATTCTTATGTAGAAGATGGGATCTCGCAGAGTGGCACGTCATTGAGTAATCTTGAATATGTGTGAGTAACCATTCTAAAGTCGCGTTGGATTCTGTGGAACTGACAGTTGCCCGATAAATAAATTCGTTTTGTTACGATGACAGAGACTCGCAGGGAAGTCGCTTTCTCTGTACTCTTTGCCTAGCTGCCGTTGTGTCCTTTTCCGTTCGTCCTACCCTTATTTTCAACCCAAACACAGAAGCTGTGGGAAAGCGAGACACTTCGCGACGTTCTGTGCCTTGCTTTCGACAGGCGGTTACGCCCCCTGTCTTTGACAACTTTGTGGGACGGGCCCTGCATTGAACAAGCTGTTGCTCACACTGGTTCTACACGCCCCAAAGTTGCTGTTTGATGCTCAATATTCCCGCCCTTACCCATTTGCACTCGGCTGGTAGTTCCCATTTTGTGACAAACCATTTACCTTAGCTCATTCGTCAACTTGCTTCAATAGATAAAGCAGTAAACGAACCGCGCTTGAGTCAAAAGCTCGATTACGTCAGTTGTTGATGCGCTGCATTCACTGGCCTGGCGTAATGATGGGATTACAGGAATAGACTTTACAGATTAGATCTTGAAACAATTACAGTTACAGTCATTTATGGTGCTTTCCGTAAGGGCTCGATGAGCGGTCGAATTTGGCGCAAAATAAACTATTTGGTCACAACGCACCAAGAAAATATTTTCTCAGATCACTTTTCGCCAACCCTTGATTTGTCATGATCTCATTCTAAATCAGCTCTAGTTTCCACTGATTCGGTGTTTGATGGCTTTAAACCATGCTAAGGTCAAAATGTCGGTGGATATCTACAGACTTTTGGAAAAAAGGTAATGACTGGGTCACCGAATGAAGTGATCTTTATTCCAGCAAAAGTAGTGATTTTATGCAGTGCGATGCAACATTGTAAAGATCAGATTTTAGGGGGCAACTCAATAACGTAGTTGATTTGCAAGCAATTTTTGAATTCAGGAAATTTATGTGATTTCGCTGTGGTTAGTGGAACATCGGCAAAGCATATTTTAGAAAACCGTTTTCAAGGGCAGAGTCATCGCACTAAACCAAATTCAAAGCCTGATAGAGAAATACAATCAAAATCGGTCGCGATTTTGAACTCAAACTTGGATTTCAAGTTTGACATTTGCCTCCTCGTAGTAGACTAATGAAATGATTACTTACCTCACTGTGGATAAGCAACCCTCTGCATCACATGTTCAACACCACAGTACTCGGAACAGTTAAGCCCCTGGAAATAACCTTTCCTTCATTTCAGTTGCTTTTGAACAGTGAAAGCAACGGCACACAATTGCAATGTGTGTTGTGTAACTTACAAGTCATTGCAGTCTCACTCCGAAGGAGAGTTTTTAATTTCCTGCCACTATTCTGTTCCAGGTTACCTATGGAGAAGTTACTTGGCAACACGAAATAGTCGAAAGATATTGGTTTCACGGCGTTTAATTGTTTTGAACAGAGTTTCTGTCATGAGGAATACTTAGTCTACGTTTGTTGCGTTTTCAAACTTCGGATTACCTATTGACACTGTTAACCGTTGAGCGGCAAAATTCACCACTTACTTGTCTCCATTCAACGTCGATGAAAAAGCCGGAATGCGTCATGCCAACAATGGAGTTTTTACCGCAAGCTTTTTCCACAAGCTGACTGTATCGGGTGACAAGAAATTGTATCTTATGATGTTTGCTTGCAAACCAGAGACAGGTCGGAGGTTCGAACGGCGATCAGCACATTCCGTCACTCAAACCTTCCTGCTCTCAGCCAGATCTATGGAACCGATATAAAGGAGCTTTATTTTCAAACCCGATCGGTCCCTAAAAGTTCCCACACTCTGAACGCTGAGGAGGTTTTGTTGGTATGACTTCCTTTACAACTATTTCTTGAACGTGCTGGTTGATGTGTGTGCCTAATATTAGCGTAGAAAAGCGTTTTGCTTTAACTGGCCATATAGGCCACCTGGGTTCCGAATTTTCAGGTCGCTGCACTGGAGGGAAGCGAGTATCTAATTGCTCGTCACGCAATATTCTAGTTGTTCACTGTTTCGTCTTAACGAATTCGTTTCACATAGTGCTCGTCTGACGTGGCTGACGCCGAAACGACTAAGCACTTATTAGAAAATGGCACTCATCCTTTCAGCACAGTTTTTCGTGTTTAGTTATCAGTCTGAAATTGCTTGAGGTCGAAGCAGTGTTTACGGTGGGAGCCTGTGTGCGCTCGAATGGATCGAAGAGGAAAATTTTGGCAACTTGCTGGTTTCAGGTTCGGCTATTGGGCAAACAACGAAGGCCCGAACGAGACGATGATGATTACTGTCGCAAATAGCTATGGATAACCAGGTCCAACACAGACACTGCCCTGAAGAGACCTAGCTTACACGCCAACACGTGATCGAGATCCCAATCTAAGATGTTTTCGACTGAGGAAATTGACCTACATCCGCACAAACCCTACTGTATTTACTGGAGCGAGTCTATTTTTCGTCCTCCGTTGAAGTTTGAGATCTTGTGTCATAAAATCAAAATCACCAAAGATCCGTCTAAGCGCAGAAGTTACCAGAAGACGCCTCTTACCGTAACTTCTGCAAAAAAAATTCTTCATTTCAATTTAAAGCATCTTTCTGTGAAATGCGTCATATCTTGTCAAAAAGATATTCGTCTGGAGACCAGCAATTTTTTGCTCCTTGACGTACCAGCCGCTTGAGTTAATAAGTGTTGACTTTAAACAAACTGATTATTTACAGCTATGCAATAAAGCACGCGTCTGTCAACTTACTTTGGTGCAAACTAGATGGACCCTGCTGCTCGTACAAACCGCAACTTCCCTTTAACAGTAGATTGTGTTTTGTCGTTTTCGAGCTTGTCGCTGTTTACCACTAAAATATTGACTATGCATACACACATATTCAATGATATATCTGAGCGAAGGCCTAAAAGCCGTTTTCGAAACTAGCTTTTGTTTGCCTGAGCTGCAATGCCAACCCCTGCAGGCGTTCAACCCAAGACGTTTCATTGCGTGTATTACTCTGCACATGAAACTTAATTTTTGTTTAAAGCGTTATACAAGAAATAGCTCGCTCTTTCTTACTGCAAAGGAAGTGAGCACTGATCCTATCAAGTATGGGTTAGACTAGGGAACTTCGGCGATAATTTAGTGTCATTTCTGGTGACATGTCCCCAAGTGCAGCAGTTTGATGCAGTTATCTGCTGTGATTTGTTTCGGCAATCAGTGTACAGTAGATGCAAACAGAGACTTGCGATGCTTCTAGTGATGTGTGTTCTTATACAAATCGTTAGATAAACTCTTCGTACTATTAGCAAGCAAAGAAACAAGTATATATTTTCCGTTTCTGTTTTAAACGCTGAAGCAAACAGACGCAGCAAACTGACACTGAAATCAGTTGATACCATACACATTTTAATATTACACCGATGGAAGTTTAAAACCCAGCAAATTTTCCATAACAAGTACGTACATAACTTTTGAAAAAGTTCTGGTTCCAAGTCCAAGTGCATAGCTATCTGGGCTATAACTTGCATAGATATTTTGGTTGCGTAATACCTGCTGATTTCAATTTTTGAAAAGTTACCAGGTAAACCAGTTTGTTATGCTCCAAACCGTTGATTCACTCTTGGAAATGGCGCAGTAGAATTTGCTTCGATCACGACATACGGAACTATCGCAACAAATTCAGATAAATAAACGTCGGTTTGCGTAACACCAGTTCAATACAATGTGTTAGAAGGTCTTCTTAGAATTGTTTTTGTTTTGGTATCTCGCGTATAAGTGGTGACAAGTAGTTACAAAGTATATGAATTTTTGGCGTTTACTATCATGCACTGTTACAATAGAGGTTAGCGAAAACTGTATTATCGTTTGTGATAATGATGTGATACTTTACTGAAGAAAACCGAAATCGTTGGTAATTGTTGAAAAATGATTTGCTTTTGTTATCATAAAAAATAAAGTGGCCGTTGAAGGTGTATCAAACTGTCAAAGTTGATTGTTATCGAAAAAGCAGACCTTCGTTTTTTTTCAATAAATTGTTGCGTGTAGATCAAAAACTGTTCATGATGCCATTTTGGCAACGGTCGGTTTTACGATAAGTCCTTGTTTGCAAAGCAGATTTTGACACAGCGTTTGATGTAGATCAGCATCTGACGCAAGTTTGCTCTTTCAAAACTGGATGGTAAATGTTTCTTTCTCAGCGGAATGGAAACTGAGGATTCCCGTGTAGTCAAAACATTCAAGTGCAAAAGACAAACAATTTTAAGATGGTAAACCCCGCTGGTCGCGAACATGGGTGATTGGTTATCTTTGCTTGGCTTGGATTGCTTGGTTCGTGCCACTACAATTGGGCATTCTGTTGGCAGCCATGCAGATGTGTCTGTGTAATTCACATCCTGCGTTGATATTATGTATTTCTCAGGCATAAGATAACAACGTTGATGCCAAAGGTTTACGCAATCTAAGGAATTTAATTATAGTGATTCGCTGCTGCGAAGTTTTCATTTCTAGACCATTCGTGTTCCCGTTTTTTTGAGTGCTCACTTGAAGCAAAATGGCGGCCAGCACAGTTTTGGCCTGCATTTCATTACAACTTAGGTAAAAGTCAACAAATCCTGCAAACTGACAGCGAAAGCATCTGAGCAGATTGCGTTGTTTAAACCACAACGATGCTGTTTTCTTTTGCTGTTATTGCAAAAGTAGGTGAAATCACAAAATTTAATTTGAAACGTTTAATTCACACCGAAGCATCCAGTACACGCTGATAGTCAACAGGTAATTGTTTGATTGAAGACAATTTTAGCACAAAAGTTTCCGTAAAATATCCTATAAAGTGCTTGGACTATAAAAATATTGGTACTGCATACCAAAAAACATAATTGGTTTATTATCAAAATATCGGTAATTTTAAAGTTTTTCTACGTGAACTGGCGCCAGTGCGAGAATCAAGGGAATAGTGTTGACATCTCAAAGGACTATGACCTCACTGCAAATTTCTAAATCAACAATACTGAAGTACTTTCAAAAATTTTTCTGAATTTAAATTTTCTGTTACAATCCATTGTGAGCTATGGTTATGTGGTGATATTTTATCAATAACAACTCATTGTTTCTTGAAATCTGATCAACAAATGCTTATTATATTTCTATCAGTACTGTTTCACATAGATAGAAAACAAATCATTGAAACGAAATTAATTGCAAGAATTTTGCAAATACAAACCAAAATTTTATTTAATTTTTCAATATTTTCTTTAATCTTAAACCAAAAGTCCATATCACATGGGTTAGTAGTGCAGGTGCACAAAAACCACGAGTAGCACTCACAGATGAAAAAGCACAAAGGACGCGAATCCAACACGAGTACCTATACTTAAGTGGTACTGTGAAAGAATGAACACTTAAACGATAAAACAAATACTGGCTTTGCCCACGCTAAAAATGAACACTTCATGCATACACAATGCATTGAAAAGCATAAAACTGCATTTAAATGCATTGATAAGAATAATTAAGCTGCATTAGAACAAGCTGATAGTCAAATACAGATGTACAATTAAGCCTTGTCATCTCACACTATGTCTTTTACTGTGCACGTGATTTCTATCAAACCGCTCGGTGAAGGATTTGTCACTCCCTCGTTGACAGGACCTTCAAGGTCATTAAAAATGTACCACGATAACATAAAAGGTCAATTTAAAGAAAGCATTACTTGTCCATGCAGCCTACATGCAGAATACAAGCTGGTGTAAGAATATTAACCGAGGTTGCTCACCCGCAATCATTTGGAATACCTCCACATGCGGCAAGGTTGTGTATTCTGCTTTGCCAGCATGAAATAAAGCCTATCACTCACTCCACAACATATATTAGTAGGATCCCCTCCAAACACAAAGAATAAAGTTGTAAAAGAAACAGAGCGAGGCCGTTGGCCAGAAATTTTAAAAGACAGTAAACTTAGCTGAATCTGAAAACAAAACCGAGGAAACTGGTACAAAGCACCGTTTCTAGCTTGAATGAGAACGAGAGGAAAGCAGGTGCTACTGGTATCAATCTCACTTTGAATCTGACAAAACAATCGAAATGTTTTTCACGCATTCCAGAGAACAAAATAAATTACTTGAGAACTTGTAAAAGTATTCATTACTTACTCCTGAAACTGTAAGGAAAAGACAAACCAAGGCTAACCTCAATAATTTTAAATTTGACATTTCTAGCACACGAGGCACAGCTCCCACCACGTTCGAGTTCAGGAGACAAACAGTTTAATCAAATTCAGGTATAAACATTTTTTCCAAAATCGACTTGAGTTGTGGATAAGATTAGAAAAATAATAAATTGCTAAATGCAATGTTCGGTTTTAATGGAACGGTTTGACCGATGGCACCTGTAAGATGGGGTTAACTGATAGAATCAGAATGTACCTCTTTCTTAAACTTAAGTGAAACCACCAAAACTAAATGACAGTTACCATCCAATATTATAAGTTGAATTGTGGCATTGCATCACACTACTGTCGTCAAGAAGTAGGAAAATTAACATAATTACACGAAGACGCTAGCGGTAATTTTGATGGATTATCACAAAAAGTGCACAACATGTGGAGAGCAATTACTTGAACCAGCTATATATTAGAAAATTCACCATTAAGATTTATTAATGGAAAATTTTAGGCGATTGATAAAGTACGAAAGGATCATCATTTTCAATAGGATTTCGAAACATATAGTGTGGTGTAAGAGCTTGAAGTGCAAAGGATTAACCAGCTGCAGAAAGGCTGCAAAGTAGTTGATTGCAAACATCTAATCACACTGAAAAACAAGGGTACTTCTTACTCTAAAATGCAGGCATAAAAGCAGGCATACTGTGGATTTTCACTTTCAGTATAATGGGCTATAAGGTCACAATGAAAAGCGGATGTCCTTTCAAATGAATAGATGAAAATCTTCTTTGAAAATATATAATGGTCTATTCTCTGTCGGCTTGAAGTGTGGCTGCTTTTGTTTCTTACTTTGATGACGACACTGCATCAGCAAAAATTATTTGATCCCATTTTATTTCTAATTTTAGAGTATTAACCAACTCAGCAACGCCGTACCAGTGCCTTAAAGTTAAACAATTCGTCTTCTTATTTTTTCCCACGATTTTTTTGTCAAAGGTTGATGTCTTTGTCTACTAAAGAGTTTTAACTCTACAATTTTATTTCTTGTAATAACAATTTATTGAACAATATATTATTCGTGGTTTTTATGTGTAGACAACTGTATTAGGCGCGGCCGATTCATTCAGTTATGCATTTTTATTCGCGTGTTTGATTCAGACTCATGGTCCATATCACAAGGGTAATTGAATAACATAAGAACATAAAAAGGGTTAGTCATAACGCATTACAGAGTAGGTGTTAGTTGAAAAACACAGTCAACGCTGACAGAGGAGCAAAACACTGAAACAACGCACCAGCAAACTGGAATTGGTGCAGTAGTTGCTGCTGAGACTGCTACGATTCTTCGGCCATGCTCTTGGAAGGTTTCTTCCAGTGTTGACGGTGTTTATAAATTTGCATCAGAACTGCATTAAGACAATTTAGGCAGCTATTGACTAAGGATTCTTTGGTCAACTGGCTTTTTATGACCTTATATTTGGTGTTATTTTACAGCAATGGAATGCGATTTGCGGTTTCAGCTCCTTAGATCTTTGAATTTAAGCCAAGCCTAAACTTACGAAATTCAACAATTAGATGAATTTCCTGCTGATTTCTGTGGCAAACAGGAATCGTGGCAGGAATTATGGTATGTTACAAATACAAAAAGGTTGAAGTAGATGTGTTTGGGGTAAAGCAGTTAGGTGTAGGTAGATCTTCATGCGCCTAAAACTTTGACAGAAAATCTTGTAGACCTATATTTTCCATTTTGATTTATGACGAAACTCTTCCAAAAACAGTAGAACTCGAAGGCAATACTAAATAGTTAGATCTCAATGAAATCTAACCGCCATTTTCAGAACTGCAAGAACCATCAATTGTAATACAACGACTCTTTTCCAGACCACTTGAAGAAAGGTACGCCATAGTATCCCTACCACACGCTGTTGCGTTATACATTTAACATCTTTTCTGATGGGCGGATCTGACATGCTGTTAAACCACAGGTTCCCAGCCCTTTTTGAAGCTGGCACCCCATTCGTAAAAATAAAGTGACATTCGCACCGCTCGTTTTAGAAAATGTGTAGAAATCACAAAAACAATCCTATCTTGCAGTATCTTAACTTTTTAAATTACTACTCGTAATACGGAAGCCTATTGACAAAATAACAGAAAACACTCAGTCGTACTGCTTAACTTTCATAACTTACTGCTCGTTAGAAACAAACCTAGTAACTTTTTGTTGCTGCTTCTCTGAAATTATCCACTTATATACCTTGGCACACAATTACTCGGAAACACGCGCAAATCGTCGGAAGGATTCAAACGGATCCGATACTTATTTTTCAAATGAATAAGTAGAAAGGAAAATTCAGATTCGCATAAATATGTAGTGGCAAAGGGCACTAGAATGGACGGGGATTTTGTGCTAATATCTAATAAGATTGCATAGTTAACACCACAAACTTTCGAGTTTTGTAGCATCAAACAACAATCTCGCNATAATTGCTCCATAAACATTTAAACGTCACAATGCGCTTACAATCGCGTTACGGGCCATCTTCAGCGTGGTAACCGCAGGGTGAAACCGAAATAGCAATGTAGGTTTTACCTATTTAAATAGCTAAATCAGTAACGTTAGCTTCAATAATTGGGTTGGATAACGTTCTTTTGAATAATAGCACTTGCAAGCTTTCGTAAATATTGGTCATTTTGAAAAAATTATATCCAGGAACATGAAAATTTTCACCCTGGAAAAATGGCGTTTTGGACCCCTGAAAACCGTGTTTCGGACCCCCAGGGGTTCGGGAACCTCCGGTTGGGAACCGCCAGGTTCGTAACCAGGGGGGCGAAGTCCCCCATAGAAAATTTTTCGCTCCCCCTGGAAAAATGTGTTGGACATCGTTTAAAACTATTGGACATAGTTCAAAAAATTTGGGACCCTCTCAGAAAACTCTTCGCCCGTTCTGGTGTCCCAAGCTGGTTACGGACCTAGGAACCGCTGTTTTAAACACCAGAGCATTTGGACAACTACCTTTTCGATCGTGGGCATGGTCTTAATTGCTTTGTATGCTGCACAGTCCTGAAATTCTGCAGGTCTAATCTTTTATTTTTCACGAAAAGGTTCTAAATTCTGAAACTTTTATCTACTCTACTTATTCCACACGTCATACGTCAAACTCCAACCAAGCAGGTTTTGGTCAGGTCATGATGAGTGATGAGAGGAAACAGAGCTTGCCATGTGTATGATTTTTCCTCTCTTCGACGCATACGAACTTACACCAAACAAAATCTCTACAATGCTTGAGGTGAGAAAATATATTTGAATCGTTTTCCGCAGAGAGCTGAAGCAAGCCTATTAACGCACTGCGTTTTCCGCTTTTAGAAGTTGGTTTTCGTAGAACTTCCGAAAATCACGATTGAAGAGTGTTCAGTTAAATTCCTTTACAATTACTTGCACGTTACATAATATTTTTGCGTGGTTAAGGCTTTGTTTAAACACAAATAGGTTCATCTGCAGTTAACAAAATGTAGATAATGCATGAATAGTAATTATCGCAAGGTAAATTCAGTCATGTACTTTGCTGATGGTTCTTCAAAAAATTATTTAAAAATTTTACAATAGAAACATCAAAAGAGTTTTTTTTTGTGGTTTCAACAGATTTGAAAAACGTTTTTGGTTGAAATCAACAGATAACTCAGCGCAAGCACTAAAAGCAGGAATCCATCCAACGCAGAGATTAGATGTTTCTTTTTCAGTGAAGGCTCATCAACATTGAATAGGCGTTTTGCATTTCGGCAAACCTTTGTTTCTCACTTCGATGCGAGAATATAAACAGCAAACAAAATGTGATAATCTAATGGGACTTCCTGGACTATTACGTTGACATATGAAAAAAGAAGATGGTAACTTATGTGTAAACAACATTAAGTTTAGCTTAAAATTGTCTATATACCAAAAAATGACAAAACGCTGTTTAGGGTACTTATAAAGATTTCTTATCTATATTTTGACTGCAACAGTTGACCTTTAAATACGGAATGGAGAGATTTGTTGCTGAAGTGCTGAAATCAGATGACACGAGTTTGAGATAAGGTACAAGATAGTTAAATGTCCATGGCAGTATCACTGCTTAGCATCACATAACATTAACAAGCGGTTAAGGTCCTGCAAGAGTCTTCAATAATTTGCGTATACATTAAAAGCACCAAGCCTTGTTTATTTTTGTCTTCATTCAAAACCCTGCGTGCGAATTTGATAACGTGAGTGTATTTACTACAGAGGCTAAATTTATTGGAACATATGTTACGTTCTTGCTGGACCGTGAAAATTCAACTTGTAACAAGTTGCGCTTCGAGCTTCTCCAAAACTTCTGATACCTTTTCTTGCGCCAGGACGGTCGTGTTTATTAATTCGCTCTCTCTCCCATAACGCCACTATGTCGCACAGGATATATCGGGTCATTGAAAAATTACCGCATTTGCGCGTTTCATCCCATTGCCTCACCTAGCAACAACTTGAAATTGTCCCCGAACGACAAACGTGAAGGTGGCACTTGTGCTTTATTTTGACTTCGGGGTCATTCGAACATTTGTTGTCAAACAACTGCGACAACGTTTAACTAGTTGACGCCACATTTTGAGTTCAAAGAAATTTTGACACCCTTTGGTAAAAGTTCCGCGTGCTCGGCTTCGTTTCTACGGATTTGGTAGTATCCCATTGACTGAGGAAATTCATTGTATTGGAAAAATTTCGGTCCACTTTATGGGATTACTTATTGTGACAAATGATTTAAATTGCGAAAGGTTTTAAGTCTCTTATTTGTACAAATCAGGATGATAGCTCTGATGCCCTCATGTAGAAATCGTAAAAAGTTAGCAGAATATGTAAAACAAACAACCGAAAAATAAACGTCCTGCTAGCAGCAAAGTTTGAGGCAAGTGTGACTGTTAGAGATGCATTGTTTAAAAAATGCAGTTAAATCTAAATTAAGAAATTGTCCAGACTGGCTGTTGCGCAGAGACTGTAGTTGAGAAATTATCCAACATTTCAAACATGCACATCTTTCACACCTGCGAAACAACCAAGATGCTATAATTCCAAACGTAGACTAGTTTCGTAGTTTAGAATGAGGAATAAAATGCATTTCTGTTTTTAAACGCACTTTGCAAGTGAGAAGGGAAGGGATTCTCACTTCACAAGTAAGAACAGCCATTCTTGCATTGATGCTCAAATAGAAAGGTTTTTTGAATCTTTTAAGGTTTTATGAAGAATTCATATTTGGAGCAAGTTACTGTCATAATAATTTAAGTCGAAAACACTTTGTCACGCATATCTAAAATTACCTTACTAGCTTTGGAAACGGGAGGCGCGGGATGTGACCTGTTCTCCCGGTAAATGGTGCAGTAGCAAGCTTTCCTTAGTACAATTGCATCATGGACAAATATGAGACTGGAAGAATGCAAATACCGCTTTCCAAGTCCGGAGTAACCCTTTCGGGAGCTTTGCCTGTAAACTTGGGACGTCGGTTCAGCTTCTATACCACTAGTTGAGTGATTTAACTGTGCAGATCAAAATTAAATGAACCGCATCATATGACATCATAACACACGTGACTTGTGATGCAATGAATTCGGTCTTGGGATGTGAAGCAACGCCATTCTTAGCTTTTCCTGTTCTCCATCATTCAAACATTTAATTTGACACAGTTTTTTGCCAGGATTCCGTATTTCCCTTCGTTGTTCAATGTGACGTCATTTCAACATTAGTGCCAACCGAACCATAAAACGTTTTGATAATGTTTATTTTAGTTCATGCAAAGTTAGTGGACTTGTTCATGTTGCTTTCTGGTTGAATACCCAACGTGAACGCCAATGATGGGATTACAGTGTTCATCCAAAAAAAACGAGATGATAGGCAAACATTGGCCAATGCTTCATAACGAAGAGCAAATCTTATGTGAAAGCCCAAAAATTAGCAAATTTTACTCCGAAGATGGGCCAAAATGTGTGAAAAAACTATACTCCTACCAGACGCCCATGGCCCATGCACCTCGTATAGATACGGTGATGACGGTGATAGCACGGGAACAGTAATTTATCCAGTTTGTGTTTTAGGTAGTAAAGGAGGTGGTTCACAGCACCACTTATACTTTAATTGAAGAAATAGCCAACAGGAATAGTAAATAATAAAACAAACGCTTGTTGAAGTGCTGTGTCTAAATACGACGCCGTCGTTTCAGTCAAATGAACAGCTGGTCTTCATCAGAGTAAACGGCAGGTGGAAAAAAATAGAAGCGACGTCACTATAACCACATGGACCAAGAAGAAACATAGCACAATCAGTGTAACGGGATGAAATGCATAAAATCCAAGGAATATCAAATATACGGTGAAAAGCAAGCATGGCGAAACACGTGCGCCGCGAATGATGACAACAATCAAACATAGCGCCGGAAAGTCACTGAATAGATTTGGATTAAAAAACGAGTAGGTCAGTAAAGCAGTTGAAATCACGTATAAACATTAATCAAACCATAAGCTTATTTGCACTCAAACGCTGTTTTGTAGACATTTTTTAAAAATCTGAAATCTTGCAAGTGCATGTTGGTGTTGATAAAGCACATCCAGTTAAACGTTTTTTTCTGAAACTGTTTACAAAAGCAACAGTTTTTTTTTGAAAGGTTCATTCTGTGCCCAGGTGTATGCTTTACTAGAAAAAGTTTTCTGACTGGCAGCTTGTAATATCTTGCACGTTTTACTAAAATAAAATGCTCCAAAAAGTTCTACAATATGCATATTTGTGAGTGAACCTTGCTGTTCTGAAGACGTTACGTGTCTAGGTTTGCACACTGTGCTCGTATGATAATAATAATAACAAATGTATTTTTGCCTGTGGACACGAAGTCTATAGTACAAACACACACTTTCTCCACAACGCAGGTTGATAAAAACATACAAAACAGAACGTTTTACAACGGCATTGAAGGCTGAATCACAGGGTTACAGACACTTTCATTTTGTTATTGTTAGAGTTGTTAGAGTATAGGATTGCATTTTGTTATTTTTAGCTGTATTGTTGGCCGTAAGTACATTGGCGGTTTTATTCAGTCACAGCTACTAATTAGCCGGTCCAGGGAGAGTTGGGGCAGTTGTCTCCCAAGCCACCCATCACTTTTTGAAGTTGCGCCCCTTTCAAGTAATAACGGTCCATGCCGCCCATTTATTGGCTTGCAAGAGTAAAGCTCGTGATAAGCATGACAGAGTTTGCAAATTTTGAGGACGAAAGACGAAAGAATCAGTGTAGACAGAGTAGTGTTGATGTTTTTCGGTAATATTCTGGTTCAGAAAAGAAGGCATTACCCTTATTGTTTTCTCGGAAATCATTACACTCCACTGATGAAGTAGCCCACTCAAATCATGAAATGATTTCATTTAGAGATTGAGTGGTATAACTACGGCAGGGTTGAAAATAGGTTAAAATTCGGTAATGCATTTTGGCGACTCTTTTTGGGCTGACCTCAATCTGTCTGGATCTGGTCAACTCTGAATGCACCACTGCAACTACTGGTGTTGTTACTGACCGACCACTGTATTCTGTTTCTTTGTGACGTGATTTTCGTTCTTTCAGTTGCGCCAAAACAACCTTCGGTGTCGAACGTCACAGAGTTCGTCATGCGGTCTTAAACTTTTCAAACTTCATCCGCTAGGTGAAAACGTTTGACTTGCTCCTGTGGTATTATGCCTTTCGCGCAGTTGTTCAGGTGGCGTCAAGCACCAAGTCACGAAATGAACCACTGCCTTATGGCAGCGTTGATCACCGAACAGTGACACGCCATACTGTTGCGTTAGACCTCAGGTATGCATCGGTAACTGCGGAAGCAGCCTGTCGGGTCTAACACTTTTAATCAGCTTAACACGTTCAAACTTGAGGCAAACGCGAGAGGGATGCATGGCTTTAAAACATACAATAAAAATGTGTCAGTGAAACGTCCATTGTCAGTTTTACTTCGGTCGTATTACTAGCCTTGTAGTCGAATAAATGAATAGAAACTAATCGGACTCGAAGTGCATTTTCGGCTAATCCCAACTAGTGTGTTATAAGGCAGGGTTTCAAATAGAACAGAGTCGAGGTTCGAAAAATTCAATGCGCTTTTTATGACGTTAATGTTCCACGGCCTGTTTCTGCAGTATCTCCATTGTGCTGCTCTCAGTGCACTATCACACCCCTTTTAAACAGTTAAGTCCAGTCTGCCACACTTCATCGTTCGATATAACTTTCTCAAAAATCTTCCTGAAAGGAACGAAAAAAACGCTCATTTGCAGGATTTAATCGTTTTTCATTTGTGCCTAAAAACTTTAAAGACCAAAAGGGACATAAAAGAAAAATGTAATATGTTTGCAATCGAACCGTTTTATATGGTTTTACAGTTGTCAAACTTATTACCAATTTTGAAATATTTTTGGGAGTTACTGTATAAATATATTACAAAGTTAATGAGTTTATTGAATTAAACTAGTTTATATTCTTGGCTTTGCTGTTCTGAAAGAAATGCAAAGTAAATATATACTTAGAAAGGTACTATCACATGATTTTAATTTTTGCACTCATGAAAGGTTGCTGCATAACGTAGTATATTTGATGTGGCATTTATTTATAAAGCAACTTCGTAGGGGCATTTTAGTAGAAAAGGTATCATAAGCATTTCCTTTGTGGTTTGTTACAACTTTATGTTGTTTCCCTTAAAATCATCATTATTCATATCGGATGTCATGTATTCTAAATGAAAGGGGTCTAACAAAATGACTCTTGCACCAAAAAGGACGTCTTCCCATATCTTTAAGAAGGGCTTCACCAAAAGCGTTGGCATAAGTCAGGGGAAGTGATGGTTTGTCAGCTACGCTGCTGCGTTATGTTTTTGCATTATACATTGATGGCAAGCCATCTTATTTGTTCATTTGATCTATTCAAAAATTGAAACCTAAAAAACGTGAATTGTCGTACTGTCCTTTATAAAAACAGTGCAAATCCTGCTTATCCCAAAGCAGTTGTTCCCAAAGCGGGCGGTACCGGATCCTTGGGGGTGGGGAGAAACTCTAGGGGGGCGGTGAAGCAGAAATGGGCGGTTGGGGGGCGATAGGAGACCCAGTTAATAATTACATTTCTGTTGTCTTACTGACGTTGAGTGACCAAATGTCATAAAAAACAGTATTATCAACAAACATGTATGCATGTAATTTGTAAACAAAAACTTAGCGTTTTACTAAATTAAGTTTTGTAGTGAAATGCACGAAAAAATTGTGTTAATATGTGTGCTAGGCATGGTAGGGAGGCGATAGAAATTTTTTTGTCAGAAAAGGGGGCGCTAGCCAAAAAAGATTGGGAAACACTGTTTCAAAATATAGTAGGACATTGAGCGAAGCTTAGCTTTCGGGTGTAGTCATCCAATACGGAAAAAGGTGCAACCGTTTTTGACACACCAGCCTTCACGCTTTATACCCCGCAAAACATTAGCATTGCTTGGATTGTCAGCAGCACACAGTCGTGGCTGCGGTTTTCCATTCTCAAAATGACGGCTACGACGGTTTCGGTGTAACTGATACCCGTGGCCTTCATTTTACCTATTCTTGGTTTGACTTGACTTACTACAAAGTTTTACCTCTGTTGTTTTACTTCGCTCGATTCCAGGCGTTAACTCAGCTGATTGTACCAGTGCTGCAAATTTTCCTACTTATTGCAAATTGCTTCTGCAAGGCGCTCGAATAAAAGAGAAAACTTCGGAAAGACTTTACGTGTACATGCTTACTTCATTTATCAGAACTCAAACTTCTCAAAAAGTGAAGCATTTTTGAAACTTCTTTTGTCGGTGAATTTGCCCCTGCCATTTTGATTTTGAAAAGCTGGGTGCAACTACAAACATCTAATTGCATGGATGGTGTAGCATGTTTATGATTCACGTGAAAAAGTGGTGTTTTTCGCTGTCAGCACAATATAAGCACTATGTTTAGCGGAACTAGCCTGAATTTGTTTTACCCCTGTTTTTGTTGAACTTTGTCACGCGCAACACTGAAGCATTTTTAACGTTTTATAATCAATCACATGTCGTTGTTGAAACGACACATCCTTAGTTTTGCCGTGAGAAATGAAAATATGAATTTTATCGTTTTTATTTTTTTTTTAATTCAGTTTCTGGCTTGTTCCAACGGCAACACGCTTTTCCTTTCAGCGGCCAGATCGATACGGTCTTCACGCACTCCTCTTATGAACAGTGAGCATACCACTGCGCACTATCACGGAATGTTTTGCATCACCGACTAATCAAATTAAAAGTCGCCAGTGACTATTCGAGGATTTACTCACCGAATGCAGGACTCTGTTTCTGCGCTGACGTTGAAGTGCGTCAGATCACAAAAGTCGAGCAGACCACGCGTGACAAACGCTGCGCTTTGCTTCGAGCCAAGCGAAGTTAAGAGTGTGAAGTGACGTGAAAAGTCTAAAACTGCGGGTGGAAAACTTGACCGCATTCGTGCCTTTCGGCGTTTATCCAGACAACTGCGCAAGTATAATTTGCAACGATATCTAAAAATATAATTGTTTATGTTTTTTCCTGAATATTGCCGACTCTTCATTGATGTAATAGAACAACACAAACATCCTGGAATTACATAATTATCAAACTATTGAATATCTTTTCCCGTTTCCTTTCAGAAGGAACTAAATTACAGGTTCTAGTAGTTTCACCACCGCTATGCATCTTTTTGAGAGCAATCTTCCACATTACCGCGAGAGAGCAATGCGCAAGACATCAGACTAACGACAATATCGACAACAGTTTAATCTTTTAGGGATCACTTAACAATGGTAATGTTTTATAAGACCTATTCGGGACAGCAGAAAATTTTGAGACCACCATGCCTATCACTGAAAATTTCAGTAAATCTCTGCAACCATTTCCTAAAAAGAAAATTAAGAGCACAAAAATGTATATCAAAGTAAATAGCCGTAAAAATTATTGTTCAAAATTTTTGGTGGACCCAACACCTCCCATGTTTTATAGACGCCATGCTGTTACAGTACTTGTGGCCTTCTTTCTGAACAACTATTTTGGTAAGTGTACAGACTCTAACAGTAAGCTAAATCTCTATTGGTAAGTGTACAGACTCTAACAGTAAGCTAAATCTCTAATGGTAAGCTAGATCTTCCCGTGTATGAAACTGATAACAACATAGTTTGAGCAGACCTAACCCGTGTTCAAAAATGATCATTATTTTACATCATTTCTTTCACGTTATAAAAGCTTTTGAAAATGCCACTTGAATGTTAAGGACACTTAAAAGCACTAGTGTTTCTGCATGCTTTCGAGGAATCAGTCGACTGCCATCTGCTTTCGTCTTTTTGCGATGATTCAAACTTACACATATCTCTATTCAAGTATGTATTTTCCACGATGGGTGTAAGCAAGGAATCGATCAGCAAATTTTTAATTGGAAATCGATTTCACGTAAAATTGCTTCTGAATGATTGCACTTTAAAAATTGTTGAAAAAGTGGCCCAAAGGTCCCTACCCTAAGAGACCAATGGCCCATGGCTAAGGGACCTTTGGATCACGTTGGTTTGTCAGGTAATTTTATGACAGTAATTACAGAGGACAATCAAATTTTCGTTTATATACAATTAGAAATGAAACTTTTGCTTATTTACCACAAAAAAAGAAACACGATAGTTTGCATTTCTGCAGTAAAAACATGAAATGCAGTGGAAATACAGAATTTCTTCATGACACTTATTTTACTTAGCAAAGAGCACGTCTGCTGTTGTACTTTTAGGGTTATCCTAACCCTACATGAATTCCTGCATTTCTATTACATCATTAGACAAAGTTATCCC
>JGI24159J19872_10000458_pt1 | contig 36014 bp, 30 predicted proteins | sample Ectturendosymbi4_FD_19872 | JGI IMG/M metagenome (IMG submission 19872) | reverse complement strand
GATGGTTTTAATTTTTTCTTTCTTTAAGTTGCGGTGTTCGATGCTATCCCTTGAACAGTACCGGACTTGTCTAATCTGCTTGCGAGTACGGACGTTCTGAGAGAAAAAACGGTGCTAAAAGATTTTGATTGCGCTTTTTTGAATGATGGATGAATGCGGGCGTTTTTGTACGTGGACTGATGCTGAGCATTGTTTTATACAAAACAAGTCTACTGCAAACCGACGATACAAGAAGATTTACTGATCTGAGTGAATTTATTGTATTGTGCTCATTATCATCAGTCTTCGGTCAGAGATTTTTATACTGTATTCAACGATGCACCAATTGCAGAGACGAAAGGTCTACTGTTCAAAGCAATTTGTTCAGGATGCTGTGAATCCTTGTGTGCGTGTGGAGCCTATCACCTTTTTCCTAATTTTACTTCTTGCTTTTTTTCGAAGTAGAGTTTCCGCAAGTTTTGTTAGTTGTAGGCGAAATTGAGGTCTGGCAGAGCGGATGCGTGTGAAAATAGCGGCATTACGCTGGACGTTGAGAAAAAAACTGCTGAATGTTAGAAATGAGGTCAACGTGTGGTTTGTATTATATCAGCGTGGTCCGACTACATCTGACCTAGGGGCCATTTTGCAAAAACGCGACAGCTCGCTGGCCACTTCCAGTAAAATGATGTCGCCTATAAAACAACAGATTCACAACAGTTGAAACTGAAAAAGGGAAGACAAGTGAGTGGCTTCATTGAAAGTGAGTGGGTCATTGAAACAATAGCTATTTATTACAAATCTCTATCAGTGGGATGCCTGTGGCCGAGGCTTCTCTGACACTATCATGCAGTGTTTCGCCTCCCATTCGATGTTTTTAGATTTGATTGCTTCATCATAGAAAATGCACTCTCACATATTTTGCTGACTAACTTCCAAAAGCTCTCTGCAGTCTCTAACACCGTTATTATTGCACATTTTTATAAAAAGATGTTATGCTTGCTCTAACTAAAATTACCTGTTGCAGTGATGAGCAATTAATTTGGCTCACCAGCCACTTTGAGATGGCCACGCTTAGCAGATAGATAGACAGATTTGTTTGTTGGTACTGAGTTTATTGCGCCAGATGTACTCTTCAAGACAACGAACGCCTGGGCCCCGAAAACACACCGAGGTTATCTAGTCAGGTGCCCCAGCGGAAGGTTAGCGGCGGGCCGTACCTTCTAATTTGATCGTAAAATAAATAAACAAAAGAAAATGGTACACAAAAAAGGTAGTATTCATTGTTCTTGTGCAAATGCACTTTACCCAGCGTAAGCAAGTCAGTGAGACAAATGTAACCTAACACGCTTTTCAACAAATTTCAGATTTGAAGATTTGTCTTGAATGCTTCCGCGGGCCACTGAAAACGCTGTGGCGGGCCACATGCGGCCCGCAGGCCTGTAGTTGGACCACACTGTTTTATATGGATGGCGCTTGTTTAATCCTGCTGCGTTTTTACTATCATTTTTTTGTTTCCTTTTTCTGTCCAAACCAACGACGCGTTTGAGTAGAAGCAAAAGTGCGAACGGCAGTGATGGTTGAACACGCAAATACGAGGGCTTTTGTAGGTCAAAATGAATTACTGGCGTGGGTGCATGTGGCAAATGCACAAGAACTGTAGGATTTTCCGAAGGTCAGCGGCTAACCTTACGTTTCGTAACTGCCCGCGCAACTCCTTTGCTCTGCCTGAAACATGCTGCCTTGGTTTGTGCGCTTCAGAAAGAAAATGATTTATTTCCCCAGTGGTTTCGTTTCGCAACGAAGAAGATTTTTTGCAATACATCAACAATGACACCAACTTGCAACGTCTACTGGCTGGCGTTGTCTTCAAGGGCGATTTTAGGGGTGGATCCTTTCCGGATGACGTCAATGTGACGCTGAGATTCCATTCAGACCCAGTGAACGTGCCGCCTGGCGACGAGTCGGCTTTCACGGGAATGTAAGACGGATTTGCATTTCTTCTTTGATTTTTTATGCGTTGGACGCTAATTTTGGTGCATAGTTGTTTACCATGGTGATTGTGCGTGTGTTGGTTCTACATCTCTGTTCGATGTGAGTGGCATCACGTAGAAAGCTGGCGCGGGTGGGGGGAAGGAATTATTGAACGTATGCATTATACACGCGCATGGTGTTTGTAGACCTTCCAACCGTAGCTGCTACTGTTTAGCGCCAGTAACGCGAGTTTTTGAAAGGTATATTAGCAGGACAGCGATCATTGTATGGCATTGAACCTTTACGAAATTGTGAAAAATGTCTTGTTCAAACAATTGGTCGGTAAAACCGCTTAGGATGGGCCGCGAGAGTCATGCTCATGGTACAAAAATGTACTTTGACAGTTCTCGTGCAAGTGACTTGATTGTGAACCGTATGTGGCAGTTTCTGTATTTTAAAGATGCGCTTGGATGAACGCAGTGGTCTTTAAAGCGGCAACTGTTATTTGCAAACGGTCTTTTGTTACGAAGCATTGGTATTATGACGTGAAAATAGTAGGTAAGTCTTCACCGAAAAACTGAAATGCCACCGCCATTAAACAATGTTGCACCCGCTACTGCTCTTTTGTCTGCCACGATTCTAATTATTAAAGCATTTATTTCATCCAGTGGTTTTCAACCTGGTGGTTGAGGGGTCGTGAACCATTTTTGGAGCGGTTGCGAGTATATATATTATGTACACAGCTGTATTTTTTCGAGTTTTTGATGGGGTTCGTTGGGTTATAGTGGGTTGCTATACTGCAGTGGTGGCCAACCAGTCAGAAAATAAGAGCCACATTTCTTACTGTGTTACGAAAAGAGCCACATCGTACACACGGGCGCAATTCTGTTGTAAAATGTGGGAGGAACAGCTTGGTGTGAAACTGATGTAGTTATCGGGTCGATGCAGAAGTCAAGCTTTTTGAACACTGACTCCCAATCTTGTGATTTAGAGTTTTTTTGAAAGCAGCACCAATCACGTTTGCTTTATCGTTTTAACATCAAATTTTAATAGGTTTAACATCAAATTGTAAGAGATGAAATTAATGTCAAAAGTTTCATTCTACGAGTTATACTTGCATAAGGAAGGACACGAAAATGCATTTGAGATTAAACAGAAACCAAAATGCACAACAGTGAATTGGCAAAAGTGTACCAAGTTTCATGTACATTAACACGAAAAGAATGTCCAGAAAAACTAGGCGTCAAATACCTGTAAAGCGAATGTCTTGCACTTGAATGAAAACATTGCTGCATTGCGGGTATGGTGAACTCATGTAAACCAGATGACTTACGAACCAATGTATTCAGCATGCAGGCACAAAGTCGCAAAGTGTATGAGTCACGGAATAAATAGCTTTTGGATTGTTTGGACACCATTGTTGCGACATTGCAAGGAATGAGGCTAAATGTATAAGCTATCTTTAACTGCGAGACAAGACGACAAGATAGGCCAATATATGGCTAAGTCATTACTTCCCAACATTTTGATCAAAATCCTGTTTACAGATGGTTGAAGACAGTCTTATGCAAAACTACTCATCCTGAAACTAAGTCTCCACAATATTGCTGGTTTTTAACTTCGGCAAATAGCCTCCTTCGCAGAGATTTGCCTGAAAATGTAACTTTTTAACATTATAAACGTGCATCTTAAAATTTTTGCGCTGTTTGTTTCTGAATACGTGACAACCACCGTTACAGCAAAACAACTACTTTTCTGCGGAAACAAATCATGGCTGTATTGTGGTCTCTCGCAGGTGCAGCTGTTAAATTCTTATTGTGTCAAGACAATGACCTTTCTTACAGTATACCACACAAGGTAAAATGTCATACAGAAGAAGTTAACCATCTTTCGCGGTCTCTAGAAACTTGCAAAATGCTAAAAATCATTCTACCGAAGTTAAATTTTATGAAAATATCAGAATCAGTGATACCACATCAAACTCTGTTTAAACTCAACTTTGCTGTGTTTAACATCTAACATAAAACGCTCTTCTCGCAAAATGTGACAGAAGTATGGTGGCCCATGCGTGCCACCATAAAATTTTCATTTCTGGCATTTTTTTGAAAAAAAAAGGTACGAAAAAGTACATTTTGAAAAATATGCATATATTAACAACCTTTTTTAAACGAAATAAAAAATAATAGGCAAAGTTGCCTGCGTTTTGTTTTTTTTCAAATGTGATCAGAAACGAATCGCTTTCAAAATATTAATGACATTTTTTCGGATTGTGAGCATTTTTGAAAGCAAGGCGCTTGCAAATTAAAATCTTTTCCTTTCCAAAACACTGTAGCTTCACTAATGGTTTGTAAATAAAACCAAAAAAGTTTGATTGAAAACCATTGACTTAAGCGATCGTTCGCTACTCACAGCTGTACTTGCCAAAACCCATGGAGCTAACCTGTACTGTTCTAATCGACGTTAACACCTGTGTCCTGGTCCCGTTTTCGTTCGCGCTGTTAATCACCGACACGCCGCATCTCCACAGCGTCAACTCGTGGAGGACCCACACCCGGTTTCCGACCTTCCAAGTTCCTGGACCGCGCAACAACAAGTCGATACATGGCGATCAACCGAACTACTACAAAGAAGGTCGGTACGCTTTAGGCCGCCTCGGTTATGATTTCCGACTGGAGTTTACCTTGTTGTTGCATGATATAGATAGACTATTAGACAGAGGTTAGTTCATCGCTGAAAAGTACCTGTAGGCCATCATTTTAACCAGAAGGTGTTTAATTCATCTCCATTTCTGAAAGAGCAGAAAGAAAAGAAAACAACAGGCAGATATCGCCCGAAGACAAGAAATGGTGTCATGCAGAACAGAAAACTATGTTCAAAGACAATCGAACGTAAACTGTTCACATGATACTTAACGATTGTTAATGAAACAACTGATGGCATTGCAATTTTGCTGTTGCCAAAACAGGATCATTTATCAGCGGATGTTGGAAATTTGAACGTTTAGAAGCTTTTCGCCACGTTTGTCTTGGCACATTGTATAGAAACTGAAATGACAGGTAAAGTTATCCAATCTCAGTTAGACCTCACCTAAAGCCCTTAGTTTTTAGCTCCATCCCAAAAAATGGAGATAGTTTATACATACGGAATTTGCATCTCACATCCCCATTTGTGTTGTTCTGTACGCCGCGTGACAGACTTCGCATTTAAAATCCGCAGTTGGTGGGATCCAACCCACAAGTACATTTTTATGCAGTTTTTCAAGGTATGACTTTCTGCGTAATGGCTGGCATTTAAACAATAACCAAACATTGCTAAAGGTCTATGCTTTTTGCGCTGTTCCTTGATCAGTCGTACAACGAGTCAAGGAGGTCTCGAAAGGGGTCCTCACTATTCTCTCTCGGTCCTGGCGAGTTTGGGTGCTGTGATTTAATCAAACAATTAAGACATAACATTCCGGGATAGCTATGAACATGATAATATCCGATGAAAAAGAAAGTTCCATATGTGGTGATTTGATGTTGGGTGGGCAGTTGAACGTTTTGATGAATTCGAACCCCTGTTGAACAAAAAGCTCACGTTACATGCGCGCCAAGGAGACTTGCAGTTTGGGCGAGAAAGGAACCGAAACCCCAGTGCAATTGGATAGCGTCTAAATGAAGGTTGGGCTGGAAAATCGTTTGTAATCAAAATAAAAAAGCTTCATTGTAGTCGCTTTTTACTTCCAGCTCGGGTGTCGCGAATGACCTGTCGTCTCTCCTGCCTTGATTGAGCCACAGGCCATTGCGGTAATTTTTCGAACCATTTCTCCCGTTGGCGTCGTGACCAGAAAGTTGAATTTCCTTCTCGCCGGCAGCAGCTGGGTTTATTTTTTCTGTCGTAGACCGAATTTTTCTTAAAATGGCCGAACAAAATTTAAAGTCAATTCGGTCATAATATCTGAAAAGGTAGACTAGTGAATACTGTTGCATCGATTTTGATGCTATTATTACGGAACAAATGACCGGAATGTCTCAGCGAGAAAAAGAATCCCAGCCCAGCAGTGTCAGGAGCGCGGCTGTTATTTACCGAATGCAACAACTTCAGCTGTTACTGTGGTATACTTTTGGCGTTTGGCAAGTTTTGTACCTTTCTGCTTGCGCGTTTCTTCGGCCGTGAAGTCCGAACCAACTTGTCTTTGCGACGCTGAAACGCGCCCTCGCGTTCTTCCCCGTGTGCTTTTTTGTCGTCAATGGCAACGCGTATGGATTTCTTTGTGGGTCGTCAGGATTCCTGTCGCTCCAGCACGCGATCTACATGGGAATCGGTTCGTTTCTGACCGGCGCGAATCGAACGAACGACACGTTTGCGCTGAGACGTTACCCGTTTCCGCCGTACATCGACGATGACTTCATAAGTGAGTGCCAGGGCCGCAGTAGCTTAAGAGTAACGCGTCGCGGCCTTTTTCGCCGACTTCTTCTTGTCGGCCGATCGTGAAGTCTCACCGGTGGCGTTACTAACGGTTTGAGTCAGGAGGGGCAAAACGTAGCTGAAGGGGATCCACTGGCTACCGTAGGGGGACCACCAGCCCACAATCAGAAAATAAATTAAGAAACGACAGTGAATCCGGATCTTGTGGATGTCTATACTAGCTGATAAAACCGAAAACACCCCAAAAAATTCAAAACCGACAACCTGCTGAAAACCAAAAGAATACTAAATGTCGAAGTGTCAGCTAAAGGGGGGACCAGTTCTTACATTTAGCTTGGCAGGGGGCGGCTCGCTCCCTGCCTCCCCGTCAGTTACGCCACTCAGTCTGATCCTGGTATTATGCAGACTACCACCTTCTGTCGGTTGAAGGGGTAATTATCATAAAAATGCAGGCCGCTTGCTGGTGCAATTTGACCGAAAACTGGTGATTTTTCGAAGTGCCTGCAGACATTTTGTTATTGTTTAACCTGGAGCCGATGCGAATATTACCAAAAATGTCCGGACAACGGAACATCAGAGAGACACTTCGCCTTGCCCTCGCACAGTGAGCGTTATTTGCTTACTTGCACCAGTCTTCAGCGTGTTTAGCTTTATTCAAATGCATGCTTTGTCGTTTGTCTGTCGTTCCCTTGGTAACTTGATTGCGCGCCGTTGTGGTTGAACGCATCCGGATCGAACCGTCACGCGGTCGTGCGTTTCTTCTTCAGTCGCTATCCGCCGAACTCTCCCACTCCTCATCATGCTCAGCTTCTTCTACACCTCACTGGTCATTGTCAGGAGCATCGTTCACGAAAAAGAATCGAGAATGAAGGTAACCATTTTAATGAAAAATGTTCTTGCATCTGCCTGTTCCCTTCATTGTTTCCCCAATACATAAACTAAGGAATTTCTTATTAGCATGTCAACCAGTCCCGTCGTCACGGGGGGGCTTTGGCGGGCTTAGCCCCCTCCAAACAAAGCTCTAAGCCCCCCCAAATTGAAACATGAAACACTATAGATCAGCGTAGTTTTTGTCAATGTTTAGAATGTCAAGCCCCCCCCCCATAAATGCAAAGCCCCTCCGAAGAAACGCAAAGCCCCCATATTGAAAACTTTCTGGCGACGGTTCTGATGTCGTCAACAATGCTCAGCCGTCAACAATCGCCCGGTAACACGCATTGCTCTCCACCGACATGTCGTAAAATTTTAACCTGTGGCTCGCGTGTGTGTTGGTCAGTTGATCCAGACATCTGATATGTTGTCAAAAAACTCGAGTTAGTTGCTGATCTTCCCGTTTCCACCATCAGCACCTGTTTGTTCTGTTTCTTGTTATTCTTTGTTTTACCGGTGACCAAATTATGGTCGTGCCCTTCTCAACCTCACGGTCACATCGCTCTATCGAGATTGTGTGAACATTTTCCAGCTTGCTCGCCACCCAAAATTTTCTTGCATTTTTTGTTGAATTGCAACCAGGAAAAGATGCCCTTTCATGATGTTTTTCGAGCTCGACCAGAGCGAAGATCTTGGTCGCTTCAAATAGCTGTGTCCAAATTGAAGCGTATAGTTAGTCATTAATTTCGATGCCGATTGCAAAACCGAGAAACTTTACGAAAGTCATTGTCATCGACCGAAGCCGTTAGCAACGTGTGTTGCCAGCGTGACTTTGTGTGTGGGCAGCGATGGAGGGCTTGCACCTTTTGTTTGATTGTTTTTTTTACCGCAGGAATACATGATGATGATGGGATTGCCGAACTGGCTTCACTGGACTGCATGGTTTATAAAATACATGATTTTCTTGTGCATTTCTTGTATTTTTATGGCGATTTTTTACGCAATCAAGGTGGGTGACATGTTTGACAAAATGCGACGAATGTTGTTGCACTTTTTTAAACGTCGCGTGCTTAAGGTTCTGCATTTCACAATATTTAGTTTCCATTGCCGCTTGCCTTGTACTTGTGTAAAAATTCTATAGGTTTGTTGATATGCAGGGCAAGAGAGTTGGTCCAACGTTTTTCTTTAAATTTTTGGCGTAGAAAATGTAAGTACAGTAGTACAACAACGCATGGTTATGCATTGATACTGACCAGGCTATGCAGGCTTCAGTTATTAGTATGAACTAGTCTGTAACGCACAAGTCGGGTGGTGGTGAATCGAATTACTGTATTTATGTTTTCAAAACCAGCGAGTCATATGCTATATTTACGGCTAAGACAATTGTTTATAATTGCAGTTATGAAAATACGATAGGGGATTAAATTTTAGCTGGTGCACTTGTGTCAATCCCTTACGGTTGAAACGTCGTCATTGTTTCACTTAGGACTACCAGGAAAGTTCTCGCAAATATGATTTAATAAAAAAACAACATAAAACAACAAGCGTGTCATAGTTAACCTACTTGCCACTAGAAAGTAATTAGGAACGTTGAACTGGGCAGTTTCAACTGATACAAAGGGAAGCGTGCTTGTGAGAGTGCACATGGAGACATTTTGAGTGTTTAAACTCCGGAATGTGGAAACTTATGCAAATCAATGAGACCGAAATTCGGCCAAATTTTTAAAATATTCAAAAAAAGGCGAAACAAAATATTTGCGGCCAAACAACTTCTGCAAAAGGCAAATTTTCACAATTTGGCCGCCAAGTTCCCAACCCTGGTTCGAACAGTGAGCTTTTCATCGAAAATTAAAGCAAGACCTGTGTGGTACGGCATGTGATGCATGTTCCGATTAGCTGGAATTGCTGTTTCAGCGGAACGCAGAGGCCCACCTTGCGTGCGAATAGATAGAGACAGTACTTTACCCGTAACGTTGCAACACTGCCGCACTCTGAAATGGCCAACGTTTCTGCGACGTTCTGAGAATCGTCTGTCTGTACAGACTGCGGAGGGAAGCGTCTTGACGTACAGCGATCCATCTTTGATTTTTGTCTTCCTCGTGATTTTCTCGGCGTCAACCATCACCTTGTGCTTCTTGTTCTCCACTTTGTTTTCTAAAGGTTTGTTGCTGTCTTTATTCTGCTGGTTTTTTAGTTTTTTTCTCGCACATTCTCGAGATGCAACCACGCAAAATGCTGACCGCTACTCCACTGCCATTAAACGCAAAGAAATAAAGAACTTGCGTCGCTGCTAAACATTCCCATTAGGTTTTGATCAACTTCTGGTGAGAAAGGTTAAGTTCCGCTCCACTGATTGCGTCGTCATCAGTGGACACACGTCATCAGTCGACACACGAAATCTTTCAAGCACCAAAAACGGTTAAACTACACAGTGCGTTTCACTTATTTTTTCCGCAATACGTTTCAAAAGACACCTATCTCATTCTATTTGAATAAGATTTCAGGGCTGCGGATGCGTCGTGTTACGTGAAATCTATTTCATATAGAAAAGGTGTGCCGCCGGGTTCAACCCCGTTGCCTGTGTGCAGACCAGTTACTTGAATACTGATATGTGCGGTTTTGAATTATCGCAAAAAGAAGAAAGCAAAGTCCCGTCGGCTGATTCCTCGAAAAGCTTACAGCAAAACTAGAGCTTTTGATTGTCAACAATTGCTGTCGTTTTGCTGTCACGCGGAATCATGTATCGAGCTCAAGGCTGGGCAAGTTGTTGATGCGACTTTACAAGGGCACGCACAGCGGTCAACCTCCACGTTCGTATTGACGTTAATTGTTTTTGTTTTTTTGTTTTTAGCGAACGTCGCCGCAGCCGCCGGCGGCGTCTTGTACGGCCTGACCTACATGCCCTACATCTTCCTGGAAAGCAGCTACGACCAGCTCAGCCGGACAGCCAAGGGCGCGGCGTCCCTGCTTCCGAACGTTGCCATGGGGATAGGCTGCCAGATAATTGGACAGTTCGAAGGACAAGGTAAGGCGAAAGGTTTTTATTGGCGTAAGTTTCTGCCTTGCTGCTTTTACCTGTGGTGTGTTGAAGTGCCGGATCAGGGTTCGATCTGTTCGTTGATCGAACCCTATCGGCGGGATATTAAGGGGGTTTCATAATACCTAAGGGGTGATAATCTCTCGCCCTGCCTGATTGCGTGGTTTTACTGGGATGCTAACGGAAACTGTCTGCTTTTCTTATAAATCTATAATAACGCCCGTTCAACGTAAAGACGTACTTTTTCTAACACTCCCAGATGCAAAGTTTTGCATCAACCGTTTTTTCTTGAAGCTAAAATGGGTTTTGGAAGGAATGTCTCGCAACAGAAAGGCCGAATAATCGTCAGACTGTTTCATAAAGTGTCGACGCGCGACAGATCTGTTGAACGGTGCTAAATGTGAACTTGGCAGATAGTCCTTGTTCTTTAACATTCTTCGAGCATTAGCTGTTGGTTGGTCGCGAACCATACCTATCATTGTTTTTATTATAATGAATAAAAAAATTATCCGCCTTCAAAATGAGGAGGGTAAAAAATTCGTCGACCGCTTGCGTCAACGGCCGAGCGTGACGTCATTGCCGCTGCTACACAGTTATTGCCAGGGCTATGGAGTCGATACTCAAATTTCAGGCTCTGGCTCCAGCTCCGGGCATCTAATATTGTTGGCTCCGGCTCCAGAACAATTTGGTCCAAAAAACATTGCATTATTTGTGTGACTCGCTTGAACCGGGACCCAAATTTCGGGCTCCGGCTCCACCATCTAAAAATGTTTGGCTCCGGCTCCAGCCACCCAGAATTACTTGGGCTCCGGCTCCACAACCCTGGTTGTTACCCTTTCACCTCCCCCCCAGCGCATTCGCACTTCTCGCCGAATCGCTCGCGTTTCGCCGTCACCGCTTCCGCATCTTCGCCATCTCGCCCTGCACAGCTGCGGTGGCTTTCCACGATTTCAAGAGCTGGTATAACCTGCCAAGTCTGTGCAGGAGGTTATGTCGTAGCATTTCCTACCTCCCTCTTCCAGGTCTGCGGTCATTCCATTCGTGTTGCGGGTTTGTGACGTGTTTACAACGTTCTGCTGTAGTACGGAATGCTGTTTTTTTCGCCGAGACATTTCGTTCATTGTCTCATAAGTCATAATAGTATTGAAACTCGCCGTAACAGCATTCGTTAACTATATTTTCTGACATTATGACCGAATTGACTTGATTTTTTTCGGCCATTGAAAAAAATTTGGTCTATGACCGAAAAAAACTAGGGTACGTAGAATTGGTCGGTTGAATAGAATGTTTTCGCCGTATCGGTACGGCTCACTTGTTCCTTTGCAGAGGGAGGGTTGGTGCGAAGTTGTGAGGAGCTTAAAAACATCTATAACCGCGCTGCAACTGTTATATGATCAGCATTCGCGCGCGCGTCTGTTAGTAACTTACCAGTTGGCGCTTTTTCTCTGTTGCGAAACAACATCTCCAGCTCATTGTTAAATAAAGCTTTGTCGATTTAACTCAGATACTAGCATCGGTATATTACTTCGTTAAAACCAAAATAAACTGGCTCGTAAATCTGTTTCCTCACAATTAGGTGCTGCGGCTGCACTTTCAGGCCGTTCGATTTTTTGTGTTATTGAGTTGCCTTCAGTCGTTAGCATCAAATATGTCCTGTGGTGGTGAGTGAGGCTAAGTGAGTGAACAAGATCGCGAACAATTGCAGTTGAGTCAAAGTAATCGCTATTTCGCTGAAAACGCCAGGCAACCTCCCGGCATATGTTTTGAAAACAACATGGTCACACGGTCTTGACCAGAAAGTTTCAAGTAAGACATGTGTGACAAAATATACGTGAGCCATGATATCCTTAACTGGAAATGCTACCGTAGGCTGAAGCAGAAAAGCACAGGATAAAGCAGAATGCTAATTTGCATGGGACAAGATTGGTAGATCTTTACCGGAACCGGCCCTACAAGGGCCAAATTAAGCACTAGTTCTCTTTCGTTGTACTGCATGTTCAGAAAAACAGTTTCAGTCACCACGCCGTATGTCTTCCGTAAATGTAGGGTCAGTCATATTGTAATCTTATGTACAGACAAAATAAAGCATTTTATTTGATGTTTAGGTACTGGCGTCCAGTGGAAAACGGTACATCAAACAGTCACGGTGGATGACAACTTCACCATGCTGGATGTAAGTGCTTCTCTGCGCATCGATGTGTTGCACTTTAAAGAAGCGGATGTGACGTTCTGCTGTTGCGCGGTTGACCAGATGAGACCTTTTGATTTTTCGAGCAATTCTTCAAACATAGCAATTCCAGCATTTAAAGTTAATCAATGTGGCGGTAGATTGTCTGCGAGAGTGTGCTCATGTGTGGCGACGGGTCGTGGCGAAATGGTAGGGAATGAGGAGTTCGCGGCAATTGCTTTAAAAGCTCGTCATTCATTTGAAATTGGCATCATTTAAAATTAGCAGCCAACTGTCGTTTGAAACGGTGGGTTTTGTGCGTTACAAAACAAAGATCAGTGACAGTTTTAAGCGCCGTTTACCATACTGGTGAAGTTTTGAAGTACGTTGTGGGCTGACCTTAGGGAGTTCCGGCAGATTAGTTGGATGAAAGTCTTCAGTAAAACGAGCCATTGTCCGTCGAGTTGGTGATCAACGACGTGGTATTTATATATAGCTTCGTTTATAAGGCTTCTGATCGTTGCTGTAAGTAACGTACTGGCATGCCTGTTGGGTACGGAGTTGTACCCGACTGGGAATTAAAAATTAGAATTTGAATCATTGCAAAAAGTAGATCAAAAAGAATTCACATGTTTTCGAATCGAAAACGAATTGAATCGAGTTTACTCGCGATTGCATTTTATTTCACCGATCGTTTTTTCGATAACTTTTCGCTTAACCCGAAGCTGCCTTCGCTGATGGAACATCGTTATTTGCTTACTTGCGAATATGGAATACGTTCTGGAAACTCGACTTGATTCCAGGCCGCGGTTTATATTTGACGTTTGAAGCTCGGCCTTTTTCGAATGCGTGCGGTATGAAAACTGCGCTAGTCATTCAGTTTAAACGTCACGAAACGTGCAAATCAACAAAACGCCAGCATGCTTGGGAACTGTGCATCTTCATTTGTATCACAGTTCGTTTCGTTTGAAACACTCGTCAGTTTTGCTGCAAGTAGCGCTTTTGAATTAAATGCGCATTACCTGGCGTAAATAGACTTACTGTTTAGTCGTCTTTTAAGGCCTTTTTTGTGTTTTACAATGTTTGTATTAGTTTTCAACTGTGTCAAAAGCTTCTATGAAGGAGAACTACGCTAAGAACGTTCAATGCCGAATGATATTTTGTACAGTAGAATTCGTCTAATTCGTCATCGTGTAATTCGTCAATTCGCTTAATTCGTCACTTTTTCGTCGGTCCCGGCAGAATTCCTATCTTTTGTGTACATTTCTGTTCGTCTAATTCGTCACCTCTTTCTATCCCTTAGAAGCGTTTTGTTCGGCTAATACGTCATTTGCAGTTTCGCTTTTGATGTCGAAGCAGCTAGTACGTGTGGGAATTACAAATTAGGGATCTTTATCTGAGAATTGTTGCACCTCGCAATTTGTTTATCTAGTTTAAACACGAGGTGCGAAGCGCGACCCCACTCCCCATTGGGAGAACGCGGGTAGTTTTTGCAGTTTGTTATAGATTTAAAAGGTGCTTGATTAAATGGAGGAGTCCAGGTAGAGCAGAGGAATCAATCATTGTGTTCAACCATAACGTCATAGACTTGTATTTTACTGCAAATAAGAGCACTACGTATACGAGTTACTAAAGTATGATAAAGTATACGAGCTTCTGTGATGGAGTTTTCACCTGTTTGCATAATTCGTCACTTCGCCTAAATCGTCACTTTTTTCTAAACCCCTGAGGCGACGAATTAAGCGAATTCTACTGAAAGAACTTCACGGTCCTGTGCAGCCTTCACGAAGTTACAAACTGAAAGATGTAATACAGTATAATATAAACGTAAATAATTCATGACAAAGTGGAGAAGATCTTGCGCAACTTGTCTCGCCAGCATGATTGCGTCTTCCGTGTTGTCGCCAGGTGTTTCTGATATTGATCATTGACACGATCTTGTACATGCTGCTGGCACTCTACATCGAGGCAGTGAGGCCGGGAGAATACGGAATTCCCAAAGCATGGTATTTCTTCTGTACGGTGAGTTGTAACACTCAATCTCGCGCTGAAAAGTGTCGAAACAAGTCCTTACCTTTTCTGCGCCTTGTTTTTTCTCGTCGACATGAGCTGAAGTCGTTTTGTCTTCCTCTCATCAGTTCAAATTTTCGTGAAATGCAGATCAACTCATTAACTTCGTTTTTCGTGAGCATCGTGGGCAAAGTAAGAGCAATCGAACGTAAATTTTTCTGAAATTGCTGAAGTTAAATTTCGAATGATTTTAATGTCTGGTTTCACGCCCTTTGCATCCGACACGTCGCCTGCTGCCCTGTCATACACTGACTTCCCATCTTATAGCGGGTAAATTCGATCTTCTGGCGATTATTTTATTATTTCGTCGACGTTTGGCCCACCTATTCAAGTAGGCTTCCTCAGGGCAATGCTTTTAACCACATGTAACATGTGATTCACCAATAACAAGAAACATTGGGGAAAAAAAACAAGAAACATCCGTGAATTGCATGTTACACGTGGTTAAAAAACATTGCCCTGAAGAAGCCCGCTTGAATAGGTGGGCGAAACGTCGGCTAACTAATAAAAACAATCGCCAGAAGATCGAATTTATCTGCTTGTTTTTAAACCTGGTGACAAATGCTACGCAACAACTTCAGTAGGAAAAACAACAGCATTCCCCATCTAGGTTCGACATTTCCCGTTGAGGTGAACTTATCTGGCCGCACTCTCGGATTGTCGGCAAACTGTCATTACCTGTCCCGTGCCCTGCAAGCAAACCGGAGTTTCACATCGCGAATTGGCGTAGAGTGGCGATAGGTCAGTAGTGGAATATCCGCCTCTCAATTGAAAGGTTGGGTGTTCGATTCACGGCCACTGAGTGAATCTCCGCAGCGCTCACCTCAATCGCCCCGGAAAGAAGCGAAGTTCAGGCTTTGGCCTGCCGCTAATTGCCGTCGCAAAAATCAAATTAAAAAAAACTGGCGTTTTAGAAATCTTACTGGTGTGGCGCGTCGTCACCGAAAGAAAGCGCCCCCCACCCGAGCGCCGGAAGCGAGAGCGAAGACCGCGATTCGAGCGTCCAAATCGAAGAACCCGACACTCCGCTGAGGAAAAGCCTCGCCGGGCACGAGAACCAAGCCTTCGTGTCCGACAGCGCTGCAGTGAGTTTCGCCAACGACCGAGAGTCGGACGATTTTTTCGAAGAAGAACCCGAGTCTCTGCGCAGAGTGGTCGAAATTAAGAACTTGACAAAGGTAGGTGCAGTTGCGCAAAACTGCTTCGCTGCGTCGTCTGTCCATACCACGCGAATGCTTTTTTCTAAGTGCGTGCTATGCTTTCCACCATGTGCCTCAGCTGCTTTGCTTTCCACCAAGTTCCAGAAGTTTATAGCGTCAAGCCCACCAATCGCACATATGTTTAGAGATCTCTGATTTTGCTAAAAGTAGTCTCAGGATGCGTGCTTTCCTACCGAACGAATGAACGACCAAACGTTTCAGAACTGTTTGAATTTCAACTAAGTGATTTTTTCACCGTTGTTCACATTTTCAGATAAGACGAAAATGATACGGCTTACCGGAAACGAATTGGCGAAGCACGCCTTCCGTGTTGGTGTAGATCCTAGTTACGTTTTTTTTCAGCGATAGATCTTCCGCCTTTCAATCGCTGACTGTAGTAGCGACACAGCGATGTTTTAAGTTGTCACTTCGAACGATACGTGACCAAACGTATATATTTGAAGTTTGGGTCTGTTTCATGCGATTGTTGTGAATCAAGGCATTGATAAAATCTCAAACTCAAGCAGCTTTAAACGCCAGGTCGCTTTTGTTTGAAGCTTTTTGCGCATGCGTGTTTAATGTTCTCGCGGAATCGTTTTTCTGGATATCAAAGACTCATCCCGTGTATTTTGGTTGGGTGTTGTGCTGTGTGACCATCTGGTACAGTCCGCATTGCTGCACTTCTGACTAAGCAGTGGTGAAATGATATTTCTGAAAAACGGGAAAAACGCTGAGTAAAAAAAGTGGTCCGTCATCACGAAAATGTTGGGAAGAACTGGCCTAGAAAATATCTAATTCTGCCGTGCGTTACTTCCTATGAGATCACTAGTTGGGAAAGAAGACAAGTGCCTTCATGCAGCCCTCCCTGTTATAAAGCGACCAACCAACTGTTTGCGTGGTTCAAAATCGACGTTTGCCGTCCGTTGCGTGGTTACGCTTGTGCCAGAAACCGCCCGACCTTCCCAGCAAAAACATAGGGTTTCTCCCTGAGGTGAATTGGAGACGGAAGTACATGTTCTTCGTATGCCGACTGAAAAAGAAAACCTTGCCTTCCGTTACAGCTGTGACGAAAAAGAATTTGATTTCGCTAACCGAGTAAGCTGTTTGTTTTTTTCCGAGGCTGAAGCAGTTTATTTGAGCATTTCTTTGGTCACAATTTTTCGAAAAAGCTTTCACTCCTACATTATTGACAAACATAGGCTTACACCCGCTGCATGTTGTCGTTGAAGAAATAAATGAAACATGGATCGAATATCTGTGTCTGCAGTTGAACATCAAAAATGCACCCCTGCAACAATGTCTTCAAGTTCGTGTGCACTGACAATAAATAAAAAAGCATGGTCGTTTGTTGAATTTTCGATTACTTCGTGTAACGCGTCCTTTACTGATTTCTGCTGTTCCAGATATTCAAAACCAACAACAAAACGAAGATTGCAGTGAACGACCTGTGTTTGAACATGTACGAAGGACAAGTTAACGTGTTGCTCGGACACAACGGCGCCGGCAAGACCACAACCATGTCAATACTCACAGGTATGTTTGAACTTCGACGCTAACTGTTGTTTTCTTTCATGCTCCATCAAAAAATTCAGTCAAGTTAGAAAGACAGTTTGTCGAGAAGATTGTCGATCGTCGATATTTTAGCCTCAAGTATTTTTGACCTCAAATTTCTCTGATTTTTGCCAGAGCACAAGCCTACATAAACAGCCAGCAGGCCGTAAACCCCGGCCCTAACGTTAAATGTGTTTTATTTGTTCCGCTGCTTTGATTCTCAATGCATGACACCACCCGTAATGTACATATCGTTAAAGATTGATTTTCATGGAAAGTCTCTCTGCAAACAAGCAGTTTTCGTAGAGCGTGCTAGCGTTCGCGTGACATCTCAACGCTTCAGTAATTTCAAGACATTAAGCCTCGGAAGAGCCGGCCCAGTGAGTATTGTTGGGGTCGAGTGCGCTGTTGCGGAACGCGCCATGGGGGGAAGCGTAAAAAGTGTTCCCTCTGAGGGAGGTGCGCATTCGCAGTGCTAGGTGCGCATGCGCAGTGCTATCTCATTCTCGCGCACTTGCAACATTCCGAATTTAATCGCATAGCCCTTTCAAAGCTTGAAACGCGTTACTGGTCGCAAGGTTGCGCAATCGGACGCGCACTTAAACATTTGCGCTGTGTAAAATCTTTTCAGAGGGAACACTGGGAGCGTGACCCGTTAACTCGTGCGCACAACGAAGAGAAAGCATCCTTGAGGTTTTGGAAAGCTCTGGCACAAATTTCCGACCCCTGGACCCTGACCTTAGAAGTTCAGGAGAACAGGTCATCCACCAACGTGCTTTTCACCCATGCCAAATACTAGCTTCCAGGTTTCCAGTTGTTGCGCTGACTAACGGAAATGCGTGCTAATGCTGCAGGTTTCTTCCCTCCCACATCGGGCGAGGCCTACGTCATGGGCAACAGCATCACGACTGAAATGACCGGAGTTCGTAAATCTCTCGGTCTTTGTCCGCAGTTCAACATTTTATTCGATCTCCTGACAGTTGACGAACATCTGTACTTCTTTGGACGTGTAAGTATCGCCTGGCGGGGAAACAATAATAACCACGTGTAAGATCGAAAGTTCTGGAACGCGCAGACCAGGTTAAAAGATGTGTTTGTCGCACAAATTATTAATTTTTTAATTGTCGCTTCGTACACGTCGTGCTCTATCAACCGCTTGAAAGTGAAGTACGAATGAGCTGGAGTTGTTCGCACGAAGGAACACAGGACAACACAGTATTGGTGTGAATCTGTGCTGAGCCAACAGTCTGCGTTGTTGAATCGTTGTGAAATTACCGTTGCCGACAACTGTTTTGTTTAAATTGACAGCAATTGACGACGATGCCGCAATTGTGACTGATACCAGGGCCTCGTACATGCCAAGGTGCGAGTTAAACGTGACGCAGTGCTGAATGCAATATTTTTGCACAGTATACAGGGTGTCCACAAGTCTGGGTACATAGGGTTTTCACTATCTTTTTAATTTGTTTAGGTTGCTTTTCGTCTCCATAGATTTATTTATTTAAATGATGAGTGCTCTGTCCAGAGAAGAACGAATCGAGTTGGTACTGTTAAGTGGATGAGGATGGTCTCAGACTTGTGTGTTTTTTGACCATGTATCCAGACTTTACAGACACCCTGTAGATCCCGTGCACTACGTTCATCTATCGCGCTGCATATCAAGGATAAGTGTTCATGCGATACCGACATCGCAGTTGTTTATTTTCAACCATTAAAACAAAGTGCCGCCTACTTGCCACAGTTTTGAGTGGCTCACTTCAGGATGACGGCTCAGAAAACTTTTCGCTGATAATTTTCAAAGTTCAAGCTGTTGTTGTCGTTCGCAGCTGAAAGGTCTGAGCAAGAAGGAAGCGCGGGAAAGTGCGCAAGTGATGAGGAACGACCTGAAGCTTGGCCCGAAAGCAAACGCCCAGTCCCGGACCCTTTCGGGGGGGATGAAGCGCAAGCTGTCCGTCGGCATCGCCCTTTCTGCTGGATCGAAGGTCAGTGTGTGGTGGCCCACAATGGTCACGTCATTTTTTATAATAAAGAAACAAAAAAGAAAAGTAAAAAATAAAGAAACAAAAACGAAAAGTAAAAACTATTGTTTTTTGTGGGTCAAGATTTTGTTTGCTGTAAACCACAAACGACGAGAATTGCATCGACCTGCTTTTTATTATGTGCAGAAGTTGTGACTTGATGTGCTATTCTCTGTTGTCTAAGACGTTATTTTACGTATAGATTTAAATAAAATCTTTGCTAACTTCGGAAGTCGTAGGTATTTTGCATTGCTACCAAGTAAAAATATCTGGAGCAACCACAATCACGAAAGACAGTTTTCATAGGGAAACACCGGTACTGACCCGAAAGAGCCACAGCACAAGAGGAGTATTTTCTTGTGAAATATTTCTCGATTTGACCATTTTCACTTCAAAACCTGNTTTATGCTTCAAAAATTTTTTTCCAATAATTTTTTGAATGAAATATTCTGGTACTGCGCTAACTTCCTCNCATTTTTTGAGGCAATTTTTACAGCAAAATTTTTGCTTTAGGAACGTAAAATTTTAGAAAACCTTATTGAAAACAAATAGTAAAATTGTTTTGCAAGACTGGATATTTTTGAGGTGGTCGTAATGGACCACCTAGCCAATGTTTTCATTACCTTCCAATGCCTCTCCTCCCGGCGTTAGAATTCATAACAAGCGGAATGGTTTCTCGCTTAATTTCACTTCACTGTTGCAAGTACATTGTCCCGATAATGGTTTTCATATTAGTTGCATGTTCGCATGAGTGACGTAACAAAGAACGCAAACTGCGTTTGTTTTTCTTGCCTCTGATCTCCCAGCGAGTCACGTGTCCTGGCACATGAGAGTTCTCACGTTAACCTTAACTCCCAAAACCTCCGTGCAGTACGTGATTCTGGACGAGCCAACATCGGGAATGGACCCCTCCGCTCGCCGCGCCATCTGGGATGTGATCCAGCAATACAGGAGCAAGTGCTCGATCCTCCTTTCCACTCATTTCATGGACGAGGCCGATCTGCTCGGAGATCGAATCGCCATCATGGCTGAGGGGAAGCTGCGGTGCGCCGGTGAGTTGCATTATGGCTTGAGCCGATTGCGAGTTGAGCTGCTGAAAACCCGTGACAAAATGTCCCTTTCCGCTTGCTTGTCATTAACAACAACAACAACAATACCAGTATTGATGCTTTGCAGGATCTTCAATTTTTCTGAAAAATATATTCGGCGTCGGTTATCACGTGATTCTCACGAAAACACCAGAGTCTGACGTAGCCAAGGTCGGTATTTTTGTGTTTTCAAACGTGGGAACTAAGATTGAAAGGCTTATATTGCGAACTGGCGCGATTAAATGCCTCAACTTCGCGCGTGGAGGTTCCTGAACATCTTGTCAACTGACACGCCTTAACCTAGTCCTACAGCAATAGACCGCAAGAGATGGATGAGCTCTAACTTGTCGCGTGGCGCTTGCCCCAACATGTACTTTTTAACATTTGTGAAATCATCCCAAAACAAGCCACCATCACATGTCCTTTGCAGCTGCTGGTTTGTTCAAGTCACGGTCAAAAACACCTTGTAACCAGAACAGCTTTCTTTAAATTTTAACCATGCAATCACTGAATGATGAAACCTAACCTCGGCATCGTGTGTAGTTGATCGACTGTTTGATCCTTGTGATAAAGGGCTGTTTTTTTTGCATCGAGTGAATTGGAAGTGACACGTGTGCAGTAATTGTTGTAGCTCGTGATGAAAATACCTGAAAATAACTGTTTTTTCGAAAAAAAAGCGACTTTCAGCCGATTCTATGTGAATAAGAACTGATGATAAAAGGATTCCTTACCATATCAAAGGATTCCTTACGATAGACAGTGACTTTCTACCAAACGATAATTTTCAAGGTTGGCGTTTTTAGGGTATTTCTTCAAATTATGAACGGCTCGCTGGCTTTGTTTATCCGACCATAGCAACAAAACCGCATCTGCATGATTGTTTTGATAGCTGCCCGACGTGAATAGTTTGAAAACCTCCCTGCAGATGCCACTCATAATCGCAAAAGAAACTCAAGAGAACATCATCATAACAATGTAACGCGGTTCTCTTTCAAGCATACTGCTCTACTAAAGGTTCAGTAAAATTTATCCAATTGCAATAAGATGCTTACTTTGCCACGACAGTTACTTGTCAGCTTGCAGACTTCTTTTTGTCTCACGCGGCTGAATCTCGCCTGGAGCGTGTCGCCGGCGGCGAAGTATCTTTCCTCCTCCCTTTCCATTGCTCCTCCAGCTTTCCCGGACTCTTCCGCGGTCTCGAAGGGGAAGCTTCCGGTCTGGGTGTGACCGATTTTGGTGCCACAGTGACTACGATGGAGGAAGTGTTTTTGAGGTGGAGTCAATAAGTTTTGATAACCTTGTTCGCTGATTTCAAGTCTCACGCGGCATTCGCATTACGTATTGTGCAACACTGACTGTGTCAGCCTTTTGTTCGGTGCTTTTAGATATATATATATATATATATCTACCGCTTTCAGAAAGTAAGAACAATCTATTTCTTGGAAGGTCTTTTCACTTTTCTTCGCATAGCGGTTGCAAAACCAATTTTTTGTCTCCGTATTCAAACTTTCTTCTGTAATCAAGTTTCTTATTATAATCAAAATGTCTCCGCGAAGCAGTTGGTGTCATATTTTGAGATAATAACCAGGCCAACAAACGGTTCTATGCTTCCGGTGATATTTTCCTCACCAATATTTTCCATCTCTTGCAAAATCCTGCTGTGTGGTTAGATTGCTTTGCACTCTGAAAGTCATTAACATTAATATTTCAGCTTCCACAAACCACCAGCTCATTTTTAATAAATTGGTGCAACCATTGATTGATGCAATTCGTGACCAGAAAGATCGCAACGGAACATCCCTTGTACAAATTAAGTTGAGGATGCAGATCCGCTTGCTTATTTTTAGCTGGATCGCCACAATTAACAGAAGATCCCACCTAACTTGTGCTTCTAGCCAGTGTCAGTGTTAATTTTGTAGGTGCGTGTAGTGTCAATTTTATAGGTGCCGGAGCTCTGCAGGGCAATTTCGCTTATATTTGCAACAGCGTTACGGAGTCGGAGTTAAAATTTCCGAAATTTCCCACTCCGACACCGGCCTTTCCAAAATCTCTGACTCCCGAATCCGGTTCCTTAACATAAAGTGAATGAAGTTTGGCTGTCAAGAATTTTGTAGCAACTAGCAATCAATGGAAATCGTGGTGCACAGCAAGAATTCTCTGTTTCAACAAGTTTCGAAAGAAATTGCACCATTTCAACAGGTATTCCCAACTTAGGAGTGTGCTGTAAAAAATGATACAGCTGGACTCCCGGAGTCGGTATTATTTGCAGTCGAACAAAAAATCCGACTCCGACACCGAATCCGACTCCTAGTGTTGTTAGGAATCCGACTCCACTCAAAAACCTCCGACTCCTTGCGACTGCGCAGCCCTGATTTGCAAGCAACGACCCATCATTCAGTGTTGGAAGTGGCGGAGCGGAGCCCTGGCAACGCTACACCCTGCTTCTAGCCAGGACAATTGAAACGAATGCTAATATTATGAAATAGGGACAAATCATCGATCAACCCACTGCTCGTGTCGCGTTTGTAACGCAGCCAACATCCCCGCGGCAGGGTCTTTAGTTTTCATGAATGACCACGAACAGCTCCAACTGAATTCGCGTATTTTATAAAATAGACTGAAAAGGGCGCCGAATAGAGTTTTTTTTAAACCTGCGTCCGCTTCTGTGAGCCAGAACTGCATCCGCTCTTTAGAGCAGTGGTTTTCAAACTGTGGTACGCGTACCACTAATGGTACGCGAAGGCCTTCAAGATGGTGCGCGAATAGGCCTACTTTCTGCTTTTTTTCCAAAAATTATATTCATAGCTATAGTTTTTACTTGTCGAGTTCTTTTAATAAATTCCTGAATTTTTGTGTGGCCTGCTTCCGTTGTAGGTTTCTGAAAATGGCCAATATAATTTCTCACAGTCATTTTGTTCATGTTGCATTTGTATCAATTCTCATTTTCCAAACTTTGGTCGAATGATATTTGGCACACTGAGTTTTCTTGGAACAAGGCGGTACGTGGTGACAGTATGGCATCCACAGATGGTGCGCAATTAGAAAAAGTTTGGGAACCAATGCTTTAGAGGAACTGAAAACAGTAGCAGTCTACAAAATTGTGCTGCTGCGGAGGCTTGCGATCCAGTGGTCCGAATGGCATTCGGAATCAAATTTCTCTCGAATATATTGCTCCGGCAAAAGTGAACGCTGCCAGTCAGTCGGGAACGTTGTCAGTTACTTTGCTTTTCAGGGTTACTGAGGACGCTGAGACGTCTATATCAGCTGTTAGTAAAGTTTTAGCAGCCAAGCGATCGCTTTCTGCTTGCAAGCAAACACTAACGGGAAAAAATGACGACAAGGTCGGACTTAATGGTATACAAACTGAACAAAACGAAAACAAAGATGAAGGTACGCTTAATTTTTTTGTAATTCATCTGTGCTGTTGTACTTCTCTGTTTATTTGATTCGGGGTTCCCTCTTTGGGCATCACCTTCATATGCAGCTAACTAGACAAACATGGTGAAATTTCTGCTTCCTCACACCAACAAAAGTTCAATCATTGCTCTTCTTATGGCTGTATTTGTTTCATATTGGAGAAATAGAAACGTTTCAAATAGCCGTTACAGTGTGCTGTGTCTGCAACTGTATCAAGTGCAGTTCTCACTAATTTTTCCTGCTGTAGTTTTCAATTTTTTTAAAAAAAGCTGCTACTTGATGCGGCATGAACTGTATTCATGATGAACAGATGCCCATTCAATCTCATTTGGTCCATTCTTCCTATATGCAGGGGTGATCGTGGGAAGTCTATGCGCAGGACAGCGGTATTCTTTTATCTAACCCGCAGAAGCAATGATATATCGTTTATATCAGAGGCTTCCAACCTGGGGTATATGTACCCCTAGGGTTACATTTGCCAATCTGAAGGGGGTACATTTAAGGTTAGCAGTAGAAGGGAAAAATAAATTTATATATTATTATTGTATTTTTTCCAAATATTCATACATATATCAGTGAAGATTATTTTCAAAAATCATTATATGCTTAATGCTCAATATACCTATGATTAGTCATGCTAAAATATTTTTCCATGAGAACTTTTAGGGGTACATGCTCGTCTGTCGAAATGCTGAAGGTGTACATGTTCAGAGAAAGGTTGGGAACCCCTGGTTGATACAACATGGTTCGGGCATCGAGCATGTTTCCTTTATCTTGTACGGGAGTAACCAGCTAAGTATGACGCAGACTTACCATTTTCAAAGTACGCAGGCAATGAGCATGTGCCAGCCAAAAGTCTGGCTTTGCGGGAATTAAAGGGTTGCGCAACATATTCTTTGTTGCACAGAGACAGTGAAGCTTACCGTCAATTTGAACACCGGCGCCACACTGTGGGTTCAACAGTTCTATGCACTTCTCGTGAAAAGGATTCTCCACTCGATGAGAAACTATGCGGTGAGTTAACATGTAGCACATAGGCACCCAACCATCCGACGTCTTTCTTTTTTTTCCAAAAAAATCAGTTGCTTGATAGTGCTTTTTGACCTCATCATGCGCGTTGATGCTGCAGCGCTGCTCAACCTAACGACATTCTCGTTTTTTACGCCAATGTTACCTGGCACTGGTTCACAGCATTGGAGTTGGGTAAAAACAATTTCGGTATCGAACACGCTCCAGTGGCGCAATCGGTTAGCGCGCCGTACTTATATAACAGCTGCGGAGTAATGCGGAGGTTGTGAGTTCAAGCCTCACCTGGAGCAACGTATGTTTTAGTTAATCCCAACACAAATTCAGAAAACTGCAGTGTCCCAAGTTTTACGATACCAACTTGTGCGATAAGGAACAGCCACTTTGATTATCCCCGTTCGAGAAGACCTTTGTCAGTTGAAAAATGTTCGTATCAAAGACCGTAATGGCCTTCTACCCAGTAATGGGGGGACATCAATGGCAGATGGAGAGGGTATTTCACAGATCTTTTTAAACCGATACTTTCCATCACTACAATCGAAGTGTTCCTAGCTGTCAAGACACTAAATCCTGGTTATGCGGTTTCTTCACTTCCTGCTTGCGCCAACTCAAAATTCCCAGGATCTGGAGAAGAGCACTAGTAGTTGGGATGGCTAAGGGGAATAAGCCATTGGGGGAACCAAAGGGTTATTGCCCTGTATCTCTACTGTGTGTCCCCTTTCAGATCCTCGAGAGACTCATCTACGCCCATGTCGAACCAATCATCGACCCATTACTCCTGCAGGAAAAAGAGGGCTTAGACACGGGAGGTCGACGGTAGATCAGGTCACCTTACTGACGCAAGACATCGAGGATAGCTTTTCGGCTAAGAAAAAGGCCGGAACTGTGTTTGTCGATATCACAGCAGCGTACGACACCGCATGGTATCGCGGCCTCACGCACCTGCAGGCTGCTGCGATTGGACAGACACATGGTCCGCATGGTCATGGAGATGATTGCAATCGCAGCTTCACCCTTACCATCGGTAACAACAAACGGAGCAGGTTACGACGCCTCAAGAAAGGCGTCCCACAGGGATCCGTCCTAGAACCCATTCTCTTCAAAATCTACACTTCTGACCTACCAACTACTATCTCCAGAAAGTATGCATATGCTGACAATCTAGCAATCATGCATGCTGATGAAGACTGGCAGGCAGTGGAAGGGATGCTGAGCAAGGACATGGCAACCATAGGTGCATACTTCCAGACCTGGAAGCTAAAGCTCAGCACTGCAAAAACGGTGTCAGCAGCCTTCCACCTCAACAACAAGGCAGCTAAACGTGAGCTGAAAGTCAAATACAACAACAAAACCCTACCCTTTTGCTCCGAGCCCAAATACCTCGGAGTAACGTTGGACAGGTGGCTCACGTATCACCGACACCTTAAGTAACTTCGCAAAAAGTTGACATCACGCGTCACAGTCTTGAGATGGCTTGCTGGCTCCAGTTGGTGTGCTGGAGCAACAACGTTGCGAACAGCCACCTGAGCCCTGGTCCATTCAAGAGCAGAGTACTGCGAACCATGCCTTGCGAACTGTGCCTGGGTGCCTGCGTACACCAGCAAACAATCTTGCCATCCTCGCGGGCATCCAGCCTGCTGAGCTTTGTCGCAAGCCACATTGTCTCCAACACGCCGTGCCATATGGAGCCTGGGTATCTGCTCCACTCAGCGCTCACCTGGCCATTGAATGGGAATTCACGGCATCTCAAATAGAAACACTCATTTGTAGCCGCTGCACAACAGCTCATCAGTTCATTTGACAACAACAACAGAAATGTGGCTCTCTTGGCGGATCACCGATGGAATGCGGAGTGGTTGAGGCAACACTACGAGACTCTGTACTTTCATCGGCACCCACCCTCCTGGAATGGCCCTGCCAAGAACAGCGTGGTTCTGGCTTAATCCCGCCTCACCGGTGTCGGACTTTTCCGCTCCTGCTGACACAAATGGTATGGCCCTTTCTGCAACCTGTGAGTGAGGCGCAGAAGAACAAACCGTCCATCATGTTGTCCTGTAATGCCCAATCTATCGACCTCCCCATGAGTACATGGCTGACGATTCTGATTGTCACGCAGGCCGCGGGCTCCCTTTAATATAGGCATTGGATATCTTTCTGCTTATCTGCAAGGTCTGCGTCTACATGGCTTGTTTGCTCAGCATGCTGGCCTTCGGCGGTGAAACCTGGTCAACATACCGACACCAGCAATAAAGGCTCAATGCGTTCCATTTTCGCTGCCTACGATCCATCCTCGGCGTCTCATTGGCGTGAGCGCATACCAAATACTACCATTTTGGAGAGAACTGGTGCTATATATAAACCCCGTTGGAGTGGCCATGTGTGCAGAATGGAAGATGGTCGGCTTCCGAAGAACGTCTTCTATGGGCAGCTACTCTCTGCTCCTCAACCTGCCGGTCGCCTCACACTCCGTTACAAGGATGTACTAAAAAGGGATTTGAAGTCACTTAATATAAACACAAAAGCTGGGAATAATTGACACTGGATCGTGCTTCCTGGCGCTCCCTTCTACAAGACAGATGAACATATTCGATCTAAACGTACATCACAGACTGCAATCGCCGCCGAACTGATCGTAGGAAACGACGGATTTGGCCAAATATATTTTGTACAGAGAGAGACAGAGAATGTCTCCATGGTCCACTCTCGGGCTGTGGCCCACAGTTTGAAAGCTAGCGTGCTCTGGGGAATTTGATAATAATCAGTAATGATAAGTTTCATAACAATCCCCGTAACCCATTTGGGATCAAACCAGAGTTCCCATGGCGCACTGGGATTATACGCCGTTTGTATGTGACAGGTGCCGAATAACGTAAAGGCTGTGATTTCGAACTTCATCGACAGTACGTGCATTCCGGAAGATAATAACTTCCGCCTATTCCTTTTTGCTAATCAATTTTTTGTTGCAAATCAAGTGTGCAGCACACTTGGCCAGCACCAGAATTCCTTAAGGCTGGGATCTTTTTGTTTTGTTGTTAATTACTCTGATTGAAATATAAATAACGCCCAATATATTAGACAAGATAAAATACAGTATACATACATTTGTCCCGATATAAGTCACGATCAGTCATGGACTGTGGTCAACGTTAAAATAGTCATTGTGAATGTACAAGTGCACAGTTTATTGAAATAAACTTTAAGTGGTGAATTACGTCGAAGCTAGACTTTCTGAGTCAAGCGCTAAAAAATGAACATTGGCTGATCGTTATTCTTTGCCGCTTTTTCGCGTCCAAAATCCTCGAACCTGCATAGCACTTCGGCTCAAATGACCTTTGGACCTTTGCTGCAGAGCAAGAACTTATCAACCAAACTCGGTCACAGAAAGGCAACATATCTTATTAGTGTTTGTTTTTGTGCGAAGGCCTTTGACACGAGAGCTCCAAATACGTGTCTGTTTCGACCTCTTCGTGGCAATTATGAGTTCAATGTAGAGCGAACAGTTAGACTTTTTGGGCCAGTACTGATATTTTTCATTTCTCATTGCCGATAACTCATATAATGCATATTAACCCAAATCAAAAGCAAACTGGTGTAGCTCACTAATGGAAAAAATACACACAAAGCAATTTTGCAAAATAGTGATTAACAAATAAGCAACATTCATCAATTTTAAGTTATCAGGAAGCACAGCTTTTCACCCAATGTCCCACTTGCAACGAACATCTGTCATCAGAAATAAACCCGGCAGTGCTGAAAACTCATCCACTCAACGGCTGGGTGCTGATGTTGGAGGTGCTCCAAGTATTGCCAGGATATATCGGCAGACGTTTGCCGATACGATACATCGGCACAGCGTTATCTCGATCGATTTACAGTATATCGTCATTCAGATGTATCGCCGAGGTCTAGGACTCCATGGTTTCAATGAGCATATTAGAAAAAACATCAGAGCTGTTCCTGAGCCCGACCCCATACTGATACGTGCAGGCAAAACGCTTTCTGCGCTCTTTTCTGATACGGCATAAAGAGTGTGTTGTCCAAAGGGATTATTTTGCGTGAATAAACCTGGAAAATCTTGCTTATCTGCAGTTTGCCATCGCTCAGATACTAGTCCCACTTTACTTCGGAGTGATCGCAATTTTGTACGCGCAGTATCCTCCCTGGGAGCAAGAAAATTCTAAGCTCGGTAAGTAAATGAATAAAATTACTTTGATTTTGAGATTTAATACAGTTTGCTGTTCTTCGATTTTGCAGATTTCAATTTTTTGTGTTCTCAATCACGTGTTGTTGAGCCTCGTTTTGTATTCTAACCCGTGTTGACGTATTAACACTGTTATAGATGGATTTTAGATCTTGTCTTTTGTTGAGATGTTTTTTGCTGCTCGCATTGCATTCTTTGCAGACGAGATGCATGTAGCAAGAGACGTACACATTTACGAACAAAAACAATTCTTTGTCGTTCATTGTTTCTGCAACAGAAGTGATTCAAAAACAATGCGCCGCACCTTACGCATTTTCTACGTAGAGTTGCAAGTATTATTAGGAACAGAAACTTCTTTGCACGGTCTTTGCAAAGTTCAGAACACACTCAGTGAAAATCCAAGTCAAACCTTTGAACTCACTGCTTTCGAAGTAGCGCCACTTCGATCCTATGCATCCAAATCTCCGTGTTGATTTTCTGAATGCAGGAGTTGGCGAAGAAATTCTGCACCAATTCGCAACTATTCGTCTTTTTTTCAGAACTGAACTTGAGACCTTATGGTCCTAACACAGTTTACTACAGCAAGGTGGCGAACACGAGTTTTGCGCATAATTTCAGCAGCGAGTTTGTTGAGCAATTTCAAGGTGGGCGTTCACTCTTGTTTGTACCAAAAACAGATTGCTTTTGCAAAAACGAATTGGTTCGTTGGGATTATACCCGAAAGTTAAGTGAATTTATTTTAGCGTGTTCATTAAAGATTGTTTCACTAAAGCTTTGCAGCAGCAAATGTATAATTTACTCATCGCAGGAATTTCTGCTGACGTCGTTCACGAAAAGAGCGGCGACTTGGAAAATTTTTTGTCCCAAACATACGCGACGGAAGGGGGAGATTTCAACGAGGGAAACCTCATTTCTGCGAGTTTCGGCCGAAACGAAAGTACGGTGTTTTAGCTTGGTCGCTAATGGCAACAGCCTGGATAGATTCGCTGCAAACACATTATGATCTAGTTGCAAGCGTTAACAACAGATATTCGGTGCAGGCCCGTTGCCATGGAGAGGTACTCGGAGGCAGTGCCCCCCAAATTTATTTTGTGCCCCCCAAATTTTGTTGCACATAGAAAAATTTGTTTTAAACACATAATAAAAACAAAAATCTTGCCCCTAAAAATGTATTTCCCCCAAACCTTCAAACCTGCCGGAGGGCCTGCTTGGGCGTACTTGGCTGAATTTTTTTCTTCGGTCCGTGTATTGGTTGGAAAGCATGGCGACTGCAGTACTGCATGCTGCACGTATTTGCTTTCTCGTGCAGCGGCGCAGCCAGCCCAAAATTTTTGGGGGATCAAATAATTTAGGGGTGCAAAATGCCTGATTTTAGGGGAATAGCGCTATTTTGTTTGGGATACCTTCTCTCAAAGCACAGAATGCTAAAAATTCGGGAGGGCTATGGCACCCTAGCTACGCCTATGTTCTCGTGCTGTCATGGTAACCTGCAATTTTTTAGATTAGGCCAAAAGGTTTTTCTATTGAGTTTTAGGAACCGTAATTTTATATCATCGCATGTAACGCTGACAATAATACGCTGCTGAGCTTCTAATTTCACGCTATAGGGTTTTTTAAGAGAATGTCCTGAAAGCAGTAAAAACTTTCGTGGCCATCTACAAATTTTCTGTCTGAATAACGGTGAAATGCATATCGCAGCGGAAAGCAGCAAGGTTGCACGATTACGAGTTTTGAATAAAGCTTTGACAAGAACAAACCCCACACGAAATACTTTGGAAAACTGTTGACGTGCTTTGCCCAAGTATAACTAATCTCCACAAAGGTGATAAACAAGCAAAGCCATCAAGGCAAATTGTTTGTAAATTAATTATTTAAACAATTTGCTCGATGGATTCATCTGCTTGTCAACTTTGTGAGCAAATAAATAATCGTTCAAATAAAATTTGCTCGATGAATGTCATCTTTGTGGAGACCAGTCGCTTGAATACAAATATATTCAAGTTTGAATTATCGCAAAAAGAAAGCAGAGCCCAGTTGGCTGATTCCTCGAAAGCTTGCAGCAAAACTAGAGCTTTTAATTGTGCTTAACCCAATTTAAGCGCTTTTAGGTAATTTTGGCTGAAATGGCAAACACACTTGCAGCTGTCAATAAATCGCACAACATCGCGTGGTTCAACGCTCAAGCCTTCCACACTGCCGCAACCTCACTGGCTTACCTGGATCAAGCTTACGTGCGATTGGTCGCTAATCGCCCCGCCATCACTGTGAAGCTCATCAATCACCCGCTGCCGAGGAATTCCACCAATCGCGTTCAAGAACAGCTGATTGGGTGAGGAATGCATTGACTAGTTCATTGATGCTTCTGCCTGTGGGTGACGTTTGATGAAGAAGTCATGCGGTGTGTGACCAGTCAATGGTTGTTGTGCATTTTCACTAAAACACGTCAACCAGATCGGTATTGGTTATGAATAAACTGATATTTTGTAAATATGTACTTTCCACGATGGGTGTAAGCAAGGAATCGATCAGCAAATTTTTAATAGGAAATTGATTTCACGTAAAATTGTGCATCCTCAGTCCTTATTCAAATAGAATCTTGTAAATAAATTCACCTTTAATAAACGCATTTGCCCATGCGATTCCGGTCCCCTTCGCAGGAGGCACTCGTGCGTGACGAGAAATTATTTTCGCTTTTACGAATAAGCTCTAAACTTCTCTGCGAAGGGTCTTGTTTGAGAGACAAATGGCGGATACTGCGAGCATTCGCGGGGATATGAGGTAAATTAGACATTGCCCATTGGACTAGACCATAACGATGGTCAGAGTAAATCAAAAGGTTTCTTTGAGGATATTATAAGTCTACATCTCATCTTTATACTCATTTTTGTAAACGGGACTTGTTCATCGCAACAAACAACAAACAGATCGGTCATCATGCCACTGTGTGGCTGAACACTGTTTACCTGATGTTAGCATCACGAAACAATCAAGTAATATCACCTGGAATGGCTGCACCTGCTTATGTAAGCTTTATATAAATCTGGCCAAAAGGTCGGAACATAGACTTTAACTATTGTCTAGACCACTAAATAGTCAAGTAAGTACTCTCGACAATGGGTGTAAGCAAGGAATCGATCAGCAAATTTTTTAATAGGAAATCGATTTCACGTAAAATTACAGATCCTCAGTCCTGAAATTTGCTGATCGACGCAAGTATTGCTTATGGGTGAAGAGTTGAAAGGCTAAAGCAAGAGCATAGGAAGCAAGCAAACTCAAGACTAAAATGAATATAAGTCTGAGCACAAACTCAGAAATCAGAACATCTTAAACTAACTGACGGACGCTAAAAGTACAAGCAGCGACAAACAAAAAACGGTCACTCGAAAGACCAGTTTCGAAAAGACTCTGCTGTTATATACTTGCAACGCATAAAAACAGCGAGTTCTTCCAACCGAACATTTTCGTTGTCGTCGCAATAGTTCATGGTTGCAGTTGTCAGTGACCGTTGCAGCTCCGAGATTTATGTGGTGACAAACCTCAGCAGGCTCATTGACAGTTGTTTAATCACAATAGGACTGCTTTTTTAATAAATGCCGCGTTGTCAGAACTCAGAAGTGACACTCGGAAGTGACAAACTTTCCGAAAAGTATATGTGAAATTTTAGCATGTTCGCTCAGCGCATATTTTCAAAGGTGTATTTCGATGATTGTAGTTTGTGCGTTTGTTGAACTACACTCGTGTTGTCCAGATCAGTGCTCCCAGTTCTCACTGGTCATTGGGATGAGGCTTGAAAGCAGGGCCGTCGCCAGCGGGGGGGGGAAGTGGTGCCCGGCCCCCCCATTTGAAATCGGTGCCCCCCCATTTCACATTTGGCCCCCCGGTTGCTACATATATCCAATACTGTATTTTAAAAATGTGGGCCCCCCCTTCTGGTTTTTGGCCCCCCCCTGCTGCTAAATCCTGGCGACGGGCCTGCTTGAAAGCTTGGCTATATTTTTTCATGAACATTTAGTTCATACTTCTTATAACATTTGAGCATAGAGAACTATTCCCTTTCATAACAGACCCTTTCATAACAGACCACCTTCATAACAGATCCGCTCATAAATGACAACGTTCATAACGGGTCTGTTATGAACGTTGTCTGTTTCGAGTGGTCTGCTATGAAAAGGTCTTTATTGAACGGACACCGTAGAGAGCTGCCATACTTTCGTGGGTGAGAAAGCTTGCTTACTTGCGTTTCTGAACGCAAGACTTATCAACTGCTTTTTTTACAGTGAACGTTTAAGTAGAAAAATAGGTACGTTTAAATAGGAAAAAAACTCTAGTGACACACATTAGGGTCACAAAGAAAAGTAGGTTGTACTCATCTGTTTGCAGTGCAACTTAAGCTTTGGCCATGTCCACCAATTGTTAACTGTTCTTTGGGCTAAACTAAGGTTGCTATACACAATCGTTGGTTTTCAAAACTCCTTGCCATGTCCTTGCAAAATTTCTTGGGTTATTCGGACCACACTAGGCCATAACTTTATTCGCGGGACTGCTTTCGTTCGGTTCTCTGTGACTTCACGCCAGAAAAAAGGCGTTCTATTACCACCGTTGTGTTACAAATTGCGTATCATTTTAAATTATGGAAAGTGGAAACTAATATCGAACCACGATTCATAGATTCGAAAACACAATTCGTTTGGCGCTTGCTCTCGCTGGAAAATTTTCTGCCGACTTCCAAGGCGCTTATACTTCTGTAATCGCTTCGTTTCGCGTTTCACTTGTGACAAATGTCAGCGCGCTTCACTTACCGGGTTAATTTTTTTAAAACAAATTTATGACGGTATTCATATAGTTCAGTCACTGCATTATGCTTGAATTCAAGTTCTTTCAGTAGCAAAGTGGTCAGGTCTGCTTCATGCCCTAATTTGCTTTTTTATATCGGATGAAATACGTTTTGGATTTGGTGCGGCTTTTCGTTACCAAGAACAGAAAGAACTTTTCTTGTAGCAAAAATATTTCTGACATGCGTTGCATCGCATGATGCGTGGAAGTTTTTGCCCACATCACTCACTGTGAAAACAAGGTTCAAAAGTTTCGTGCTCGTCTCTGCTTTTTCTTTGCAACCTCGTCTCCTGCACTGTCCCTAAACTCAATCAGGAACCAGTGTTTCTAACAGAAAGATCTGTCAATGATATACTTTATGAAAACGTTAAGTTATATTTTCCCACCAGATCCTTGTCTGGCTTCCTGATCGCTTTCAACCTCGTGCTCGGCTTCTCATTCCTCGCCGCCTCCTTTTCTCTCTTTCTTGTACGAGAGAGAGCCGACCGCTCCTCCTTGCTGCAAACACTGACTGGAGTCGATCCGTTCTGCTTCTGGCTTTCGGCGTTCGCCTGGGATTTCATCAACTTCATCATTCCTTGTGTGATTTCTATGGTGAGTTTCATCACTTGCACACAAACGGTTCGGCCAAGTATGAAAAATGGAAAGAGAACTGTGCGTTTTAAACGCTGGTGTCCTTATTGATTATGACACTGTTTTGACTACGAAAAGAAACTTTGTTTAATGTCTATAGCCAACGTTAGCCCCAAAANAANAGAAATGTTTCTTTTGTGATGTTTTGTCAGATAGCCAAAGTCTGATGATGTGTNTAATTTAAGGTAATGACCATAGCAGTTTCCACACAAAACCTGAGTAACAATTGCGTGTACTGTAAGGATTTTCAACAGACAACACTTAGGGTGGAAAACAATTTCTTCTGGATAACTAGTGCCAGTGCGACTGCTATGCTGCTTAATGTTCGTTTCACAGTGTCTTCTCAGGCCGACGCGTTGGCATTTTTGTTGTAGTCGGAATTTACAGCCTTGTTTCTTTACACTTGGCTCTAACATGGAAGGGTTTTGCGGGACTGTGCAAATGCGGTAATAACTCAAATTTTTTTTCTACTGACGTTAGAAATTGATATATGTATAGCATTGCGAGGCGTGCCTAACAAAACCTTTGTTCACTGAAAGTATTCACATAGACTTTGGCAACGCAGTCAGTTAGTCCGATGTACCCGTATGTTCGATGCAGGGATGGGGAATTCCAAACTGACCTGCAACATAAGATTTTTGCGCTGCCGAGTGTCTATAATGTCAGTTGAAAGAAAACCACCTTCAGCTATTACGAAACAAACTCAACTCAACACTGAAAATCGCTTGCTGTTAAATTCCGAAGCACGTTTATTTGCTACACTTTCGTCAAAAGACAACTTAATGTCACTTAATACTAGTTCCAGACACCGGGTTTGTGAATCAGCAAATACAGAGATCTTCTGGTGGACTAAAAAGTTCTTGTTATATCAGCCAAATTTTCGGCTATATGCAATCACACCTGCCAATATCAGGGCGAAAAATTGGCAGTGAAACCAAGCGAAAAGCTTGGCATCTGTCACACACGAAACACGGCACTAAAACAAGAAGAGGTATGAAGAGTACGTGTAGATAAGCTGTCCAGTACAAGCATACCAGGTCGCTCGGCGGGACATTGCGCCTAACGTAGACAATAAAGGGTGAGTAAAAACGTATATAAGCTGAAGAAATGGGAAAAAATATTAAAACAAGCAACCCAATCGCTTTGCAACGAAAACACAATACCCGTGTGACACAAGTTAAAATAAGAAAAAAACAATTATTTTAATATTCATACTTTTATAAATACATAGATCTGTGAACTTACTGTCTACGGCTACGCCGCAGGGAGCTTGCTCCATCATGTAAATCATTGAAGCCATGTCACTGAAAGTTGGTGGACCACGTGCGATTAGCCACGCACGGCGGACTGCGTGTCTTCCTATCCTATAATACGTTGGCGAGTCTTTTACGCCTGCAATTGTTCAGACCAGTCATTCATTTTTGAAGCAACTTTCGACCGATTACACAGGAAAGCGTTTCTCGCCTGACATTCTTGTCGATCACCTTTCGCCACCACATGACGGTGACAGCCCAGCGCTACAGTGCTCGTCTCTAAATCGAAAGGTT
>JGI24159J19872_10000457_pt1 | contig 36025 bp, 19 predicted proteins | sample Ectturendosymbi4_FD_19872 | JGI IMG/M metagenome (IMG submission 19872) | reverse complement strand
GACGATGAAATGAATGCTGATGGATGGGGAAATGAATTTTTGTTGAACGAGATTGAAACTGAAAAATTTGTTTTGTAAAATAAGCACTGCCAATAATAAATCATTCGTTTTTTGCAACTGTAGTTATTTTTGCATACTTAGATGAAATATTTGCGGTCTCTTAAAATTTCCTTGCGGTCACCAAAGCGAAACCTTAAAAAAAACCTTCACACCAGTATCAGCGCAGTTACATGATGACACGTCTACTGGTTTCAAACATGCCAACATAGGCCCTGCCCTTCAGTCCTCTACCTAGCTTACCACTACACATACCCAACCTTAGTAATTTCCACTTGGACACCCTTCTGTTCACCATCTCGCAACACTGATCGCCCACGGCAACCAGCCATCATCCGTCTCTGCCTGATACCTTGTTCAACCCTCCCTCCACAGGCTTTTCCCCACTGGTGCACTCGCCGCATAGAAAACACAGGCTGCCTACTCCCAACAGCTACCTCACTTGTTCTCGACAGGAGCTTCATACTATCAAACGTGGTCGTCCCTCTGCCAATAATTTATCTTCTCATCTGGATTCCACCGATACCCTTATCGCACACGGCCACGCCTGGGACCAGCGAGACAGATATTTTATCTTTCAAAGTTCCCTGTCTCATGAACAGCGTGACCACTGGTCGTGGTCCCAATTGTTCGATCAGGCTCGCCATCAACCTTAGCCATACTCTCATGTAAAGGCAGCCTTGCTTTAACACGGCAAAGACAACGAAGATACTCGCTAAAACAACCTTCACTGCGTAAAGCGCAAAGACAACGAAACCTCGGCCCAGTTTATGGATGGACTGATTGCAGCGGCAGGACACGACTGGAGGAACAACGCCTCAGTACGTCACACCATCCAGCAGGTCTTTTTGAGCGCCATGCTGACTGACTTGCACTTGTCTCTTATTACTGTACCCAGGGGCGAAACGAGGGGGGACAAAGGGGACCAATGCCTCTGGAGCCAAATCACTGGGGGCTTCGAAAAGTCCCAACAATGTTGCAAGTACTTCCTTCAATGCAGTACATTACCCCCAAAGATGTTAGGCTCGAACATGGGAGCGCAAAACGTGTTTCTTGCCCTGGGGGACATCTGACCCAGGTCCGTCCATGCCCGTACCCAATACGAAACTGCTGCGGATGGCTCGTCTAGTTGATCAAAAACTTGTAAAGTAAATTGCAAAAGCCTTTCCTGTTTAGAGCGCGTAAGCGCTCGCGCCCCTCCCCTGCAGGCGTGCCCACCCAGTCAAGAACCACTGCTATAAATGGTATAAAGATGGCGATTTCGCTAGACAAGTTTCAGGAGTTTTATGGAAAGCAACAAAGATCGCGTAAAAATCAAGCCAATTGATGTGAACAAGTGGTCGTTGTAACAGGGCTGAGGTTCTTTCGCATTTACCCGACTGTGAACTTGAGATGCAGCCGACAAATGAGTTTAATTATTCTCGCTGCGCTGCTGTGATGGTTGGTGAAAAAATGCTTATACTGAAACTTTTCTGGAGTGCGTTACTAACAGAATGGAAAGCAAGATCTTCTGATAGAAAAAATATTTTTGGGCAAACGTTCTCGTTGGCCGCACAGTACATACTTACAGACTGCACTTTGAGGTTCACTGATTTCGAGTATCAAGTAATTTATGCAATATAACAACTCCATGATGAAAGGGCGCACTTAATGTCTCTTAAAACTAGGCTGGTGAATATACGTATAGACCTGAACCCATGCGATACTACATACTGCACATCAGGCACAAACGTATGTATGGCAGAAAGTTAAGGGTGATAAGAACAGAAAAGATGGAAAAAGGGCGTTATTAAATTCTTCAACGCATATCCCTTTATCCTCTTGACTTGAGTGTAATGGACAAGTTAAATATGCCAAACGCCTGTGAAAGTAACTCGCTCGCGATGCCAAGTTCCTTGTGTACATGTTTGCAGCAATCCGTCATGTATAACGGTATAACGAAAAAGGTTCGGAAGATATAAGGAAAAGGGTGTTTAAATCATGTTCCACCTGGCGAGCAGTGTTTGTTCAATATTCACTTTGCAAATACAGTGCTGAGCAATGTATCCTGGTAAAAGTTTGTGTTTTTTCTGATAGTTTGTTGTCATCATAAATCAGCTAAAGTACAAGGACAGTTTTGTCGCCGTAGTTTTTCCAATGAGTCGACGAATTTTAGGCAAGATCTTTCATTTCGGTCAAAGCATTTGAATGGTTCACGGCCAGGGTAATATTTTATCAGAGCTTGGACTTTGACAACACTGGGTCTGTTACCTAAAGGATAACATTTACTTTGATTCACCACTTACCACAACCTGTTGATGATACACTAGTAATCACTTTTATGTAGAGATTTAAACTCCCTCTGGTGTAATCGACGCACGTAATTGATAAAAAGTTACTTATCAGGTTTGTAATTGACAAAGCTACAGCAAAACAATGCAGTTCTAAATCTCAAAACATACTCAAATCCTTTTGAAATACACTGAAGTTGTGATGCAACCAGCATTTTTCATCCTGCAAACTTTTTTAAATTGACGTCTATCTTGCATTCTTTGTCGCTGATAGTAAGATGATTATTTATTAACTTACTCTCTCAAAATGTGTAGAGCCTATGTACGAAACACGACTATTCATCTTCGGAAGATGCTCCAGCCAAGACTAACTGTTCCCAAAAACCGCAGTCAATTCCCAAAGAAATATCTGCTCCAATTTTGATAAACAAGGAAGTGATTGCGAAGAGCGACAGAAAAACGCTGACGCAACAGTTCTGCCTCGTACTTCTGCTGCCCCAGGTAAGATGGAGCAGAAACTGGCGAAGGCATTAGAAATGTAGCAATAAGTCTCAACACCAAAGGATATTGTGACATTCTTTCGGGAAGCAGCACAGAAAAGTGCTGGCACCTCAAGTCAGCAGAGTCAGCCGCATAAGAGTAAGGCGATTGCTTAAAACAGTGTTTCAGTGACGGATTTAACGAAATGGTGGTGAAGATCTTGAAATGGACAAACCAGTTTTAGTTGGCAGATTAAAACTTGTTTTACATTACATCGTAGCCAATTCAAAACCTCGTGTGATGTAAGACATTTTGCGGCAGTACAAGTTTAGTTGCATTTTGTCAACTTTTCTCCCAAAAGGTATAATCATATCCAGGCAACAAAAATAAAATGATCCTTCCTTCTTTCACAATGAAAGGGGTTACGAAAAGTAATTTTCACAGTTGAAACTGTTGAGCAATAATGGGACTCACATGTGAGGAAACCAAGCGAAATTCATCAACCGGGACGTAATAAAATTTGCAACACCTAGAGAGTTTAAAAAATCCAACTGATGTTGTTCAACGCTATACTCTAAAACATCAAAAACATATCTTCCCTATTGTTAACCAATTTTTTGTGTACAATGGTAAACCGTTCTTTGCGTTCTCTGGCTAGGGGCCTGTATAGGCCAAGCCGGGGTTGGGCGCAAAATGCTTGAAAACTCTGTGCCTCCGGCTGAAATCACTACAAGTCGTGTCGACATCGTCACCGGCAGCGATGGGTCTGGATGTAAAGACGCTGAGTAATGAATGAATATGGCAGCACTTTTTTCAATGACGTACCCGCTGATAATAATTCGCTTTATTCTATATGTAGATCGTTGCATAAAATTCAAGCGTATGAGCAAGTTCCCTGAGAGAACAAGTGTGTCGTGCACAGTTCCGGATTAAGGTCACGCGGGGCCTGCAGCATATTAACAGCGCGGGCCCCAAGTCAAGAATATCCTTGAACAAGTAAACCACTGTTAAATCATAAATTCTGTTGGCCTGTTTTTTAAGGTTTGACCTTGGTGACCGTCAAGACATTTTGAGAGACTGCAACTACTTCATCGGAACACCGAGATGGTCATAAAGCAAGGTTTTAGTGTATTTTGGCGGTGGATATGCAGAGAGATTCTCCTGTATTTTGAGAGAGTGTTGGAAAATTTTGAGGGACCGTTTCAGTCCCTCGAAACGCCTTAAAAAACACTGATTAGGCATACTGAATTTCGTAAGCAAGAAAAACCTGGTCCTGAATAGCAACAGATGGACATTATGGGGTGCGTGTATTTTTTACCAAAAACGTATGTACGTATCTTTTTTCCAAGAAGGAATGCATTGCTGTACAGCTACAGTTCATAGGAACAGTACAGAAACAGTGATTATTAATTATTGTTTCCAGACTCATTAACTTTTTTATCTTTGCTATGTCTAGACAGTGTAGTCTCAGTATTAGTGTCGAAGTCGATTGTCAAAGTAGCAAACCGAATGCTTAAGATCGCATTTTGTAGATTTTGCCATAGCAAATTTGTTTATTAAACTGGCAGTGCCTATTTCACAAGACGTTCATGCTCTATATCAGTGGTTCTCAAATTTTCATGAGTTGTGGCCCCTTCCAAAGACTCTCAACACTTTTGGCCTCCTGCTCATCAATAAAAATACCTAGCTTTGCTTTGGGTTTTACAATATCTCGGCAGAGCTATTTAATAAAGGCCTCTGTTCGTGGCCCCGGGAGAACCGCTCCGTGGACCCCAAGAGGAGCCGAGGGCCCCGGTTGAGAAACCCTGCTCTATACGGACTTCCACGAAGAAGCAGATTCCCAGACAAAATGGAAAATTTACCTTGCTTGCAGCAGGTACGATTTCTGCATAGCATGTGCAAAATATAGTGTCCCCATTCCTAGAGTTTGCCGCGGCACTTAAGTTCTAAAATCCACCCTTGCATATAATAAAGAACAAGTTGACACAAAAGACGGCGGGCCCCCCAAAAGCGCGGGGCCCACAGCAATTGCTACATTTGCTACTATTGTTAATCCGGCACTGGTCATGCATAGTTTTATACAAAGTTTTATAAAATTTTTAGCTAGATTAAGAAGGAGCTCTATGTTGTAAGGGTTGGGCTATAAACATGGCTTAGAAATTGAATTTCAGCCCGTGTAAGCCTGTATTTCCAGCCTTGCCAATCCTATGGACGTGTTAACCAACTTTTAACCATTTGAAAATTTGCCAATATAATTCAGGAAACGTACAACTGTTCTCTATCAATGCACAAATTAGTAGTTAAGAAAACTGCCCCCATTTCAATATGATCTTACGAACCACCTTCTTTTCCCATTTTCCACCGATGAATTGATGATTTGTGAAACGTTTTGGAGCAAGAATTAAGTCTCCCTCATTATAAAAACAATAACAACATGTTAGTTGATTTGAGTTGATACATATATTTATAAAACTGGTTAAGGCAGCTTCTCGTTACAACATCATTTGTGCTGTGAAAGCAATAAAATCATCATTGTTAAAAGTACCTTTCAAAAATGTTAGTCGTAGTGTATAGACGTTAATTGTGCATTACCGCAAAAGTTTTTAATGTAATGTGCAAAGGTGACAGTTTTTTGAGAACAGACCTTTTTAGAACCAGGTTGAAACGTCTGACGTTAAAAGAAAATCTAACTCCAATTGATTCAATTTAACGGTTGAGAAGGTTTTTCCCACCCAAGTTTTTTGCTCAGGAACCTTCTCTTATCCATTGCAACTACATATCAGTGAAAGTTTTTCGTGTATTTATGAGCAACTGTGCACATTTGCTTACTTTTAGAAGTGTTGTTGCTGATAATTTACAAGGGCAGTTACTGTTATCAAATTCTTTTCCAAATTTTCGAAAGTACCGTCACAAAAATTATCACTAGAAGGGGCGTTGGACAACTTCAAAATCAAAATACGTTGTGTAGATCAACAATATCACAGAAAAGCAATGCTAAAAATATTAGGAATGAACTACTGTAATTTTGATGATTTTGCAGCTTCAACTCTAACAAAAAATTACTAATTTTTTATTTAAATACACTGGCCCTGCTGCGTAAAAAATCACATGAATTTGTGAAAAGTTTTAAAAATAACATGCTAAGGCACCTACTGATTAATGAGTCATTAACCTTCCGAATAAAAGTTTTCTAAATAAAATGAAAAGCCAAGGTTTTAACAGAATTCCAGAATAAGCCAAGATTTGAACCTGTCTGCATTACTTATTACCTCCGTGATCAGTTAAACTCGGCTTGCTACTAAGTGGTTAGAGGTCAAAATACCTGACAGAAAAAATGGAGATAAGACAATTTCCATTGTGGTTACCTTTGCATTTAAGAGTTTTATTGAGGATTCAAAGTTGCGTTTAAAAAAATTTCAGCAGATGAAAACATCTTTAGCTTCGCCTTGATGAACCAAAAGCTTAAGTTAAAGTTTGCTTTTGAAATCATGATGCCGCTCTTTTCTGACCATTCCATCACGTAAATGTTTTAAGGGAAAAATGAACTAAGACAGAAAATGTTTAAAGAAGCAGTATTTTTTAAAATCAATATTTGATTTGCATTTACTTAGTGGATCTGCAGTAGGGTTTTGCTTTTATCTCTGACGTTTATCTTCGTGTTAGAAAATTTTACAGATGATTGCTTGGGTTGTACGCAGGGGCGTAATGAAGTTAGATGGGGTCCGGGGCAAGAAGCAAGTTTGGCACCTTTATGTTCGAACCAGAGTTTTTTCGGAAGCAAATGTACTGTATTGAAGAAAGTACTTGTGACATTGTTGGGATTTTTTGTCGCCCCCAGCAGTGATTCGGCGCCCGGAGAATTGTGTCCCCCTTGTCCCCCTCGTTACGCCCCTGGTTGCACGACGATTACGACAAAAACAAAACTGTGTAAACTTCCTGGAAACATTGACCCCCACTCTCCTTATAATTCTATGTGGTTATAGTTGAAAGACACATAATTTTTTGGAAAGTGAACCAATTTCGGATCTGAAATCAATCAACTCAATGAACGAAAACGAGAGCATGTGAGTTTCGAAGTCTTCCGCCATAGGTGTAGAAGCAGGCAGTGTTTCGGGGTGCAGAGGATATTTTGCCCAAATTTGCCCAAAAAACTTTTATGCGACAAGCTTTCTCCCTACAAATTTTCTGTAGCTGTTGGTACATAATAGTTTCCTATTCAAAGTTGCCATATACTTGAGAAAAGAAAATTTGGTACTTGAATTTTGTTTCTTAATAATCCAACTGAAAATAAGTACCGTAGGCTGTGCAGGAACATTGAGAGAAGCCGACTGTCTCAGTAATCTTGAGCATCTGCCTCACAGTTTTGTGGTTTGGCGCTCCATTCACATTCCAGCTGTTGCTGTCAGCACGGAACCTCACATCCAGCTGAGGTACAGTAGGCCTAAAGCTGTCTTCTCTGAAGACATATGTGTGATATTTGTGGCATGTATCATATAATTTGTATTATGACTATGCCCTGAGTCTCACAATATTGTCTCTTCAACTGCACATATATACAACAAACTGATAAGCAAAACATGTTCATCCAAATACCAAAGTTGCAATTAAAAACAAAAGCTTTTCTGTACTTGCCTGGCATGGAGTCTACTAATAGTAAGTAGCTCAGGTGCCCTGCGGCATACTCGACTACCTCAGTGTACAAATAATGAAGCACATAATGAGAAGCCTTCTTTTGCCCAAACTTTCAAGTGAGTCAGTTACTCATTAACTCTCACACTAAAACACGAATTAGTAGAAACAGTTGGTGATTTCATTTATACTTAATGTGTTTTCTATGACATGACTCACTTTTAGATATTCGCTCAGTAACATAGAAGTATAATTTCATTAATATCCTGCATTATTAAAATATGTGGAAACTTCTTTGCCCAAACGTTTTGAGATTTTGCCCAAATGTTTGATAAATCAAAACGTTTGGGGGTGCGCTTACACCCCCAGCTCTGTCTTTTGCTCTGTATATCTGCAGGTTGCTTCCAAATTTGGATAACATCTGCCTTACTGAATAGTATCTCTTTCAACTGCTCTTTTTGTGTAGGCTACTCAGTAAATGTTGATCATTCGTTGAAATAGCGTAGGAACTCGCGTGTGTGGGTCTACCGTGCAAATTAAATGATGTCTTGGAAATGGTGATCGAGTTCGCAATTTGTAAGCTCAGCAAACTATGAGTGCTATTGTATTATCGTTAAAACTGCAATAGAAATTTTTACCATAAAAGTTAAAGAGTCAAATAACTAGTATCAAATTGCACAGACTTTGATCAAAGTCACTTGCCTTGTTGGTGCTGGACGAAGAAAAACTTTTTCTCCAGACATTTGAATAGAATTTACTCATTATCTTTATAAAAACTAACCTTATGCAGTTTGCAACATACGTGGAACGAAGTGTTTACGGAACTGTAACTCAGCTTCTCGCTGTCTGGCAAATCTTTCATGACTACCCACTGCCTGCTGTCGGAGATGAAAAAACGCATCGAGTGTCGACCGATCACTTCACGTCAGCGTATCCGCTTTGCCATAAGTTGTCTTTCCGCGTGACATGCATTACATCACAAAAAAACAATACAAGCCAAGAACCTTGGACAGTTTCGATTTGCCAATGAAAGTGTTACATTTGTTGTTCCGAAGATCTGGTTGCTGGTTTTTCGCTTGTCACTGACTCGGAGTTGCCCCTGTTGTCTCCGGTGGCGTTGCGTTGATTGTGTGATTCACCACGAACGGGATGTGCGTGAAGAATAACACCATCATATGTGTAGCGCGAGCAAGCAACAGTTAGAGAGATTGCGACGTGGAAGCTCTGCCGATGGTAATGTGTGAACGATGGAGCATGATGCCTTGCGTACGCGAAGAGAGATTGCAAGCATGATCTCTATTGTTGCTTGCTGCCACTGTGCGAAGCTTTGCGCGCATGCCACTCGGGATTTCCGATGGCAACACCCCACTCTGAGACTAGACTCCTATTCAAAACGAGTCAAGTTTTCATGGAGTGGAAGGAAAACTTTCGATGCAAAATGTTTGATTAAGTGGAGTCAAGTTTTTGCGAGTCCTGCAAACTTACGCGATTCAGACTTGGATTTACACTCCCTCTTTAGTACTTCTGTAACTGTTTTGTAAACACTACAGTTTGTAGTGCGTACTTTTTTGGTGACGACTGTTTAGTTTCAATGTACGCTGTGTTCACCGTCAATGCGATTAGTGCTCTTTTGCCAGAGTACAATTTACAATGCTTTGCAATTTATATGTATGCTTTGTAACAGTTTCCGGGACTTTTAGAGTTTTTAATCAGACTTCAGCTCGAATTTTACCTTCTCGCTCTCAAACCCGAGTAGGTCCATGTTTCATTACTTACGCAGACTTAGAATTGTATTTGCGAAAGCAACTTCAAGTTGAAAATCGAAAGAACATTTATTTTTCACTTATATATATTAGCTCAACGTTGACGTTGAAGCAATTTTCAAAACGTGCCGTGGTATAGTCTGGGAAGACAAAAAATGTTTCTAGGATTTGCTCACTGACCATGGGGTTTAACAGAGGTAAATGATTAGGAGCACTTGTTTCACGAGGTGTTACACTGTTAGTGGAGAGGTTGTAATTTTGTTATTCGATTAAACTAGCTATTAGTCACACTTGTTTCCACCTAAAAATGCTTCTTGCACACTCGGCAACAAATAGGGAAATTCATGTCGTAGAAAAGACTACAACCAAAATGTTTTGTTGACGTTTTTATAACAAAATCTTATTTTGTCAAGATTTCGTCTAAGTTGGATCACTTGAAAGGTTTAGGGCAGCTATGTCCAATCCAAATGGCTTACTGAGGCAAAAACTATGTCACTATCTTAACCAAGGTCGCACATTGAATGACATATTTAATGAGGGCCGAATATTCAATGGCTTACTTCGATCTTAGAAAACTTGATTTAGATTAGCTAATGCGCGGAAAACGTTGGAATCCTAACGGTAATGGTGACACACGCGATAAAGCGGCACTGAAGACTACCTGCATCAAATATGTCAACTTCAAGATTATCAAAAAAAAGACAAGTTGTCAGTTTGTAGGATGCTTTTACTACAGCGAAAACCTAAACTGGGCCGCACAAAACTTCGACTGCGCCACATGCGGCCCTCGGGCCCCGGGTTGGACATAGCTGGTTTAGAATTTACAGCCACGTGGATGAGTTGATTCGCTTCGCTTCCCGATAACAAACGGCCTGAACGACACATGACAAAAGTCTGCGACTTTTTTGCTTTTGAAAAGAACACTTGTTGAAAATATTAGGTTTCAATTTAAGATGAGTAANAGAGAGTTTTTTTGGTCATGATCTAAGTCGCGTTTGAAAGTTGTTCGCAACGAAAAAATATGTTATGCACTTACGTATAAAACCAATTTGCCAATTAAAATCGTTTGATGAACCAACCATAATTTCAAAGATGATTCAGTGATGAACATTCCAATGTTTTCTATTCACTGCCACCGAATGTTTTAAACCTTATACTTCATCACACTTATTTTAAACGGACGGAGAGTAGACAATCACTTACCCAAAGATTTGCTTTTTGTTGTTGAGATTAATTTGCTTTTGACAGTGGGATATCTTTATAGGGATGTTAAAGCCGCTCTGCGATTCCTATTGCAAATATTACTAAATTCTATGCTCACATCCTCCATCACTCTTCCTAAAACCACTCGAATCTCGGTAAAGCAGACACAAAGCGACTCCTATGTTTGTGATAAGGCAGGAACCATAACAGTTAAATCTTTAACAAGAAGTTGTTGGTCCTAGTCACCCAACGAGGAGACAAGCGCAGACACTTTATTTTATTTATTTAGTTTTCATAAACTAAATAAAGAAAAATCAAAACATAGCAAACGTCTAAAAATTGATTAAGAAGCAGGTCTAGTCTGCATTTGCAGTAACATGGAATGCGTGACACCTCATCAATGCAGCTTTAGCAAAAAATTTGAGTATAAAATACTGTGGAAGGCTTCAGGAAACGTGTTTGGAGTCATCTGCAAAAACTAATGGAAGTTCCAAGTTTCTGACCCAAGCCTCTTTCGTTAAATTTTCTACAATATTACTCAAAGCACCTGTGTTTGCACTTCCTGACGCCCTCAATTAATCTTGCGATTAGCTCCATGAAACTAATTATCCCTGCTAGGAAGTCCCTAATTCGTTTCGCCACCTTTATTAGGCATTACCTTATTCTATCCCAAGTCAGTCATTTAATACTTCAAGGAAGCGGTTGAGCAATACAATATGACCTAAGGCAGGAAAGAAATATTAACGCTAGGTGGCACTAATACTTGAATAGCCACATGCCTGACAGTAAAGCAAGAAAGTAGACCAAGTTTCTTCCTCATTCGTCCCGAGTCCCATCAATCAGGTCATATATAATGCATGTTGCGTGATCAACGATTCAGCACCCAAGTCAAACACAAGACAGGTAGGTGATGCCCTTAAGTGTAAACTTGTTTACCCGAGACGTGAGCCGCTGTTTTCTACTTGTTAGTTTCGCTGCTGAGTGTTTTCCGGACGTCTTCCGTGACATCGATCGTGACGAAACCAATCGGTCGCTTTCAACACAGCGAACGCGGCACGCATTAAATGAACGTTAATCGATTCGATTACGCGGCTGCTCTAAGCGATATCGGGCATAACTTAGGCAATTGATCAATGAATCGTAAGATCACCTTGCGCTCTGGCTGCGGTGCAAGACAAAGTCTCGTTCCTGAAAAGAGCACAGAGATTGAAAAACATTTCTCATTTCTCTTTTTTTGGAAGGCACAGTCGAACTGAGTTGAACGTCTAATGCTAGCTTGCAGAATCAGAAGAAAGAATCAGGTTTTTAGGGATGAGTGGAACGGAAGGAAAGACGCAAGCGAAAGACATTCAGAAAAAAAGCTTTTTATTTTTTGTTAAGGTTTATTTATGTGCAGAAATTATCACGATTGCCTGAAGATACAGTATTTCGAAAAACGTTGCAGTATTTTGTGTAAATTTAGTAGTTTCTACTTAATTTTAAGTGACATCCCTTTGACAACTTATCAAATGAAGCGCCATTGATAAGCAAGTGACACTAACAACGTGCAGTGGACCTGTAACCGAAAGTTCAGTACCAAAGACTTTGTGGCACCTTGTCTATAGCTTCAAAATCTTTTTGGTAGTTTGAATGATTGAATAAAACTAACGTTTTGTAATGCGTGCAAGTGGATGTGACCAGCAGTTGCTGTCACACACTTCCATTCACTTAATGAGGGCGTACATAGGTTTGTGCTTCTTCAGATGAATGACCTTCCCAGTAGCAGGTAACTTGTTGTCTTAAACAAACTGCAGAGTTGAGGTTATCGCTCTGCATGACCTCTGCTTCACGCAGGGTGATTTTCTATTCTGGTCCACACCTTTTCAAAACGCTTCCAAACAAGCACTATAGGTAGTGTAAGCTGCAGAGTGATGTGATGCTTTCATATTCACACGTTTTTTTGAAACTTCCTAAGTGCCGATCCTACCATCAATAACAAAGCACGATGTGCCAGATCTAGTCATGAACGTAACTGGAGGTTTTTGAACTAAAAATTATTTTAAGTTCAAGCACCACAAAAAATTCTCAGAACAGATGCATGTGTGCATAGTCATTTGTTACTTCAAAATTGCATTATTTGGTTACCAAATTGTGAACATTCTTCGGGATCTTTTTTTAAGACCCAATAATAGGGAAATACTTTTACGTCAAAATGTAAGACGACGTGCCTGTCTTTAATTAACGGTTTTGTTGTAAATGAAACCAACCAAGAACAAAATGAAATTATATTTTTCGCCTGGTTGTTTGTCAAGCTAACTACGATAGGTATTGTTGGAATGAAAATACTTGCAAACGACATAGCAACAGCAAAGATTTGAGGCGGGTTATATTTAAATCTTAGTTTGATATTCAATGTATACTTCGCTTAATTTTTAAGGCCTATCTGTTAAGTTACAATATGTGCTCAAGGAAATGTCATGGCTGCACTTGAACTAAACTCTTTTGGTATAGTTCGATCCAATTATAGCAGCTTGAATGGTTTTGTTGCATTTCTCTGTTAAAACACGGGATGGCTATCAAATTTCAGCGGGAATTTATTCAACAATTTGGGAAACGCTGTTATATGAAGCTTTGTTGCATGCGTACGTGAACAGACCTAAAAACAACTCCAGTTTTATTTTAGTTTTCTCGGAAGCGTTACTGGTGACATGAACATTGAAACAAGTTTTTCAAGAAACTTGCGAAGTGTAATCAGCAAACAACAGTTACTTGCGATCTCACAGTGCTATTTGTTCAAAATATTTTGAAAAAAAGTCATTATGCGAAATGTTCGGGTCTCGAGGCTCAAAGACAAGGAAAGGGCTATTTCTTGTAAGTCGCGGCGAAAAGTAATTGCGGACACTTGAATTCGAACGTGAAGAAACACACGCAAACGTGAAGAAACACACGCATGTGAAACGTTCTCGATTATTAATGCTAATGTTGCTGCTATCCATGTGTGCGCCAACATTATACAGCATTTGCCCTGTAGTACAATGCCTGTTTGTAGCAGAAGTATGAGTTTGTGGCATTGTGCCATTGCAAACTAAATCGCCAGTGACGGTATCATGCCCACTGAAATCGACTGCTCGGTTTGGTTTGTAACCAGACAATTTTTCAGGTTAAGTGAATATTATTGGCTATAGGGAATTTTCAACCAAAATAATTGTGATTGAATTTAGGAAGTACTGTATGCAGGACTTTTGCAAAACGCTTGCGACAGAAACAAGTTAGCAGTTATTTTAAGGCATATTTTTTGCGAAGACTGCGTCAAGCTTGCCAAGATTAAGTCAAGGAGTAATAAACAACTCCCCTTGAGAGTTTTTTCTTTTCCANATTTAGCAAAATCATCTGAACGTGGTTATTTGTTTCGTATCGGAATATATCCTTTGTCTGTCAAAATATGAGTATGAATGTTGATGTCAATTGTTCATGTCCGCCATCTAGGGGTTGTTTGTAAAAGCAATCAACAAACAGTAAGCTACATTTGGTATTCGTTCCAAACTATGACTCAAACTCTCATGAGCACATTCACGAGAGACGTGGTGGAATATGATCAATCGCCTGCGCACTGACAAGCGTTAAAGTGTTTTTTCTCCAATGCGTCACTGAAGAACACCGGGTAGCTTTAACGCGCTCGACGCTTTGTTGGATTGTTTTGTTGTTATTGTCTGTTTTCCTGTGGCGCGCCCAGTAAGCTGTGGGGCTCCTTTCAATCAAAATGTCCATTGTGTTCAGCAAGTACCGCAACAGTCGTGAAGTAGGTTTCAACTAGCTATGCCCTGTTTCTACACTGTACTTGTATTTTGCCGATAAAGACATCTTTCGCCATAGCAGACCTAGACGGACACAAGTTGGAGATAAAAAATCTTCGTCCTTTTTTCATAACTTCCGAAACTAATACCTTCTTTCAGTTCTCTATGAGTATGACACTTTTCATTCTCAAATATTTTATCATATTTTCCTAAGCATTCGCAGGTTAAGATAAGCTCAAAACCGTCATCTGCCCATTCGTTTCCGTATTGATTGTGACCTCATAAAATATTTGAAAAAAACTGCTGGATTGGTATCCCTTACATCTCTGCTAGGATGTAAAAAGGTTATATTGTATAGTATAGTCCACAAAATATTCAAAAAACATCAAAGCAACGCTTGGTTGTGTGCACCATACGTTATTACAGATAGCTTGGTTTTGAATGCTTTACAAATACTTTTCAGTCATTTACAGCACAACGTGGTTTCACCGCTTCTCGTGGCTGCGATTAGGGTGTGTTTTAATAGATAACATCATTACAAGCTTTAGCGCATCAGCATGGTGAGGAAAACGTCATTAGCGTTAACATGCTGTTGGCAATGGTCAACATTGCTGGGATTGTGCGGAAGGTGATTATTCTAGAAACGCGAGCTTGTATAGATTTCCTTAACTCATAATCGAACGGCTTACAACGCAACCTTGGTGTCTGGTCAGAAGGAAATTATGAGGAATTATGGAAAACAATCTTTAGTCAGATCTCATTTGAACACATTTTTTTAGCAGTTGTTATATTAGTCGCGGTCAGAAAGCGAAGTAAAAATTTAGTAACGTTCGCTTAGTACCATTTTCTCGTGGAGAAGGGGTTGTTTGGTTTAGAGAAGAGTGGACACAGTCTAACGGCAACGAGATTCGCTTCATCTCCACTGCAAAGCCAATCTAGACATTTTAGGTTTTATTGGAATGCACACATTTTGAATTTTTACAGATTGTAGGCAGAGGTGTTGGAAGTAGCTGAATCAACAGTATCTACCTCGATTCCACTGATAATGAAATTGTTAATTTTGTTATTTGTTTTGTATGTTAGACCAGATTCCAGATACCAGTCAGTCACCATTCAATTCCAGCTGCCGTTTATTGCCTTTTCGTTTCAACGCGTTAAAATTGTCGCTACTTAGTTTCACACAATCGGCTTATTTGCTTCGACTTGCACTGTCACATAAACCACTTTACAATTCGGCTAAGCCAGGCTCCATTAGGTTGAGCAAAGCTTGAACAATTCTTCGTACCTGATGAAAATATCATGCCTTGCCTAGTCTAAGCTCTCGTAAGCCTGTGATTACTCGGTTTAAGTTAGAGATACTCAACTATCATTAGCAGATATCCGCGTGGACATGTTCAATAGTTTATCTCGTGAACTTATTAATCTGTGATATAATATGTGAGGCGCTTCTTTACATTTATAACGCTTAACTTTGTACATTTAACCAGTATACCAGTATTTAAACCCGGTATGTGTATTCTGTGCAAAACACTGTTTACATTTCTCCTTCCACTTTAGTTTCTTGCCTGATGTTACACTAAGGTACTTGTCATTCAAAACTTCTGCAATAACGTTGCCGTTTACATTTATTTAAAACTGTGTTCACATGTCTATTTATGATTAACATAGATTTTCTTTAGAGAGAGCTTAGCCAACCAATTGGTTTACCTATTTCACGGTTAACTGAATTGAGCATTTTTTCCAAATTTTTGTCACACTGCTAATACCTTATCATCAGAAAAAGGAAAGTTTTCTTGACATTGTAGTAGGTTGAGTCATACTGTATATGAACAGCAGAAGGAACAAAGAGCCTGATGACGAGTTATTTGGGAGCATAGGATGCATTTGTTTTTGTAAATGATTTGCTGTTTTTCACCTAGACGTATTGAGTTTTGTTGGATAGATACGACTGCATCTGTTTTAAAGCATGTCGTCTTCTTCCTTGGTGCTCCAGCATTGTCAGCAAGTGGAGTGATTTAACAAGTCAAATGCTTTCTCCAAATCAAGTAAACCGCACAATAAATAAGTTTCCTATCGAGGTTTTGGAAGTTTTTCTGCAACACTGCGGCGGCAGAAGATGTGCAACGATTATTGTGAAAGCCGTTTTGTTGCTGACTTAAAACATGACGATCACATGTGCTTGCTTAAGAGCATAGTTCACTCTTGTTTAGCGCGTTGGTGCTACTTCTACCAGAACATCTACAACCGCGTTTTTCCGATTTTGAAGACATCTCTCTTGGCGTATGAAAATCACCCATAATTTTAGAGAAAATTTTGGTGAAAAAATGGTATTAGATGTGGATGAATGCAGTAACGCTTATCCCATTTTACAGCCTGAGATTCCCGGTTCAATACTTGGAAGACCTGGATTCGAGCAGGGGTCTGCCAATTGAATTGTCCTGGTATAATGTATTTACCAATGAGCGTTCAAGCGTCGATTAAATCTGGTCATCTTTGCTAAATGCCAGCGTAAATCGCCTTAGAGTTCGTTTTTCAAAGTTGACACAAAACGTACGTTTTTGTCCTGCTCAAATTACGCCTGCGTCGGCCCAAGAAAATCTCTTCCCAGTGGAAAGGGCAAGTTTTAAAGTTTTGCTAAGCTTATGTGAACCCAGTCGGTTTTTTGCTTGTCCCGGTTAAGAACAAACAGACAAAACAAGCTTCCGAGAAAATAACTTGACAACTGTGTGTTTACCGCCATCATTACCAGTCGGAACAATTACTGTAAGCTGGAAGCTCTGATGACTTAATTCCGTACAGAAGTTCTGTTATACCGGATACAGAGAGTTTCGGTGGAGATGCTCCTAAAATTTGTACTGTACCTACCAGTGATTAAGTATACGCCTGAACCTTCAAGGCCGCGACTTGCTTCAAACATCGAGGGCAAGAACTTCGAGACCAAGACTCTAGAGTCCGCACCTGAGCGTTTTTCGCTTCAAACTGACACCCGCCTCCATTTCTAGTATTTCCTAAAAGTTTCGAGTGATTTTCGTCCTATCTTGCGGACAGGCGATGATGGTAGATGCGCGGTTAAAGAAACGGTTTTCCAAGTGTGATTTAGTGTGAGAAGCCTTGAGGCAGGTTGCTCAAGGCTGAAAAGTGCTATTCGTGACCAAAATTAAACTCCCATCTTTTGAAACCGAGATTCAACGAAGCAGAATTAAAAGCTCTAAGTTTGATGTAAGCTTTCAAGGAATCAGCCGAATGTGCTCTGCTTTCATCTTTTTGCGGTAATTCATTCTTGCACACACTGTATGTTTATTCAAGTAACCAGTTTCCACACAGGTAACAATAAATGTTTTGTGACCGTGTGGCCAGATCTGGGATCCAGCACAGTTTCGTAGCCAGGTTGTAAGGTTTGTGGGTGCAAAATACATTTTTGGGGGCAATATTTTTGTCTTTATTATATGTTTGAAGCAAATTTTTCAGGGCACAACAAAATTTTGTGGAGCACTGCCCTCGAATTCCCACCTGTGGCTACAGGCCTGGCCCAGCATCGATACTTACGTCTTAAAACGTTTGAGATTGCTGTGGTCTACGAACACTTTTATCTAAACAAGGTGTGTCGTGCACCCACTTCGGTGGTTGATTCTGAAGTGAACACTTTATACCGAGACCCTGCTAAATTTCACGACACTCTCGCAAAAACGTCATATTTGGTTAAAATGCTGCACTATGTTAAAGAGATTGCATTCCAGCTATCACCGACGCGGAATGCAAGTAAGCTTTATGATAAATCTTTCTCTGGTTTGAAACACCACATCGGTTGAGCCTGCATGCGGAAATGTGGCAGCCGAAAGTCAAAACAAACCCTAATATTTCATTAACCAGGACTGAAAAATGTCCCGCAAAAGCAGTACGCCTACACGTCACTGATCAAGCATTTAACAAACTTAGGAACTTCCTTTTCTGAAAACATTAAATTGCAAAGAGCCTATAGAAAAATAATGCTGCTTGAATGAAAGCACAAATTGCGTATTGAAAACCCAAATCTAAAAATATTTTTACCAATTTTACAGGAATTAAGTTGATTTCATGGTGTTGGGCGTAAGTCGCATTTATACTCCCCTGCATGCATGCATGCATTTGTTTTCTGATACACAAACGTGACCTTGCGCTCTGCAGAGTCGAACTCAGGCTACGACTAGAGTGGACTCACTTCTAACTTGAAGTGGACTCACTTCTAACTTGAAGCCGTGCGATGCAACCCGAACGAGACAGTTGCAATTGTTTGCTGTGAAACCCGTGTATTAAAAAAAAGCTAGGAGTTCATGACTTCAAAGTCGTGCGACAGTCTTGTTTTCGATTTATCAGGTGTCCATTCGAACTGTAACAAAGTATTTCTCAAACAAACAGCTCTTTGTCTAACAGAAATGCGAGAAGCCGATGACTGTTGTGCTGTTGCAATTCAAGGAAATGTTTACGTTGGTTGTTGATCACAGCTTGGTATGCGAAGATGTGTATGAATATAAGAGACATACATTGTCGTAGACATANGCAGGAGCATAGCCAGGGGGGAAAATGAGTGGTTTCCCCCCCAATATTTTGGACGGCAATTTTTGAAACGTTGAGCACAAATTTTCATGGACTCGTAAAGTCAATCATTTATTAGAGATCATAATTCTCGCGCACCCCCAAATGTTTTCATGGCTACGCGCCTGCACGTATGGTTGACTTGCTTGTACACGTTTTGGGTACGATTCTGCAAATCCATTGTCAGAGGAAGATTGAACAAATCTTTGCAATAAGCCGGTCCTCGTTTTGTTGAGTAACCATCTCGACTAAGTTCGTGTTTCAAGCGAATAATCAAAGCAGTGCCGAGTGTTTGAGCTCAAAAATTTTACATAAATATCACAAGACCATTTACTCCCTTCAACACGTCTTTATGCTTTTACAACAAGTAAGAATTGGGTTGGGCAGCTTGTGTTGCGCAACGCACACTGTGCATTTTCTATTTAGCAAATGTTTTTTACAGTACTTGCTCGTGTTCAAGAAAGAGATCACCGTACATGAAACAAAGACAGACACTACTCGTTCATATGACATCACTATATAACCGCGACCTCTCGAAGCCGGTGCGCGAACGGACCTGTTTTGTCGTTTCGTAAAACTAGAATGCCAGGCTAAAACACAAAATGTTGTCGAAACAAAGCTGACTTCATTCATACCATCCGATCGTCGCGCTATACATGTCAGTGCTGCGTTCGAGCAGCTGACGCCATCGTGTATCACCCTCGGTGTGACCCAGCCAAAGCGATGTGGTAACACCGTTGTTCTTTGTTCATCTGCGATTATTTCAAGCGCCAAGCATACTTTCTCACATTACTGTGGAGACCTCTAGTTAATATTAGCATCGTAGCTGGTCAGCGCATCAGACAACAGTCATCTGAGCTTTGCTCAGACAAAGATCTACAGACGCCCTGAAGAATGGATCTAGCAAAGTAGTGAGATGAAGAATGGTTTACTGTTTAAATATTTCTCACAAGTTTTTTTTTTATTTTTGATTGATCATTTTGAAAGAGAGATGTACCAGTCAGTGAAATAACGCAGTGTTCAGTATGACCACTTCAAAAAATCCAACAAAGACATATGTTGTTGCGGCTTCTTTGTATCAAGGGCAAGATGGCAGTTTTGCAGAAACAAAGAGTGAAAAATTAGTTTGTAATGTGGTTAAGCAGACCATGCGAAACATGCTTGTGGAGTAACTAGCACGTGGTTGGAACCTGGCAGTCAACAAGATATTATGGTCAATTTCAAGTTCTTGCTCTAGATTAGAACTTTTCCAGGTTTCCAAATCCGAAGGTTGCCTACAGCTTGCCTCCTGCAAGTTTTAGAACTGTTTGTGTATCAACTACATCATCTTATACGTTTCCTAAACGTCATCAATCAGTTTTCTTCATACCTGCCATTGTAATACCACCAGGCTTGTCCATGGTCATGAGATTCCTGTGGGTATACCACGGGATTTATTCCATGGGATAGGACAGTGGACGTGAAATTTGCCCCATGTCAATTGTGAGACGGAAGCCATGTTCGTACTGTATTTAGATCTATCTAAACATGTGATGTTTTTGTCTTCGACCCGATTCTTGCAACTCACGTCATTTTAAGATTTTTGCAGCTTTTCAAAACTGTCGTGTGTGGATCAGTCCTTTCACTCCTGTAGTCTCTGAAGTGTGCCGATGCCACGATTTGGTAGTACGTAAGTAAATCTAACGTCGTATACAGTAGTGGAAATACTCTGAAGTTCAATACCAACAGTACATGCTCACAGCACAGAAAGTAATGGAAGCTCAGTGGCATGGTGTAATGACGAGGGGCCCCCAAAACCCTTTTTCAAGTGGCAACTAAAAAAGGATCAGCCCGTTTTTATCGGTCCGCTCACAACCGTTGTCTCCTAATTGGATGGTTTGGGGTGCCCTAGCCGCTGCTGTGTAGACTGAGGCAAGGCAATATACATATGGATGATATAATGTGTTTACTACTTTACTAGTTTCGTGGGAATCCCATGTGATGGAATGGGTTGCAGCCAGTAACAAACTGTAGTTGGGTCGGCTAGCATAGAGAAAAGGTCCCGTATGCAGCGTGATTACCATCTTTGTGAAGCGTGACAACACTGCAGAAGGGTGTTAGAATATTGTCCTTACTGTGATGAAATTACATAAAAGATGAATATTGGCATTCAGCAACTGTGGCAATGATACGTTTATGAAATTGTTACTGCATACATCCTTTTTGTTTTGTTTGACTGCAAAACAATGCAATCGTTTCGATTTCATCTAATCTTTTGATAATTAATGTCGTAAACGTTGAAGTCGTACTAATGTTGTACAAAACATACAAGTGCTATCTAATACAGTAGATTGTATTTACTGCTAGTGACGTGGCAATGACGTTGATGTAAGACACGCTGACCTACTGCCAGTGGTGGACTTAGGGTTGGAGGGGGCGAGGCATGGCTGAAAAGGAGGCCCTCCTGATAACGTCATCATACTCAATCAACTGTGAGAAGACATTTGATCAAGCCTAAGAAGAAGATACATGCGCGCCTCCCAAGGATGCGTTCCTGAGACTACGGCATGATTAACGCAACAGAAAATGCAAAAGGGTGATACACAACTTTAAAAAACCTTGAAAGCTGTGATGACAAAGCTAGCAATACAGAAAAGTCAAGCGACAACAAGCTGGCATCGCCCTCCACTTTTATAATTTTACAGTTGCTGTTGGAGGCCCCTTTGAAAGAAAGGCATTTACACATTACAGTTGCTATTGAGGGCCTCTTTGAAAGCAGAGTACTTACACAATACAGTTGCTGTTGAGGGCCCTTTGAAAGCAGAGCACCTACACATTGCAGTTGCTGTTGGGAACCCCTCCAAAAGTAGAAGAGTACGTACGCATTACAGTTGCTGTTGGGAGCCCCTTTGAAGACANAGTAGGCTACTTGCACATNACAGTTGCTGTTGGGGCCCCTTTCAAAAACAGAAATGTGTACTTATGCATTGCAGTCTGTTCGGGAGCCCTTTAAAAACAGAATACCTGTACATTACAGTTGCTGCTGGTGACCCTTTGAAAGGAGAATAGTTACTTATGATCTGCTTCGGAGTATATTACATGAGTGGATAATGAGATTTTCACCAAAACTGAGGAAAATTTTCACGCAAAAAAACTCGAGGGGGGCCCTAAAAAAGGGGGGGGGGTGAGGCAGGTTCCTCGCTCGCCTCCCCTTAAACACACCAATGCCTACTGCAAACCTCAGGCAAAAGCGCTTTCTGAAGGAAAATTAATGTGCGCGTATTTCCGTAGTGAACAGAACCACCATTATCGATCAAAGCAGAACTTAGCATCAGTTCTTTGTTGAATGGCCTGAATGTTTTTCTAATATTGTAACCACAGAATAAATTTTGAGACCTCTCTGTGGTGCAGTGGCGTAGTCAGCCCAAACTGGTTGGGGGGCAAAAAAATTTTGGGTCATAATCTTTGTCTTTAGACAAGCAACAACATTTTGTTTGGGACACCGTTTCTCAAAGCACAAAATGACTAGACATGCTAAAAATTATCGGGGCCGTGGCCCCCTTGACCCCCCATCTGGCTCCGCCTATGCTGCGGTGCATATCCAAAATGTCAAAAGAGTTTCTTCGATTATAAAAATGGAACATGTTTGCGAACTTTTATATCAGGTTGTTAGATTTCCATACGTATGATTTTTTAGGTCGCTTTTAATCTCTTAACGGTTCGTAATTAGCAGTTTTTGTTCAACTTGAAAGTGAAAGAAACGTAATTTGCGATTCTAGTAATTTGTTTTTTATTTTTAATGCCGTCATCATCTAGATGGAGAAAGATACTCTCCAAAACGTTTTGGTTCCTACAATAAACACTTAATCTATTCTTTTACGGGAACAAATTCCTCTACAGTGTGAGTTATAAGAAAACGAAAAACTGCAGCAAACAGGAACCAAACGTACAGGCGTTAGATACTGCTTCAGCAATTTGGAGACTTCACTTATTGTCTACATATCACACCGATGCTATGAAATTGTTATTAAATCAAATGCCTCATTCCACCCAGAAGGTAATGATGGAAAATCCAGTGAACCCACTTCGCGTGTGACGTGCCAGATCTGTATCAGTTGTACGTGGTGCAACTGTCAGTTATGTCTCGCTGGCATCCGGCCACTCACTGCATTTAGAGACACAAGACCGCGCGAACAAACCCGTGCAGTTGCTGCGTTCCAAGAAACATCGTGTTGTGTTCCCCGTGAATGGCACTTCCCTAGCACAAGTAGACAAGCCAAGCCATGCGATGACTAGTAAACCAAAGCTTGGTCAGCAGTTCAGCACACAAAAGCGGTGGAGGTTCTAACGAAATGGTAAGCCACAAAACAGTTGTTGCAAAAGATTGATTTTCGGTTTTGCCGGATGTACTGGACAATTCGTATGAAACGATAACGAGAGAAACTGGTAGATAAGGGCAGATAACTCTTATGACTTGAACTTGTTGCAGAGCTTTGCTTTAAACTTTCTAAGAGGCAAGCAACAATCAGAGTTAGCCACTTCTTGCTTGAACCCTGCCCACGCTCGCTTTGTCGCTCATGGACTATTTCTTCCTAAATGGATTTGACACATTGTGAATAAGTATTTGCGCCCGGCATTTTTAGCTTAGCGCATTGTAAACGGGTACTTCACTTTCATAGCACGCATCAAGTAAGTCATGGCAGGTGCGCAGAAAATGTGCGAATAAACATGTACAATATTGTGAAAAAATTGTGCTAACTAAATAAGAAACCTTGCAAACAAACATGCAGCTTATGTGACTGGATGTCTGACCGCACAAAGTTTTGATTTTCCGCTCATCTTGTAAATTCTACGTTTTCGGTTTTACTTCGGGATCAATCAACATAAGGTAACGTGTATTCAAACTCCTTGCATTGTTGGATCACTTGTGTGGTCTTGAATCCCCATCATGCAACAGTCCTAAGAAATTATATACTAGCTTTTTGCTCGCCTATGAAAAGTAAAGGCTCGTGGACTCCCTCAGTGCCTTCCAATTTTGTTGTACACTACAGTTTTACGCATTCTGAGGATGAAAACGGTAGGTTTTGAGACTGTTTTTGCCTGTAGAAAAAAAACAAATTTTCTCTGTAAAACATATTTTGTTAGTTACGCCATCCCATACGTGCATTTCCCAAACGGAGTTCTTGAACCCATAGGTCTACGTAACTTCGAGTGGGTAGGGAATGTGCTTCAGGGTTTTTTTATCCAAAAATTCGATTGCTTGCTCCCCTACAAATACACACGATTTTCGAATTGCGGAACAAGGATGCGCAAGACCAGATTCAGGATGTAAGAATACTGAACGAAAATTATCAGAGGGGGTAGTGGCGTATGCGTGTTATTTGCCAAGACTATGAGAGCAAGTAGCATTGTTCAAAAGTGAGAAGTGAGCAGTGGATCACGGTTTCTAGCTAACTTGAGCGTTGTTTGTATTCCAAAGCAGGCGCGCAACCACAGGGAGGGGTAAATGCCCTCCAAGAAAATTTCAAAACATTGCATAGCGATTTTGACATTTGCAGAAACTTTCAAATAATAAAGATGAAATTTTATATGCAATTATTTTTAGGAAAAGTTTTATTTGAATTTTTCTTTGTCCTCCTGGTTAATTATCTCTATACAAAATTTGTCCTGAGACAGGCCATCTGATCGAAAATTTTGTAAATGATTGGTATTTAACTACAATATGCTGGATATATCAAAACTTGGGAGATAGTTTAAAATGTTGACATTTCTAAGGTACTTTTTATCCATTGTTCGTGTACCACTTTTTTCTGAGACAGGCCTCACTTTGGCCTCATGAAAATTTATAACATTAGGGTACTACTGAACCGTGCAAATTGCTGAAACTTTCAAAGTGGTAAGATAAATCTTGACATGTTGATTGTTATTTAAAAAGTTTGTGGCCCCGTCAAATCGTTTGTTCTTCTACGACCTTTTGATTGTTTTTGCTAGAGGCAAAACGGATCACTATTGTTAACGTAATATATTACTCAATAAAACGTTGTTTAGTTGCATTTTCGGTTCGAAACCTGCTAGTTTTTAACTAAATTTAGCGTGAGGATTGTTTCACGTTTTAGGGTCTTCCTGGGTTGGTACCAGTACCACGGCTAGTGTAAAGTGGTTTAGTAAAATGTCATATGAGTACGAGTCCAGTGTTGAACGCACCTACCTACTACACCAGTTTCTCACCAAATGACACTTTCCTAGACCCTATCTTTTTCAACCAGTGCAAGCCCTGAAAGCTCGTAGACTTAAACTTGCTTCTAAAAACTTTCACACAATTCGTGGATGCAAGAAAAAACCGTTTTGCCCCGAACACACCTGATCCGTTATGCGCCAACAACAAATGGTAGTATTCAAAGATCTCCTCACCCTTGAAATAGGCAATCCCTCAGTTATTTGTTTTTGATTCAGATCTTCAGAATTTTTGCATTTTATTTTCAGTGCTTAACCGTTGCGGGGGTTTCACAGCCAAGGTCTACTCTTTCAAAGGAAATTCAAACTTCACAAGGGCCTCAAAGCTAGTAGGTGTTGTTTAGGTAGTTCTGGCAAAAGTGGCGAGACCCACCCACATGTGGTGGTGAGTTTGGTCCAACAATTCGTAACAAAGTTCAAGCTGCATTCCTGCCTGCATTCCTTTCAAGAGTGTTTTAGTTGGCAGACGAATTCTCGTATATACGATTGAAACAATAGCATCTGTGAGTAAATATATCTAACATTCATACCAGTCTCTTGTATCCCACAGCAAATATATTCAACTGAAGTTTCAAAAATCTAGATAATGGATTTGATGAATTTCTTAAAACAAGGAGAAGATTTAGGCAGGTATACTGGTAGCCAATACATCGGTCACATTGAAGTCATGATTGCACTAGTTGAGTGCGGAACCAGGTGCTGTATCAGGCTACTAATTTTTACTCTGTCCTGATCATTCGGTCTGCATCTTGAATAAAACTCAAAAGATCTTATTTTCGGAAATGTTGGGAAGAGAACTATATCTTTGACCGTTTGCGAAAAAGTTGTTCCACGATTGAATAAGCACGATGACATCATCGAATGAAATTTCATGAAAATTGCCCCCTTCTCGAAATGAAGAGCTGGTTGCGCCCCTGCTCTGAAGATTGTAGTCTCGAAAGTAGTGAGTTTAGATTTTAATAGTAAATTACCCACGATATCTTTTCAAACTCCCACCTAGATAAAAATTCAAGTTACTCTTGTTTGAATAAAAAGTGTTTTTTGAATAAAACATAGCGCAGATGTTCCTGGCTGGCCTACAATGCACCAAATGCCTTTTGAAAACCTTCACATTTCACAACTGGGCTTGCACCGCTTGAGAACTTAGAACTTTTATTGGCAAGCCCTCTTGTGCGCTGGATTGTCTTTGCGCCATAGAAGGAGAGTTCATGAACTGATTGCAAAAACCTTGCCCTATTTCTGTGCATTTCGCCATTAGCTTTACCGTTGGAAGAGTGCGAGTTTTCTGAAAAACTCTGTAAGGTTAGATGGAAAGCAAATATATAAAGGTCAAAGTGGTCTTAACGGATTTTGTTTGAGATATACTTGTGATGTCTTTAGGTGATGTAATGCAGAACTTTCCCAAGACTTTTTCTTGAAGCATTTGTGTTCTGTACACAGGTGCACAGATTCAAGATACAAGCTTCATGAACTAAATTAGGAGAAAGATTTTGTGAAACAAATGCGGAAGATCCGGAAAAATACCTGTAGATGTGTAACATCAGATAGCCTAAATGCAGGGAAGCTCATTGTTTCTTGCAAAATCATAAACATCCTACGCTAATGCACCTTTTTCTCATTAGTTTGATCGTTCGACTTGGAATCGGTTGCGTATGCGCTGAAAGTGAAGGCAGTTCACTGGTTCACGTGGTTTCAGCAATATTAGAAAGTTTTTTTCTGAATTACTGACAATTTTTTGTTAAAAACGTTCTATATGGAGGTGCATTTCCACACATATTATAGTCTTGATACCAATTTCTGTTGAGTTTCATTCTGACGACTTGTCTTGATACATGACATAAACTTGAAGTTTGCTCGAGTTAATAATATGTGTTTGGATCTGGGTGATCGCATCAATTTGTTAATAATAAGGAAAACTTTATTTGGCTGTGACGCCATTGAAATCAAACGTCCTTGAGTGAAAAAAAGCATTAATTTTTGCTTTTCTGTAGAAGAAAAAAAACAGTCTATACACTTAAGGTGTGCTTCGCAAGTGATGTTTTTAAACTGCTATGACAGTGTAAAGGTATTAAAGGTATTCATAACTACTGTGTTTGAAATACTTATGAATAATTTTATCACAATGCAAACTCGAAGCGTGCTAGATTTGATCCGATCTTTATCAGCAACGTATCATCCATTTTGCAATAAGAAGCAATATGATTAATAAGAAAGAATAATTTACCAAGACGTTTTAGCAGAGTGTGAGGCTTTGCATTTCACGCGGTGATTCAGCCCTGCCTGCAATGTTGAAATAAGACGTTCTATGCCAATCAACATATGTTTGTTAATACCAAGAGGCGCTTTGTGTGCAGTCCTGATTTCACGCAATAGAAAATCAGTGCTTACCGCAATAGAAAGAGAGATTTAGCTGTGTTAGTAGGAAGAAATAAAGCCATTCCACAACCTGCTTGATCAAACTAACTCTTGTCAGTTTTTTTGGTGTTACGGGTTAGTTCTTGGACATGGGTTAAAATCTATCAGAATTTTCGGCCACACTTTTGCAAGGAAATGCACGAACATGAAGCGTTTTTTTATCTCTATTTTATCTCAACATATTGGTACTAAAAGCTATGAATTAAGGAAGTGCTTAACCTTGAAAACATTTAAAGCAATTGATCTCGTTATGCTGCCTACTTCAGTTGAAAGCAACAAAATTAATCAGTCACAGCGCAGACAGTGTAGCCCAGCACCTTGAACCTAACGTTGATTTCAGCACCCAGAAAAGTTACCAGCATCTTATGTTAACATCTTGCACTATCAAATTTATAAAAGACAATACTAATGCAATGTTTGAAGCATTTACAGCGATTCTCATAGACATAGTTTGTGATTTGTAGTTTTATGAAAGAAACGCAAATAAATTGAGAGGTAGAAGAAAAAATTTTTTCTTGATTTTTAAGCTGTTCTCCGGGCGTAAACCGCACAGTTCTGTTCTTTTGGAGTTAAATGTTGCGTTGTAACGTTTCTGAAATATCCAAGCAATGGTGAAAAAATTGTGTGAAAAAGACTACGAAATTCTGCTACAGTCGAAACGCTGCAAAAACTTACCAAACTTCATTCCCTATACAGAAATACGACTGTGCTGTTGCACAATAAACTTGAAAAAGGGAGACACCCACTCAAACTTTACGAAGTAAAACAATGTCGTTGATTGGGCAGCAACTGCACTACAAACAATTTGACAACCTCTTTCGTTAATAGGTTGCGAAATGGATTTGCCGAGTGGAATCACTGGTGGCTGCTGCCTAAGGGCACATTGCAAGAACCATGTTGCATTAAGAACATGACCTATTAAAGGCATTGTTGTATGAAAACGGTGGCTCTAATTGACCAGGGAAGCGGAAAGACCAGCGTGATGCTATTAAAACCAAGGCCAGCGAATGCGGCACGCCCGAGAAGCAAAGTTTTTACCAAGCTCAGCCTGAATCACATAAATTATGCAATAGGTGGCAAAGCCGAGCAAACGGAATGAAATTGTGATAGATTTAGCCGCACAGCTTTCGTCTCTGTGTTACGTTACGTGTTTATTTTGTTTCTTTTTGCGGCGGCAGAGGCTCAAGGCCGCCCGTGGTGCTCCGGCGTTTCTTGTAATGCGTATAAAATTGATCTCGTCGGGAATATTTTTGACCTTTGCCATTACTTCATACTTGCTTACTGTGTCAGTGTTCAGGGTTACAAAACACAAGCTGTGCGTAGTTTGTCTACGATCCATGTTGAGGTCATGACATAGCCATAACTGAACCGGTCCTTCGGAGCACATGTTGTTTACGGGCGCCCTCACCAAGCAAGCTCTCTTTTGGTGAATTCCTTCAGATCAAGAATGTTGGAGAGGAATTTCTTTGATGGTGATTGGGAGGGCTATCACCCTTTTACTGAAGAAACGCTAAAAGGCTTGCGTGAACAGGCAAACAGACTAAAGACAAAGGACGATGTCAACAACTCAGCAGCAAAACAGGCGATATTGAAAGGTAGTTTTGTAGTCTTGATTGATTCGGTCGTTCCTTTTCATTTAGAATTTATAATTGTTTATTTAAAGAAAAATAAAAACCTTGAAAAAACTTCTGTTTTCAAACTTAAGACGTTAGGTTGAATAACTCATTAATCCGGGACAATGTTTACCAAAATGTGTGATAATTCATCTCATTCAAGCAAATCTACAACTTGATAATGTCTTTTTAGCTTTAAATAAAGAATATGTAACTTCCTCAATATCACATGTTAGTATAGCTAAAGTATGAAAACTTCCGGAAGAAGTGTGTTGCTGGAACTGTTAAGTTTCTTCAAATATCTTGTCGCCTTGTTAGAAATGCGGTTGTTTAACGTAAATCTTTTGAAAAAAGCATATTATCTTGCTTTCGTAAACTTTTAAAGCTTTTTTTCCCACTTTGCTGTTAGCCTTTGTACGTAACGCCATTGCATTGAAATAACAAAGGAAACATCAACAATAACTCGCACAGTTTCATTTCTACAGCTTCTCTTCTTCTATCGTTACAAGTTGTTTCCCATCGAATTCCAATCGTTATGTGACGTCGTTTGTCAAAAAAGTTTAATAAAATGTAGTGTGTTTTTTGTATACAACCAACGTGAGATGAAACATCTCAGATGAGCTGCCTGCTTCCAGTTTGATTTCCTTCTGAAAGTGAAGCAATGAACTCTTCTGACCGATTGTTTATTGCTTTTGTTTCAAAGCTACTCGCACATGTAGGAACGGATAGGGAGAGGCATATTTTTGCAGGAATGATCTTTTTTAATTGTATTACTTCGATTTACTGATAACATCAAACCCAGATTTTCTGGTCTAGTCCCAATGCAAAGTTTGATATGTACTTGTTGGTATCACAAATATGTTTCGGTGCTCAGATCGCACAGATGCAGCTACTCATTTGACGTTACGGAATGGATTTGCTTGCCCCTTAGATCTATTTTTCCTTACCAAACTTTTTCCTGCAATCAACGCTATTTATTTTTGCGTCTCCTGACGCAGTATCAACACCACTGTTTCACTATGCGTGGCTGTGCAAAGCAGGAAATTGTACTTCGAAGGACTTGTCAAATGTGAGGGTTTGTTACGAAAACGCACAGTGACAACTAAATTTCTCAAGTTTTTTTGATACTCTAACTGTATAAAACCTGTGACAAACAAAAAAGCAACATTTTTCTTGCTCCCTAAAAATGTCTTCCCAAGAAATAAGAGCAGAATATAGAGTAACTGAAAAGTGGTAACCGGTGAAAAACTTTATGCACGATTTCAAAGAGTATGATAGTCTTTCCGGACTGTCGTTGTCGACGAGTTGCACTGATGTTCCCTCAAAGTTCTCCTCTCTACCAATCACTGTTGTGAAGTGCAAAACGCAAATTTGCGGTTGTTTTTCTGTACTGCACAAAGCATGGTGCTGTCAGCTGCACTAATATGTTTGCATGGACATTATCCAAAAAAGGATTACGGCGTGTTGTTTCCCCTGTAACAAAAAGGTCAACTCAGAAAGGTTGAAGATACAATAACACTGGAGTGATTGGCGTGGCGCCACAATTTGAAAACGGAAAGAAGGGGGACTACCACTGCGATACTCCCGTATACATTGATTTAAGTGCATCATTTCGTGTGAACAACTATCTGTTACTTGGTAACCAGATCTTCCTGCAAATTTTTCTCAACTACACCCTTGGGCAAATCCACAGTTTGTTTTACAACTAAGGAGGGTTTTTGCAACCAGATTTTAGTCAAGCTTCGACCTTAAACTTTTTTAACTAGAAGACGCATGATAAGAGGTTGTGACAATCTTTTTATTGAAGTTTTAATAAAAATAGTGCACTGCATACAACGAAATACAAGTCGTTTAACAACAACAATTATATCTGGTGATTCCCCATGTTTTTACTTTTACCGTTTTTCACAAGTCAGAATAGTTTACGCGAGGTTTAACGCTACTTGATGGGACTCAACAAATCAAATCTTCGGCAAACCAAAAGAAGCAAAAGCTTTGGGTAAGAATTAAATCAATACGCATGAACTTTTCGACCACGTTAACATTCTGACAGCCCAACACGTTGTTTGTTATATACTTTTGGCCTTGTGTTTTACAAGAGCGCAGTATAAATTACAATAATCGTGCTAAAAATACAGAATAAACCATGACGAACAGCGAATAGAATGGGATGTGGCGCGTGGGCGTTACATCTAGGCTTGCGGAAAATCAATCAATTTTCCTCTGTGACCTACCTACCGCGTTTCAAGCAAAGCTTGAAACAATCAGTCACTTTTCAAGACAACATTTGAGGCAATCATCTTTATACGCCTTGTATCAAATGCCATTTACTTGCCTGCTTCCTACGACGAAAGGAACGCTGACAGACATGTTGCAAGCAACAATACCTTAGAGGTCCATGCATTGTTAACAAAATGTGCCGAATGGATTGGTAGTTGGAAAGACTGTGTCCAGTTATTCATTCTAAATTGAAATCCTTAAATTTTCCGTTTTTTTCTTAGTTTTATTGATGCTTGGCTTGCTTTGGCTTTCATCAAGGCCTGCTGGAAAAACACCTACGAAAACAAAGTTTACTTTTTTACTTTGACCGTCCTCTCATATGAAAAAGCCTTATTTTACTGCAGAGTCAAGGCCGTGTTAACAGTTGATGTACAACAGCTAACTCAAAGTTTGTTATTGTTGTATCTCATTGGGTGCTTTCTTCACATGCTGTAAAGGAAGTATTTTTACTTTCCGGGCAAAAAGATTCCTTTAATTTTTAAGTGTGCTACAATGGGGTATGAACTACTTTTTTCTGAATCTTTTCTAGTTATAAGAACAAGCAGGTGAAATAAAAAACCATGGTGGTGGCATTGCTCTGTTTTATTTTCTTCTAACTCCAGTTATTTCAGGTGGAAGATACTGCCTTGAGAACCTTTTTTGTGTATGTTATTGGGAAAAGCAAAAATCGACTTTTTGTGATTGTTTCAACCTTACTTACGCCTTCGTTTTACTTCGGATTTTAGCTTTGAATCATAATCGGGCGACAAACGAGTTGGATGATTTAGCAGACCCGGATCCGGAGCCGGATCCAACACTTGAAGATGGCATGGAACTGCCGCAATACTATGGGAAATTTCCAAAAGAACTTTACTGGAAACCAATTAAAGACCCTGATCGCTATTACCGAGAAAATGGGAAGGAGGTGGGTGTATAAGGTGACGTTTCATTTGAACGTAGGCCCGCGTCACTAGTTAGCAACCTCTTCTACCAACGACAGTGAGGAAACAGCGAGTGTGACCAGAGCGACCTTTATATTATGCCATCAACAGTGATAGCTGCTTGTATTGTTTGTTTTTTGGTTGTCGATGTAAAAGACATGGGCTGAGTTTCAGTGCAACCCACCCAGTCGGTAATTATCATTCTGCAGTGACGTTTTGAACCGAAAAAACAACATAAGTTGACAAATCAACTTAATAAAATAAGGTGAAAGCTGAACCAGAGTAGAAATCTGCACGCTCGGTATGTATTAGGAAGGGTAAATAAGAAACTCAGTTAAAGCATAAGCAAGAAGATTTGATGCGCCTTCAAATTAATTTTTTCTTCTTTCCCATACAAAACGGTCTAATATTCAGCTCAAATGCTATATTTTTGCATCACTTACCTTGTCTAAAATTTAATTTAGCTGCTATTCCAACACGGTCTAATGATGAAGTGTTTGTATTCAAATATTAGAAGTGAAGATGATTGTTCAGACACATTTGCAATTTAACATCAAAACATTCTCACCGTTCCCAATTAGACCTCAGATATACGAACAGCATACCATAAACTGCCAGCAGCTGACTACTCCTAACCCAAGTTTGAATTTTAGTACAAAACATTCTGACATCAGGAAGATGCTGGTTTGTAAAATCGTCAGAAAAAATCACACCTGTTTTGAATTAATTGGAATGCAATGTATGGCAATCCGGCAACTCTGCTGCAGGAAATTGGAGCAAATAAAGAAATCAATAAAAAATGATAAAGCAAAGAATTAGCCAGTGTGGAGTTCAACGCCTGATTGGCCTTGAAATGAAGAAACGACGACGTTAATGCTATCATCCACACTTTTCACTAAATCACTTCCGGGGCAAGTTTCTTTATTAGCAAATTTAAGCAGTGTATAGACGAAGCTTGAAGTCACTATTCAAGGTCACTTGCTTCAAATCAAGAAACGTTGCCGTCGCTCTGTAACACAACTTTGTGAAGTGTTGCAAGTTACGTTTTTGGTCTCATCCACTCACTCTTGAATACAATCACATCGATCGCTCTATCACACATTTAAGAAACAGGTTTCATGTTAACAGGTGTACTAAAATCATCACGTCACGTGGTTGCTTAGAAGTTCGGCAAAAATGTTCCGTAGTATTTTAGCGCTTGCTCTGTTCGCAATATGCTTATAGGTTTCTAAATTTTACAAAATCTTGTCGCTCGACTGTCTATAACCGTCCTTCACCTATGCTTCTAGTGATTCGTTTTTGTTTTCCTTTGAAAAATATTGAGAAATTTATCACAAAGGCCGGAATGAGTGAAATCTTTGGCAAATGGAAGTAGAGAAGAAACGCTAAATAGGTTGCGCTTTTAATTAAACCATGACACGTTTTGAAGCAGTGCGACAGGCAGAAGTGGTGACAGGTGGAAAACATTGGTGAAACTGACAATTGCGATGCCACTTGTTTACATGTAATATTGATTTGGATGATCCTACAAATCAATGAAATTACATTTGTTGTTTGCCCTTTGACTGACTACTCCAAATAAATTAGTACTCACTTCATATTATTTTCAATGAATAAGTTAAATTAAATATTTCAAAAAAAAAAGCATTCACAGGTTCCAATACGAGACAAACAAAAGCGCAAAAAGGGCAGATAATTTTACAAAAAATGCATCCAGAGGAAATCGTAGCTCTATTTTTCTATTTTTTCTAATTTCTATTTAAAAAGAAGCCAAAAACGCAAAAATACCTCCACGCAATCGACAGGATTCACTTCGTTGGACGAAGCTAGTGACATGATTCAAAATAAGATAAAATTTTCAAAAGTCTAGCGACTAGTACAGACTACTAAACTAAGTGGAGAAAAAAATTAAAAACACTATATGATAACCTAACGAACCAATAATTGGCCGCAGTATTGAGATGCAAGCATGTTTCACAGTCATAGTCAAAACTTTCCACAAACCCTAAAATAGAAGCATTTCGGGGTAAACTCCCTTTTCTTCAACCAACAAGACAGACTGCGATCTCACTAAGAACATACAAGGCAGTGCCACGTGTGGAATCAACAAAAACGTGTCCCAAATGGTGACGTATGGCTATGCGCTGTGAACCGGCATTGCTTCTCGTTTTCCACTCACATGTGACTACAACATCACCAATCATTCTGTCACAACTTTGAAACTACAGCCTTTGTATTTCGTGATCAGTTATACTGCAAAGAAGGCTTATCGTCAGGTGCCTGCTTGGAATGCCGTCTGAACGCAATTCGGAAAAAAATTTGCTACGAGTCTTTGCCGTCTGTGGTGTTCATAATGGTGTTCTCGTGCACTTTTCATCCACACCTTTCTTTGATCAGAAGTACAGACACTTCCTCCATTATCAAGAATTTGACATTAAAACCTGGAGAAGGCAAAAAATTAACGGAAACCGACGTCATTTCCACATAAATGAAAACTTTTGCAACTTCGCCCAAGCTTCCTCGGTCAAATAAAATCACAGCTCACAAGCCCCCAAGCATGCCTAAACACACTATCCTCGTTTGAGGCTTTTCTTTACTTGAGTGCAATCACTCAATCCGAAAAAGTAGGGAAGGGCGGGTACTTTTGAGGTGTTTTGTATTTTCTCACAGGTATCAGTGGGGATGCTATTAGTGGTTCCTGGCTCTGTGCACACGTCATAAAGCGCATTTATTGTGCGATAAACGTTTTTGTGAGTTCTTAGCTTTGATTAAATTAACGTTACAAAATGCTTAGTCAGAAAGACACCATATTTTGCTTTGATTGTCGGTAGGTATAGGACCAGTTCAACCTTAATCTGGAAATAGAGCAATGTGAGAATCTGTCACTTACAATTAAACAAGCTTATCAAAAAATCGTGATCGTAGACGGTTAAAATTTTGTTTAATGAATATAATTTGCACCGTAATCACGTGCTGTCTCGAAGATGAAGGTGCTTTGCTCTGCAAAATGTTCGTCTTTCCTGTGATGTGAAATTTTAACGGCTATTAGCAAAGCTGAAAAAAGCAAAGATGTTGTTTGGTTAGAATATTTAATATTTTTGGGTACAAAAGCAACACCGAAATCAAATTTCAAATATTTTGTGAAAACATGGTTTAAAATAACCGGTCGCGAATCGGAAAGTGCTGAATAAAGGAATGGCGTATATTCAGCATAAAATATATTTATTTCGAAATGCTTTATGCTGACGTTAATATTAAAAATTACGATTAAAAAAATCAACACAAACTAGAGATTTTTTAGATTCTTCACTTTCACCGTACGATGTATATATATTAAACAAAAACCACATGAAACTGAAAAGGCTGCAGTGCTGATGGCAGAGCTAACTGGCAGAGGTTCTTCCATGCAGGAGTTCACATTGAAAATATGATTAAAGCGTTAATAAGACCATAACGGTTGAACAATGACTGTTCCATGCACACAATTTGTGTTGATATGAAAGAATGTCGAAGATAAAGCGTTTAATTGTTCTCATCAGCGATGTGCTTCAGGCTGGAATTCGCTCGTTTACAAATCAAGATGTAACTATGGACACAGAAAAAACGTTATGGTGCTGCTATGAAGAATATGAAGCAAGCCCTCGTTTCAAACGATAAACGTTCCTTTCCCTGTGTACTACACTATCATGAGGTCGGGTAAACCACGCTCTAGGTCTCGTATTCCATGCACACGTGAATACAACATGATCAATCATTCTGTCACAACTTTGAAAGTACAGGTTTTGTGTTTCGCAATCAGTTTTAAATAAAGAAGGCTTATCGTCACATGGCTGCTTG
>JGI24159J19872_10000456_pt1 | contig 36039 bp, 22 predicted proteins | sample Ectturendosymbi4_FD_19872 | JGI IMG/M metagenome (IMG submission 19872) | reverse complement strand
ACCGATGGAAAAACAATTATTGCTGGCATGTTGCAAAGTTACGTTCTTGTGTGGCAAGAAGAGAGCCTTTTACAGCTGCTGAAGAATTTGTGACACCATGTGAACTACGTTGGTAACAGTTACTACTTGTCTTCAGACAAGGGGTACGAGAGAATTTTATGAAAGCTCAGAGGGTACGAGTGCGTAGAAAGGTTAAGAACCACTGGCCTAATGTCTGCCTAGCGCATCTACCACACCCAATCCTGATTGAAACCACTCCTCCGCTTTTTTATTTTTGACTAAGGAAGCGTAGAGTCCTCACAGGATTTGAATGACAGGTTTCATCAGCGGTTTACTTTAGCTTTCGACAAACAGTGATCGACTTCAGCGTATGACGCGTAAATATCTATAGTTAAAGATTTCCTTGGCTAAATGAACAGCAATTATCTCGGAGCTCTTGCGGCTTGACAGTTTAATCATGAGAGTATTGCGTTCTAATTCCTAAAATAAAACGCGGGAAGCTAGAAGGATAAACTGGTGATATTCGACTACGATTCTGGATCTCTACAGCACTACCAAATTGCCGGAATTAAACAAAAGAAAAATAACAACCAAACCAACAGCGCAGTATCTTTTTGCTTAAAACTTTAATTGGCAGCTCAGAATGCAGTGCTCTGCCTAAAATCGCTACATGCAGCGTGCATACCGATTTGTGAAGCTCAGCATATGCGAAGCGATGATCCATTTCGGCATAAGGAGATATTAGCAGCATTACGAAATATAAAAGGAAAACATGTACGAACGAATCACACGTCACTTGATGTCGCACGAAGGGTCTTTGATGTTAGGACGACAGCAGCGATTGGCTGTTTCGATTACAGCAGTTGCCACCTTCACCCAGCGCTGATTTTCAGTTCAGACCACATCTATCTGCTTCTTTGCCAACTTTTCGTGTTACTTCCACCCGGTAAATCCGACGCAGACTCTAACTTGTGATGTATTTGTTACCCTTGCAGTTTACACGAACAGCGTCGCCGACAACATCACTAGTATCTTGTACACTGGATTCACAGAAGAACTTGTTGATTTGTTGCAAGTTCAAGACAATACGTTAGTGGTGAGTGACGCAGTGTCGTTTTTAAGGCGTGCGATTGTGTCCACGATCCAACTCAAGTATATAGTAGTAAGAAATCCAGACGATATGCAGCTGGACAAACCTTTTTTGATTAATCTTGCCATTTTTAAAATTGCATTAATAAAATGCATTTGTGGTGTTAAAAGCCTCTCTTTTTTATTCGCAGCGAAACAGTCACAGATTTTTCCCACTTTTGTGTGGTACACGAAAGGCCTTAAAGTCGTGCAAGTTCAATCAGCAAGCTCCATGTTTTTCAGAATTATCACTGAACAAGCTGTTTTCACCGTACTAAAGTAAAGTGCCCCTTGTCTGGTCAAAAATTCAATCTGCATATGTGCCATTTGCTTGCTGTTTTCATTTTATTCTTAAACGAAGAAACGACTTGTTAACAGTATTTGCGATTTGAGCTGCGCATGAACCACCAGAATAGTTTGGATCATTGATCCAACTTTTTTAGTGTAAAAACGACAAAAACTGCCGGTAAGAGGTAGTGTCATGCACGGATCTGAACAAGCTGCCTCGTGAAAGATGGTCTAAGCTTCACTCAAGCCCTAAGGCAAGTTTGGAAAGTTTTCACAAGGACCACTTCACTTACGTTTGTTGAAGTGTACGTACCAGCTGGTTGTCATCGAGACTGCACCGAACATCATCTACGACTGGGGTGGGCAAACTGCGGGCCGCATGCGGCAGGGCAGCCACACGTACATAGATAGCAGTACATATTTCGAGTCTATGTTAAAGTAATTTTGTGGATTAGATTAGAATTCTCGAGATTTTATTCCATACGTTTCATTCGCAACCGCATTTTTACTCAACCGGAAAACCGCATTTTTACTTAACCGGAAGTGACTATTGTGCGATGTATGCGCCCACCCGGTAAAATATAATGTAATATGTGTGGCCCCCGGTAGCAATGAAGTTTTCAGTGTGGCCCTCTGAAGAAAATGTTTGTCCATCCCTGGTCTAGGAGGTATCTTCAAACCTGTTTGTTGCAAAATATGTTACTTCAAAGATGGTCACCATATATAGAAAGCGTCAAACGAGAAAATGCTGGTCTTAAAAAGATTTAGGATATGACAGCTTTTTCGTCAAGGGTTGCGCGAAACTTTCACGTATCAAAAATCGTGTTTTTTTGTGCAATTAAGCTGTTATGATTTTACGGTCTGGTGGCAATTCGGGGTAGTTGCCGGCCGTATTAAATTTTTGCCCAGTCAGCAGATGCATTTCTTTTGCTGGTCTCGCGTCTCAGCCTTTCGCGCAGCACAATGTGAAACTGACTATCTTGCGCCCACTCTCTGTTGCCATTTCTCAAACGCGAAGTTTGGATCCACCGGATTCACGGGTTTAGAATGCTGCAGCACCCATACCCTCACTATCTGCCCCAGAGCTAAAGTATATACTCCTGGAAATTCTTCATCATCGAACTCGATGAACAGACCGTAAGTTGTCCTCCAACGTCCAATCGATCGACGACCTCTCCATGGACTGCATGGCCTGACTGTTCTGGATGGTGAGACAAGTGAATGGCTGCTCAGCACCTGTCCCGAGATCTAGTGCGGCGTAGAAGTGGACTGAAAGAACTGGCTCATAAGATAAAGAAGGTTGACTTCCAGAACTCCTGCGAGGTGTTGGAACATTTAACAGGTAGCTGTCCGTCCTATCGCCTGCGGAAAGAAGTTTGGTTGAGCAGGTGCAACTTAACTTTAAGTCGGCGCTGCTATGTATTGTAGAGGCTGATTTTCTGTGAAGTATGTTCACGATTTCGCCCTCGTCGTTCAAACGTGGACATGATTTTTACACTACGACAGCACCAAGAAAATACTTGGAACAGCGAAAACCACTGATTGTTGTATTCATTGACTTGGCAAAGGTATTCGATTTGGTGTGTCGCAGAGTACTGTCGGCGATTCGCCAGTGACTCGGCTGCGGCTGCGCAGACACGGTGCTATCCATTATCAGCGGTTTCTACGACCACATTCAAGCCCCTGTCCGTTTGCAATAGCTCCTTGGATCAAACGTCGCTGCATCTGCGCCCTCGTTTCTGAGCTAGACGCACGCATTGGCAAAGCTGCCTTTACGTTTGGAAAACTTCGTTTTCGAGTGTGGGCAAACCAGCACCTTAAGGTCCGGTCAAGATCCGCATCTATGTTGCTTGCGTGCTCAGCATGCTACTCTGCGGTTGTGAAACCTATGTAATATGCTGACACCAGGAAAAAAGCTCAATGCATCCATTGCCGTTGTCTGCGATCCATCCTCGGCCTCCCTTGGCGTGACCGTATACCAAATACTACCATATTGGAGAGAACTGGTGCTCCAGATATATTCTCTCTCCTTAGAATATATCGACTCCGTTGCAGTGGTCTTGTGTACAGAATGGAAGATATTCGGCTTCCGAAGGACATCTATGGACAGCTACCTTCTGCCTGTCGACCTGTCGGTCGCCCCAAACTCCACTACAAGGATGTACTGAAAAGGGATTGAAGGGACTTAGTAGAAATACGAAAAACTGGGAACAACTGATACTGGAGCATGTTTCCTGGCGATGTTCAGTTTGCGACTGGAAGCAGCATCTATTTCTTTTCACCACGACATTCGCCATCAAACTACTGTATACTTGCATGCGCACTTTTTAATCGAAATTTTTGATCAGAGTTCGTTGTAGAAGGTCATCTTTGATGTGTTTGTCGAAAGCCACCCACGCAGAAGGAAGTTGGATGTTTGTTTTTTGTCGCCGAGGTATTTTACGTGTCTTGTTTTTGTCGCCGAGATATTTTACGTGTCTTACTTTTTGCTTTACGTTTCCTCGTTATGATCTGGAGATTCGCAGTCAATCGAAGACTTCAAACTATTCATTGAATTTACGTGCAGGACATCAAGGCAGCGGCGTTGCGGACCTTGACATCCATCGTGCACCTCGACTGCCGCGATCGAACCCCCCGACTTGGTGCTATTGTTGACGTCACGGGCGTTTCGCAATATCACGGATTTCTGCCGGTGCTCGTTAGAAGATGCATCGATAGCATGTGTTCCAAGAAGCAAAACAATCAAGGTTGGTTTGAAATGAAGTGGTAGAGCACTACTTTTTGCACTAAGTGTCACTGGTTTTGTGTGTTTATGCTTAATTGCCAGTTAGTAATGTCTACCAGTGTTTTCTCTCTCTTTGCGGGCGAATCAAGCCAATTGTTTTTACGCTTCTCTTGAGTTTCTTTTGGTTTGACTGTCGTCACCGGAATAGTGCAATCATGATATTCTGAACAATGTTTGATTGCAAGGACTCCTTGTCAATTGCGCGGTCTTCACGTGCGTGTGATGCAGTGGCAGTCTTTTTGCTTTTTCATATGCTTTGATTGGCGTAACGGCCGCAATATCCTGCGCACTAAATCGTAGACTGTTTTTATTTTGCTGAGGCAGGCGCGGGTCATGCACTTGTTCAAAAGCGATACGAGTGACGTAGGGTTGCCAGAGCAATCGTACGTATCTTGATCTAAAGACTAACATTGTTCGCCTGAGGTGGTGCTGCTGATTGGTCGACTAATCTTTCTTTGTTCTTTTTTCTCCAGAAAACCTTGAATTTCCTCACACTTTCGCCACTGCGCTATTTTCTTTTCTCTACCACTTATCGAGTTACGAGAGCGGAGGCGAAGCGCTGGTTCAGAGTGGCATGATGGGACCGCTGCTCTCAGTCGTGACCAACATGGGCGACCAGCAAGAACAAACCACGGTAGAAGAGAGTGTTTTTTGTATTTGTGGTTGTGTCCAAACCGAAATGTACAGCAGCGGTCGTTTCTCGACTCGACCAAATGTTTTTAATCTAAAGCCGCTTTGATCAGATTCGAATCTGGGACGATTTGCTGAAAATCGAAACCTGGTCTTGCTTTGCGAACACCCCAAGCAAGTTTTCATGCGACGCGTTGATGATAATGTACTGACATCGCAGTATGTCGTTTACGCACTTCATTGGTCAATAGTGCAAAAACTCTCACTCACAACTACCGAAAGTTGCCAGGGGTATTCGTCGGCATCTCGCTACTGCCGCAGCCCGCCAGCCATGGGCGTGGGAAGGATTTTTTCCAGGGGGGGGGGCAAAAGTGGTGAAATTTCATTTTTTCTCTCGAAACTAAGAAAGCAACTTATTCTGCTATAAATGTAATAGGAAAACGTCAAATTTCAAAACCCAGAGGCCAAGGCCTTCCCTGCCACCCCGTTCCGACGCCCCAGCCTGTTGACCTGGTCTTGCTCCTCCTAATTCACGTGACGCGGACGAACGCGCATTGACAGACGTGGCTAACGCTACGTCCGTGTTGCATGTTCAGTTCGTGACGAGAGCTGTGCGTGTGATCGACCTCATCACCAACATCGACTGGCAAGCATTCCAGGCGGTCAACGGCCTGCAAGTGTTCATCGATCGCTTGGAGCACGAAGTAGACATCTGCAGAAAAGAAGCCCCCTCTGCCAGCGACACAGTTCCCGGTTCGCCTGGCGTCCCGGCTGCGGAAGGTAACAGATCTCTGTGCTAGGTGCGGCATGCTCATGCCTTACGTGAGGAGTGAGGTGATTTGAAGTGACTTCTTCACTGTTAATGCAAATTTTAAACTTTCGTTATTGCTATGAGAACGATTGTCGGGTTAGTGAGGAACATCTGTTGTTGTAGTTGTTAATAAAAATTTTTATCGAGTATCAAGGGTTGGCTGGCTGTGTGTTTAAATGCTGGGCAACAGCAGTACGAGTGTATGTTTCTCGTTTGGCAGGATAGCAACGCAACAGTTCTTTTTTGCCAACTTTAACTTTTTACTTGTCACGTGTCTTGAGAGTTATTTTTTGTGCATTGTTGAAACGCGCTAGTTTCGTTTTAAATTTTTAGATTACTTATTTCTATGAGCCTCATCTTGTCTTCTGTGTTTTTTAAGAGATGCTGATTTTTATTGGCATATTGTGTGGACTTGTGTACCATTATTTCTTTACATCTCTAATGAAACACGCATTTATATATGAAAGTTGATATTTTTCTAGCACTGTTTTCTCCTGTTGACTACTTTCCTCCTGTAGAACAGAGCTTTTTTTTTACCGCGTTGGGCAATTGATCGTCACGCATAAAATAGTTTATTCCGAAACGTAAAGGCAAACCTGTCCCAGCTGAATTTTCTGAGATTTGGGTCGTTTTTTTTGCTTTTTTTCATTTTCAGACGTACGTACCTATCAGTTATTTTCAGCTGGAACCAGTAACTGCCAAAAAACGCTGTGCGCTTTTTCAGATGCAAACATGGACGTTGATAACGGCAAAGACGAAGCTGCTGCGACAGCGATGGACACGGAGGATGTGGAGAAAAGTAAAATCGAATTTAAGTCAGGTTAGCAGAGAAGACTGAATGTTTTGTGGCGTCATCATAAACCTGTCTCATGTGGAAACTTTTCCCTGCGTCAGAATTTGAGGCAGCGATGATATAATTTAATCGTCTGTTGACTCAGCAAAATGTTGCGTGATCACGCTTTTATAGGTAAGTTTTTGCATGCTGGTCTATTCCAACGGTGCTCAACCTAGCACGGCCACACGCGGCGTTCGATAAAAGTTTATGCTGCCGTGCACGTGTGAAATAAAATACCAATTATGGGGACAGTGCACTAATAAACACTCTTTGTCTACTGTAGGCGGATACATAGCAGAATGATGACCAAACAGACGTGTGGGAGCATGCTAGGTTCAGTGTGTGGAAGCAGAACAGAAGGAATGTAAAAAGATACAAATGATTTGAACACTGGTGGCCCTAATTACTAAAAATAAACGTGATGTGACTGGCAACAGCGAAAAGGTTGTACATCCCTGATTTATTCTCTGTATTTGGATGTTTGGAGAAACAAATCTGAACTTGAAATTTTACGGAAGAAGAGTTCCTACCCAAACTTGGTGCTGATATTCACGAAACATACTTACAGCTGACTGGAATCTTCACCTGTCTGTGATATTATCTTTTGGTAAATTCTGAATTAAGCCGGACCACACGTAACGAAATGCAGACAGAAGACATAAGTCATCTGTTTTTTTGGCGTTGAGCAGAAGGGGTCAGTGGGAGGTTGTGGAAAAAATACAAGCAATGTGAAGCCATATTTGGTAAGCAATAGTAAATGCAGTTCAACGTGAACATAAAGAGAACATCGTTGGCTGCAGATTTCCTTGAACTTAATTGCTCGACGTTGTCTCCGCAATGCTGCGCCAACACTGCAGTTGTTCCGCACATGACAATCGACCGCGTGTCACTAGACACATAATGCCGAAATAGCTTTGCTTTGCTATGTTGAAATAGCTCCGGCTGAACGTCTAAGCTTCACTTGCTTCATCATACAAGCGTTGTACTGATAGGAGAAAAAGGCCGCCAAAGCATGACAGACGAGACAAAACCGCTCCGTCTCGTATCTTCAAGCTGTGTTCATCTGCTTAGAAAGAAATATAAGGATCTTTGTCAAACTTGCGGCTCTGCTCGACTGGAAATCGACCTTCAGCTGTTTTGGCAATGACTTTGTATTAACGCATTATGTTTAGGAAATTTCTTACGGGAAAGAGTGATTTCTTTATCGTGTTACTGAAGTGGAAGCGTGAAGCCTTTAGCACTGAAGAAGTTATTGTCTAATCCACAACATCGAAGTGGACAGCAAACGTTATTTGCTGTGTCGACAATAAACAAACCCAGCGCTATTAATGAAAGCAATTTGCAAAATTATTGCCAATTATGGCAAGAGGATGTGAAAACATTGTTGATTTGTACAACTCGACAACACGAGTAGCAACAAAAATCTTGACCAGGTCAAGGTTTGGGATTCTGTGTCGGTGATAATTTTTAAGACCTGAGTTTTTTAGTTCATACACGATTCTTCCGCAAATCTACTTAGAATTGATAATCCCCATGACATTGCGCGCAGCATGTGGCTGGTCAATCGCCCAACTTAGCACTGGGTTGCTCTGTAACGCTTTCGTATTTTTAGTCGATCTCTTCAATGCAAGTTCGTTTTTGGTGGTCTCATCGGCCCTGGGTCGGTTGCATTGGCGGCATTGGCATTCGAAGGAGGGTCAGGAGGGGCCTTTCCCCTAGATTTTGAAGTTTGACATTTTCCTATTAATCTTTTAGTGAAAAATTTTTTTTCTCTTAGTTTCGTGTTGGTAATATGAAATTTCACCACTGTTGTCCCCCGTAGACAAAATCCTTAGGCTACCCGCTGGAAAAATCTACTATTGACTCCCCCTGGAAAAAGTCCTTCCCACCAGGGCTCCCACTGCTGTTTTTTTCCTCCCAGATCCGTTTTTTTTCGAGTCTGTCTGGGTGTCTAGGTCCAATTATAAAAAATTTCGTAAAAGCTGTTTTTTTTTGAAGATATAAATTTGGGTAATAGCTACAGTAAGTCTAAAATAGTATAAGAAACAAATTTTCCGGTCATTAGTATTCGCATGAGATTATGAGTAGAAAAAAGTACTAAGTACTCATATTTGTGAAAAAAAAACGTGTTCAGTCGGTGTCACACCATCACACCAGTGTGAATATCAAATACTGTAGCTTGCTTGTGATCCGGTGCAGTCAGCCATTCAGTTAGGCTTACAACAAAAGTCACATGAGGGTATACAGCACCAAACGGTTACATGTAAACAAGTGAAAGCTTTGCATTTGGATGAACGATATGTAAGGTCATTGTCTCAGACGCCAACTGAAAAAATTTGATGAAACCATGTTTGAGACTGAATGTTCAAATTTCTTGGTTGCGTTATGCATGTAGATTTAGAAAGTTTTTCCATTGGAGGAAGGATTTGTTGCGAACTTCGAGCTTTTAGATTCTGTTGCAACTCAAGATCTCATAAAAGATCCAAGTGCAATAGCGTATGTGGCCTTACATTTTCCCCATCTTGTGCCTTGAGATCAGCTGGGGGCTATATTGACAGTTTGAAGATTTGACCTTGTGCAATAAATCTATCTCTGATTTCTGATATTGTCTGCGTAACATGAAATACGGCTGATTTTGGAATATTTTGTGATTTAATGAACAAATTTATGGTTTGGCCACACTGTACTGCATCACTAGAAAGAATATTTTCACATGATGAGAATGTTAATGCAAAAACGAGCTCGCTAAAACCGAGACTGTTAAGAAAAAGTTCTTGGCAAAACAAGTACTGCCAAGAAGCCTGCAAAATGGCTATTGGACACCTAAGTCTGAATTGCAGTGAGAGGTGTCATTAATTCAGGACGTGTGTCACCAGCGTTATATAAAACGATTTGAGCAACGGAAAAGTGATTCAAATGTCAATGTTCAAGCTGCAGACGAAAATTTGGATGAGGACCTATCAACAAATCAGTATTGTAATCACCGTTTCACCTCACGTTTTTGCATTCATATGTTTTTTTACTACAAATTAAGGTTTTTGTTTTTTTGGTTGACATATGGTTTATTTCATGCACAGTCCGGGTTTATCAGAAATTACTGGATGGGAGCCCTGCTTCCGACGACCAGGGTCGATGGTTTATCCATAGTTTGGTGTTTTTACTCCGCATAGTCGCTTAGACCCAGATGTGCTCGAAATGAAAAGTTCAGTGGGTGATGTGTGCTATCAGCAGTGTTGTAGTCTGAAGAAAACTCGTGGGTCAAGGTTTTTCGCCGTTGGCTCTGACATCACTGAAATCGAATTTGACGTACTTGCGCTTCAGTGATCGAGTCCAACCCCATTTATACACCAAATCAAGCGAGACTATCGCGCAACAAGCACATTCCCGATATTGAAGAAGAAAAAGCTACAGTGATCAGAAGGGCGCTATAGCTCAACGTACTTTTGTCATACATGAAAGAAGATAACCGACCCGCATCAGTGTTCCTTCTAAGAAATTACGTAGTTGGCTTGAGCCGAAGACAACCGGGTTTTGCAAAAAATCGTTGTCGAGCACCTTGCAGTTGTTTCAACAAACTACGCCCTGTTTTTGACATGTGTATCCAGGAACTCTACTGCACTTCTGGAAGACGTGGGACCACGGTCAGCGACTTGCACCGCCATGTTTCGTCGTAACTAGCGAACGCGTCTGCGCTGCTAAGCCTTGGTCTATATTCTATAAGTAAAAGATAATAACCGTTCATTGCACAGGCATTTGTTTATAACGTCGAAACTCCTAATCAGTCACTGTCCGCAGCAAGCCCAAACAGCATTCGCCGGCGTTTGGTTTCCTTGAAGTCTAACTGGTCACGAACAACGAGTCTAAATCACGAACTACTACTGTAAGCAAGCTTATTAACTCACAATATACGTTTCATTCCTGAACGTCGAAAGTAGCCAATCATTTGTTCGCCAATGCACTGGCGCCAGTAGCGCTACAACTTATGTAACGACTGTGCTGGAGTAGATCGCACACGTTTCAGCACGACCATACAAAAAGTATTGTAGTTCAGCCAATAAATTTGAACCTTGCTATTTGCTAATCTGATTTTTTGAATAGTGCTGCCCATACCTTGTTGGTTATGTTGTTACAGCACAGCATATCTGCTGTATATTAATTTTCTCGAGGCGCACCTAGCAACACCTCACAGCACACCGTTTTGAGAATCAATGTGTTAAAAATTTAAATTATTCGTTATTTTTGCTAAATTGTCGAAACTACTTTTTTCACGCCAAGATTATCTAAACAGATTATCTTGCATGCCTTGGGAACCCCTGTGCTAGTTGAAGCTTTTTCAGTGGGTCAACAATGCTTTTGAGCTGATCAGGATTAATCGTTGTGTCGCGTAAACGTAACTAATTGTTTTAGCTCGAATCCAACGGTCATGCCTGAAACTTCCTTCGAGCAGCACTTGTAAAAGAAAAATTTGCGTTCACAAACAACATAGTCACACACATCGTTTTTCCTGCAAATGCGTTGAAGCACAATGCATGTAAGTGTTAACAAAACCGATTTTCGATTGTTGATCACCGGGTGATTATTTGGTTAAACGAACCTTTTTCTTCCTGTAGCACAAATTTCATTCTCCAACAATGCTTCCTTCAAGATATGCACCTGCTCAATGGAGCTTCGAAAGTGCTATTTGAAAGATTAGCAATACGCAAGCGGCAAAGTGTTTAATAGCAGAACGCCCAAAACAAACGCAAGTATCTGAGCAATTAACCATTCTTTACGCGATTGTCAGGTATAGTCTCGGTCCAAACAAGATTCTTTGCATTTATTTCGTTAAAGAAAGTGATGCTTACCTTGAACGAGTGAGGTGTCACTAGGGTCGACAGTAGTTGCTATAGCCGTGCGTCCGCCACAGCACAGGCGTCACCAGTCACTCCTTGCGTCTCGTCGACACCGATTACGAAGGTACTGCCAAATCTGCTGCACATGCCTTTTTAAACAAATTATTTGTGTGTTCTTTGGCCTTTTAATATTTTTTATCCAACAAAAAAAGAAGTGGATTGGCAAGCGAACTGATTACCGAGCGATGGATTGTTTACGGAAACTAGTGGAAATGAGATGTAAATGTTACACATGAATATTTTTTGCACATTTAGTAGATAACAAAGCGTGAAGATGGCTTGTTGCATGAAAGTTTGTAAAATGCATTTATTTTAAAACTCAGCAAAGAAGTCTGCTTTTTCGCCAGTGGATTAAAATCTGAACTTAGCTTTGTTTGGCGATTCCCAAGATAGATATGAGGTGTTGTGTTGCTCAGTTGACTTTGATCTGCAGCAGCTTTGTTAATGTTCATGACGCTGAACGTCTGCTCACACACACAGGCTGAGCCAAGTAATACCAGCATGCTGCGTGCCATGTTCCGGAGGTTTGGAAATACTTTTTCGTTAAGTCAAGCATACAAATCATTCAGTTTCAGAGAATTGAATAATTTCTTGGAGGTACGGTCAAACTGAAAATTATAACCTTTTCCGAATGCAGCTCCTGTAGTGATGTTTCAGAGTCTCGTGGTAGTGTACGTGAAGTGATCACCCAACCTTTCGAATGAGATGCGGACATTCTACCACTGAGTTGTAGCCGGTCCTATTTTGGAATTATTTGTAAAGGATAGAACTAGGAACCAAATCAGTTGCTAACGTCTCAAAAGTAGACTCCTGTTCTTGCATTAAACGCTTCCTGAAGCAGCATTTCGCTTCATAGCAAAATGACGCTGGTATTCATTTTTTGAAAGCCGTAGCACTTTCATGATTTATGAGACATACAACCATTGGTCAGATTTTAGTAGTCTTTTTTGTCTGCTTCTCATGAAATACTCGGCCATGTCTGTCCATTCTTTTCTTCGGACCGCTTATCTACATAGAAAGGTTAACACCTTTAGCATTTAGCCAGGTTCTTGATATTGTTGCAAATTAATGTGCAGCAAGCGATCATTGATCGTGGTTTTGCAAAATGACTTTTGTCAGGTTGAGTATCCACAAAAAAGGACATTATTGCGAAGCCAAAAAGTGTTTTAACAAAGTGGAAAGCAGAGCGGAGCAATACAATGCGCCTTGTGCTAGGGGAGCATGACTGCATGAGCGTTGCAAGGAGTGTCAAAATGGATTGGCTTTATTAATAAAATTTGGAGAAGTTCAATGGGCTGGATCGAAAAGGTCACTGGGTCGTGTTTACTACCAGTGATATGGTTACAGCGAAAAATTTTAAAAGTGCAAACGAAGAAGCATTCATTTCCTGCCGGAACAGCATCTTGGTATATCCCTATAATAAAAATAGTGTAATGTCGTTTTTGCTAAGCGATATTGCCAATAAGAACAAAATATTTAGATTTTGGTGACAAAGGAATTACACAGGCGATTGAATTGAATGGTGTAAAATCATAATAATGGGAAACATGTAAAACTTTTCACATTTTCACTTGGCATGCACCCAGTAAAATCGCCAAGTTTCGCCAATAAAACTTGGCAAGGAAACGTGTTGTTTTAAGTGCTGGTATTGATTTTTCCATTTAGTGTTGAAAGAGAATGGAAAATGGTTTTTGAAAATGTATGGAAACCCTGACTATCGCTTTTGTGGAACTTCAGAAACGGGTGCACATCTTGTGCTCTACTCAACTGACACACCCAACACAGTACCAAGATTTTTTTGATTTCGAAAATTTGTGAATCATCCGGTCCAACTGTTCCTGGAATGTTCAACTTGTGTGATAATTTATTTTTGTAATAGGATTTGTTTCAAAGGGTGCGTTATCCACAACGTGGTGTTGGCATTGCAGGGTTTTTTTCCCGGTTGCAAGCTTGTTATTCTACTGATGAAATAACTAACTGGTGTTTCTGCGTCTTCCTCGATGTTTTGTTACATCTGGCAACTCACTTTCGTTTCCGCAGGAGCGCAGTGTCTACCTCAACGCGCGGCACTCTTCAAATCTGTGTTAAACTTCTTGAAGAAAGCAATTTCGGATCAAGCATTCGGTGAGCAGGTTCGTCACATGATGGATGGGACACTGCCCAATTCGCTGAAACACATCATCGGCAACGTGGAGTACTACGGACCGGCTCTCTTCCTGTTGGGTAAGTTGGTGATTGGATTCTAAACTGCTGTTAATAACTTAAGTTTTATTGAATAGTGAAAAGTGTGTAATCGACAACTAAACATAAGCCTCGAAGGTGTGCTGCATTATCCTAAGCCAGTGGTTCCCAAACTTGGCGTAATAAGGATTTCTTTGGCGGGTAGTGCGGAACCATAACCACAATGTTGTTCTGTATTCTTTTATGACGCAAAATATTGAGGGTAATGAGACATATTCGCTGCCTTGATTTGGGTAACGGCTCGAACAAGTTTGGGAACCACTGTCCAAAGCTTACCAAACCGGGTAGGAAGGCTTACGTGAGCGGAATATCCTAGCATCTCATGGCTCACGGCTATATGCTGCACTGCGTTGGCAAATCTAGCAGTAGTTTGTAATGACTGCAGCGACGGTTTGGCAAGTGGCAAGTATTGGGACGTTAAATGTTGTGCCTTCGAGCCTCTCGTTTTTTCGCGATAATCCTCACCCAGTTTCTCAAAGCGCTGTAAGCCCAAGGTTGTGATTTTGTGCTTGAATTTATTTTTCCGATGCGCGAGATCTTCCGTCTGATTAGATGCTGCGCCAGATTTGGAACACCCTGTATGATCCATTTTCTGGTAAAACGTACAGATATCAAGTATTGCGTCCATTCGCACCCATGGCGGTCCTGCACATTTGGTGGTCTACTAGTGCTAGTTTCAGATGGCTTGCTTTATACTTGCTAGAGCATGCGTTGAAAAACTGCGCGTTGTTTTTTTGTATTGTTCGGGTCATAGCAATCGGCGGCATGCCGAAGCCTTTAATTTACTTCTTTCTGGGCGGTTGAGGCTAACGTCCTTGCCCAATGGAGCGCTACGACGATTCGCTCAGGTGTACGTGAAGTGAACACCCAACCTTTCGAATGAGATGCGGACATTCTGCCAATGAGTTGTCGCCGGTCCTATTTTGGAAGTATTTGTATAAGAATAGAATTAGGAATTAAAGTTGACGAGAACGTTTGTGCAGTACTAACCATCCTGCATCTTGGACGTCGTTTTGTCCATGTCACAAACTCTTGGGGGCGCCTGAATTTGTCCTTGTTAAACCAATATGCGCTGTGACGTCTAGCAAATCTGCTGCCGCTGTTACGTTGGTAGTGGAATTGTGACGTGTAAACTTAAAAGCTACTGTCTGAGCTAGAAATTGCGCTGATTTATTTTTCTTTGAGATCTGATGAAGTTTTTGTGGAAGCTTTTATTGAACGGCAACATGTTTTTCAAGCTGTTTGTACACGTTGGACTGCGTTTGACAAAATAGACGGTTTTTTTAATTTTAGAAATGCAACTAACCAGAAAAAATTCATTTATAGTGACACATTACACGAAATCTTCCAGCGTAAGCGTGCTGTGAAAGTGGATTCTACGGTAACTTGCTAAGACTTGCGAGGCCAACACAAGCCATGTATGTGGCGCTGAAATGCGTTCTCATCAGCGCTAAGCTTTTTTGCGGTTTAGACTTGGCCAACTGCCTCGATTTCAAAATGCCCCTCTGCTCGTGCGTGCTGTACCCAAACACCACGCCTCGAGGTTCATGACAAGCACTGCCGGGAGTATTGTGTTCAAGTTCATTGTGTCGAGCCTTCCGCTTGCCGCTTACAATACAAGGTGCCTCCAAGAATTCATCATCTGAGATGTGCATGTCTGAGCAACTACAGACTCTAGGAGCTGTATGGAATTAAACAGGCTCAGTGTTTAGAAGAACAACATTTCTTCATGAAAATTAGATTAAGGATTTCACAAGTTTTGAGTTATTCGTAAAAATTAGATTGAGGACTTCAAATGCAAGAGGATTTTGTAACAGATTTCACAAGATTCTGATCTAAATCTTTTGGCCATCCTCAAACAACCTTACTTTCTGAAATTGTTGTGCCATTTACAAATATGAACTACTGTGCTTTTATATGAATTCACTTACATTTAACATAAACCACACAATTTTAAGTTGTTTTCACACGTTCTGTTGAAATGTGAGATATATTTAAAAAAATTTGGTTAAGAGATTGCATAATGGACGGTAACAACTCTTTGGAACACCCTCTATAATCCATCCACTGTCTAGCAGCCAAGCAACGGGCCTAAATAGTTTCAGTGGACAAGACGCTTTTCAGCTTGCCAAGTAATGTATTTGATAACAAGAGTCAGAGCGCAGCACACAAGGAAAATTTCAGCTGAAGTCGTCCTATAATTGCTTTCATCATGATTACCTTCCATGTGCCACATATTGTCCTGGCATTGCTGAACACTACAGTTTCTGCGAAATTGTACCCAACAGATTGATGGAAGTCTAAAGCTGGCTTGCGACGCATTTTGTTCCGAAAAATAACGACCTTGAAACTGGTTGCTGTAATAATCTAGCCTGAAATTAATGAACACGCTTGTGGGCGTGTATGTTTTTTTCACACACTGTCTCTGGATTTCTCGAAAATGTCAATCGTTATGGTCACCGGTCTCCTCAGCTTTAAACCCAGTTTTCGCCCGCTTTTGTCGACGCATTTAGGACAACCCGATGCAGTGTAGAGAGCACGTCAGGGTTTCGGCGTTCACACTCTAAAATCAGGATGAGCGATGCTGTTTTCTATTAAGAGCTATAAAAGCTCTGAAAAAGCAAGAACAGTAATCTAGTAACTTGGAGTTACGCTTTCCCGCCAAGCGCAAGGCGAACACCAACCATCGAGTTTCTGTTCATGTACAGTTATTTTGCTTGTGCAGCCATGGAGGTGGTGACTGTGTACGTCTTCCAAGAACCGTCTCTGTTGTCTTCGCTCCAAGACAACAGACTGACGCACGTGATGTTGCACGCGCTGCTCGTCAAAGACCCACCTGCCACCCGCGAAGTTCTCGCGTCTTTGCCGAATATTTTCAGGTTGGTGCAGGTTTCTTGATTTTTACTTCCTTCATGGAACAACCTGATGTGTGATTATAGAACGGGAACATAATTATTTTGAGTTTGTCCCAGGGTTGTCGATTTTGCGGAAGAAACCGGATTTGAGTGTATTTTCAAGAAACATGTGGTCTGTGGCCAAACGTAAATGTTGAGAGCGCGTCGCATAGTTCACGATTTGATGCACAATTATTATTATAGTAGACCAGTATTAACCAACGACGCTGAAGTTCTGCGCATGTGCTGATAATCGTCGGCAGATGGCGACAGAAAGCAATCAGGTTGTGGCGACAGTTTATGTCCTAATGCAATTGCTTTCGTCTTGGGAGCTGTCTGAAATTTAGTCAACAGCGTCGATAATGGACTTAGTGGTCACTGAATTTTAACTGAAGTGGTGATAAGCGAAGGGGCTTTCTTTAAATATACGCTGACTTGGTTCCGGTCTCAGAAAAACGAGGATGGTAGTTTCGTTGTTTGGCGCGCTGTGCGTTGCACTGCAAGTGCAAGCCTGTCTTGTTCTGCACTGCGCTCGTGTATAGCTGCTGTTTCAAGTTGCGATTGCGAATATAAATAAATGCCCGCCGTTTCCGCAAGTCCACTTGCAAACTTCGCATCTGTTGTCTTCAGCACGATATCGAAAACCGCAGTGCTGTTGTGTCACAGCATCAACTTACCTTGAGCTTTTTTTATTCGATATTTTGAAAGCGGAGTGGGACCGATGCCCCCAGCTTACCTTAGCAATTGTCTCACTCCAAGTGCCATGAAGATAGTTCCATCAAATACTTCTTTCCCCAGCGCTTTGTGCCTTAATACACGCGGATTGGACGCATTCGTGAACTGCAATCCTTTCGACCGGCTCTTCCACGTCATGCTCAGCCCAGACTATTTGCTCGCAATGAGGAGGAGACGGAGCTCAGACCCTCTTGGTCGGTGTGACTTTTGGTCTTCTGTGGATGGTCAGCGTCTGTTTCGCCTCATTATCTTAGTGGATATGCTGAAAGTGTTTGCAGCCTGTTTAGCTTAGCTATAATATGTAATGAAGATGGGAATAAAGTCCATATACGCATTGCGCTTCTCTGTCAATTCTGTCACTGACCGGTGCGCCTCTGCCGCTTGTTCAATGTTTTGTATTTTTTTGTTTCCCGCGGCGAAATCTTGCTCTACCTGCTTCTCGAACAGGCGACACGGCTTCGAATCTCGGCAACGCCATGGACGAGCTGATGCGCCACCAACCTACCCTGAAATCTGCCACGATGCAAGCCATTCAGCGCTTGCTCGACGAGCTGCACACTTTGGGATCAGACCCGTCAACGATTTGTTCGCGGTACGGGCGATCTAGCGACCCGACAGACTTTGCAGCGAAGCATGTTGTCAGATCCTTGTTACTGTGCCTATGTATTGTTTGCTTGTTCTTTGGTGAAATCACTGTAAAAAATTAATAACAATTTTGCCTGCATGTTTAAGCAGGCTTTACTTGGGAAAAAATACAACACCGAGAAGGGCTTTGAACTTTGCAAATCACGCAAATGTATTGCTTCCAGATTGAATTAAAACGATGTATTTTTAATTTCTCTTGTTGTGCTCTCCACCCTAAATTCTAACGCCTAAAAGCTTACATTTTACTTGCCGAAAGCGAACCCTGTTAGTACAATAAGGGTAAGACCGTGGGCGAAATGACTTGTGCGAGAATTTCAAGACTTGCATTCGTAAATGACGAGTATGAGCACAACTTCTTTCAGGTCGTCGCAGAACAAATCGGACCTGAATGCCGGCGGAGCTGAAGGATCGTCTGAGGGCGTTGAAGGCGCGGGGGAGAACTGTTCGCAGGCAGACGAGAGCGCAGCTCAGGACGATGCGGGTTAGACTAAGTCATTAGTGTGTGGCCAATCGACAACAAATTGCCGGTGGATTTTTCGTAAATAGCTCCTCGCGTGGCAGGTGTGGCTTCGCTCACGGTTTTCGGTTTCTGTGACTTAACGAAGAAAGAGCTGACTGTGAGGGTGTTCGCGTCAAAAGCTGGGAACAGTGATATGCAATTTCATTTTACAATTTGCCTGCATTACTGGCGTAGTTCGCGGTTCTGCCAAAAATATAAATTTTGCGACAATTTATTGTCAAGGGCTTTGTCATGTGAGCTTCGCTTGCCATCGTTTTGCTGTATACGTGAAAGCTCTACGGCGTTTTCTCGAACTTTATTTTTTTACGTACAACCTTGTAGATTCCGGCTAAATTTGTCTTCTCCTGTGTGTCTGCATTAAGAATACGTTCTAATAAATTCGTTGCCATTGTACTGGATCTCAGTCGACGCGTAAGATTGCATTGTTTACGATGCTTATGACGTGCATATCATAACTTGTGAAGCAGCGATGAAGCTGGCGAGTGAAACATCAGTTCTTGCTGAGCTCAGCCGCATATGCTTTGCTTCCTTGACAGCGACGCCTCCGGGAACATCTAGTGAACTACTGTATTACTTCAGTGTGCAAGATGCCGTGACCCCTTCCGCAGAGCTGTGGCCATTTGCTGTGACTGTAAATCTTTCCCGTCTGCTTTGTCACACATAAAGTTACAGCGCAAGCAACTCAGCAGGTCGCTTGTGCAACAGCAGCTCTCGTCAAATCTTTCCCGAAAGCAGAAGTAAACATCCACTTGTTTCTTTGTAAAAGGTTGCAATTTTTCGTTTTTGCTTCAAAAAGCGCGATGTCGACTGGCCACCCATCAGCACAAAGTTTTGGTTTGTAAATTTTTAGCAGTTTGCGCTAAACGAATCTCCACGTTTGACATCCCTATTCGGGGTTATCAACTGACCTGACTAGAGGCTTTCCTTTTTCATCGGTTGCGCGTACGCCTGCATGCATAAATTAACTTTTGTTTAACGCTTCGTATCAGAACGTTGGAAACGCAAGCGCTGTGTTGCGAGGCGTGATGTAGACCGGCATGGTTCCAGCTTAGGGTGCTGACTGGCTGCTTTGCAGGTAGCGAAGATGAGGTGGAGGAAGTCGAGGAAGCCGCTGCGTCCAAGTCGTCAAGCAGCGTCCAGGGGTGAGCTAGAATGCTTTGTGCTGCTTCCGTGTTGATAGAATGAATTCGCGTTTTAGTGAAAAGATGTAGACTACTCGTTTCAGAGCTTTATCGCGGTTACACCGTTAAATCAGATGTCATTGTTGCTAAAATTAACCTGCTAATAATTGGCCACAAGAAAACGCCACAAACCAGAATCCGGTACGTTTTTTTGAACGCAAGCAAACCTAAGCCGTCAAGTCAAACCCACTCCATAAAACTGCGCCAGATTCGAATGTCGTAAAAAGTCTTGCTACCTTAAAGCCAGTTGTTCTTAGTTCTGGCGACGTGTCCTGTCCCTGTGCAGCACTGTCAATCCTACCGTCTTTCGTGTTTTTTGCTTGTTTGATATGATGATGTATCTTCTTACGCGCGACATTGCAAGTGGATAGTGGACAATGTCTTCTTCAAACACTCTCCCGCAGTATACACCGCGGCCTGCAGATTTTTCGTAGATTTTAACTAAACAAACCGGTGGCGACAACACGCCTGGTACACATCACACACGCAGTGTCTACTGTTCGGTTGCCAGAGCGTGCTTCGCGTCATTGTTGCCACGCATCTGAGGAAAGGTCAGTTGTTGCTTGTCCCGACGTCGTTGTTGGTCTGCGTGCGAGACCACGCTAGCAGTGATGCGCAGCACGTTCACGAGGTCTCGTGTTTGCAGTCTGTTCAGCCGGTCTCAACGAAACCTGCTTCCGCGTGTAGGGCGACTGAAAAACGATCTGCCTGTGACCGAAGAGTTAGTCCAGCAGTGGACTGGAATTCCTTGTTGAATTCCATACCAGTTAATGTGCGGACTCGGTCGTTCACGCGCCGAAGCAGCTGCTGGAAATGCGACGCCGTGTTTTTACGTGTTTTTCTCCATTTTCCGGTTGCATTGCGGAACGAGCCTGTGCGAGATGAAATCAATTTTGAGAGCAATATGGCCAATTACAGAATATTTTGACAGCATTTGTGCATTTTTATGGTTTCGTAAACGGAATTTTAGATAAACAAGCAAACCTGCGGAGATGTGTTAAATAGATAAAAATTCACATTTGAGTATAAATTTTGCGGCGACCTAGATCAGACTTTTGTGAAAAAAAAGTCACTTTATAGGTAATGAATCGTTTCACCATCATTCTGCTCAAGGATGAGATATCCGTAGAAAACATCACATATTTTTGTTTTTATACAACCTCATATTAAGTCGATTTCTTGTTGACGGTCCCTTCTGTCCTAATTCGTGACATTCTTATTTGTTACTTGTTGGTATTGTCGCGTTGCTAAATAGAACTGTTGTGTAAAGCAAATAGAAATCTTCAGATTTTTAGACATCAGGCGATTTTGTCTTAAGTTTAATCGACACGTCTTTGTTATTCATTATTGTCTATCGTAATAATGGTAGGTATCCGTTTAACTTTCACAATGCAGTTTTAGCTGGTGACGTAGTAGTTTAGAATAGATCAAACAAAAAGATCTTGGAGCAATGCTAAGAAATAATCAAAATCTTGCCTAGCCTCATAAAGGGCTAATGGAATTAAGTTTGTGTAAAGTTGTGCCCGGGCTGGATGAAATTCCAGGTTAAATGTTTTCTCTTTAAAATGTGCTGATTTTTGATTGAGAATGGTAATACGCTTGATTTATTTCTGAGTGCTTAGGAAAATCAGTTTATAGATTCCCATTAATTGCAATTGTATGTTTAGAAAAAATATGTTCCACAGATGAATATGGGGCAACAAAGCGGGTATATTGGTAATTTGGTTTACCTCAAAGTGTATCTTTTGCTTTCCAAGTACAACCCAATTTCGTTTAGTGTGGAAATCTGCAGCAATCGTAAGCCCTCATTTCGATGAGGTTGGGGTTGCCGTTGACGAAACGGTTTATGACGCAGTTGCGCTTTCTTAAAATAACCATCAGTACTCATGAGTAACTTGACTAGTTTTTTCTTGATTTTTTACAGAGTTGATTAAAATAGCTAATAGCGCAAATGCATTTTAGTCCCTTAGAAGATGGGACAACCGTTTGTTCACATGCCTCTTTCTACTTTTGCACTTCCTCAAAGTTGTTTTCTCCTTTTAACAGCTTAATCATATTTTTCGTTTTCATTTTCCATCCAATTCAGTTTAAAGCTTACGTCTTATGTACATAAGAAACTATACAAGACTCGTGGTGTATTTTCTGTTGACGGCTTGTAGCCACTGCGATGCAGTTACATACTGTACCTCAAGCCAAGGTTAGGATTTCAATAGACTTTTCGGTTCTGACCTGTTGCTCAGGGTTGCGGAGTTGGATGTAAAATGTCCAACTTTAACTCTGACCTTTCAAAATTTCCGACTACCTAACATTAACAAAAAGTGAATGAAATTTGGCTGTCAACAATTTTTTAGCAACTAGCAATCGATGGAAATCGTGGTACACAGCAAGAATTATCTGGTTCAAAAAAAGTTTTAAAAGAAATTGTAATATTTGAACACGAATTCCTAGCTTGCGATGTAAAAAATAATTCAATTGGACTTCCAGAGTCGAACAAAAAAATCCGACTCCTAGTGCTTAGGAATCTGACTTTGATTCCACTCAAAAATCTCCAACTCCGTGCGTCTCCGATAGTGACTCCGCAACCCTGTTGTTCTTAAACGTTTTTTCGAAGAATAGCATCTATCTCGTCGACGGAGCGATTCTCTGGAAACTCTCTTGCAGACGATTTAATAGTTTGCACTAAATTACCGTACTGTATATATGTGAAGGTCTGAAACAACTATTCTAATACTGCAGTTCTTCAATAGCCTTGCACTGCCCAAAATTTCTGACTTCTGGTCTGTATGAACTGCATTATTAAATTTGATTGCGACGTTACAAGCAGCATCGGAAAAATGCAACAATATACATTGAACATGTCGAAAATATCAAACGGTACTAACGCTTTCTGTGAGTTAACCACATCAAGATCGTTCAGCATTAAAATCACATGGCTTTTCAAAAGTCTTAGTTACAGTTCTAAACGATAGACTCCATTTCTGGTTGCCTTGCGATCAGCTTGTCTCCTTGACATCTCTCGCCACTGAGACGGACATTTTCTCACTTCAACGTCTCTTAGAGACACTATTTCTTAAAAATGTTGACATGACAACATTTAACGTTATACATTAGCAGTGCACCGCGAAAACGTTAAAACTACGCCAACGTTTCGTCCGGTCTGTCGGCAAGCCTTCGTCAGAGCACTGTACATGAAAAATAACTGCAAGTCGATAGCGACAGTCCGTTAATACAGTCTGCATTTGTCGCAAAATGGGTCGGAAAACACTGCGAAAGCAATCCTCAGTATCGGCGGCGTCGTTTGAAGCCAAGATACAAAACGAAAGAAAAAAGGATGACGATCAACGCAAACTGCACAGAAGCCACACGAGAGAAAAATGGGAAGAACGAGTTGAGCGAAAAATGACAACAGACACTGCAACAAAAACACACAAAGAATTTTTTTTAACTCAACACGAGATTAAGTGAAGGAAAGACGACCGTTTTATGCAGGTGGTGGAAGAAATCGGAATGCTTTCATTTGAGACTATTGTGCTGATTATTTTTGAAAACAGGATTCTATAAACCGCCTTTTTCTAATGTCACATTCAAACGCTAAAACGCGAGACCCCGCTCAGCCAAAAGCAGAGCCATTTTCAAGCAGTGCTTCCCAACCGCGGTGACGAAATTTTCAAAACTGAACACGACTTTGATGGGCACGCCTGTTCCCAGTCAACTCGACGTATCGCGAAGCACGTTTATTTATCCATGTCTTGTGCATCAATACACTTTGGAATCATTTTGCAAGGCGATTATACGAATTGCGCAGCTTCGACGTGTCAGCAAGCAATGATTCATTGTCCATCGTATCAGCTGCAGCATAGCGCTAATACGTTTGTCTGATCGACTTCGAGAGTTGTCAGAAACGCTTTTTGCTTAGAAAAGATCTAACGCAAACGCAGGCCAGTAAAACATAAAACAGGTTTTTGATGGAGGTGAATAAAAACAAACCGTATATCGGACTGTGAAGCACAAAGACGACTTTTCTTTCTGTTAGCTGCGTTTCATTAAATAGCTTTGGTGTGTCGCTTGGAGAAAACTGAGTTACAACGTGTCCAGCATTCAGAAAAAGGTTGGGAACCGCTCTAGAATATACTTTGCCAGAGCACTTTTCTTCGAGCTGTGACCTGAATAACAACGTAAAATTGTTGACCTGCCCTGTGGATGTCGAAAACTTACTATTGGACATCCTTCACGTAGAACAGACACTTAACACATCGTCTTACACCAGCGATTCCCAAAGTATGGGTCGCGAACCAAACATGGGTTGCGAAGGGTCAAAAAATGGGCCGCACCAAGGGAATTCAAATCTGTCAAAACGAACTTTTTTCTTTTCATTATTCAAGTTCTTTCAATTCCGTCATATACTGAATTATTGCATCAACGCATTTCATTTCGCTTCGTCTTATTAAAACTGGATAACTGCATCATAAGTGGTTTTCCGAGAGTTTTAATGACAGCGCAGCTACTAGCCGTAAATAGCTGCTAAGTTAAGATTCGTTGATTACGGAAGTATTTTGGAGCTGAATAGTTTAGTGGAGTATCAGGGTTCATAGCATGAAAGTTTAGCTATGTGGTAGCAGAGTAGTTTGAAACATTTTCACTTTCTAAGCACGTAAAACACATTTTGCTATGTTTTAGGCTTGGGTCGTGAGATGTTCATTAAACTCAGATTTGGGTCGCGCTTAAGAAAGTTTAGGAACCACTGTCTTACACCACGATCACTCTGACTGCCACATTTCTCACCACAACCAAACTCAAACTCCCTGGCTGTCATATCACGTCGTCACCGAGTAGAATGACAGAGTGGGAAGTACCCAAACCATGCCACAGCCTAAATTAACTCCAAAATCTTTCCGCGTGTAGCAAATGCCAAGCCTTGTGCCGCCTGTGCTTTTCTTTATGTCGGTATGCTGCGTTGTTTGTTTCTTAACATCAGTCGCGCTGTGTATCACCACCTGCTTTGTAAGCGTATGGTTGTTGATTTTCATTTGTTTTACGTCAATGGTTGCGTTTGCTTCTTCTCCCCCGTACAATCAAACAGTTGTCTAACGTTTTCTTTTTCAGATTGGTTTCCGCTGGAAATAAGAGACATGTTCCGCTGCTTGACTACATGCAAAATGTTGTAAGTATGATTGACTCTTCTCAGTTGCTTCCGTGTCGGCGTTAAAACATTTTCGTAGGTGTTAGCCGAGCGATGCGAGTAGGTGGCTCAAAACGGTCATTACGATCTGTCGCGTACTTTCAATTTGTTATTTTGTTCGTCATACAATAAATGATAAATTGCTGTGCGGAAAACTTGCCTAAATATTCGATCGTAGCACCCACTAAAGCAAAGCCGGTTTGACTGCTGGTTAGATGCGAGTGTGCTATAACCGGTAAACCACTAGTATAGTAAAGAATACGCCATGCAACTGAAGAAGCTGCTTGCCTGCGCACTTACGCACAAGGCTAAAGGGAGCTCCCAGTAGCTTTCGTGCTACTAGGGATGCTTAGCGCGTCGCATGTAGCAGCGCGGTGCGCTGCTACACAACTTTTTTGCTCAGCAATTCGTGCAGATCGTTCTTGTACAGCAACGCAGGATATTAGAACTGTACAATGAGTGTCGAACGCTACCAGCTACTTGTTAAAGAAACCGATGGCACTCAACAATTGTAGAACAAACCGCGATTAAAGTGAATGTCCTGGCCTTTTCTTTGCAAAGCACGAAGGTTTAGCAATGCTTGGGTGGATCCGGAAGCGGTGATTCCTGTCTGTCCCACAAGCAGCAGTGCGGTTTGTTTTCCGCCGTTGGGCGTAGGTAGCGGATATTGCGCATCCTTTGGCGCGAACAACGCATCTTAATTTATTTGTATGCTTAAGTAGTTGAAATATGACACCCCGTAGCGATTTGCATATTCAAAGTGCACGCAGCATGTGAGTTTTCCAGCGCGGCAGGAAACGGTGTTTTCGTGGGCCGTAAAGGTTACCTGACCTGTTGCGTGGCAGCTAAATCCACTGTTACAACGGTGCCATTGAGTAAGAACTTCTGCATAACCGCTCGTTGCTTTTGCAGAAGGTCGTCGAAAACACCCCCCCTGAATATATTTATTAAACACGCTGCCCTGTTCATTCCGTGCCATGATTTATATCGAAAAGATTGAAACGCGTTGAACGTGACTTGACGTCTAATGTGGCATGTATTCAACGCGACAAGGTATTTACTGTTTTTTTCGGAAGACATGTTCCTTAATTCAGTGATGAACTGATGTGGAGACGCTTCTTGCCTTTGGCACTTTTCGTTACTAACACCTGGAATGTTAGGAAGTATGCGCCGCGGTTGGCGCAAAAATGGTTCTACCGTTGCTTGTGGCATTGGACAATGGTGCACTGTCAGGCACTGTGGATGCGCAAGAAGTGCAGCAACGTTTAACACTCCGTGCGAAACACTGCACGATTACACCGAAACCTCGCTGCCTGATTCGTAAGTTGCGCGGATATTGTCGAAGCGCTTTGGATTCTTTCGAGGCTGAAAGAGAGCTTAGTGGTTTCACTGGTCTGCGCCTGCGCTTCGTCATCTATACCTCGCAGGAGCCACGCACCTTTTTAAAAAACGCTTCCTTTCATTTACGAGAAAGCTACGCAATTGCTTAATTGTATGTCATGGGTTTCAGAAATGACGTTCTAACATTTTGAAACCCGTAACTATTTACGAAGCTATTCTTTGTGTGGTATAGCGCCGCCTTGAGCGTAGTGTTCTCAGAACTAGCGAATGTTGGTTTCTTCACGGCGACTTCTCGCATGACTGGCAACGCATCATTGAATGTTTTGTCTTCTGCTAGATGCGCATATGGCTTTTAATCGCAAAGTCGAAATAGTTAATTTTTTTTGGAAAACACACCGTTTTGTGTGCGTCCAATCGTTTCATGCTCAGCACAACCGTGCGTATAAACCGCATGCTAGCGCACGCAAAAGCAGTAAACCAACACGTGCGTACTGAGCATTTCTATGATTCAAGTTGCGTCTCCCGCGCATCACGGTGCGACAAGGGGCCAACGCACGTTGTGTGATTTTACTTACACGCATACGCCTTCGAAAGCGACTGTTCATTGTTGATCACTCCATCCGTACCATGCAGTGACTACATGAGTTTCTGGGAGCTCATAGAGCAGTGATCCTCAACTTTTCATGGCTTGTGGCCCCCTGCTCATCAATAAGGTTTTGCAATATCACGGCAGAACTGTTTAGTAAAGGCCGCTGATCGTGGCTCCTGGCGAACCGCTCCGTGGCCCCAAGGGGGGCCGAGGGCCTCCGGTTGAGAAACCCTGTCGTAGAGGCTTACGCTGGCAAGTGCGGACAAGCATGTTCCGCGCGGCAGCATGACATAGGCCATGTGGAGAAACTTGAATTCTGTTTGCTACTGTCCCAAAAGCTGCCTGCTTGCCATTTTTGCAATTCCTTTTCAGCTGACCCTGATTTGACAAGCATGGATTTCTTCTAGCAAGAGTGTTTTCTTGTAGATTTGACTCTGAAATTGCTCCAAATTCGCGATAATGGTGGTCTCACTTCACACTTCGAAAAAAGTGTTTTTGCAACCTGCATTAGCTCGAATGTCTGACATAGAACCTGACGCCCTAGTGGCAATCAGTCACTGTAAAACGATCAACATCTGTGGAAGGCCATACAGACTATATGAAGAATAGTTTGGGGCGCCTTAAGTCTTTTTCTCTGGTATCCGCCCTATAGTTTTGCATGTACGAGTATTTTCATGACAGCCCCCCTCTTTTCAATGTTTAAAGGACGGCCTAACATTAAACAAGAAATTTTCCGAAACTGTTTCAGAGCAAATTCATTCAAGCAATCGTCAGCAACAACACGACGGACGATCACTGCCGAGAGTTCCAGCGACACGGCGGGGTGTCGTCGCTGCTCAAGCTCCTCCTCTTGCCTTCTCTTCCTTTGGATTTTCCCGCTTCGACTGCGTGCCAAGCAGTTACCAGTCTCGTGCAAACAGTGTTTGTGAGTGAAGTTTGACATGCTGGTGATATATGTCCGCGTTTGAAATGACCTGTCCCGTACTTGAAATTTTATAAGATATGGTTCGTGCAGTGGTTCTCAAACTTTTATGGTTTGTGGCCCCCTTCCAAAGACTCGCAACACATGTGGCCCCTGCTCACCAATAAAAACATTTAGCTTTGTTTGGCGTTATGCAATATCACAGCAGAGCTATTTAGTAAAGGCCTCTGCCCGTGGCCCCCGGAGAACCGCTCCGTAGCCCCCAAGGGAGGCTGAGGGCCCCGGTTGAGAAACCCTGGGTTAGTGTAAAGAGTAGAAGTTCTGCAAATACGAGAAAAATGCAGAACTTTGAAAACCACTATGCGACTTCGACCAGCAAAGCTCAGTTACCTGAAGTGCGTTTTTGAAAGATGCGCAAGCATGTGTATGGGGGGATACTGCCGATGTTCTGTGACATTGCGAATGGCTTTGAGTGGTAGTGCTTTACTTAATAAGATATGTGATAAAGTCCAGTGGTATACAAAACTGGAGCTTATGACACAGAACGGAGGGATTCGGGTGAACTTCAGCAGCCACAATATCTACAATTTCATGTTGCAATGTAAAGAATGCAACTGTGCTCATAAGCTTGCTGTTCAGTCTTCAGGATGTGAAGATCAACACCGCTGTCGTTTTCGAGGCGTTGATGAACACGACATAGAGTCAAATGGAAAGCTGCGCTCAATGATCGCACTTAAACGGTGACCGTGTTTTTTTCTCAGCTTCTGCTACGAGAACCATCTGCAGTTCAAGAAAGCCTCGATCACGTTTTGAAGATCCTCGAACAACTAGAACCGCTTTTCGCTGTTAATGGTCGAAGCGTAGATGGGTAAGCTAACTGCAAAGCAGTTTATGAGAAGCGCTCGATGACCGCTTGAGCTGCGAAATGCTTTCTCTTCGTATATGAGATTTTTGGCTTGGTGTCACTTCGATGGCAAAACGATGGACACCTGCTTTTCCCTGCAGCAAAAACTTGTGCAAAATAAACTGGCGTCGCTGGCAAAAGTGTCAGCGGTGCTTTCCTCTCCGATGTTCAAACCAAATGTTTTCGGAGCATCAATTGTATGATAGTGGTAGCTTGCTACCTTTTTGTAGATTACGAACTAGGCCGAATGATTTTCAGTCAAATTTTGTTTATCTGCTAGGAAATTCATTAGTTTTACTGATTCGGGCTTTCTAAACGCTTCACGTCGTTGCAGAGAGGACCAGCGACCAAGTGCTTTGCTTCAGGAGCTCGTGCAAGAACACAAGTCGGAGACGTCTGAACAGGAAGGAAGTCCGCTTGTTCGGGGCCTCGTCCACATTCACGCCTTTGTTACTTTGTTTCTGAGCCTTCCGCGCGCCAGCCAGGTAAACACGCCGGGTGTTTACAACGCAATGCACAGCAGCGCGCAACCGGACATTGTGAACTGCGTTTTGTGTTGTGCGGCTAGGGANATCNTTCTCGCTTGGAAGTCAGAAACCCTACTCAGCGAACACGATTCGTTCANGGGGGCGGATGAGCTGCTCATCTAAGCCAGATGAGCTTGCTCATCTTGAGAAAAGTGTAAGCGTCTCCCACAGCCTCTCCTTTTCAGGTGTAGTGACAGCGCGATACAAAGCCAGCGGAATCAAGTCCGCGACGTAACCATTTCACGGACAAGTGCTACTGTCGATCGACCTGAAGTTGTTTACAATCGTGACGATTTTTTTCTTTTTTATTTAAGCCACCCAGGTTGCGGTTAATGTTCCACTATGAGGAAGAAGTGGGCGGTTGGATGTCGTCGATAACTTCAGGATAGCATGCGGTCAAACTGCGATAGAGTTTTACGAGTGTACGATGATTCACTTGCTATACACAAAACTTGCCTCTTTAATGTTTTTAATGTTCACACTTTTCCTCCCAGGCCTGTGTATCTGACGGTTAACGCATTTCTCTCCAAGCTCCATGCATACATTCGATTAACACGCCTGCAGTCATGAAGAAAGACGGAAACGTGTCTGAAGTTCAGAAAAGTTTTGCGGAGATCAAGGCAAAATTGAACTGAAGCAGTCAAAATTTGAGAGGAAACGTAATTTGAGAGGAAAATATTTAATGCTGCGATTTGATAAAGAACAAAAATATTAGGCAATCACAGCTGTGAACGACATCGAACTGAAGCCGTCGGGTCACCGCGTAGTGTTTTGGTTGCTCTTGTGGTTATTTCGTTCCTCGTTTTCGTGAGCCTCACAAATCGTTCGACTTGAGTCTTTGTACCTGTATGAACAACACATGCCAAATAGAAATTGCCGTTTTGTCGAAAACGATTTTTGTATGATCGTTTGCGTCTACTGCTCAGAGGTGCCAGGAATAACATTTTCAAACTACGACTTCGCTCCTTTCCAAGAATTATTGAATCCGGGTTCGAATTATTTCAAATTTGAAGATTCGACTCCTGTTCAAACTCCGGCAACCATCGATGCAACCAACATTTAGCAATGTTTTTACTAAGCAATGACATTCATAGAGACCACGCAGACTCCTGCTGAAAATAAAAAAGTCTGTTTTTCCACAAATTTTTGACTCCTGCTCCGGGTCCGGAAAAAACCCACAATCCTGCCGAAGTTGACTCCGATCCGTGGCCACCTCTTCTGGTGCTAGAAGGTGGAATTGCAAGGAAGCTGTTTGCTGTGTGGAATTATAGTTTTTGCAATGCTTTTCCTGTTTGCGTTATCTTGTGTTCGCTGTGGCAAGTATTCTTCTGTGGCTTTAGCGATCTGCTGAAAAGTTTTGAACATGGCGTAGGTTTTTATGTCTTAGGCTGCGACACTGAAGCACGATTGTGAAGAATTTACTGATGCTGGCCATTCTTTTTCGAGAATTTCGAAAGCAGACAAGTGCAGAACAATTTTCATCCTTTGCATAGTTTGTTAAAGCCATATCATGTTAAAACAGTATGGCGGTCAATGGTTTGCGTGCATTACTTCGATATTAACGATCTCCTCCTGCATAACTGTTTCCACAGAGTGAAGTGCGGACAATAATAGTCAATGAATGGGGCAGCAAGCGAGGCCTGCAGGTAAAGACATTTATTTGTTGCAGTGTCTTAAATTCGCTTGCTTGGTTTGTTGTTAAATGAGATAGGGAAGAGCAAATTAGGTGGAAATGTGAGCGTGTGATGAAATTTGTGTGTTTTTGAAATCAGACCAGAACCAAAGTTGTGATGTGACAATCAATAGGAAATGAAGCAGTAAATATAATATTGAAGTTATTTTTGAATTTGTTAGTTCAATAGCTAGGACCGAGCTTTATAAAATGGGAAAGGATCACCAGCTTCAATTTCTGTTCACAAGCTCGATGGTTCACTATTACATTACTCAACTTTCCGTTAATCTCATTTTTAAGCCATATGAGTTAAAAACAAAATGTTGGCAGTTCCAAAGCAGCAAAGCCGAAAAATAAATCGGCAAACGAAGCAGTGTTGGTAGTGCGGTGTACTATGAATTTGACCTTCACACGTGGGTAAGGAGATGGGAACGCAACTTCAGTGATTTTAAATAACATTCTTCAGGTAAGTTTTCTTGTAAAGCAAACCCATCTGGTCGACATGACGTCATTGCTTGGAAGTCAGAAGCCCTGTAAATTGCCAAGCAGTTATTGGTTGGTTTGTACCAAATACCGGTGGATCGGGCAGTTCAAACGTCGTTGGTGACCCTGTCTATCTACGCGTACAGTTATGCTCCTGCTAATGCACACATTGACACAGGTACTGCAAGGTCTGAACAAACTCTACAGAAGCTTGATTTGGGAAAGCACAGTTCTTCTCGCTCTTTGTACTCCTGGAGCAATACCGAACGACTCTAGTTTCGGTAAGTTTTAAGTTAAGATTGCTTTTCTCTTTGTTGCTAATAGAAATAATTTTATTGCGTTCCAATAAAATTTTGTCACCTCTTTCATTTCCAACCTTATGGATTTAACGACTTCCCGAAATTATTAACAATCATGTCAGGGTGCATTTTGCAGTTGTTGCTCTGTTGCATGGCCATGTTAATTTTGAAAACTGCCGGTGCAAACTGATTGCATTTTTGTTTTTATCGAAGGCTTAGTGTTGGGACGTTGATCATGGCAGGCTGGTTGATGTTCTTACCAGTTCCTGCTCTGTATCAAATCAACATAACTGAAATGAATTAAGCTTTGTGGAAACTTCACAGAATTGGTCCAGTGTGTAAATATTGCAGTGATTGTGATTCTTTTACTCTTCTGACCTTATCTCCAACGTGTCTGAACCAATGTGTATGCGAAGATTACAGAATATTTTTTCAACGACCTCAAACATATTCTGTAGTTTGCTGAGTCCTCTTCAGTATCTGCATGGTGCTGTTAAGACATTTCGGTATTTTGTTCCTAACATGTAAGGTAGTAGATAAATAGTATTAAACCTTGTCATAACAGTATTCACTAGTCTACATTTTTAGGCATTATGACCAAATTGACATACCAAGTTTTTTCAGTCGATTAAAAATAAATTCGATCTATGACTGAAAAATGACCGAAAAAATAAACCCAGGTATGGTATATATTCAGCCACATATTTTTTTAAGTATTGAGGTTTTTAAATCTGGGGTTTAATTTAAACCTATTAACATTTTTATGTTGCACTGATGGTTCACCAATATGTATTTAACAAACTATGATTTTGATGCAAAACTGAAGGGAAACCCCTGGTATACAAATCTCTTCTATGGCCAAAAAATATCCAATGTCTTTTTCACCAGACTGAAGGCATAAGCTACAACAGATAGCTGCATTTTTTGATGCATCGGTAGGAAGATTACCATGAAAAATACCATTTATTTTAGTATTTCATAAAATGTGCTTATTCTCAGGAAAATGTGTTTTTGAGAAGTGCGTTGCGGGCTGCACAATGCATGCTTATTCGTGTCAATTATATCACATTATGAGCACACACTTTGTGTGCTGTGCATTACAAGCTAATTGTCACTTGCACACAATGGCTTAGCTTACATGAAATTCGCATGGATAATGAATAACCATTAATACCACCAGCTGTTTGCACACAATTTCAAATTCAAATGTATTGTTTGTATAATGCAGGGCTTCTCAACTGGGGGTCCATGGGCCCCTAACGGTCCATGGTGACCTATTGAAGGGGTCCACATGATTTTCTTATGAAGTAATACTTTCGTTGCTGACCAGCGATAAAGTCCATGACGTCTAAAGAACCCATATGAACAATGACTATCCACTTCGTTCCTGGTCAATAGTGCTAATGCAATGTGTAAATTGATGTATTAAATGCAATGTGTAAATTGATTTTTGTGTCTGATTATTTTTTGATTGTCTGCTGGTGGTCCAGACATGGTGGTCCATGGACGAAAATGAGTTGAGAAGCCCTGGTATAATGTAAAAGCTTTACCATTACCAGTGACAAAACAATGTGGTTTCCTGCAACCTGTCATCTCATTCTGGGCATGAGGTTTTACTTGGACAGTCCTTGGTATTTTGCTTTATTATTTCCTGTGCAAAGCGGTTGTTCAATCCATATGGTCAGGGTTATCTGAACGAAGTTAAGTTTACAATCTTTCTGCTGTACAGATATGCTGCACAAATCAAAATAAGTGCTTTATCACACTTTATGTTGCAATTTTCAAGCAGCTTGCACTATGAAAGGCTTGGCTAGCTACATTCTTTATCTTGAGAAACATTTATTTTGTAATCTGAAATTCACCCTACTAAATACTTGCCCGTGTTTATAGAAGTGATCATAAATTGGTCACAGTGGCAGATATTCAGGGTGTTCAAGGTGTTCAGTGAACATGGCCCAGTCAAAGGTTTTGTGTACCCAGTTTAGGTCTTCGCTGTAGTAAAATTATCCTGCATACTCACAACCTGTCCTTGTTTTGATAATTTTGAATTTGACATTTTTCATGTAGTTGGTTCTCAGAGCCACGTTATCATGCTTGTTGACACTGCAGTTATGATGCGAACGATTTCAATACATTAGCTTCAGCTAAATTCGGTTTGCTAAGATCAAAGTAAGCCATTCAATGTGCGGGCCCTCATTAATATGTCATTCACTATGCGGCCCTGGTAAAGATTGTGACATAATTTTTGGCTCAATAAGCCATTTGGGTTGTACATAGCTGGCATGGGCTCATGTGCAAAGTAACCTAACGCTGAAGTGTGGAATGTTGATAGTATAATACCAGTCGAAAAACGGATGCTTCCTAACATGTAAGGTAGTAGATTAATTTGATGATTCTATATCGAAAATGCTATTTATTTCCTATCAGGGAGTTCAATTGAAAAGATTTTGTCAGGAGAAATGAAATTAAAATTCTTGTTCATGACTGATGCTGTCAATGTTCTTGTGTAGCCTACGTGCTGCGCCTGGTTTGATTATTGTGATCAACTGCCAATCTGTTCAAGTGATCGAATGACTTGTTGTATGCAACAACCACCACGACTGGTCACACTTCACAGTTTTGGACTGGTTGTTAGCGTGTGGTTGTTATTCCAGCATTCATTTGCTGATACTGACATCACCAGTCTCGGTGGTTTGTGCTGGACTTATAATTATTGACAGCTCTTCTTTTTTGCTTTTAGAACTTACAGCTATAAGGTATCATTTGTCCATGTTATGCAGTTTTTATCTCATGCATTAGGTCTGTGACATCTTTTCTGTGGGGAAATACAAGTGTAAGATGGGTGCAGTATGATGGGTTTTCTATTTTTTTGAATTGCGCAGCTATTACTTGTTTTTGTTTCAAAATAGTTTACATTAGAATTTGCAATGATTTGTGCTTACTTGATATGTGAAACTTTACACTTGGAACATTTAAAGAATGCAAGTGTGGTTTGTTTCAGTAAAAAATGTTACAGGATAAATGCATATTAATCATCCATCTTCGCAGGAAACACTGCACACTTGATTAGAGAAAATGTAAGACTAGAGTAAGCTACCACTTAATTTTGCAACTTGAACCTGAGCAGTTTGTGCATTCNTAGGCTGGTAGATTTGTACCTAGCATTTTAGCCNGAATGTNTGTATGCACTCAATACTGTGTCAGGGTGGTCCAAGATTACAAGCACAAAANGCCACAATAAGTTCAAATAAATCCTTGCGGGTTGCAAATGAGGAACTCCACTGNAAACAGTTCATAACATTTTGCTGCCTTCTCAATTAACTTTTTGATGTATATTTTGCTTGCTTGTAACATGGCTATGTAAGTAGTTTTCTGTTAGTATGTGAGATCAACAAAACACAAATTACATTATGAAACAATTTATTGTTTTTTAACTTCTTTGCCACAAAAATTCAATTTTCTGAAGTGGGGGTGTATGCAATTTCAGCAGGATTTTCGTTCTTGGCTATGGTTTTAATATCTGCTTTACCTTAAGCGTGATCCAGGGTTTCACCAGCCATTCTGTTCTGTGTGGTGGTGCTTTTCATTCACTTCATAACTGAAAAAATGCATTTGATAATGCAGATGATTCCAAACAAGAAACATATGTTCAGTGCAGTCTTGTGTGAGAACTCTCCATTGCATACAACCTTCCAGAAAAAGTTACAATGTTCATTCTTTTTTAACAAAACCAAAGAATTTGTCTGCAAACTGCACACTTCTTCCTGAATATGAAATAGTTCAGTCTCTATGTTTGTCTCCATTGGGTTGTTGAAAAGCTACATATTTTTTTTAGCAAATCAAAGCCAGTGACTCTGTAATTAAACTCCTTACTGTTGTCACCGACTTTCTTGGAAAATTTAAGAAAACCAAGTTATTCCTTTGTCAACTAATTTGTTGCATGAGAGAAAATGGTTGTTTTCATTTTTTCCAAAGAAACTGTAAACTGCGATTTTGTTGCAGAAATCTTCAATGTCTCTTAACACGTATAGAGCTGGCCTACGGTATGTTCGTACTTTGATTTCGGTCTAAAAAATAGCAATTTTCGGTTGCCTTACCAATGCCCTAGCTCCTCTGCCGATTGTGCTAGAGAGCTGTTCAATGGCTCAAACGGATCGGCCAGTCTACTAGATTGCACTCGAAAAAAATTTTTTGCTTGGGGGGTGTAGGTTTTCTGTGAGTGACGTCATAAGTGGATGACTTTTAGGCCACCTTGGCCCACTTTGCCTGGCCCTGGGCGCCAACCGCTAAGTGGTAGTATTTCACTGAAGTTTTTACTGGAAACTAGGCTACAATCCGAGTCTTTTGATACTTTGGATGATGGATGACCTGCTGGGGTTTCGGGTTCAAAAGTTGTGATGTAAGTTAGTAAAAATATTTGACTGATTAGCTAATTAGGTATTTAATTAATTTGTTTATTTTAGATCATAAGTTTTGAACCAGAAATGCTAGAAAGTCGATCAAAGGCTCAAAAGACTCGGACTCGAGTCTAGTTTCCA